>JAABUT010000007.1_pt1 | contig 383765 bp, 420 predicted proteins | sample 5559281 | NCBI WGS metagenome assembly JAABUT01 (sample SAMN10711880, study PRJNA513359) | rock metagenome | isolation source: Antarctica rocks | place: Antarctica: Victoria Land, Ricker Hills nord | collected 2016-01-04 | reverse complement strand
GACTTCTTTATCTGAATCATCGAACAACTGAGCTAGCTCTTTCAAAAGCTCATCGACGATCTTGTATGAGTTGAAACAGTCACGTTCACGTCTTGACTGAGTGATCTCAGCTGCATCATCGAATAATCTGAAATGTACGTAGCTCAGCTTGACTCGTTCACTTGAAAAGAGATCAACGTTGATTTTCAGCTTGTTCTGAACTTTTTCATATCAGTTCTCTCAGATAGAATTCTTTTCATCAGTGAACAACGAAGAATCGAGTATTTTCTGAAATCTAGAACGCTCAGAGTAGATTGACGATGACGAGATAATCTCTCTAGCTTGTAGTCTAGCTTTCAGCTCTTTGCATCGTTTCTTCAAAGCTTTCATAGTCATAGAAGATGTTATGATTTCAGCGAATGAGTCGTTATCTTCAACAATGAAGAATGAGACTTTGAAATGCTCTTTAAAGAGACGAGACATGATGAGAGAGAAAGAAGAGATTGAATTGAACGAGTGTTTTTTGAAAGAAAGAAATCGAGCGAAGAATGATGCTCGATAATAGAAGGTAAAGTCGTTTTTGTTGTTTGATTTGAGAGTTGATTGATTCTCTTGATCGATTTGATTCTCTAGCAATCAACGAAGATTCTTTATCGCTGATTCTATTAATCGAAGTGAACGATGTGTACTTAATGAGCTGTAAGTCGTCTAGCAATTCAACCAGCCTCGCTGTTGATTCTATAGATTCTCTAGTGTTGTTCTGTCTTTCAATTGCGTTGATCATCAGGTAAACGAATTTCTTTAGACTCGATCTGCCTGAACGAGTATATTGAACGAGTAATGAGTATCTGTATCATATGATAAACGAGATTCTTAATGTAATGTTGAGATCGTGTCTAGATCATTCAATCAAAGAGACTCAGAGCTGATATGTATGTATTGTTCTTTAGAGATAGCTATAACAAGACATTAAGAATACAGAAGAGAAAGAGTGCAAGCTCTTCTATAAATAATGACTTGAGACTGCGCTAGACTCGATACAGATGTGATGTAATATGTCAGATGTGTTTGTCTAAAAGAATGATGAAAGAAATGAATGAAGAAAGTGCTGAACAACGAGAAGAAGTGCTGAGAATGGCTCGAAGAAATGCGCTAGGTTCAAACTAGACATAGCGTTATGACTTACTCTAATCAAATTGATTAGAGTTAGATCTGAACTCTGATTGATTCAGACATGTTCGTAACAAGATCAAAGTCTTGTTCATTTGTTCAAATATATTCTTGACTCGATTGATTTGCAAGCGTTCGCGAATGCTTTTATACTCAATGATGTCAGAGTCGAAGCTTATACGAGAATGAAAGCTCTTGTTCATGAAAAAGAGAGACAACAAGATGATTGATGACAAGACGTTATTGTTGACAAACTCAATCATGAATAGTCACTTAGATCAGTCATTCTGCATATATGAACAGAAGAATTGAAGATATCGCTCGATGTTCTGATTGACTTGTTCGCTTTGATCGTCGATCTGAAAATGATAGACAATGAACAATCGAAGAGAAATGCTCAGTCGTTTGCAAAGAGACTTTCATAGTATAGAGATGAATTGCAAATCTCGATCAGATACTATGAAGCTTGATAGATCATGAGTTCAATATACTCATTGAATCAGCATTTCAGCTGTCTTTTCAGCTGTGATATTTTCATCATCAGTGATGCAAGAGATATAATGTCTTTCTTTTGACAATCTGCAAATGACAGTCAGAATAGCGTTGTAATTGTATGAATCAAATAGATTGATAATGAAGTTCATTGCTATGTCTTGTCATCGCTGTTCAGATATAGATAGAGATTGAAGCAAGTCATTTGATTTATTTCTTGATGTCTTTGAACGTTGACATACATAGCAGTTTCAAATATATCAATCTATCGTTTTTTGCATAGAAGATCAATAGTAATTTCGCTTTATGATCTTCACTGTTCTAAGAATTTCAGAATGATCAATCGACGATTGATCGTGTATCTCACGAATCAGATTCATTTGTAGAAGCTCGTTGAACGAGACTCATAGCTGACTATCATGATACAAGATTTCATTCTGAGTTCGACAATTCTTCAATTTGATATCTTCATATTATGTCTCGTTTCTTGCTATTGCTTCGCGAAGTAACGTACAATTCTCGTCAATCTCATTAGTCTCAAGAATCTGTTTATAGATTGATTGATCATTATTCTTCTTTAGATCAGCGATCTTCATTTGATTCAATGTCAGAATAGTAGTTCTTTGATATCAAACGCGTTTCTTGTCGAAATCTTTAAACACGAAGTCAGCTCAATGAATTAATGCATCGATCTTAATGTTCTGTTTGTCAAATCGATACATTATTTTGAAGTTGAAGTCAGCTAGCTTCTGAATTCAGCGCATCTGATGTCTGCTCAGCTCTTTATCTTTCATCAATGAGATGAGCGCTTGATGATTGATGAACATCTTGATAGAAATGTCAGCTAGCTTCAGTTCAAGTCGTCAATGTTCAAATGCTCAAATGATGATCAGAAGTTCTTTATCATATATTTCGTAGTTGCATTCAGCAGAAGACATGTTCTTGTTATAAAAGACAATCGAATGTAGAACATCTTCATCATCATATTGAGACAGAACTTTATCGTTGACGTAGTCGAATGAGTTGATTTCAAGAATAGTCTTACGAGTTTGATCAAAGTGACGTAGTATAAAAGTCTCAATCATACATCTCTTCATATGATCGAAGACAATCTGATAGACTTCATTTCATACAAATATGATCTTCTTTTGAGTAAGTTGAATCATTGAACGAACAATCTTCAAAAAGTTCTTGATGAAGCATTGATAGAAGTTGCAGAAGTCAATGAAGAACTGCATCTGAAGAAGATTATTGAGTGTAGATTAATCAACGACTGCTTGCATCTTTCGTGAATTCATCTTAAGTTTCTCGATTGACATCAAAAGTTCTAAAAAGATGATTTTCTGAACATGAAACTTGCATTTATTGATGTCTATCTGTAGATCAGCTTCTCGTAGTCTATTCAGAATCAATCATACATGTCGCTTGTGTTTCTTCAAGATCTTGCTGTAAATGATAATGTCATCTAGATAAATCTGACAAAACTGATGTAGATATTCAAACAACACGTCATTCATATAGTGTTGATAGAACGTTGATTCATTGATTAATTCAAAGAGCATTACATGATATTTGTATGAGTCGAAGAAGATAATGAAGATAGTCAAATCTTCACTATCTGAGTGCATGCGTAGCTTGTTGAACGCGACAATGATGTTCAATCGAGTCAGATACTTGCTTTCTTGTATATGAGTGAAAGTCTCGTCTATCAATGACAAAGAATAGCGATCTTGTTTGATCAAAGCATTGAGCTTTCTGTAATCGATGCAGAAACGCAGACTTTCGTCTTTCTTTTCAATGAACAAAATGAGCGAAACGTATGATGCAAAACTGAAGAAAATGAATTCTTTGTTCAGATGTTCAATCAGATACTTCTTTATCTTCTGAAGCTTGTGATTGAACATCTGATATAGTCTGCTTCGCGAAAGCATTTCTTCATCGATCAACTCAATTTTGTGATCATAGAAACGATGCAATGATAGCTAATTGATCATTGCTCGATCGAAGATGTCTAGATAGTCGTGATATTCAGAGAAAAGCTTGATCTTGACTTGCTCAAGAACTTCAGCGTGAAAAAGCTCATGCAGATTCACTTCTTCAAACTTGTTTTCAACTGTAGTTATGACTCAATCGATTTTCAAGATGATAACAGCAAAGATCTTGATGTCTGATCATTTGACTTACATTTTATATGCGACTGTCTCTATCATGAATATGTTGATTGAACTGAAAGCTGATTTCAGACTGAACGTCAATTTAGAGTTGATGCTAAACGAAACTGCTTCAAGCGATTTTGACTGTTTGATCATTTTAACGAACTTCTCTTTTGACTGATCGAAAGAGAGTGATTTCTGACTGAGTTAAAAGATAACGAAAGTGAAGAGTCTTCTCAGTATATGAGTAGAAGTCAAACGCTTCTGTTTTGTGATTGTTCTATAACTTGAGAGTAGAACAATCAATTTCTGACTAGAAGTGAAATTCGAAAATCGAAGAGAATCAATTTGCATATCTATTATTAGATTGATTTTGTTCATTCATGTTTTTTCAAGAATTATTTGATGTTGATCTAATTGAGTGATCAACATAGAAGCTGTATCAATCATATGATCTTGAACAGTCAGATTTGAATAGATGACATGAATAATGAGTTTCTTAGCATAATGATTGTCAAATTCTCGAATTGACTTCGCTTTAATCAAAGTCAGAAGCTTGATTTGCAACTGATCACAAACAATCTGCGTGATCACTTCATCAATGAACGAATAGTCAGCAGCTTTGATGTCTATCAATGACTTCAATGAGTAACTAATTTCATTGCTAGAAAGTATACATTCAGTAATCAAAGATTCAGAAGCAAAAGAATTATCTGACATGCTCATCGTTGAAGAAATTAACACATCTTTCATCGCGTCTTTGATGAAAGTCTCTAGTTTTTTGTCTCGCTATTCTTTGAAGAAGAAAACATTTTCTCATTCTCTTTATTCTTCGAAATGATGATTTCATGTAGACGAGAGATAAATGCATAAGATGTCGAAGTGTTGATCTTGTTCTGAGAGCAATTCTTGAACAAATGATTTGAAGTCTTGCAAGTATAGCAGATGATAGACGATCTTGCTGATTCAGAGATAGAAGAGAGAATAGACTTAACATAATTGATTATTGAAGTCGTCACTGACAATGAAGTAGCAATGCATTTATCAAGTACGACAGTGACTTTGACGATGACAGTGCGAAGCTGACTGCGTAGCTGATAGTTGACTCGCTGTTTATTATTCACATCTTGAAGAAAGATTCTTAAGTGAGTGAGCGAAGTAAAATTCTCTGATAAAGCGTTCTGCAAGCGATTATTGATTTTATTCTGAAGATCGTTCATCAGAGTACAATCATCGTATTTGAGATAGCTGAATAGCTTCATAAAGTTGAAGTAGAAGACATTGAAAGACTTTTCTGCTTGTCTCAGAGCGTTGTACTCGTGATGACACTTTCAATTTCTATTCAGTTCATTGTATATTTCTTTCAGATGCTCAAATAGCTCATCGATCGATATGTATGAATGCAAAGCATCATGTTGACGTCAAGCAAAGATGTGCTCAGCAGCATCATCTTCTAGTCTAGATATCACATAGACAATACAGATATTTTCATTATCGAAGTGATTGACATTTGTCTGAAGCTTGTCGTTCATCTTGACTCTTCAGCTGTCTCATGTTGATTCATCTTTATCAGTGAATATAAATGAGTTCGAAAACTTGAAGAACTTGTGATGATCATTATCAAATAGAGTGAACGACTTACGTTGAGTATGATTCTCAATAGATTGACGAGATAGAGATTTCGTAAACTGACGAGATCGAGATTGATTCGCTGAACGCTGTTTCTTTTTTAGACTCAAGACTTTCTCTCGTAGATCAACGATAGTCTCTTCTTGAGTGTCTATTGTCATTTGATTGATCTCTAGCTCATCAAGTCTCTTGATGTGATTGACTTGAACATCGATTCATTGCTTGTTGAGTTTCAAAGTCATGTCTCATTGATTTCTTAGCTCGATCAGCATCTTGATGATTTCGTCTGACTGATCAATAGCTCATTGACGAAGTTGTTGATTCATGTTGATGTCTTATGAGATAGTGACATTCTGAGATTCAGCTGAGACATCGAAAGAAATAATGAAAACGCGTCTGCTAGCAATGCTTCTAAGCAGACGAGCTGTTCATGACTCGACTGATTTGAAGTCGCGTGTTATTGTGAGAAAGATAGATAAATAGATTTGATTGAGTGATTGATTTGATAAATTTGAGTAAATTTAAGTAAATTTGAATGTGTGTTTTGATGAAAGTAATTCAAAGAATTTCTTGTCAATTTTCTGAATAGAAGTAGATTATTTCATATCATCTACACGATCAATAGCAGAATAGTTGATTAGAATTTATCTACTATTAGAAATCGATCTAGAGCGAGTCATAGAGATGTCATTTAACTAATAGATAAATGCTAAGAAAGAAAAGTATCTACAGAAAAGAACTCGATTCTTATATGTATGTTTCTCAGTTCTGTGCTAGACTCGATTGAGTTAACGTCTTACATATATGATGCAGAGTTTCAATGATATCATCTCTAGATCAGATTTTCGCTAGACTCGATTAGAATGAAATCAGACGAAGACTAGACGAAGAATAGACGAAGACTAGAATCGTAATATATCTGATCGAGATTCGCAATTCATCTCTATACTATGAAAGTTTCTTTGCAAATGACTGAACATTTTTCTTCAATTGTTCATCATTTATCATTCTCAGATCAATGATCAAAGCGAACAAGTCAATCAGAACATCAAGCGATATCTTTGATTCTTCTGTTCATATATGCAGAACGACTGATCTAAGTGACTATTCATGATCAAGTTTGTTGACAATAACGTCTTGTCATCAATCATCTTCTTGACTCTCTTCTTTATGAACAAGAGCTTTCATTCTTGTATGAGTTTCGACTCTGACATCATCGAGTATGAAAGCACTCGCGAACGCTTGCAGATCAATCGAGTCAAGAATATATTTGAACAAATGAACAAGACTTTGATCTTCGCTCGTGAAGCTCTGATCAAAACACAGAAACAAATGATGAATCAAGCTAATAAGCATAGAAAGAAGATCAATTATGAGATCGAATCAAAGATGTTTCTGAACGAACGAAACATCATTACAGCGAGATCTTTCAAAAAATTGAATGACAAGATGCTCGACTCATTTCAGATCACTGAGTCTGTTGACTCATTCTATAAGTTGAAACTATCAGAGACTATGCGTATACACGACGTATTTCATTCAGAGCTTCTTCGTTCTGTCGTTGATGACTCTCTGTCTGATCAAAAGAATGAATCTTCGAAGTCAATAGTGATAAACGATGAAGACGAATGAAAAATCGATGATATACTGAACTCTCGACGCTATAGAAGACGACTTCAATATCGAGTCAAATGAAAGAGCTATGACAACGATCTCAACTGATATAACGCTGACGACGACGAATTTATGAACGCTCAAGAGATGATTGACGACTTTCATATCAAATATTCAAGAAAAGCGCACTAAGAAACAACATTCATGCAAACATGAATAGTCAAGAAAAGAAAGTAATGTTATGATTCTAGTCTTTGTCTATTCTTCGTTTATTCTTCATCTAATCTTCGTCTGATTTCATTCTAATTGAGTCTAGCGAGAATCTGATCTAGAGATGATATCATTGAGACTCTGCATCATATGTGTAAGACGTCAACTCAATTGAGTCTAGCACAGAGCTGAGAAACACACATATAAGAATCGAGTTTTTTTCTGTAGATACTTTTCTTTCTTAGCATTTATCTATTAGTTAAATGACATCTCTATGACTCGCTCTAGATTGATCTCTAACAGAATCAAAGATATCTTTCAACATTCTGATTGACTTGTTCACTTTGATCATTGATCTGAAAATGATAAACTGTGAAGAGTTGAAGATTAATGTTTAATCTTTTGCAAAGCGACTTTCATAAAATGAAGATAAATTGAGAGTCTCAATTTGAAACAATGAAATCGAGTAAATCATGTATTCAATATATTCACTGAAGCATTAGCTCAACTGTTTTTTCTGCTGTGATTTTCTCATCATCAGTGAAGCAAGAAATATAATGTCATTTCTTTGTCAATTTACATATCACTGTTAGTATGATGTTTTTGTCTTTCAAAAAAGATAAGTTGATGATGAAGTTTATGACTATGTTCTTTCATTGCTGTTTGAATATGAATAAAGAATGTAGTAGTTCATTGAATTTATCTCAAGAAGTCTTTAATCATTAACAAATGTAACAGTTTCAAATATATTAACTTATTGTCTTTCATATTAAAGATCAATAGTAGTATCTTCTTATGATTTTCATTATTTTGAGAATTTCGAAATGATCAATAAAAGATTGATCATGAACTTCTTGAATTAACTTTATTTGAAGATGCTTATCAAAGAAAACTCATAGAAGATCATCTTGATATAGTATTTTGTTCTGAACTCAACAATTTCTTAATTTAATATCTTCATATTAAACTTCATCTTTTAATATGACTTCACGAAGTAGCATACAATTCTCATCGATTTCATTAGTTTCAAGAATTTATTTATAAATTGATTCATTGATGTTCTTCTTTAAATCAGCAATTTTCATTCAATTCAATGTGAGAATTGTAGTTTGCTGATAGTAACATCATTCATTCTTGAAGCTTCTAGAAACTGAATTGACTCAATAAGTCAATGCATTGACTTTAATGTTTTATTTGTCTGAGCAATACATGATTTTGAAGTTGAAGTCAATGAGCTTTTGTACTCAGCGCATTTAATGTCTACTTAGCTTTTTATCTTTCATTAATGACGTTAAAGCTTGATGATTAATGAACATTTTGATGAGTAACTCAGTCAATTTCAGCTCAGATCATCAATGCTTAAAGACTTAAATGATTGCTAGTAGTTTCTTGTCATAGATTTCGTAATTGCACTCAGCGAAGCTCAGATTCTTGCTGTAGTAAATCATTGAATGCAATGTTTCTTCATCATCATATTGAGAAAGTATATTATCATTGACGTAGTTGAATGAGTTTATTTCAAGAATAGTCTTTTTATTTTGATCAAAATGACGAAGAATAAAGACTTCAATCATTCATTTCTTCATATGATCAAAGATCATTTGACAAGCTTAATCTCATTCAAATATCATCTCTTTTTGAATTAGTTGAATCAGAAAATGAACAATCTTTGAAAAGTTCTTTATAAAATGTTGATAGAAGTTGCAGAAGTTGATGAAGAACTGCATCTGAGTGAGATTTGTAGAAGTAAATCATTCAACTACTGCTTATACTTTTCTGAGATTCATCTTTAGTTCTTCAATGAATAGTAATAGTTTCAGAAAGAAAATCTTCTGAACATGAAACTTGCACTTGTTTATATTCATTTGAAGATCAGTCTCTTGTAGTTTATGTAGAATTAATCGTATGTATCACTTATGTTTCTTCAATGTTTTGCTGTAGATGATAATGTCATCTAAATAGATCTGACAAAACTGATGTAGATAATTAAACAGCACATCGTTCATATAATGTTGATAGAAAGTTAAGTCGTTGATTAATTTGAAAGACATCATGTGATATTTGTAAAAGTCAAAAAAGATAATAAAGATAGTCAAATCTTCACTTCTTGAATGCATGCGTAGTTTGTTGAAGATGACTATTATATTTAATCAAGTCAGATACTTGCTATCTTGAATACAAGCGAAAGTTTCGTTTATTAAAAGTAAAGAGTAGCAATCTCATTTGATCAAAGCATTGAGCTTTCTATAATTGATGCAGAAACGCAGACTATCATCTTTCTTTTCAATGAATAGTATGAGCGAAGCATATGAAATCAAGCTGAAAGATATAAAGCTTTTATTCAGATGTTTAATCAGATAATTCTTCATCTTTTGAAGCTTGTAATCAAACATATGATAGAAATGACTTCAAGAAGATGTTTTTTCGTCTGTCAACTCAATTTTGTGATCATAAAAGCGATGAGAAAGTAGTTGATCAGTCATAGCTCAATCAAACACGTCTAAATAGTCATGATATTTCGAAGAAAGCTTAGCTTTGACTTCTTTCAAAATCTCTTCATGTGAAAGCTCTTGTAGATTTACGTCTTCGAGTTTATTTCTAGCTGTTTTTAGAAGTCGATTGATTTTCATGATGATAATCGCGAAAGTAGTCACATTCAATCGTTTAACTAGTGATTTATATGCTGCAGTCTTTATCATTGCTATGTTCATTGAATCAAAAAACGAAGCGAAGTTAATTGAATTAGATGATTTCATAATTTTATTGAATGAAGATGACTTCTCGCTGAGTTGAATGATGACAGAAGAAATAAATCTCTTTAGTATTTGAATAGAAATCGAACTCTTCTGTTCTATTGCGATTTTCTTGATGACAGAAAGAGAGATCAAGCTAGCATTGATATAAGTCTTTGAATCAGAAAATTGAAGATGATCGTTTCTCATATCAATCATTATCTCGATCTTATTCATTCATGTTTTTTCAAGAATCATCTGATGCTGACTCAATTGAGTAATCAGCATAAAGATGAAACGTTTCATATGATTTTGAACAGTCAGATTCAAATAAATTGCATGAGTAATGAGCTTTTTTACATAATGATCATTCAATTTTCTTATTGACTTGAGCTTAATTAAAGATAATGATTCAATTTGCAAATGATCACAAACATTCTGCGCAGTTAATTCATCAATGAATGAATAGTTAGCTGCTTCAATGTCAATCAATGACTTTAATGAGTAACTAATTTTATCACTAAATAATATACATTTAATAGTCAAAGATTTTGAAACAAAAAAGTCATTTGAGCTGCTCATTGTTGAAGAAATTAACATATCTTTCACTGCATCTTTGATGAAAGTCACTAGTTTTTTGTCTCATTCTTCAATTTCTCTGTAAATAATTTCTTCTCTTCTTTTGACATGATGATCTCATTGAGACAAGAGATAAACGCACAAGATGTTGAAGTACTAGTCTTCAGCTGAAAGCAGTTCTTTGAAATATGACTCAATACTTTGCAGTTAAAGCAGATGATTGACATTCTTGATCATTCAGATTCAAGAGTGAAAAAAGTAATGAGTTGAACATAGCTAGTAGTCAAGATTGAAGCTGATATCAACGAAGAAACAAAACGTTTTTTTGAAGCTGCTATCAATTTGACTGTTCATTGCTCATCACGTAGCTGATAATTGACTCATTGTTTGTTATTCACATCTTGAAGAAAAATCTTGAGCTTATCAAGTGAGCTAAACTTTATGAGACAAACTGACAACGCGTTCTGAAGACGATTGTTGATTTTATTCTGAATGTCGTTCATCAGAATGATATTGTCATAGTTCAGAAAGCTGAATATTTTAGTGAATTCTGAATAGAAAGAGCTGAAAGACTTGTTGAGTTGCTTCAGAGTAACATATTTGCAACAACACTTTTAAATCAAATTCTGATCTTCGTAAATTTCTTTCAAATGTTTCAGTAGTTCTGATAGTGACTGATAAAGTGAGAAAGCATCAACATGATGCTTTGCATAAATTTGCTGATCAGCATCATCTTCTAGTCTGAAAATCACATAGACAATATGAATCTTTTCAGTAAAATAATGATTCATGTTGACATTGAGCTTGTCAGCTATTTTAGTGTTTCATGTCTTTCAGATAAAGTCATCTGTTTCAATGAAGATGAGTGAATTCAAAAGCTTAATGAACTTGTGATGATTGTTTTCATTTTCAGATAGAGTAGAAGATTCTCATTGAGAGTGAGCTTTGAAAGTTGAGCTTCATTCAACTTTCTGATTGACTCGTTGCTCAGCTGACTGAGTATCTTGATGAGACATAAATTGATCAGCTTGATGTTATTTCACTCTGAAGTTCAATTGCTCATCTTGTAACTGATTGATCTTTTTCTCTAGCTCATCATTCTTATCAAAAGCGACTTTTAGTTGTTTCACTCTCTTTTTGTGATCATCTTGTACAAAAAGTCAGTGTTTTGTTATGAGTCTGCATAAAGCGAATTATATGAATGTATTTTAACTAGAAGTTCAAAGCTAAAGAAGAAAGAAGATGCAACACGTCATGAGTTTTACTCACGAAGACACGCTAGATCGCTAGCGTGTCAACATCAGTTCTATACTAGTCTATGATAGTCTGACATGATCTATGTTAGATTAATTCAAAGTGCACGATTGCAACATTATTTTCTCTCTTCATCTAGCAATGTTTTCATTGCTGCAGTTCAATCAATCTTTCTTAAGTCAATTTCTATCTTGACTTGTTTGAATATCATTCATGAAAGTTATTTATGATCTTCAAGCATTCTTCAAATTCACTTTCATTGACGTTGTATCAATGTAGATCAACATTGTATTTTTTTCAATTGACATGATATTGTAGTCGTTTATCTCGTTTGTAGTGTTTGAAGTTCAGTATGTTCTTCATCTTTCATTCATCTTTGTCGTTGATCACTATAGAATCAGACGATTCATTTCATTGTTCATTCAGAGAGTTCTTTGAATCTAGTTGCAGCAAATTTGATGCAAACTTCGAATGTATCTTCATAATCAATGATAGTTTCAGTTGATATGCATGTTCAATCTCAATCAGAATCTTGAAAAATTCTAGCATTTTATCGTTTAGCTTCTTTGATAATCATGAAATCATTATGTTTCTAGAATTCAGAAACATCATGTCATTTATCTTGTAAATCATTTTCTTTCAATGCTTATCAATCTGTTTCTTCATTGTGATTCTGACTCTTATCAAGACTTGTTTGATCAATGCTAGTGATTATTTCATGTGTTCAAATATATTCTTTGCTTTGTCTACTTCGATTCTAGCTCAAGTGATCTCATATTCAATTGAGTTCGAATCGAAGCTTATATGAGAGTGAAAGTTCTTATTAAGAAAGAACGTTGACTGTTCAATTGACAGCGAAATAGCATTGTTATCAATGAATTCAATCATGAATAATCAGGCGAATCAATCATCTTGCATATATGAGCAATAGCTTCATAGATATCATTTCACATTTTAATTCGTTCTTTCTGTTTGATCATTGATTTGCAAATGATAGTCTGTGAATAGATTTACCTTGATGTTGAGTCTCAGACATAGAGACTTTCAGACAATCAATATGAATTGTGAATCACGATTGAACATTATTGATTTGAGTAATTCATGAATTCTGAAGATTCATATTAACAGTAGCTTGACTGTTTATTCTGCGAAAGTTTCTTCGTCATCTGATCAACACAATATATAATGTCATTTCTTAGACAATTGATCTATGACTGTTAGAATCGCGTTGTTTTCATCACTTTCTGATAGATCAATAATGAAGTCTAATGATATGTTCTGTCATCGCTGCTCTGATATGAGCAATAACTTCAGCAGTTTATTGATTTGATCTCTCAATGCTTTTGATCTATGATAAACGTAACAGTTTTAAATGTAGCGCTTGATCATCATTCTCATCTTTGATCAGCAATATGATAATCTCAGCAAGTTCAACGTTTGATTCATGTCAAAGTGATCACTGATTGAAAGATCATGTGCTTCTTTTATCAATCAAGTGATCATTGACTGAAAAACTCATAGTCTATCATCTTTTCAGAGTACTTCATCAAGTACTTTGCAATTGTCTAGATCAATATCTTGACAAGTTCTTTTGTTCTGTTTCATGATTATTTGAATATTGAAGCACAGTTGATTCATTCAATTTTCGACTATAATTTGATTCTGAATAGAAATCATTTCTTCGACCGAATTTTCGTTAGCATTCGATTCATGTTTTGAATCTGAGTCAGATTTTGAGTCAAATTCTGAGTCAGATCTGAGCAAAATCTGAGTCAGATCTTGATCAGCTTTCTGATCATCTTCTTGATCAGCTTTTATTGATTGCAGTTCAAATCTGTCTTCTGACAATAGCATCTGATGCTGATATAGCTTTTGATCATCATTTGCTTCAACTGACTTGACGTTTGACATTCTGATCAGCACGTCGACTTTCAGATTCAGTTTTCTCGACTGATATATGATCTTGAAGTTATATTCAGATAATTTCTCAGCTCATTTAGTCTGTTGTCTGATCAGTTTTTTGATCATCATGAAGTACTTCAAATTCAGATGATTGATGAAGATTTTGATCAAAATATCTGTACATTTCAATTTAAAGCGTCAGTGCTTCAAGCAGCAAATAATGATCAGCAGTTTCTTGTCATAGATCTCGTAGTTGCATTCTGCAAGAATCATGTTCTTGCTGTAAAAGATCACTGAATGTAGAATGCTTTCATCATCATACTGAGACAATACTTCGTCGTTCACGTAGTTTAAGAAGTTCGTTTTCAGAATAGCTTCTCTGATTGAGTCAAAATGCTTCAGAACGAAGACTGTTATCATCTGTTGCTTTAGTTCTTCAAAGATCATTTGACAGATCTCTGTTCATTCAAAGAAATGATCTTTTTGAGTCAGCTTTATCATGAGTTGAATAATTTTTGAGAAGTTCTTTATAAATCGTTGATAGAAGTTGCAGAAGTCAATGAAGATTTGCACATGAGTCAACGATTGAGACACTTTTCAGCTTCGAATCACATCTACTTTTCAAGAATTCATTCGCAGATCATTGATGAATATCAGTAGTTTAAAAAACAAGATTTTCTGAATCTTGAATTTGCACTTGTCAATGTTTATCTGCAAGTCGACTTCGCGAAGCTTGTTTAGCACTTCTTTCACATAAGTTTTATGTTCTTTTAAGATCTTACTATAAATGAGAATATCATTCAAGTATGTCTGACAGAACTTGTGCAGACAGTTGAACAATACATCGTTGATATAGTGCTGAAAAGACGTGAATTCATTGATCAATTTGAAAAGCATTACTCTATACTTGTAAACATTGAAGAAAGTAATAAAGTAGTCAAATTCTCGTTTTTTGAACTCATGCACAGTTTATTGAACGTAATAATAATGTTAAGTTGAGTCAGATACTTACTGTCTTGAATTCGAGCTAGTACTTCGTTTATCAAGAATATTGAATAACGATTTCTTTTGATCAGAGCATTCAGTTTTCAATAATTCATACAAAAGCAAAGATTATCATCTTTCTTTTTGACAAATAGTATTGACGAAGCGAAGAGAGCTTTGCTGAAAGTAATGAACTTCTTCTTCAAGTTCTCTTCTAGATACTTCTTGATCTTCTGCAACTTGTGATTCAACATGAGATACAATCGACTTCTAGATGATTGACTTTCATCTTCTAATTCAATCTTATGATCATATGATCAATGCAAGAACAACTGCGTTGTCTTTTCTTTATCAAAAACATTCAGAAAGTTGTGATAAACTATCAAAAGCTTCTTTTTCAGTTCATTTAATGACATGACAAAGATCATTTCATTCAGTTTCGCGAAATCTTCAACTGAGCTAAGCGCTTTGTTGATTTCACTAATGATCAAAAAGAAGATCTTGATCTTCTTATTCTTGACTAGAGTTCAATATACAGCGACTTTGATCATGATAATATTGATGAGTTTCTTTGTCTCAGTTGACTGAAATGAGCGAAGTTGATCGAGATCAACTTGAGTGCTTTGCTTTGCTATGAGAACAGATTCAATGAATTGAGCAGATTCAATGAATCTATTCACTGATTTCTGATTCATGAATCTCTTCAAGATGATCGTTGATGTAACAGTTGAGTTCAAGTTCTTTTGTTTCATTTTGCAGATCTCATTTGATTCAAATCTGTGAAATGCTGATTGACTGCTTGCTTTTGAAACAACAGATTTTGATGTTTGAATCTTCAATGATGATATTAATCAATCGTTTGCAGAATCTATCAACATTTGATTTCTTTTCAATCAAAGATTTTCAATGATTATCTTGTGTTGATCTAGATAAGTTATCAATAAAGACATCATTTCATTCTTGTGTTCTTGTATCATGATCGATGTATACAGAGCGTGTGTAATCGATTTTTGATCAGAGATTTCATCATATGATTGAATCAACTTTGATTTTGACAGCGATATTAACTGAATATCAAAGCATTCACATAGCTTTGACATCAAAAATTCATTAATGAAAGTTATGTCAATGACTTCAGTATTTATCAAAGCGAGAAATCTGAATATCTTTTCTAGACTACTTAAGATAATGTCAACAGTGAACGACTTGAAATCAAACAAGTTATCAGATATGCTGATGAAGCAGAATACAAGTATATCGCTCTCAGTCACTACTTTGACGAAAGCAAGTCGTTTTTCAAATTCGCTGCAATTTCATACATCTGAGCTGATTCAAAACAGTTGCATGCTCTATGTTTTAACTTCTTGCATTTGAAGCAGAGTTCTTTTTTAAACAACTTCTCTTTAGCAGAATCAACGTTCAATATTCTGAGTTTCTTTCATGCAGAGATTGAAGCTGAGATTGCAGTAGTGATCGTCGTTAAGATGCTAGCAATAAAGCAAGCGACTTAAGTCATTGATGTTTTGAGAGCTGATTGAGCATTCAATTTCATCAATTGAATGTCAACTTGCATGCAGATGTCAACGAATTCATTCAAATTCATAGTTCGTTCGTTGATCATGACTCACTGAAGATCTGAGCTAATCTTATGCTGAAGATCATTTAGTAAAGTTTCATTATTATACTTTAGTTTTGCACTAAGTCTCTGAAATTTCATTCAAAATTCATGAAAGAAGATCTTATTTTGATACAGCTTCAAGAACTGTCGTTAAGTCATATGATGTCAATTGAAGTTGTCGTACATCTTATTTATGATCAACAGTATCTCTTCTGCTTTAAGAAATGAGTTCGTGATCATGTCTTTCATTCTGAATGCTATGTGTTTGATCATCGTTTCACTGACTCAACTTTTCACATATGCAATCTTCATTTCTTCAATAGAAAAATGATTCTTATTCATCTTCAGCTTGTTTCACATTTGAAACAAACAATTATTTACATTTTACTTTGAATCTTTGAACAAAGATGAGTCAGATAGCTTGATTGACTTCGAGAATTGATCTTTCAAAATCAAAGTGCTTAGTTGACTTGATGTCACTTTTAGATGACGTATAATCACGTTTTTTTTCTTCATCTTTTTCTGTAAATGCATTTGAACAACGTTCAACATTATCTGCATAGCTTTCAACTTGATGTTGATAGCTTTCAATTCAACGTTGATCTTGTTGACGTCATTCAACATCTGAATCATGTCATTGTGAATCTTGATTTCGATGTCATGCTGTTAACATATGTACTTAATAAAGGCAACGAGATCATCTGCTTCATGAATGCTTATTCAAGCATTCAGTTCAGTGCTGATGCTGATCTTAATCATTTCATGATTAAAAAGCAACGCGTTCATGTTCTCTTCTTCAATATTCAATGATGCATTCGTGTCTTCTTCTTCTGATGCTGTTTGATTCTGTGATAGAAGTGATTCTCTTTCAGCATCTTGAGTTTCATAGTGAGTTGTGCTCACTAATTCTGATTCTAATTCTGTGCTTCTAGTCATTGTGTGAATAGAAAATTGCTGATTGAAATTCAACTGAAATTTCTGATTTCAGTTCTAGAACAATGCGTTCGTGTTCTTCTGTTCTGACGATGAGCTCAGTAAAGAGTTAGTCTAGAGCAACACGTTCATGTTCTTCTGTTCTGTTCTAGAAATTTCTTGATTTCTAACAAGTCTTCTGAACTCAATTTTCTGATTTCAATTCTGATTCAAGTTTAAATAATGTAGCTTGTTTTTATATCATCTACATGTTGATAGCAAGATTAATGAGCTTTGAACTAATGTTATGAGTCTGCATAGAGCGAATCATATGAGTGTATTCTAACTAGAAGTTCAAAGCTGAAGAAGAAAGAAGATGCAACACGTCATGAGTTTTACTCACGAAGACACGCTAGGTCGCTAGCGTGTTAACATCAGCTCTATACTAGTCTATGATAGTTTGACATGATCTATGTTAGACTAACTCGAAGTGCACAATCACAACATGTTCATTGAGTTGTAAAGTCAAGTCTTGCTGACTTTGAAGCTCATTCAGCATATTGATGACTTCATTGAATTGATTGCTGATTCAATGAAACAGTTGTTCTTCAATGTTTATGTTTCATGCAATGACAGCTTTCTCAGCTTCAACTGAAGCATTGATGAGTAGAAGTGAAACTTTTCTATTGACAATGCTTTTAAGCAGATGAGTTGTTCAAGATTCAACTGACTTAACATCACATATCATGATGAGAGAAGATAAAAGTTGTTGAGATAAAAGTAGATGAGAAATTAATGCTTTGAATTAATGTTTTTTGATGAGTGAAAATTCAAAGAATTTCTTGTGAATTTCAAATAATAATTGAGTGCTTTATTCAAAGAATTTCTTGCAAATAGAATGATGAAAATGAGTGTAGAATCAAAGAATTTCTTGCGATTTAAAATAATGATGATGCAAATTTGAAGAATTTCTTGCAAATTTTTCTTACTGAATAAATTGTTTCATATCATTTATTCATTGATAGCAGAGTAGTTAATGAGCATTTATCTAATGTTAGAGATCAGCATAGAGCAAGTTAATATGAATGTTATTTAACTAGAAGATAAATGTTAAGAAAGAAAGATAGTTACAGAAAAGAAGCTGACTACATATATATGTTTCTCAGTTAACGCTAGACTCAATAAAGACTAGTCAAGATGATGAAGTAAGAATAAATCTGACAAGATTAAAAGATTGAGTCTGACAAGACTAAAATCATGACAGCTTTCTACATTCATCTTTCATCTATTCAACTTACTCACTTCTCACTTTACATACTTATTTATCTACTCAGTTCAATATGCAAGCTAGTGAGAAGAAAATTTCTTTTGTATCAGACATTGCATGAAAGACAGTCATATGCTACATAATAAAATGAGTTGAATTGAAAATTAATCTTTTTATTTTATTTTATTGAAAGAAACAAAATGATGATAAACACATATGATGAAATTAATGTATATTGTTGAGTGTTGAACTCATTTCATATTCGCTTTATATTTAAGCATCATTTTCGTTTTATATTTAAACATTGAATTCACTTCAGTTGAATAGAAAGATGAGTAGAAAGATGAATAGAAAAGTGAATAGAAAGATGAGTAGAAAGATGAATAAAAAAGTGAATAGAAAAATGAGTAAAGAGCTGAGCAGAAAGCTGAGCAGAAAGCTGAGCAGAAAGATTGATAGAAAGTTCTGATAGTAATTCTGATAGTAGACAGAGTAATTCACTTTATATTAATCTGCTTCAGCTCATTCTTTATTCTTTTACCTCATTTTTTTATCTCATTTACTATGATAGAAAGATTGATAAAGAGTTATAATAGTAATTTTGATAGTTGATAAAGTAATTCACTTCATATTAATCTGCTTTAACTCATTTCTTTATTTCTTTATTTCACTTCTTTATCTTATTTACTATACTACTATTAATAGTATATTGTCATCTGAAAAACTTAAATGAAACTCATCTCAATGTAAGAATAAGAGATTTTCTTATTTTTTTGCGCAGCATAATGCTGAGAAAATGAAGAAACGAATAATTATAAATGCAGCGTTCGTAGTTGATTGAGTTGATGACAGCAAGATTTAATCATTATATATTTCGCTTTTGATGAGACTCTTTATATAAATAGATAATCACTATATGAACATCACTCGTCTTTGCAGAGACATCATCTGAACTTTGCAAAAACATCATTTTTCTCACTAAGTTTAATCAGATAATTGTTTTATTTCTGAAAAAGATTTGAAGAAAAATGTTGAGAAAATCACATAAACAGTCGATTCTTGATGTGAAAAGCATCTCATTCTCTTTGCTTTCAAGAATACAATCAAAATCTGAAACATATCTTTTTGAACACTTCAAATTGCATTCAAATTAACATTTATTTACATCTGAAAAAAGATCATTATGCTCTCTGAAACATCTGCAATTTGATCATCTTTTGCTTCATCTCTTGCTTCATCTTGTTCATGTTCATCACGACTTCGAGAGACTTGTTGAGACTGAGTCTCAGATATCTGAGTTATCTGAGTAGTCTTGCGTGATGAAAGCTCTTTCACGAGTTCGCTGTGTAGACTCTTCAAATGCTTGTTGTCGTCGCTGAGAGATCTTTGATCGTACATGATTAAATGAGTCTTGTGATCGTTCTTTCACTCTGACAATGATGAACTTCTGAACGCGTAGTATGTCTTTTGAAATCGTCGTAGCGATAGAAGCAGTGATGATGACAAATGAAGATGTGACTGACACATCTATCATCTCTTTCTCTTTCATTGTGTGATTCTTCTCTTTCTGAATCGCTCAAGATCAGAGATCTTTGTCACGTTGACATGATCGCAACAGAGTCAGACTTTCATGATCACGTCTTTCTTGAACTTCTTGAAGCGCTTCTTCCTGACGACGTAGCCTTGAAAATCAGCGTGTTCATTGACTGACTTGATAAGAAGCTTAATTGAGCAGTGAAGATCTTCTGAAGGAGAAAGTAATTGCATAGCCATGACGGCGGCGTGAATGAATAGCAATGAAGGTAAAAAGTGAAGCGAACGCAAAGATAAACAACGCGATGAATTCTAGAATTACCTGATTAGGCTTAGTGAATGAGGTGATGTTTTTGCAAAGTTCGGGTGGTGTCTCTGCAAAGGCGGGTGGTGTTCATATAGTGGTTACCTATAAATAAAGTACCTCGCAGTAAGTGTGCGCTGGCCTCCTGCGACCAAACAATTATCTTATTATTATATCTTCGCTCTGAACTTTTTGGAATGCTTTAATTCCCACTTCGCAGCCAACTCATTGCCCTTCAGCATCTTGCTTGTTAATCCAGCGTGTAGTTTGGCGTAGACACCTTTCACCTCGAGTAGATTCGCCGGCTTGCCCTTGGTATAGTCGAAGAACACAACATACCCTTTGAGGTCTGCGACGATGGTCTGCTGCCGCAGCGACCAGATAGACGTGATACCGTAGTAACGGTCAGGTAGAACCTCTAAGATACGGTTCGCGATGATGAGCTGAAGACCGAAAATTGTATGCATCAGCAAAGCAATCAGAGTATGTACCATAAATACGTACTGAAGCAGAGTTTCACAAACCGAGTCTGGATAAGTCACCGGCCGCTTGATGACCAGAGTAAAGGTTTTCACCATAACACCAAAGCGTTACAGAACCGCAACCACTCAGTGTACATAACCGAAGACTTGGATACCCCGGTAGATACGCTAAGAGCGGTATTCAATTTCGAACGACGGCAAATGAATGTTTTTGGGAAGGGATGAAGCATACTTCCGTACAATCAGTATTATGGTCTTCTCACCTTGAATAATTCGGAGCTTTTTTCTCCCTTTTTATCTGTTCTGCACTGAGACTGAACGTCACTTACCTCGTTTAGCCATGCCTCACAATAGCATCAAGAAGGAGGATGATGATATCCTACTGCCGACACTGATTGATGACCGAGCCAATGCCGTCCCGGATAGACTCTATTGTGCTTACATCGAGCCAGGGCATGCGAGTGTTGAAGACGGCCTGAGGAAGGTTACTTATGGCCATTTCGCAAACTCGGTCAATAGATGCGCATGGTGGCTGGAGAAAGAACTAGGAAAAGGACAAAACTTCGAAACTCTGGCTTACGTTGGACCATCAGATATTCGATATGCCATTATGACACTGGCGGCTGTGAAAATTGGTTATAAGGTGAGGCTGTTCAAGTAGCCACTTGACGATGGTTACTTACTGCTCTAGGCCATGCTGATTGCTCCGCGGAATTCCACCACGGCGCAGCTAAAGTTACTGAAGGCAACGGATTGCAACACCTTTATGGTAGCAAAAGACTTCCCATCCTTTGGTCCTACCATTTCCGCTATCCTATCCGAAAGGTCTATGAACGTCATTCAAGTCGAGAATCTTAAGTATTGGCTTGAAAGCAAGAAAGTACCTGTCTACAACTTTGATACTAAGCTGAGCGATAATCCAGACCGACCATATGCGATTCTTCACACATCCGGATCTACAGGTGTGTCTAGCTGTTTCGCTCTCCTTGTCCTGTCCGATAATATCTAGGATTGCCGGAACCAATCACCTATACATTTGGCGCACTTGGAGTATTTCGAAAGTACCTCGATCCGGCAGAGATGATACCAGACGCTCCGAAGTCAATAATGAGTGCATGGGTGAACCACTGCCACTATTTAGCTTTCCCAACTTTCCATGTCCGTATCTCTGTTGAACACGAGGGACAGCTTGGTGCCTTTGCTGAAGGAGTATAGATGATTGGGACACTGTGTCTCACCGCATTGAATGTCTATTGGAATATGCCTCCAATCCTTGGACCTTGCGACACGATCCCCACGGCAGAGCTTGCGGCACGGATCCATGAGCTGAACATTTGTCAAGCAAGTATTCTATCGCCTGCATTACTTCAGGAGATGGTCGAAAATCACGACCAACTCCAAGGACTTGGAAGACTAAAACATTTAATCTGGGTCGGCTCGCCTTTCACTTCTGCCGCTGTCCCAGAAAAAATTCGATCCTACGTCACGATATATCCCGCGTACGGAGCGACAGAAGCTGGCCCATTACAACTTCAGATGGAAGAGCAGGAATTTCACGAATACATGAGTTTTGGCCCGCTTGTTGGTGCTACATTCCGCCACTACTCCGAGGATCTCTATGAATTGGTGTTGGTCAAACAGCCAAAGATCGAGGCCGCGCAGTTCGTCTTCTTTACCTTTCCTAAACTGTTGGAATGGCCGTCTAGAGACCTTTTTTCGAAACACCCAACTAAGCCGATATGGCGATATCGAGGTAGAAGTGGCGACACCATAGTCATGGCAAATGGATTAAAGATTAACCCATTGGTCATGGAAGGCATTGTCTCAAGTCACCCGAGGGTTGTGTTCGCGCTCCTCACTACTGATGGCCAATCGCAAGTCGCATGGCTAATAGAGGTTCGGGACCCTCCCGTCTGTGAGGACGATATCGCTTGCTTGCTTGAGGACATCTGGCCTACTGTTGAGACAGCAAACGAAATCGGCCCCATCCATGCGCGAGTACCAAAAGGCGCCGTTGTGTTCGTAACTAAAGCCAAGCCTATGTCTCGTGCGGGCAAAGGAACAGTTCAACGCAAGATCACCATTGATGCGTACCAAGCTGAGCTTAGTAAAGCATACAAGGTGGCAAATCCGAATCGGTCGATATTACCTACCTAGGGACAGGATGCTCTATGCAGAATGTTATCGCCTTAAACATAGTTTATGGACGCTGATTGACTGTATGAGATCCCAATGAAGAGCACGACACCCAAAACAACTCCAGTCTATCCACGTACTACATTCCATTGTGGCTTGTGAAACTCTGCTCAAAGCAGTATTGGGCCGAGCTATCGTATGTGCGTGGTGCTTGGTGCTTTTTGCCGCACAAGGGACGTCTGATTGAGCGAGGCAACGAGGCAATAGTGTTGACGTAGCAATCGTATGCAAGCGATAACGCTTTCGGAGAATTCTTTGACATGCTTTGAAAGGTTGCATACCGGTACTGCAGTACTCCGTAGCTACATTCGAGCGGGGGGTTGCTAGTTTCCGGCGAACAAGAAGCGGTCCTCACTACCTCCGTATTATGGCCCCATAGGTAAGGTACTAAACATAAAACGTTGCTGGTCGGAGACTAAAAACCGGCCCGAGTCCCCATCATGCATAAGGTAGTTGCACATTGTTCCGTCTTTTGTTTACGGTAAGGTATCGCTGCGCAATCTTTCTGCCGCTGCATGAAATGTAAAGTAAATGTATAGTTTTCAATACGGTCCGTACGAATATCTTAGACTTTCAGTCCAACATTTCCTGTTCTGAAGCTATGGCTACACTTTCAGCTGCAGTTCCGAATTAGACAATCGATATCGTCCATCTCGAGCACCAGGTTGATGGTAATGTCCCTCGGAGCTTGGAGGTCCCTCCGCAAATTAGAATCGAACGTGGACGTCGGCGAGAATCCACTGACGAGCATTCTCTTCGACATGATACATACAACTGACTTGTTAAGAGTCTCTCTACTGGCCGTGGCATTGCTGCTGTCTGCTAGCTTAATTGCTGTAAGTTATCCTGCCCGAGTAGCTGGGAGTTGGTGGCGACGGGCGGTCTCCATGTCAAACGCTCTCCCACATTGGGCTTTGTCACGAAAGTACAGAAACTAATATACTCGTAGCTATCTTTCATCTGTGCACATAGATTATGGTTTCATCCTCTCGCAAAGTATCCAGGCCCTTTTTGGGGCCGGCTCACGAATGGATATGCCGCATATCACTCGTGGAAAGGCGATTTGCACATTGACATGTGGAGATGCCATCAGAAATATGGTAAGGCACTAATTCATCAAAAGCATGAGTAGACCAAACTGTACAGACTGAATTGATGAGGGCACAGGGGATCGCATCCGCTATGGGCCTGATCGTCTCTTGTTCAACACAGTGACGGAAATGAGAGGTAGGGCTTTTGAACCCGTGCCAGTGTGGTGCCATAACCTTTCGCCAACGAAACCGATTCATTTTAGATATCTACAGCGCCGGGAAAAACGTTCGGAAATCCAAAGGCTACCTGTCAATGATGCATAGAGTACCAAACACCATAACACAACGGAACAAGGCTTTGCACGCTCAACAACGCCGCATCCTCAGTCACGGATTCTCCGATGCAGCGCTCCGTAGTTACGAGGAGTCGATGGCTGCGCATACACAGGAATTCTACCGGCATCTCAGCCGTAGCGACGAAATCCAGACCAAGGGCACCGCTATGCTCGACAAGGGCTGGTCAGGCCCTAAGGATATGGCACGCTGGTGCGACTACCTAACCTTTGACATAATGCTCGACATCATCTACAGATCTAAGACTGACATGCTGGGAAATTCCAAAAACCGGCCTCTTCTCGACGCAATCGCAACATCCAACATCCGGGTTGGTGTTATGATCCCGCTGCATTTCCTAAAGGGCACCAGAGTCGAGAGGTATCTTTTCCCATCTTCCATACTTGCTCGATATCAGTTTATCGGATTTGTGAGAGAGCTTTTGTCGGAGAAGAAGGCTGAGAAGAAAAAGACCGAGGAGGGGAAAAGTGTGTATTCGATTTTGATGGGTGCTAGGAATGGCGAAGGTTTGAGTGACAGTGCAATTGCAGCCGAGTCCACCAATCTCATCACGGCAGGTAAGCTGTTGTGCCTTCAAGTTTGACTTGCCGGTTGCCAGGACCCTCGCTGACTCCGTTGTGCCGTTGAACACTAGGCTTCGACACAACCTCCACCGTCTTGGCCGCTTTCCTCTTCTACACAAGCCGCTACCCCACCGTCTACGACAAAGTTGCATCCGAAACTCGTCGTTGCTTCTCCTCTGTTCCGGATGTCCACAACCGCCCCAAACTCAATACGTGCATCTACCTTCGGGCATGCATTGATGAAAGTATGCGCATGTCTCCACCAATAGGCAGTTCTCCATTCCGTGAAGTCGATGCGGGCGGGATCACCGTGGATGGTGAGAAACTCCCAGCCGGCTGCGATGTCGGGACCGGGATCTACAGTATCCACCATAATCCAAAGTACTACCCTGAACCTTTCGTCTACTCCCCGGGAAGATGGCTCGTTAGCGAAGAATACAGTACTCAAGAGGCCGTCGAACTGGCACGGAGCGCCTTTACACCTTTTTCTATCGGGCCTCGAGCCTGCATCGGAAAGGGGCTGGCGATGATGGAGCTGATGAGCGTGCTTGCTGGAATATTGTGCAGATTTGATTACAAGGTTGCGAATGGTACCGAGGGAATAACAGGTGAGGGAAGGCCCGGCGCGAAAATGGGAAGGGAGAAGGCGAAGGAGTTTCAACTGTATGATCATGTTACAGCTGCAAAGAAGGGACCTGTGTTACAATTTCGACCAAGAAGCGATGATAAAAAAAGTTAAGATTTATATTTTAAGATTATCAATTACATTATTTTAACTTTCGATTTCGTCGTGTAATAAAGTTAAGTTTTTTTATATAAATGTTACGATTTCAATACTCAGAAAATGTTACAGTTATAAGATGTTACCATGACCGCAGAGATACAGCTGTAAGGTGGACCATATCGAAATAACAGCTGCTTCTCCAGAACGCGCGGAAGAAGCAAACGTGTTTAATCTCTGTGACAGATACTTGTAACAATAGAGAGTTTGTCTCAGAACAAGCTGACGACCCTTCAACGACTCCGTTTAGCAGCCCAAGGCCTCAATTCTCAAGGCCGGGATTCTGAGACGCCAGAGCCGGTGACAGCCCCAGTATCACCGAGGGAGCTGAAGTCGGAAAGCCCGGAGAATAATCCTCACGGTACGAGTAATCCATTTGAGCATTGTCTTGTTTCAGCTAGCGCAAGCCTCAGCGGAGACGAGAAGGGGCTTGAACAGTTAGGGCAGGAGTTACCCGCTACCCTTTTCGCGTTGATGTATGGATACAATAATGTATTGAAGGGTTCAGGTATGTATGCCCTTTCCCGGGATCTGATCAGTAAATCATACAGTCTTAATATCGTAAACGAGTGCTAGATTGTAGCCAAGGAGAGCCAGCACCAAGTCAGGTGGCACCAGCGAGACCTAGCGTAGGGAAGGAGTTCTCGACCAAGTTCGAATTCATTCTCGGCAATGATCCCGTACAGGCTCGGAAGTCGGTAAGAAAGCATGCCATGCAGGAGTACCGGTGGAGGGAGCAGTGGGAGAAGGGAGAAAGTATTGGCGAACGTAAGAGGAATGCAAGCTTCTCATTCGGCAAAGGACGGCGGCTTCCATCCCCATTGTCTGCCGAGGACGGGGTCCCATGCGAACAGGAGTCCTCGGATCCAGAATCCTCGCTGGTTGTGGGAAAGAGAAGAAGGCTCGACTGGTCTCCTTGCACAACGGTCACTAGGACCGAGTCCTCCAGAGCAGTACGCCCACACTTTCAGACCCAGACTGAACAGAGTTGTCAAAATGACAACGGATCCTTACCATTTCGCTTCAATCCATGGGCAGCCGTTGCAGCAGCAGACGTGGATCCCTTTAGCAAGATTAATTTTGGCGCTGCACCAGCAATGCAAGCTCTCTTACATCAATGTAAATTCATTTGGTTTTAATTCAATCAAGGTCCGGTACTGATCTGGCGCATCCTAGACGTATGGAACGGGCCAAGAGCGTTTGATCTGTGGGCGGCAGGCACCGATTTCCATCGCATAGCTTGGCTTTATAGCGATATCGCAGCTTATGACCCAGAACCTATCCCGGTGTGTTTTGCTTTCGCTTTGTGGCACATGGCTCGCCTGCGTTACGTCGAAGAGCCGCCTTTGGCTTTTGAGCACAGGGCCAAGGCGTTACAAACGATCAATAAACGGCTGCAAGATCCTCAAAAGGCCGAGAGTAACGCTAATATAGGAGCAGTCATCAATCTTGCAGGCCATGAGGTAAATCTGAATCTGTTCTCACGGTATCTGCCAGCGACTAATTGCGGTCAGTATGTGATGGGAAAACCCAGGGATTTTGTCACCCATATGTCAGGACTGGCTCGAATGATCAAATCACGCGGTGGTATGGAATGGTTTGATGCACATCCAGAGCTCAGATCCATCATCATGCGGTGCGTTAAACTGTTGATCCAAGCAAGCAATAGTTCAAAAAAGTCAAGGCTGACCGAGATAACAGGTTAGATTTAATGCGAGCGTATGCTACAGTATCAAGACATCGATTCCCTCAATTTCAAGTTTGTCAGGGTCTCCCATCACTAGGCAAACAGTTGGGACTCAACTCTGAGAGTGAGAAGGATATCAAAAATCTTGTAGGCAGCCGATTCGAACAAGCTTATAATTTCTGCCGAGATTGTATTGCTCTTTTCGATGGTGTGGAGGACGTGGCATCGTTGATAAGGACTTCCAAGTCCATCCAGGAACAGACCGAGAAATTCTGGTTCAAACAACTGTTGGAAGGTTTGGTACGTCGACTACTACGGAGAGAGCCTGGAGTAGCAACAGATGAAGGCTCGGGTCTAGTCAAAGGATGTTGTCGATTGGCGGTTCTGATCTTGGTTGATACCATGATGCGCGAAGCCTTTAGCTCTCCGAATTACAGTGGCTATAACGTTCGAGCTGTCAGAGCAAACCTCCTTGACATGGATACGAAACTAGGCCGCGCATTGTATTGGCTGATGGTTGCCATGCTCCATGGCCAGCGAGTAGATTTAGGTGAGCCGGCAAGAGCATTGTACCTCGCGGAAGCTGTGCTCCTAGCAATGGATGTCAGCGAAAATGAATGGCGTCTCATCAGAACAAGGTTAGTCAGGTACCTTGAGATGAAACAATTGAACGATCTTGCGGGCATTCAGATATCAGAGTTATGGGAAGTAGGACCTTTTAGTCAAACTGTCATGGACGATTGGATATGAATATAGGACACTGTGACATATTGCTCGCAAGACCAGCCATCCATCGATGTGTCTTAGGCTTTTATAGGTCTACTTATTAGAATTTTCCGTGCCATGGACATGTGAATTTGTTTGAACCGCTTCTATCAGTGTCGACGCCTCTTGAGCTTGGTGTCTGCTAAAGTCTCTATTAAAATGGCATCACTACACCGGCTGGCAATATTTATGGCGGTTTTGCCGGTATGCTCATTCCCTGCAGGTCAATTCATACCTATCGCGTAGTGACCTGAGCTGGAATCAAGAGTTGCATGCTCATGTATCAACAATCAAACGAGCCGATAACCACTCAAAACCCGTCAACTCGCAGACTTATGACCAATACAACCAAAGCTGAATCGATAAGCTTGCTTCCCATCTCAACGGCGGCATGCGATCGAGCGAAGTGGCATTCCAACCAAATAGGCGGGCAGCCAGGCTGGAAATTAGTGAATACACGCGTACGTTCAGGCCACTTGATTATCGAAAGGATTCATTTCCTTGAACACTTGTGATACGTGTGCTTCCGATCATCTCCGGGCTCCGGGCCTAATTGATCTTGTCCGATGAACAAGAGGGCGCCGACTTATCACCGTTTGGCGGATGCGACCGACCCGGGTAGTCACTACGGATAGCCCCTGCCTTTCTTTCAATAACACTCCCGGATGCTTGAAATCCTGCACCATTACATGTGCTGCTTTGAAGAACGAGGCAAAGACTTTTGTAGTGTCGTTGGCGTGGATAGTTTCTGGTAGACTCAGACGAAGCTCGTCCCTTCTCCCACCCGTTCTTCCTGCTTCAATGGTACTGTATTCTAGACGATACTTTAGGAAGTCGTCTTGGAGGAAAGATCTGTGGCTTAGACCAGCGAATATATAGTTCACCTGAATCTCGGAGCCAGGATCTAAATCAGCATTTGATGTTCGAGCTCGAGATCGGATGGCATGCGGTGGAATCGATATTGTAAGGCTTGCAGGCGTCTTGAGACGATCCTGGCCCAGGATATTGAGATTGCTGGCTTCCACAAAGTCAAGGATTCGCTGATCAACCTGCTTCGAAGCAGGAAGATAAGATTCCACAACGAACCTTAGATCCATTAATTCATCTGGTAGAAGGACATCAGACTGCCTTTCGCCGACGATCAATCTGACGCTGCGGAGACTTGTTGTTTGACTATCTGTAATTATAGCAATCCGTATATCCAGATCAGGCAAGTCTTTCGCAGAAACCGTATCGGACGCAGACAGATGAGATGGTATCAACCTGATGGACAACTCCTCATATTGTTTCAGGTTTTTCGACCCCATTTCCGTCAAAAATTGACGTAGCCTTGGAACAGTGGTCAGAAACTCACGGCGAGACTGGATTTGCTGTTCAATATCTTGTCCAGCCGGTACATTCATGGGATATAAGACCTGGCCGAAGACTGTTGATGTATTGTAGCGCAGCTCTGTATCCCAGCTTGATGCAAGACTACCAGTCTTCTGACCAGCTGTCAATACTTCCCCTTGTACTTTCCTGTAAAGAAAACTAGATGCCGACGCAATTGCACCAGAGAGCGTTCTGTTGTTGCTATGCTGAGTGATTTTAGATCCCAATGCCAGTAGAGGATACTCCGCATTCGTATTATGCCCGAACCTCTTTTTTGTTCCGCTGCTCCATCTTGACCACTCCGTACTTCGCTCGTTCAACGGCATACCAGTGCCCACGTCAACTGGAAAGCGGATCACTCCCTCTGCATTGAGGGGTCCAGCCCAGTGAACCTGAGTTTCTTTTGTTGCAGCTGGCTCTAGGGCTTGCAGGATTAGCCTGCGTACATCCTCGAAGTCCCCGTCACCCGGGCCAAGGTAATAAACGACCAGCTTTCTCACAATTAGCTCTGGTCGATTATTATTTAGTAACGTGCCTACCTTTTCCGGGTCTCCTTTAATTCGCGTTGTACTTGATGTCTTGATGATGGTGCTTGTAAGCTGTTCTATTTGCTCCAGCAATGGTTTGTTCAACAGAGTACTCAGTTCGGCGATTTGTTTTGTATGCTTTCGCCCATCTCTAGGAAGATCAAGCTCAGCACGTCTGATATTTTCGAGTATATATTGGAGAAGTTTCAGCACATCGCTTGCCGAATCGTGATCTGCAGTAATTCTGAGAACACCGTAAGATCGTGAAGCTTCAACTTTTACGCCATATGCCTCTGACAGTCGCTTGAGGACGTCCCTCCCTGCGTAACGGTTAGATCATCACCAACGACGGCAGACTCATAGGGCTTACTATGATTGAGGACTAGGTCCAGATGTTCAGGTTGTATCCACACATCTAGCTCGCCCAATGAGTCTTTCTCTTGTTCGTTTTGTATGTGCCAGATCTGCCGTATGATTTTGTTTGCCACAGTCTGCTTGAGAGGACGTCCTTTGCTTCTATTCGCTAGTACTTCGCCTGGTGGTATAGCAATCGCGTCATTCTTGACATGCCTGCGTATAGAAAGTCGAGAAGATACATCACCATGAAAAGGCGTGGTACCTGGTGTCCACGCAGACCGCTTGTACAAATCTGAAGAGTAGTCGTAATCAATTTCCCAAGGATCGCGCGTGCATGCTTTGTGGGAATAATTTAGCAGTTGATCCGTGGTGAAGCCATCACGAAGTCTGCGAGCAAGGTCCTCTGCTTCAGATGCAGTGGGTGGGCCGAAGCGGTCTCTTAGACCGGATACCCAGGTTTCCTTTACGCTCTCTAGGTTTTCTCGTACGCGGTCCGCACCAGCAATCCCCCTTTCTGAATTTATCGAGTCCAGGAGCTCGTCTGAGCTCGCTGAGCTTGCTGAATTGCCCAGTGCAATATTTGCTATGCCAAATGTCGTGTATTCTGGTCTTTTCAAAGCTTGTTGGAGCTCATTCCGCAAGCGAAGGACTTCTGCAGGTTTCCCCAGAGCGTCAATACCGATAGGATCTTTAATGTGAAGGTCTAATTTTTTGGAAAGACTTCGGTCTGGTGTATAACGCCTCTTCTGTTTTATATTCTCCAGAACCTCAGCGGTGTTGCCTGGCACAGGACCGTCAGGTTCAACGTGGTCCTGCCCCAAGGTTATGAATCGTGGTAGTACGAGATCTCTTGTGCGGCTCAGGGCGTTTCTTACGAGCGGTCTGCGAGTAGCCATACGCCATTGACATCTGAGACATACTGACACGTCCTGCACGGTAGGGTGATAGGGGGACATCTGCAATAACTTTCTTTAGAGCTAGAAGCTCGCTGTAGAGCAGCCATCAAATCTTTCTCGCTAGATCTGCCCTACAAGGCTACGCCCGGAGAAACCCCGGAGTTAGTAAAAATGACTAGCGTCATTTACTTATCCCTTTGGCTGCTGTTAGGATTCGATTAATTTTTAAGGTTAACCCTAACCAGATTCAATAAGGTTCCGTCAAAAAGGTTATTTTTTGTAAATAGAAACAATGTCAACAAAGTCCCCTATTGTTCTGACCCACCTCGATAATGCCTTCCTGCGACGTAGTACCTGATTCAACTGATTTAGAAACTGACCGTCCTAATCTGCGTTCTATCACTGATATAGACGATCGATTTGAGCCTATTCAGATACCTCCAAACGTCAGTTGAGTCAATATATCTACGCATACAATCGTCGATGTAGATCAGAAGAACACAATGCCTTGTATGAGTTCTTGATTGAAAACAGCATTATCAATGTCTACAAACTTTCTTTGCATTTAGATGTTTCAAAGGAGACTAAATACACTGTTCATAGCGAGTTCAGAACGGCTCTGGCTACAGGTCTAATTCAGGCATCTGAAAGACAGTTTCTGAAGCGAAAAAGGACGTCAACTGAGTCTGCAATTGAACGTTCTATGATACGTTCAGATGATCATCGAATTTGCAAAAGAAAGAGTCTTGGTGACTGTCGTGAATGCAAGGAGATAGGACAGGTAGCAACGCCTAGGAGGCGAAGGATTCTCGGAGAAATCACACCAAATTTGGGTGGTAACAAGCGAGGAAAGCGTACTAATTTTGGCTGCGATACTTGCGATATCCCCATATGCAAAGACGGTCCTTGTTGGGCTGCCTATCACAATAGCATCAATAAAATGGGTTCAGAATGATAGTTCTATTGTTTCTATTGTTCCTATTGGTAGAATAAGCGAATACGCTAATTAATCCACCCGACAGCAGCCAAAGGGATAGATCGTGAGCCAAACCAATCCCCATCCATCACATTCTTAAAATGGGCAGAGGACGCTGCGTTCTCCTCCTCCACTGTTTCACCGAGCTGGATCAGGTACTACGCTCTTGTGCATGACTCTTCGTCCTATGATCCGCACATGCGGAAGATTTAGATGGATCTGACGAGACGGAAGGATGTCCCAGATTTTACAAATTGACCTGGACTGAAGTCTCTAGTCAAGGTTATAGATGATGGGTTGATGGGTAGCATATGATGACCGAAAATCAGAAGGCAGCCATAGGATTACTAGGCTCGAGTCTGCTCGCACTCGCTCAATCTCATGAAAGTCTCAAGCCAGCACCTGCATGCTCAGGCTCTACTATACTAGACGACGCAGCGCTTGCAGGCGGCTTCAGGTATGGCGAAATTACATCTATTGCAGGGGCTAGTGGTATGGGGAAGACTATGGTGGGTTGTCTTCTGTACCAGCGTAAAGCCGAAGGGAAGACTGACTTGTAGAATTAGATAGCCTTCCATGTCATAGCAAGCCACCTCATCAGTCACGACAAAGGTGAAGTAGCGCTCATTGATACCACTGGGGCTTTCTCTCCTCTACGCCTACGGGATGTCCTGGCCTTCCGTCTACGTGAACAGTCTCGAAGAGCAAGATACCAGCAAGCAGGCTACATGTATGAGAAAGTGCTAAAGAAGCCTGATGCTGTCGAACATGAGGCTACGGATAAAGCTACGTCAATGCTTGATCGTGTAAAGGTCATGAGAGTCTTTGATTTTGCTGGCGTGGTTGAGGCTATTGGAGAAGTTGGCGAGATGTGGGAAGCAGTATCACTGGAATGGGACGACGCCAAGGAAAGAAAAGCGCAAAGTAAGAAGGCCATAAAGGCCATTTCCGATAGCGAGGATGAAGGCGAAGAGATGCTGGACGATTTAGCAAACCCAGAGAGATTGATTCCCCAAGAGGATTTAACGTCAACCACTACCGACGGCGCTGGCCAAATCGGTGTCATAGTCATCGACACAATCACCAACGTCGTTTCGTCCATGATGTCAAAGTCCCAGATCCAAGGTATTAATATCCCTTATCCCTACAACCCTGCTTTACTCCCCCTTGATTCTGCATCACCAACACCCCCCCAGGCCAAGCCCTCCTAACCACCTCCCTCCGCACCCTCCACCACCTAACCCACCGCCACCACATCCTCACCCTCCTCACCAACGCCGCCGTCGGCCTCTCCCCCAGCAACCCCTCCTACCCCCGGCGCCCCGAAGAAAACGCCTCCATATTCGCGTCTACGCAAGGGAAACCGGCGCTGGGCAAGACGTTTGCATATCTCATTGATACATCGATCTATCTGTCGACGGTACCGAAGAGGAAGGAGGATGCGGAGGCGGCGTTTGGTGGTGCCAGTGGGGATGGGGGGTGGGAGAAGGTGGGGGTTATGGAGGTGCTGAGGGATAGGAATGGGGGGAGGGAGGGGAGGTGGGGGGCTTTTGAGATTGTGGATGGCATTGAGTTGAGAGAAGTTACTTTTTGAGCTGGTTCTGCCGGTCTTGTATGTTCTTTCTCTAGCGGCAGTGGCCCAGCATCCAATCATCGAGTATCAGAATCCGAGCAAAGGAATTCGGGTTGTAAAATTATATATTTCCAGGTAGAAGTTGTCTTTAACGAAGTCGATGTGAAAGAAAGCCTACAGGGACGAGAAAGAGAGATCCGTCAGCGGACGGGGAAGGATTGCAACAGTTCATTAAAACCTCGTACATCAACCCCGCGAAAAAATCGCCCAACTCCTCAAATCCTCCCTAGCTTCAAACTCATCAATCTCATGCGACACCCCCTGCGCCCTCCTCTTCGTCTCCGCACTACTCGACTGCACCTGCTGCTCAATATTGCTCCTGCCACTAACGCCCACCTCCGCTTTACTGGCCCCCCTCCGATGCCCCCTCGGCTTCGTCGTCTTAGTCGTCTTATTACTCCCCTGGCTCTCCTGCTTCCGCTGATGCCCATATCTCCTCCTCGCGCCGTCCTCGTCTGCAGCTCCGTCCGTATAATCGACCGACATGCGGATGCCAGGCGCGATGCCGGCGTCTTTGGCACCGCCCCAGCCGTCGCCGCCGGCGAAGATGTCTTCGATGCATTTGTCGGCGGGGAGCTCGCCGGCTTGGGCGGCCCAGGAGGCGGCGAGCGTGCGGCGGTACATGTCTTGGAGTTTGCCGATTTCGCGCGTTTTGGTCGACATGGAGGGCATGTGGCCGAGGTCGTCGGGCTCGGTTTGTTCAGCGGTCATGATGCCGGCGATGCCGCCGAAGACGGGGGCGGTTTTGAGGGAGGGTCTAGGTTCGTGAGCACTGGTGGTAGCGGGAAATTAGGAAAGAAACGGACGCGATGAAATTTCTATCTCCCTCTGTCTGTTTTATAGCGATACCAATCTGCGTTTCGTCAGGGTGAACTCTTCTGACTTAGGTGACTTACCTCCTGACCTTCAAAGTACTGTTGATCTTACTTTCCTGCATGAGATATCTCCGCGTCACACCTGCTTCTCCATCATCGCTTCTTTCCACAAACTCTGCCAGATTCAATTTGATATTCCCAAGTATGATTGTCTCTCCTCGAGCACCAGACGAGTACTCCTGCAAAACCTCGAAATGCATCTCCAAGTCCTGCAACATGCCATTACGGTCTACTATAAGCCGAAGAGGTAACGTCTTTTCGTAGTCCCATATAACCTTGTGCTCTCTAATGGTCACCTTCATGGTTCGACCGCGATGCTCGGCTTTGCTTGAGCTATGTACGTGCCATTTGACATATGAAGTTCCGGAGACGAGGGGGACATTGTTGAGGTCGAGTATCTAGCTCTTTGCTCAGCGACTGTAGAAAATCGACCGATTAAGCAGAAGAGCCACTAACCTTCAAATGTAGCTCAAATCTAGGCTAGGGTTTCGGTCAGCATCGTAGGCCCATTAAAAGATCTCGGTGACTGGCATACTTTTCGTGTCTTTGGAACTGTGATGTTCATTATGGATTGCGTAGGTTTAGACAGTCGGTGATAGTATTGCAGACGCTGGCAGACATATCAGATACCCGCATCCTTGCCAGTTGATTTACAAGCTTGAGGTATCATTCCAAACAAAATCATGGAGTCAGAGACAGGACGTTCGGGACTTGAGAAGATCTTGATAAGATCTTGATAAGATCTTGATAAGATAAGGAGAATCCCTACAAACCCCCAGCACCCCGGATTTCTAAAAGCTCCCAACAGCATGTAATCGGCTGTCCCAGATACCCAAAGCTCCTTTTCATCTGTTGATACACAAGGCTAATTTGATCGCGCCCTATCTCGCAACTAACAAGAGTCCAAGAGCCCGTTCAAAGCCTACCTCACTCAGATCATTGTTACTTAACAATTACGATTACTGGACCTAGTAATCCGTTATGCTAACAGCCGTCTCTCACAGCTGTTTTGATTGCTATACATATTCCCATGAGAGGATTCCAAGACCGGATAGCAGATGCCGTTTTGGTAAGATTCAATGCACTGCCTGCGAAGTGCAAGCCAGCAGTACGTGCGAATGGAGTTTTTTCCTGGATTCCATTAAGTGGGATCGTTGTATCGAATGGTACGTTCAGGAAATGATGCGAATATGCATAGAGACTAAACCATCAATACAGATGATGACAATACCATGACATGTCTAGCTCTGGGGTAAGTACTGTTTTACATGCACCATCTCAACAAATTGTGACTAACCTAGCATGAAACCAGCACTGGCATGAAATGCCTACCTGCAGCAAAGGTCCCACAAGCTAGAGGTTTCCTTCTGCACGACTGGCATGCCGAAGTCATTGCCATCCGCGCTTTCAATCGATTGCTCCTAGATGAATGCCTTGAGCTGGCGGCATGTCCTCACAAATCATCCTCAGTGCTCCGGAGAAGAGATGCCCAAGAGGTTTCGGGGAGTCAAGGACTTCAGCCCTTCACTATCTGTGAGAATATTAAGATTCACATGTACTGCTCTGACGCACCGTGTGGAGATGCCAGTATGGAGCTGGTCATGGACGCTCAACAGGACGCTACACCGTGGCCTCTTACGGTGCCTGTTGCGGTTGCAAAGGGTGACATTCAGTCGTTGCCAGGCCGAGAGTACTTTTCCGAACTGGGTATTGTTCGCCGGAAGCCTTGTACTTCAATTGTGCTCTGTTCATTTTGGCAGTAGCTAATGTAGCACAGCTCGAGCCGATAGTCCACCAACCCTCTCCAAGTCATGCTCAGATAAAATTGCTCTGAAACAATGCACTTCTCTGCTTTCTTCCTTGACGTCCCTCTTAATTTCACCTTCGAATGCTTATCTTGGAAGTCTTGTTCTTCCACTCTCACAATACAACGGAGCAGCTTGTGATCGAGCCTTTGGTACATCAGGACGCATGGAGCCTGTGTCTGGTAGAACTTGGAATGCTGGCTATGCATTTCATGCATTCAATGTCGTGACAACGGAAAAAGAATTTGCCTTTTCACGCCGTCGTGTCCCATCGCCAGCGGCTGGATCCAATCTCTCGGCCGTGTGTACTCCCCATTTGCAGGAATGCCTCATCAACGGCGTTTTAGAGGGCAGAAAGCAAACCGATCCAAGTGGAGGAAGCGCATTGTGTAACGCACACATGTGGAGAGTAGCCTCGAATGTGATGGCATTGATAGATATGCCTATATTGCAGAATATCTTGCAACTGTCCACGTACCGGAGGATGAAGGACTCGGAAGCGTTCGAAGACCGGAGACAAGTCAAGGAAGAGACGAAGAACGAAGCGCTCAGCGGTTGGGTCCGAAATGTAGAAGATGATTTCAAAGTGCAACCTGGATCCTGAAGGCCATAGAACCGAAAGAGCTTGATAGTCCCACTTGCGGCTCCATTGCATCCGAGTAATCTTAACCGCCAAACCTTTAAAAGCTGTGCTGCTGTTCCCCTAACAGTATCCTTCCAAATCCCAATCAAAACGCTTCTTCCCCAATCAACAACGTCCCACCCTCACCCTCACCCTCACCCCTACACCCCCTCCTTCCTCCCCTTAAACTTCCCAAAAACCCTCCTCTCCATCTCCCTCTCCATCCTTAACCTATGCACCTCCCTCTCCACCTCCCTCCCCCTCTCCTCATCCGCCTCCAACACCTCCCTTATCTTTTTCACCACCTTCTCGTACTCGACCTCGATCTGCTGCGCGGACATGGTGTGCATGATTTCGGCTTTGCGGGCTTCGAAGGCGGCGAGGGCGGCGCCGGTGCGCGGGTGGCCAGAGATGTGGCCGTGGGGGATGGTGGAGGAGAGGGTGGGGGGCAGACCGCGTTTGGGGTGGGTGCGGAGGGGGGAGGTTAGGGGGATGGGGGTAGGGGCGGGGGTGGGGGAGGCGGGGGGAGGGGAGGGAGGGGTTGTCATGGTGGGGGTGGGTGTCGGTGTCGGTAGCCAGTGTGTATGGAAGTGTGGGTGAGGATGAAGCTCTCAGCAATTCAAGTCAGCGGGTATCATGGTGATGGTTTATCCATAGGCACATACAAAATTGCGGTGGTGTTGAATGGAAGGTGGAACATAGCTTGACATGAGTAAATTACAGATTTCCAAAAAATACAAACATAAATTACGCGAAGCTACCTACAATCTCCACCTCACTGCCCTTCGCATCTTCCACTTCTATACACACCAACCATGGTACGTCCCCATGTTCCCACCTCCCCTCCCCTTCTCTTCCCTTCCCGCCCCTTTCTTCCCTTTCAGCCCCTCCCCTTCCCCCCACTCTCCACCTCACTCCAAGCTAACCCCCCTCAGGCCGACAAACTCCGCACCCAACAACAACTGGAGCAGCTCCAAGCGCGCTACATCGGCACCGGCCACGCCGACACCACAAAGCACGAATGGACCTCCAACATCCACCGCGACAGCTACGCGTCGTACATCGGGCACCCGCCTTTGCTGGCGTATATGGCTGTGGGGATGGGGGAGCCGCGGGAGAGGGTTAGGGGGATGTTGGTTGAGGTGAGTGGGTGTGATGTCGGGGTCGGGGACGGTTTATTACGGGGGAAGGAAGGGGCGATGAAATGGCGCTGACTGGGGTGGTAGAAAATGATACAGCCGGTTGGGAAACCGCCGGAGGTGAGTTCAGGGATCCAACGCCGAAAAGAGACTGCGGCTGATAAAAGTGCAGGTACAAGACTGATCGCGACAATGATAACCGGAGGAGCGATGGAATGGTATTCATTGGCAGGGAGTTGTGTGGCTGGTCAAAGGGTTGGGATATGAGGGGAGATGCTTGCTCGAAGCAGTGAATAGATACGTTGGATCCGTTCAATGGACAGCGATTGATAAACACCCAATCCTCGATGACAATTTTCTCCATCCATCGAACTCACAGGCAAATTCCATCCGAAGGTTATCCGATGCAGTTCCTCCCCCCCTCCCTTCAATATCAAACGTTCCATTGCCTCCACAACCACTCCAGTCAGACCACGATTCATTAAAATGTAATGAATTAAACATCCTCTCTAACAACTATAATACAAAGAAGAGGTGAACCGTAACCTGCAGTCCTGCACTCATATTAAAAGCCCTACCATTTTCGTGCCTCGAATAAAAGTCGAATCAGACTTGATGTCGAATTCATATCCAACGCGAGAATTACTAATTGTCGCCATCCAACCCATGCCAAATCGGCCTAATTGACCCACTTGTTGCGAGCAAGTCTCCGCCAAACCCATTTATTCCCTTCTCTCGGGTCTGGCCCTCCTACCCCCCTTCAGACTCTTGACTCTGGACAAGAAGCCCCCACCGCTCTTGCCCTCAGACTCCAACGCCCCTGTGCCATCATTCGTGACCCTCCTCTCCAACAAACCAGGCAAAGGCGCCCGCCTCGGACTACTCATGGCTCTTTCTCTGCCTACGCTGCTATCAACACGGTTCTTATCTTCAGCAATCTGGATCTTAGCCCCCTTCTTTTCGTAAGCGTCATCGTGGTCATTGAAGAATGGGTTCCTCTCCTGAATCTTAGGCATGCCTCCAGCGCTCAACACTGTTTGTTCGATTGGACTAGTTGGCGAGGTAGCACGATGACGATCGTACACATCCGGACTTGTCACCCGACCGAGAGGGCCAGGACCACGGTTCATACCTCGAATCTTTTGTGCCAAACTCCTTGTCCGGCTCAAGCCGCCTCCATTTGCCGTGTTAGCATCAGACTCAGACTCGCGTCTCTGGATTGCTGCTCGAGGTGCTGGTGCGCCCTCGAGGAAAGTGGTTGCACCAAGACCTACTGTTTCGTCGCCGTAAACGGGGTCCACCAGAGCCGTTGGATTGAAGCTTGTCGTTCTGTCCACCCCAGGCCTAACGCCGGGTCCGCTTCTCGTTGGCGCACTGGCCCCTGCATAAGATACAAATGAATCTTGCTCGGCAGTGGCACCTGATGCGGCGTAATCGGTGAAGCCTTCGGCACCACGGCCGTGGAACTGCGCCATGTCAATGTTCTTGTTAACGGGTCCAGATCCGCCAATAACGTTGTTGGCAGAATCTTTAGCGAAAGCTTGCATTGGGGCACGTTGGGAACCTTTGCGGTTACGATGTGGGTTGCAAGCGTCGAAAGGGCCGTCATGATGGAATACTGCCAATGGTGTCAGTCTATAATTCGCAGAAGCGGCTCATGTCAACTAGGAGCCCTTACAGCCAGTCCCATAGATGCTGGTCACGTCAAGGGAATCGATGATATCCAGTCTCTGGCTTGGCTTTTTCGATTTAGACGACGATCCATGAATTCTGCCTTTGCCATCTTTGTGTCTAGCTTCCCTCTCTTTATGGCGTCGCTCTCTACGCCTTCGTCCAGCATCAGGGTCAAGAGGTTTTCCCGACTTATCCACCAGAGAAGACTCCGAGTTGCGTCGTGGCCGTCGTTGTTTGGCTTCTGGGGGATCTGCGAAGATATCTAGTCCTTGTGGTGGACCTGTAGGTTTTCCACCATTCAATCGCCTTTGTTCTTCCTCATTTGACCGGGACGGACGGTGGCCTGCGAAAGTATTCTTGCCGTTTACTGACGGGGGGATATTTTCCGATCGAAGCGGTCGTTTCGAACTTGGTGGAGCCATTGCTGGGTGCGAATCGTTGCTGCTGGGCCTATCATCAAGGGATAGGTTATTCTGTACGCTTTGATTAGCAAACTTGAGTCGCCTGGAAACCTTGAGGCGTAGTGAATCCCATCAACGAGTCAAGGGAAACATACAAAGAGAACTGCAGCGTTCCCATACAACGCTGGCTTTGATTCGGCCATAACGGACGACCCCTTATTAGGCGATGTTGACCTTTGCTGGAGGCTGTTGACGTCGGCGCTCTCCGTCTGGTCGAGGAACGGGTTGCGCGACCTTGGCCGGTCAGGGGCTGTACTCGACACGTTGAAGTTGAAATAAGGACTCTGAGGTGAAGGCAGTGCGGGAGATGCAGCTCGATTGCGAAATGGGTTGTTCGAGGCCAAGTCAGTGAGGCCAGGCGAAGGTAGGGGAGACGTGTGTCTTTCTGCAGGACAATTGATGTTAATAAAGGGGCAAATGATAGGAAGATAGCGTGCAATGGTCGAGAAAGTTGTCTTAGTAGTGCAGATGAAACGGCTATCGACATGAATGATGGGTGAAAAGAGGGCAAGGAATTGGGTGTCAAGGGGCGCTTAATCTACAGCAAACACTGTCACACACACCTGCTCCCTGTACCTGGATAAGCGACATGCTGGCACGTTATCTCGTACGCTTCTGACCCTGTCCTATCTCAGACGCGCCGACAGATATGATCTAAATGTTCGATGTGTATGCTGACTTGAATGCTGGTGGCGTTTCGACACTGGAATGAGGGGGGTGTTTGGTAGGTGACGATCAACCAACAAGAACCGGATTTTCTGGATCAGAAGGTTGCCATAATATGTCACGAAAGATACAAGGTATGACGTTGCTGCAGGTATCCGATGTTATGAAGTATTGGATGGCATGGGGGTTGCAGAGAGGATCAATAAGAAAGCAATTTATCGTCTAGGTGCGAGGATGTTATTTTAATCAACAACGGAAGGATTTAAACATCAGTGGATTGAATTCTGCTAGGTGAAGGCACCTGCCGAGAGGGTTTTCTTTTGTTCTGGGCAAAAAGCATTTAGTTATTACTGTTCCAGGGATTCTCCGCATGTACCCCTGAATATAAGGTAAAGTAACCATTGAATTAGAACCATCCACTACTGAACTACTGACGCCTTTTTGGGCTGCGACTCACCCAAATTGGTCCTTAAGTTGATCCGAACCAGCCGTGGGACGGTGGGAAAGACCTATTTCGCGTCGTGCCCACTATTGAAGCCTAGAACTACGAAGAGGCGTCCCTTTTCAGCCACTACGCATCTGCATGTTCATGCACAATCGTCTCATGCGCTGACTGCAGCCCCCGAACAATACCAAGCAATTAGGTGTTGTTGGAGCGCCAAGCAGGCTGAAGCGACGTAGCTGCACTCTAGACCATCAGATTGCGATGGATCCAACTACCATGGCAGAGGCCCAAAACGAGACCATATCAATCGCGACACAGTTACCCGCTACGGCATCGACGGAACCACCAGAAGAGCCTCTTTATGGCGGCTACACCCGCTTTGAACTTGAATTAGAAGTAAGTTGTGCCTAATCGACTAACCCTCCTGTGTCTCGTAAGAGAGATGCAACATCCGCTGACCACTTCATCTGTAGTTTGTTCAATCACTCGCAAACCCCTTCTACCTCAACCACCTCGCCTCCCAGAAACTCCTGCAAGACCCTAGCTTCATCGCCTATCTCCACTACCTTCAATACTTCGCAAAACCCGAGTACACCAAGTACCTCTTATATCCAGGGCCTACGCTTAAGGCGCTAGTGCTACTGCAACAGGAAAGATTCAGACAAGATATCCTGAGTCCGGATACGGTGGCACAATTGGCGGAAGGCCAGGTTTTGGCGAGCATTGAACCACGGTGACCATGACTCTCGGGACAATTGACGGGAACAATCGACAATTGGAGCTGCAGAGCAAATGTATTTGGGAATGTTCGAGATTCAGTCTTCGTCATGGGAAAGATATCGGTAGACCCGATCTTGACAGTTCAATTCTCTTTCCACCTCTGTGCACACGTCGTACACTAGTCAGAGTCAGCGATTGACATCTCAAGCATAAGGCACCCCTTCTCGGAAGAGCATACCTTATAGAAAGTAGTCATTGGTTCGTCAGCACTTCGTATCTGGACCTGGTAGAAAAAGGCCTGTGATCCATCGCAGCCTTCGCGGGGGCATTGCGCTGTAGAAACTGCATGTCAGCTTCACCCATGCACAGCACTCACAGTCGTTGGTGAAATCCTTCTCGAAGCGATACACGAGAGTACTTCTCTCCTGCTGTAATTCGAAGTTTAGAGCATACCATCCGTCTTATCCACGTTTGCCCAAGCATCCTTCCCTCCCATTACATCTTCCACCTCTTTCCTCTTCATCTCTTTTCTTTCAAAGTATTGTTGATCGATGAGGAACTGGTAAGGGCAAGTCCGACACTCGAGGCGGTTCTGGCCTGTTGGGTAATCGTCGTTTCCAGCGCTGCGGGAAATGGTCATGCTGTTGCTGCAGCAGGGACAGACTGGGGCGGTTAGCTTGTACAATGGGAATGCTGGGCTTATTAGACTTACAGAGAAGCATTTTTTCTTCTGAAGATAAGATCTGGTACTCGTACAATGGGAGGAAGATCAAGACTGCGGAATAGTTTCCGCTTCAAGCCAATGAGAAAGCCTTACCGAGCTTAAGGCTCCAAATGCTCCTCCAACTTCACTTGCTCATAAGATTTATCCAGCCACCAGTCAATCCTACAAGGCCCCTTGAAGACTGCGCCCATGAGCTCCCTCCAACAACAATCCAGGCTGTTCGCCCTTTCGTAAGGTGCCAGTCCATTTTGCAGATTCGTTTTTCCTTCTCTTTCGTGCGCGAAGAAAGCTTTCCTTCATCAGCAGTAAGAGCTGGCTGTACGGATCATGCTGGAAACATGGACCCATCAATGTCCCTTCGCACAAAGGACAACATAAATACATGGAAGACTATGAGCTCAACCCAAAAGGGTGCTCTGACAGCCTAAATCGTCTGACATATCGTCACGCTGTGAAAGCTCCATGGTTGAGCTTCCTCCGGGCCATCTTGACTCGCTATGCTTTCAGGGGATAGATCCTTCGCACTGGGAAATGTGCGATCAAAGATAGAGCTAGCAAAGCCTCATACTATTCTTTGCTTTGCCTCGTCATTGAAATAGCTGACAGTGTCCGATACTGCCCTCTGGGCACCCGCGTTTCTATTTTGCATTCGTTGTTTGCATTTCACTCTTGTAAAGATCGCAACTGTGATTTTATCGTACATATGTCTATTATCTTCAACGCAATAGTGGGAAGTTGTACCATGGTTCTGCGTCAGCCAAGATCTGTGTGTCACTCCTCGAACAAGGATTTCTGTTACTGATGCCGTCCTGCATTTTCCTATCCTTCTGCCAACTCCTCTTCGTCTGGTGATCCTCTGTCTCGCGCAAAAAATATAACTTCATGTGTGAAATGCGCTATCGCTGTAACGCCGCTTTTTGACCAGCTCTGGTGGAGCTCTCCAATTCCAATCACGATGGCGACCGTCCAACACGACGTCACGCTATATAACAACTGCGAGTTCACTTCCGGAGCAAGTCCATTGGTTAAGTAATTCTGATGGTCCTTTAGCTACAATCACTAATTTTCAAACCTCATATGACGACTATGACAAGGTTTGCGACTTCACTCTCAAGAATTGCAAAAAACCTTTCCCCTAGTCGATCAGCTTTCCAGTGCATTTGGTGGAGGTTCTTATGGTACTCTAGGCTTCTCGAATGAATCTACGATGATTGACGGCAACGGACTCACAATGTTAGACCAACCCATGGTCATACGATAGCTGAGAACGAAAAACTAACCATGGACCAGGACCTATCCCACTGTCAAAAATGCATACAATGCTTTCCAGTATTATACCGGAAATGGGGCATGCTTGACTCCTCCTGCGTCCGACTAAAGTTACGTCTTCGGCATGCAATGGGACCGCGATATTCAGCTAGGCAGCACGATTTATCAACCAGTCACCAACGGAACGTTAAGTTCCAATATTAACAACATAGGGGAAAGGAGGGGTGCAACCCTTTCCATCCAATTTCTATAATCACATCATGTCGAATTCAACCCTCCTCACGGCCTACAGGCATGGTATTCCTTCCGTGAAAGTTCGTGTCGGTGCTCTCACAGCAGAAAGCTACAACACTATCTCGAAACCTGGCGTTTACAGTACGACCCGTGCTCCAATACCTGCCACTCCAACCGAAATTCCAGCATCAGGTCAACTCCTCAAGGACCGGCAGTACCTACTTCCACGTCACCGCTATATCCGAGTCCAAATTCAGGAAGCGTACAGGAGTTCAGTCAGCATCTCAACCACCCGGTCAATCCAACATCCCTGCCAATTCTTACGTTAGGGACACCAATTCGCAGTCCCGTAACCAGTCAGCGACTCCTCGCCAATATGTGCCAAGCCCAGGATCAAGGACCCTACCCTCCACGAATGTTGGAGCGCCGCCATCTGTCCCGTCTGCTGCTTCGTATGAGCCAGGGGTTTTACCGCCTTTAAAAATCGGATTCTCAGTATATACAGCGAACTCCAACTAAAAGTAATACATCGACATAAATATACTTGTACCCGGTGCTCAACCAATCACAATCGGCAATGCGCCTTACTCTTTGGCTCTTTTGGTAATTGAGCTTGTTGTTGGAGCCAATACCATTCCTCTCAGTCTTCCAGCTCAAAATGCAATAAACCAATTAGTCCCAAGCCCGCCACTCATCACAACTGAGAACCAAGGATACACCGTGAACTCAGCTTTGAATTACGTGGTTGGCAGTCAGACTTCAATTCCAGGCGGTCAAGCAATTACCATCAACGCTGTGCCATACTTGCTTGCTCCCTCTGCCACTGTCTTCCTCTCCGGCGGCAGTACCATAAGCTTCATTCCTGCTCAGACAATCACCAACTCCCATACTTACCATAGACGGGCGACCTCAGACTGCAAACTCTGCTTCGCAATTCATCACTGCTAGCCAGAAATTGGGCCCGGGTGGTCCTGCAATAACAATCAATGATATGTCATACTCTGTACATAGCTCATCCAACGGCCCTCATTTCTGGAAACAATATTATCCCTCTCTACCCAGGAATTCCGTCTGTCCCAGATGTACTCACGATCGCTGGCAAGACCTATACCCTAGATTTAACTTCCGGATATTTCAACGGCTCCCAAACGCTTATCCCGGGCGCTGCTGCAATCACCATAGATGAGATCAGATACTCTCTTGCCCCAACTGGAACTGTCTTGATATCGGTTAGCAGTACTATCCTAATAGCATCCGCATCGTCTTCCCTGCACGCCCCCTTATCAATCGCTGGTGGTCTTTATTCTAAAAAATTCTGCTTCCGGATACATAACTGGCTCCCAGACGCTCACTCCTAACGGTCCCTCCGTCACCATCAACTCCATCCCATATTTTCCCTCGACCGGGCCTTCGGGCACAGCGCTTATAGTTGGTACTAGCACTTCAATCCTCTCGCCTTCGGTGCCGACAGACGGGGCCGGAAGGGTAATCACCATTGTTGAGGCTACTTTTACAGCAAACAGTGCTTCCGATTTTGTAATCGACGGTCAGACGCTTGCTCCTGGAGCCGCAATTACGGTGTCAGGGACGGAAATTTCACTGAGCCCAAAAGGTACGGATGTCGTTCTGGGTACAAGTACGGAGAGTGTGGGATTGGGTGGGATGATAATTAGTGGGTTTGGGGTGGGAGCTGGGTTGACCGTGACAACCGGTTCAGGAAGCGCGAACGCCAGTGCTATTCCCGTAGGCTTCACGGGTGATGCCAGCAGACTTTTACAAAGTTGAGCCCTTGCTCACATCGTACTGCACTCACTTTTTCACCATTGATTTCCCAATTCTTTAACCCACTTCCCATCATCTTGTTCACTCAATATCTCCAATTCACCGGCCTTTCCCAGACCCATTCATCTTTAGCCTTCGCCGCTGTTTGATTAAAGGCCGCAAATCTTCCTGTGCTTCTATCTCTTCTGCAAATAGTTGTATATACTACAACCCGCCGACTCAGCACGATCTCTCCATGATATGTGCTTCATACTATACAGTCTTACCTCGTTCTTCAATCAACCACGGTTACGGTTAACCTAGCATCCAACGGGCTGCGGTAACAAATACTGATCGAACAGCTTCTTCACCATAGGTATTCGTGAACTGGCTTGATCGCTTCTGCTGATTCTTTATGCTTCTTCGGAAGGACACGGCAATCGGTGAACGCTTGAAGAGAACCCACAATCTTACACAATCTTTTGCAAATAAAATGGTGATTTAGCCAGAGAAAGACTGCTTAGAATTATTGGGGCTAAATAACACATACATTATGTGCTACGAGATCTATTAGAATGACCGAGAAACAACGCGTGCGGTGTGACCTACCCCTCAGGAAAACTGGCTTCCTTGCTCTAGCCTACGGTCTGTCAATCTGCCAATGAGGAACGGTGCAGCAGAACGTGTATCAACTGTCATAGATTAACAAATCTTCCTTACAATAAAGAATTCCAGAAGACTCCCAGATATAATCTCTACATCCTAGAGGCCTTATATGCAGATATCAGATACGACTTCGAGAGCTACGTCTTTTAAACTGAACCCGCTCTGACTCACTTCTACAGTGGCGTTGCGGTGGTACGCACTGGTCTTCAGTAAAGTGAACAGGCCAGATATCTGGATGAGTTTAACGATCCGAAAGGCTAGCAGAACATTCTAGTTTTGATGTTCGATTTTGGAGACTTGGTGCCAAAAAAGGCATTCGCGAAATTCGAGTTTCTGTTCAGCTAAAAACTGCATGCCACTTCGACGGCGCATTCAAACCGTATACCGCCACTAAGATAGCCCATGGCGGAATACGAGCTATTCTCTAGTCAATCATAGTTCTGCTGATCACTATCATCAGAAATTCATGCACCTCACCTAGTGAGACTGCTAGGCATGAATTACTTCTTCAAAGGAAAGACGAATTAGGAGGACCTGTAACAGCTATGCCATTCTTTCCCCAAGTAACGTGCGCTGGTCCTTGGTAACATTAATATTTATCGGTTATGGCGTGCTCGAAGATTTCACATTTTGAGATAGTAATGCGGATTCGGAGCATACTTGAAAGAGAATATACGGCATTATGTCAGACTAGGCCGCCAACCACAATACAGCAGCGGGAGATGTCCTTGTCAGATCTTCTCCAAGTGCCGCCAATCAGTCGATGTCAGTTCCCCAATATCAACGCGAGGATCTCACCGGAGCATAAAGAAACCAACTCTTGTATATCGACAAGCCCACAACGATAGGATGTGTTCTAAAATGAATCTTCAGCCTGCACCTTGCCAAGCATGTGAGGCTCAGATACCCCTCTGAGAGTACCTGGCCCTTCTTGTGTCTGAGACCCTGGCTCTCAGACCGCTCCATGTACAATACCAAAAGAACCTCCTGATCGATGTTTCTGATAACAGTCACAAGACACAATTAAACTTTCTATGGTTTTTGAAAGCTGAGCCACGCAGCTGAATAACATGTTACACCACATTGTATCCTTGACATGAAACTCTTCTAGGCCATAGAACGGCAAAGGCAGATACTAAGCTTTCGCTGGCCGATACCATAAGGCAGCTCCTTCGGATCAATGAAAAATATGACGCCCACGTTCAAGAACAGCAGTTATATTAACGATCTCTAAATCGTACGACAAGCACGTTTATCGACCTTTCAGTTTGAATAAGTTGAGTTTCACTAAATAAAGGGCTCAATATTGGTGAGGAGCTTGTCATATTTGGACCTCGGGAAAGGTCGAGCTCAACAAATACCCGAGCATTTCTTGTAACTAACCTGTATCCCTTCTTACATAGCTACTATTCGATTCTGATTTGCTCCTGACTACCAGTACTTTTTGCCTTGATCACATTTCTGGCGACACCTGTAGGATTTCGAACTTAAAGATTCACAAGTCAGCATGAATGCGTGACTCAGATCAGTCTGAGTCACAAAACATTTACGATCAATCTCTCATTATATCTGCGATGTCTTTTGTACTGATACCAAACAAGAATTGATTCACACGATATATGATCAATGAGTTGAATGAACATATTACTGAATATATTGATGTAAATCTTCTTATGATGTTGAAGAACTGCACTTCGAATATCAACTCTCGTAGTACTACGTTAATGATGAACAGTGAAGAAATGAGATTCAACAACAGCTAGCACTTTCAGTCTTAAGACTAGACTTTGTAAGTATTTTTGTTCAACGCGTCAAGAATCTGAAACTGATTCTTTCAAACAAATTGGCAACTATGCTCTGAACAACAGTACATGTGAGAGCACGTCTTAATGTCGTAAGCCTCAATCAAGATTCTTCAATATTAAGCACTTGTTTCAATATGAGTGTGAAGAGTTCTCAATGAAAGAAGCTCTCTGACATAAGAGATTATTTGCAGAGTTCAATGTTGCATTTATTTATACTTTAAAGATGATGAGAATGAATGATTATTTCTTTGGGTACAAAGATGCTTCGTTAGCAATTGCTGAGATTATTGAAGTGAATACAATTGAGAACATTGTTTTTAAAAAGTTGAATTATCATACTGATATGAAGAACTCATCAGCTGACTCAGTCATGATAAAGAATGCTCGAAATGACATTGTCAAAGCTTAAAAAGAATGCTTAAAGAAGCAAGAGATGAACCTACGCCCTCAAAAGGATTGCCTTGGGTTCCGAGTCGCAAGAAAGCCCAATCAAAAGCATATTGAAAGCGTGGTTTTTCAGTGGTCTTCTCTGGTGCAGAGTGATCCGCGACGAGTTTCATAAAGAAAGAAGCAGCCAGTCAACAATGATGAGAGTGCTACGTGTCATGAGAGGACATCATCCCGAACTGAGCTTCTGAGGTCTGTCTTGTACCCCCTTCGAGATTTCCCTGAAAAACTCCAACATTACCTGCAGGTCTTGGAAACTCCTGATAGAAAACCCGATGAGGATCTGAGTCTGCCGACAGAAAAATTCCAACATCTCAATTAAAAAGCTACCGGGGGGTATCTAGCAAGGAGAAGCAGTGAAGCTAAGGATACCCAAGGATTTTGGCAAGCGACGATCTTCAGAATCACTTAGCTGGGATAGACTTAAATAAATCTTTCAAATGAAGCCAAACCTTGATCGGTACGAATGGCGAACATAAAGAACTAGATCCCAAGGATTTGACGGAAGTGGGCTGGATTCAGCTTTTTTCTTAAAGACGTCAAAATACGTTCCTTCAGGGCACTGAGGTACGTGCTTGTGAATATCATCATCAAATCATCAACTGATCTTTCTTTAGTAGATCGAAATTGGCTCCCGTACGTTAGAGGTAGGCATTACCGGATCCAAGAGTGATTAGCCTACTAGGTCGGTTCGTTCATTGTTGGAAGTCCTTTAGACTGGGACTGAAAGTATGGCCCGCAAGTAATCGTCAAACGGAAAGCAGGTTCATCGACAATTTGCTGAACCGGGATGAACCATCACTTATCATATACTGGACAAGTTTCCACCTTTAATATTCCCGACCTACGCTTACATTGTCGAGGCTATGTTCCTATTCTTTCATGAGAAGTTTCATCGCTTCGTTCTTATCTTCAGTTTCAGGAAGATATGCGCTCAGCCACACCACAGCCACTAGCATTCAAATCAGCTGCTCGAGGGCGTTCGCAGTACATTTTCCCGCACTATTGTTGAGCTTCTGTAGTTTTCACCCATCTTTGTTATATACTTAATTATGTACTCGACCTCATCCCTTGGTTCGGGAAAATTGTTTGCGTCCACTGCTTAATTGTCAAGGTCACATCGATCATTGTACAGTAGGCAGTCTTTGAGTTCGGAGATAAACACGCTTCTTAATGTGAAAGAATATCGTTAGATTGATGTATGTATGGCATCATAAAAGTAATACGGGGTCGAGTGCGCTATAGAGCAGCTGATTTAGCACAAGTGTTCTCGCTGAGACCAATCCATAGTTGGGAGAATATGAGCCATCACCTTTCGCTACCACGACCGAGTACACTGCTGTGGCGCACCTTCGACCTCGTCGACATTGAATAGAACGGCGAGAAGGTAGCTACCTGTGTGATAAATCTGCGCTAGAGGCAAAGCTAAGTTGTCCTCTATATTGCAGCTTCAAGCAAGCTATGATACAAGTAATGGCTTCTATTGATGCCCTTAAAATTGCTATAATATATTTACTCGGAAGTGCTCAATAGTTCATAACCAAAACATGAACTTACCTGCGCTGGTTCAATCGAAAAGAGACTGCTACTCTTTCACAACTTTCTCAGGGTTCATTTCCAAGCAGCATCCGATAACCCTAACGACGAATGCAAGAAATTAAATACTGCCATCAAGAAGCGGAACCAGGCAGGCCGCAACGGCCCAGAACTAGGAATCAGTGATGAAAATCCAAGAAGTCACAGGTAGGCAGTGAGCAGCAAGAACGTACGAACTGTTAACGATCGATTACCAATGACCACTCGAAGACATTCGATGGCTTACCCATGAACAATAGTACACTTGATCTGAGAAACAGCTAAGATGGGAAGATACAATCCCTGCCAAATCCGACGCAGTCTTTTCAGTAAAGATATAATCATCACAGCATGCGCTCAATTTAGTACGGAACTTCTGCCGAGGCGATGCAGCAATTTCCCAATATCCCATGCATAAAGATCGACACGGTCAAGCGAATCATGAAGTCCTCATTCACCGAGGGCCTCCTTGCTGTGAAGGAAACATCGAAGTTCGACAATAAGATTTTCGTATGAAATACCGAGATCTTTCGTTCTTGCTTTTATGCGAAAGAATAAGAATCGAATACGAGGAAGGTGCGAGTCTTTTTAAAGCCACAAAACGGCTTGTGCAAGCCCCCTTCTACCTTAAACCATTGCGGCAACCGGAGAGATACGAACTCAAGACTAGAAACTGAGACGTGACTATCGAGCTTCATCATGTTAGTCTTGTAAGCTGCAAGATTTGTGTTCTTTTTATGGGACTCGAAGCAATAGTCTTCGACTTACAACCACGAGTACAGGTGAGAACCGTGAAGTGGAACGTCTTTCATGACTACAGATATGGATTTCTTGAAGTTCTGTCCTTGCTAGACATGACAGGTTCTTGACAAAGGACTCAAAGCCAGTACTTATTATAGGTGGCTTTCTAAGCAAATCAAGCAGATATCCGTACGCATGAAAACATTCTTTCTAAGACTAGGTCTCAATAGCAAAGCCACGGGGAACAAAACATTGAAACTCTTCGAGAAGGGACTTCTGCCGCCATCCATGTGCCTAGCGGCAGGCTTCCACCGCCGTCTTGAACCACTTCGCAACAAATGCATTCAGAGCTGCTACCCTAGAAGACCGGCGTGGTAATATTGCCTCAAGCTAACGACCCAGGCCTTTACGGAAACGATCCAGACAGGTACAGTTACGAGCAAATATGGGGTTCTCAGCAGCCGATGTGTTCTATCAAAGAATTCAGCAAGATCGATAGAGGTTCTGGTATTATCAAATCGGGTGAACGTCTTGATCTACTCAAATCATCGAAATCAGATGTGATAAGCATGAGTCCTACGCATTCTTTCTCATTCATAAGGCGATAATTTGGCACGAAACAGAGCATGAATCGTTCTTCTTACTCTTTATTCAGATCTTGTCCAACGATCATCTTTCATCGACTACCCAAATCAATATTACAGATTTTCTAGAGACTATCATCGCTCTGTTCTCTTTCATCCACCCGTTAACAATTACCTTTTTCTATGATCCCGTTCCATCATCTTCTACTTCACCATCCACATAAACATGCACGCACCGCTTACCCTGTCAAAAAGCACACCTTGCGTTATCTTCATCAGACCGAGATCACCTATATCTCGACCTCGCACATGTCCTTCTATCATACCAGAATAAATCATATATATTCCTCAAACATTAAATATAATAATGACAACGTTTTCTGTATTATATGTGAGGTCCTTGAAGATTAGGGAACTAAGAAGAGTTCGGATCTGAAAATAACAATAACAATAAAGGTATACCAATCTTTCCTCGCATTCCTTCCCCGCTAGTAATCATCCTTCAAGCTGCTATTTGCTCCCCATCTCAGCGACTAATCATACTCAGCACTGTTGACCGTCTCTGATCAGAGCTTCCAGCGGACTCATCACGTTCCCAACAAGCAGTCGATCTCCACCGCGATATCGCTTGGCTGAACCAATACTACTTCTTCCTCAGACGTACTTGGCTCGGTCCCATAACATAGCCTTAACAACATCAGTGCAAGACTTTGCAAGGTTCATTTATCAGCACGAATGTTACCTCTTGAGAGTGTGACTCTTGCCATTTGGAGGGTGAGCGGAGTGGTTAAAAGTCATATGCCCGCGAAGCAAAAACGCAGGAATGGCTCGATATCATCAAGCACGATAGCCAGCCTTTACACCTAACGAAAGACTAACTGTTTTCTATCTCAAAGCAGGTATCGACAGCTGGTCTGTCACACGTACGAATCGTCTTGCTGGCAGTCGGGTAACGTTTTGGTGCCCGACAACGGCTCATGTTTACGCTTCTTTCGATGTGGGTACTTTACCAAATGGGTGATCTGCGGTGAACAAGCCAGGTAAGTCTTGTGCCACTGCTGGAATGATCTCAAACCTAGGGTTTCAACCAAGGAACGTCTGCCGTAGATCGGTAACTCGATCTGCCTTCCAAAATTCGTCGTTCGTGTTCTCCTAGATACAGAACAATATTCTATATCACGAATCCTTACTTTACTTCGTCTTCGACTATTTTTTGGAGGTTCTTGTCCAATATATATATCCATTTCAAGTTTCCTTGGTCTTGTGGGCTTTTACAACTAAGTTGCATCGGGACTTTCTAGTCCTAGACCTCTTGGGGTGAGCATGATCTCGACAAGCCGACTGAACATACTCCACCTGATCCATTCAGGGGCAAATAGGTTCACCCTGCGTTCTTGAACAATACCATAAACTCAAAGAATTTCTATTGAGTCGCTTCTGCACCTCTCTTTGAGTTCAGTATGAGGGCCGGAGAATTAATAGAGACCAGACAAATTCTGTTTAGACACGGCCAGCTTTCGAGGAGCGCTTTGAGGCGCGCTCTGAATTGGTCTCCATCGTCCCTGGATTCAATCCAGATATTGGATCTTAAATTGGCCTTCGGAGCCGAGAAATTCTCTGAGATTGTACTCATCGCCTGCTTGAAGCAACGAGGAAAAGGAGATAGACATGAGCCTGATCCGGCAATGACTACAATGATACTCTGGTATTTGTATCCGACCGTATTTTTGTTGCCTGCCCCTTTTACCACACTAAAGCACGACTAAGCAACCGCGACGCTAAAGGACTTTGTTGAGAGAGGCACCAGCAGCGTCCGCTTCTTCCACTTAATTAACAGAACGGTCATGGCCCAGGTCAAACTCGCCCACCGATACACTGCACAAGGAAACCTGATAAAAGTGAAGTTAGACACCACCCTCGAAATAACCTGAAAGGCAGCAGATCACAACCGTCTCACACGACAATGGTAATGACAGAGAATTCACTAAGGCGGAAATGCTGCTGATACTCAGAAAGACCGAACTGTTCACTAAGAGAAAGTCAAGAATGGCGACCGCTTACGACGCAGCTGAAACATCACCAATGCACAATGTCACAGTAACGTCAATGAAAAACCAAACCGAGGTCAAGCAATAAATCTCGACCGTTCCCGAGTTGTGTGAAACTAGGCTTGAGCAATATTGTGACTGATGGTCTCTGTTTCTGAATCAAGATAACTTTAGTCTTCAAAGATACAAATTAAATAAGAAGAATGCGAAATGTCGAGATGACATGAAGACGATCAAGAAAAAGATAGAAAGCCTGCGATATTAAATAGCAGGGCAAATGGCGACACTCAAAGAAGTGAAAGGCTTTGGAGAAGACGCGCATCTCTTCCTATTTACATCAAACCTTGTCAACGAGACCTTCCGTGCTGATCGATTGCTCACTGGGGTGATTTGCTTGCCTTGCTCAGCTTGCACAACTTTCCAATAAAATTAACCTTGGTTAGCCCTTCGCTTCATTCACAAAACGCCTTCATATGTCAACCCTATAGGCGAGGAATATGAGCTTGCTAAGCATCAGAACCTCTTTCTCTGCAGTGGCCAAAACATTCTGCAGAGAAGTATATCTGGTGGTAATGATAAAGTTGGAAAGGAATAGTAGGATGAGGAGAGAAAAGGGGACGAAGAAGACGATAAGAACAATGAGGATGATGAGGACGGGGCTCGCTTCCGTGAGGCGATTACGTCTTACTTCGTCCAATTGTGTCAGCACGATTATCAACGGGACCCAAAAGGAGAGAAGCTGTTGAAGGCGGTTGAGATGATGATGTTGAGATGAGTCAACTTAGAACTCTACGTTTACAAACTTCAACTATGATGATATTTCGTTGAATTGAATCAAGATGATGATCACGCAAGATCTTGTCATTGACGACGATAAGTACAATGCATTGAAGATGCACATTAAACAAATGCTGAGAGACACGAAATTACTAGAAACTTCGCTTGATAATAAAACTGAAAAGAAGACAGTCAGAAAGATTGTCACAATCATAAATGCTGAACTTTCACATTTGCTGATAGAAGAAAGTTAAGCAAAATGAAAAGATGCTTGTCTTGTAGAATGCGTGAGTAAGATGAATCAACAGTAAAAAGAGAGGTAAATCAACAAGCATAAAGACAGAGAAGTTCGCTCATCTGATCAAGTAAGAAAAACTCAGCTCAGTCTTATTATTCATCAAGTCAGTTCTGAAAGCGAGATTTAAGCTGTACTGACATTGATGAGAAGAAGATTAAGAAAGATATAAAAGCAGATTGAAATGTAAGAGTGAAGAGCATGATGCAAACTCTACTATCTGTACAAGCTTTAAAGATATAACCACGAGCACATGAGAGGCGCTGGCGTGTTTCCGAGTCGTGTCATCCCATATCAGCACACGATGACGGAATCAGGATTCAGGACACTACTTCAGGAACACCGAAAGAGGTTTGCCTCTTAGTTTCGGTCATGGTAATATATCAACACTGAGACAATTCTCGTGAGCATGAATGTCGACTTACTGAATGCTAGCGCTGAAATTCCTTCTATCAATTTGCTACCTTTGTCAATTTTATATGTCAACCAAAAGCTTCCAGAAAACTTGTTTGACAAAAACAACCGGAAAATGCTTCAAAGCGCATACGACTCTTAATGAGCTGCGGACCACAACATGCGTGTGGAAGACAGCCAAAAGTATAAGGCTTTCTTAAGTGTCTGAATTTGCAAATACTTTCAAAAGCGTCCCGAGTGACGAGATTACTCGGTTTCAAACATTGGTCGCGACAGTCTATCAACATAACAGCTATACAAGCACTAGACTCACCCATTCTGTCGTCATGGGCCAAGGTTTCAGCCTACATCCTCTGCAGTACGGTGGTCCGAAGTACCGGAGAATGAGTTCCTACACCACAAGTTTGTCACAGACGTCGTGAGCAGGTTAGAAAAGAAAAGCGAAGCTATAGAGCAATGGAAAAAGGACCGGTCGTATCCATACCCTGATCAACAATATACATCGCAAAGAAGAACTTTCGCGTACGAGATGAGAGTCAACGAGCAAGAGCTCATGATCCGATTACGAACGAATGCAAATAGGAATACTCTAGCGCATAGCGGAAATCTCAACATGAAGATCGAAAGATGCCATTTCGCAGTAGTCGCAACAATACTCGCCGCTGGCTATGATCGGCTCGAAGAAGATATTTTGGAAGCAGATTGTGAAAGCTTTGATTTAAAGCATTATGCATATAACAGATCTCGTCATCTACTTCAGGAAGCGAAAAATGCCAACTCGAACGCTTAAGCCGAATTCTTGGAGAGGTGTTAGCCTCAGCACGTCGTTGCTACCTATTGCTATAGACGATACCCCGAGCAGGAAAATATTGAACAAGTCTCATTCAAAAAACGAAAGTTTTTCCCTTATATCAGAGGTAGTATATTATATCGCTGGACTTCATAATCTAAGGTTTGTTGAATTCAGCTGGAGAAACGCTGTGGAACGAAACATCAAGTCATATTCTTTCATTCTGATAACTAATTCCAATCTTTTACTTTTGGTTTTTCACTTCTTTTCTTTCAATATCTAAACGCTTTCTATTCTTCGAATAGCAAAAGAAGACATGAATCTTTCAAGAATATGAGATTCTCCCTTCTGGTTCACAGATAATGTTCAAGAACGATGGTTTTACCGAGCGATTCTCTCAGCTATTTAAGGACATTGCCTGAAGAATGACTTGACGCACCCCACAACAGCGATCTCCTTCAGCGACTTACAACGCTGCTGACGCTCCACCAACCCACGAGACCTGCCCCCAGCCTTCATTCTTCCTTCGGACTTTTTCGTGACATCATCTAGCACCTATTTCTCGCTGCAGCAGCAAAACTTCTTGAGAGGCTCCGGAAACTACCTCAAGCAACTACAGAAGAGGTTTTCAAGACTTACGGCTAAGAATAGCTGGATGAACTGGAACTTTAGCGTAGAAAGCTATCAAGGAGGAAATGAAAGAAGTTTAGAAAGACCAAGGAAGCGCATCAAATCAAGCGCAATAAAGAATAAAACATGTACAGAATCTGATCCATAAACTTCTCTTTTTTATCAGTAGTATGTAAATTTTCAGAGAGACTATGATTTTCACCATCGTTGACAGAATCATGCCGCAAATTCTAGAATGAACCCAACAATTTGATCAATCTTCCTATCAAGTTATCAAGAGTTTCATAATCATTACTTAGATTGCTACATTTATTGCTACATTTAATTCTAAACTTACACTACTGCTCTACTCTGTCATCATAATGACATCAACTCACAAACGCAAGTTCAATGAGAAATATTTTGAGAGAAAAATATGGCCCAGTCTGGTATCCGTCGGAGAGTCTGAGACTGGCATGAGAGCGAACGGGACAGGTTGTGGATTATTCAGTAAATGGGTTGGAGGATGAAAAGCATGAAGATCTTTGAGGTATCGCCAGCTATAAGAGTGTATATCAGCAATATAGGTGGCCGAATCATGCGCTTTCTCAAACATTTCCCGCAGCTATCTTGGGACCGTGATCCGGCATCAAGACCATGGGAGGTCAAGAACACAATGACTGAAAACCCCTCGTTATCTTCTCCGTGAAGAAAGCTGCAGCTACAAGAGATAATGATATGTCGATGAAAGGTGACGACAACAGACATTCGGTGCATCCCACAACTTCCTTGAACTCCCCAAGTAATTGGTTTCATTAAACTAAATGACAGCTCACCTATTAATAACCTGAACTCATGCAGAAGCCATCAACATGGAACAACAAGGAAGCTCTTCCAATCCAATTGGAGGAAAGCACAACCACAGCCGTGCTCAAGCATCGAGGACAGTTGAGCGCAAGTTCGATGTTCCATCCTCAACTGATCTCATACCAAAACGCAAAAGTCTGAAACGACATCGACCGTCATGAAAATTCCGATTTCGGAAAAGCATGAAAATTTCAATGAAACAAGAGGATACGCTATAAGCGGGCAATGCTCAATCACCGCTCAACCATAGCCATTCCAAAAAAAAAAAAATCCAGAGGAGAAAAATTTCCTCTGCTGTTCAAGACGGAAACAACGAGCGTTGGCTAGAATGGAAATGCAATTGTCGAATAGTAACCCAAAAAGACATGTAAGAAGAATCAAGGACGAGGCATCAAATATTGAACCTTGATGTGCGAAGAGAAAACACTATCTATTGAGATGGCAAAAACCACCGACGCTGATGATCGCGTTTGAGAGGCTTCAAGTACACAATCATGAGCGGACAGACGATGACAGACCAAGCCCTCTGGACTGCAGTCCGCAACCGATGAATTAGCAATCGTAACCATTAACGACTGAAATGTGGTCTTCGAGAACACCAAACCAGCAAAATCCTCACCAAATCTCAACCCTACCATTTCTCAAAATCTGCTCCCTTAAGAAAAGGATTTGACCAAGGTCTAAAATGCTCTTGCTCTTCCATCACAACCGGAGCCTCTTACAGGCTCCGTACATGCAATGAATCATCGTCATCGACTTTCTAGATCCCTCAAAGTCATCAACGCGTCATATGCTCAAAGAACGGGATCAATCTAGAAACCGCCGAGTGCGGAACAAAAGACAAAGTGGCCACGGCCCTTCGTTCGGGATCTACTACTCACAGAGATAACCCCATCAGGCCCAGAGAACGACAGGCAAGAAGGCCCGCTGTCATCGAGATCCGAGGACGAAATGGAACATCAGACGCACATGTGTCGCTCATACCACCCTTTCTTTCAGCCCTCACCACTTCTGATTGCCGAATAATTCCATCTCGCGTGCGCCAATGCAAAGGGCATAACGACAACGGCGACATATCTCTTCTTTCTAACCTTCTTTATATCTCCAAAAACATCCTCATACCAGAAGCAAGCCGTCGAACCTTGGCGCTCGGAGAAAGCAGACGAACATATAATGGCATCTCAACCTACCTCTGCGCTCGTGCCTGTGGATTTCCCGAGTGGGTCATATTGGAGAGCAAAAGGGATTAGAGCGGTAAGGTTCGCAAAGGAGCCCAAAGAGCCGGCCTTCTCACTTTTCGATGAAACCATCCGGGTTCCAGCTAGGTTATCCAGAGTGTTTGCAGTACCAGTGGGAAGGTTTCAAGATGGGGAAGGTGTCGATCCATATAAAGAACATAGAGGATTCTACGACCAGCTTGCAGCGGAACTTTAATCACAATTAATATTTGTGAGGGTAGGGGAAATAGATGTGAAGGCTGTGCACAGAGGAAGATGATGAAGATGAAGATTCAGCATGAGGGCTTGTGGGTTTGTTGATGCTGATGATGGTGAAGGGGGGAGGCGCGGTAGCGTGGTATAAAAGGAGTACAGCAAAGACAGGAAAGGCACAAATGCGTAAACACAGCACGCGCACGTACGAGAAGGATGCAAGAAGTCATTAACCGCACTAGAAGCATAGGTGGTTTAGTCTCGCGATTTCTTGAAGCTGGCGGATGGTAGGAGAGTAGTGCTGGAAATTGTGTAAGACAATCTTGCAACACAGCAAAGTTGGATACAGGCGACTTATAGAGAGACTGCTTCGAATATCGTTGAAGCAGCAGAACCATTCTGTGGCTTTGACTAACATGGCTCCTTCTGAGCGGATTCTTTTCAAACACCTTTTTCTCTTTTCGAAGACTATCAACTTAGACAGACTTCAAGCAAGGACGTCTCAACACGCGTGTCCGCTGTATTAGGTTCATTTGACTGAATCTCGGCAAGTTGATCTAGATATTTGGAGCTGAAGTTCTTATTAATATACTTCAGTATTCGTCTGTCCTTTAATCGAGTTTCCTAGGTCTCCACGTGGTACCAGCAAAGCGGAACTCTATAGACGAGCTTTATCGAGCTGTTTTGTATCGTCGATGCCTATGCATTTCTCAAGGACTCCATGCGAGGCTCCTACTTCGGGATCAAAATTCTGAGACGGGCTTTGTGCGGCGATGGATCCCTAGCTTTGGGGCTGCACCAACCTTGATGTCATTGCTTGACCCTTATGCTATAGATGTTTCTGGGCGTGAAACTCAAATAGACGAAGCCGTCAACAAATATGACTCGCCCCGCTTTTTATACTCGTCGCCTAATTCGTATATTCTTGGTAGCTGATTTCCATGAAGGCTTCAAAGAGCAGGATAATGCTATAGAGTAGAGAGACGGCGTAGACAGGAAGCAAGTGGCGAGTAATGTAAGATATGAACGAGGTTAATTGGCCTAAGAGTATAGTCAGTGTCCAGCAGCAGATCCTCTTTACCTCCATCTCAACCCAGCAACATCTTCGTTGCAGCCACCGATTCACATCCAGAATATCCCTTCCCAACCAAATACCAGAACTTCTTTACAGCCCTGAACACATTCTTACCTGTTATCAGCACCCCCAATAGATCGAAATGCAGCGTGTCTTTACCTCTCTAGTCTCGATAACCATGAGTGTCCTTGCTATTACACAAGATCCATGCATCGGAATCGAAGGGTGCTGTCGTGATAAGAAGCTACCATATAATCTCAATGCTTTTTCGGACGTTGACCACTTGTAGACGGCCAATGCTGTAGCCAGCGTTGCAATTCACATTAAAGTATGCGAGTAGAAAAGGAACATCCAAGATTCTCATGTGAGAGTAGCTTTCATGATCGACATGCTGAAATTGAACGAATTGAGCAATGTAGGATCTGGTTGTTCAGAAGAGCAAGTAGGCATGATTGTGTTATCTCTAAGGATCCGAACTCTTTCTGCGTATTTCTTCTTTAAGGACTTTGATGATAGGTCACCACTCGAACCCAGCTAGTAACTTGTACAGAAACCCCTCGTAGTATCCCGGCGGAGGTGCATTATGAACAAACACAACGCTTGTACAAAGATGTTCATGTACCGGCAATGTTAGTGTTCCGGCGATATATGTTAAAGACTGTCAGCCATATCAAACCAAACTTTCCATACTATTAGGCGAGACCGAGAATCCCATGATCTGACCGAGTAAAGAGTAGCAATCGAATCACATCTAACCATGCGAAATTACCAGCTGTCGGGATGGGAACTTTGCTAGAATACTCGGTCTTTGGTTTGCGAAACTTGTGTTGCAGCGGAGAGATGGATGTAGTCGGAGGCAAAGAGGCTGCATCCAACTTAACATACATGAGTGCATTTAACATCTATTCGTGCTAGCTGACAGACATGTATGAGATGGTGGGATGATGATGTGTCGGCTCGTTTGAAGACCGTTGGTTGGAAGTCGCGGTGTTGAAACTGCATCCCTTCGCTTGACAATCGCGCAATCGCTATACACAAAGTTCTTGAATGGTCACACAGAAAGCACAGCCTTTTGATTCATATGTTAAGTCTGTTAATCGCTATGTGAAGCTACTGAAGCTATGGGGTATTGCCAATTCCGAAAAAGAATCCTATGCAATTCGTTAAAGGTAGCAGTTGCAATTGCTACTGCCGAGAAAGCTCCGTAACACCTCGCTTTCGTCAAGATCCTGCCATACCTCCAGATAACTCGCCGTGTCAAAGTGTAAATGCGACCCGACAATCATTTCCGTTGCTTCAAAAGCCTACAAGCTCCTCTGCAACCGCCAATACCTCAAGCTAACCCTCCACCTCACCGCCCTCCAAACACCGAATCGTCGCTCGATCCTTCACTCCCCTCTCCTCCTCCTCCAACCTTCGCAATGCTTGCCTAACGTCGTCTTTCTCAAACGCCACCTCTTGCTGCTGCAACTTGTACCAGTTCCGATGCCTCTCGCAGCGCTTCTTTTGGCAGACTCCACGTCCCAGCTCATCATCTTGGGCCGTCTCGCCAGCCTCTTCGCTAGGCAGTGGCGCACCCAGTACGTCGTCGTCGAAAGCCTTCTGGCCTTCAGGCCCACAGCGCCAGGTCTTGAACTCCTCGTCCGACCAGCTGAGGCGGGCATCGTAGCCGCAGATGTCCTTTAATGACTTTTCTTTCTTGCGGAGTTCATCGAGAACAATTTTGCCACGGGCTTTGACAAGTCCCAGGAAGGTATCTCGATCTTCGAGCGTGGATTTTCGCATTCGTAAGCTCTCTTTGGAGGACGTGATGCCTGCTATTGTTTCGGTTTCTTCGGACGTGTAGGCAACCTTCTGTTTCTGAGTCCCATCCTCCATCTTGATTTCATTTCCGTCAGGGCTGACTGTCCGAGGCGGACTGAGTACACCTTCTCCAATCTTTCGAAATTCGTCAATGTCTTTCACGCCAGCGACCACAGCTTTCAATTCGGGTGCCCTGAGTACGCCCCCATGGAGGTAGCTTGGTTCGTCATCAGCCTCTATATCACCATCCCCGTTACCAACATTGGTATTGTAGTTGCTCTTCCTCTTTCTTTTGTTGTTGCCTGTCGGCTTCTTCTCGTCTGTTTCACCTTTCAGTGCGTGTCGCGCCATGTACTCTCTTCCATGCTCGTCACTGCAGTATTTCGATGGGTTTGCGCCAGTGACTCGAGCTGGTTCACGACAGCCTTCGAGGCGACACATTGCTTTCCAAGTTGTTGGACCCTCGCCTTTCGCTTGGCAATTTGGACCTGTGGCAATAAAAGTCGTTAGCAGTTGTCGCAAGACGTAGGGACATCGCGCCTACAGATCCATTTATCAATGATTTTGCCATCTTCCTCGGTCATTTTCACACATCTGCCATGAAACCAATCTTCGCAAGACCCGTCACATCCTATCATCCAGGTGTGGTCGTCTGGTTTACGGCAAATACAGAAGAGCTGTGAGTCATCATCCATATCCTCGTCGTCTTCTTGCTGGGCCACTGAAGAGCTACGTGTAGGAGTTGCGGAGTCTTGTTTGCGGTTCTTGGGTGCCGGTGTCTTACTTGCACGACTTGAGGCTGGGGTCGCCGAGCGCTTTACAGAGGGTGTACCGTCAACGCTCTCGGTGTCTATTTTGCGTTTCTTTGCCGCAGGCTTGACCGCACTTGCTGTTCCTTTTTTGGGCGCCGCTCGCTTCTTAGTTGGAGCTGGTTTTGGAGTTGCCGATGTGCTACGATTGAGTTCTTCTGTAGTATTGGGAGAAGGTCGGTAGCTCCCATCGTTTTTCAAGTCTCCAACATCTTTGGAGACTGCTTGTACTTCCTTCCTATGAAGATGCTCAGCTGAGGTTACACCTTGCATACTTACTGATTGTGAGTCGCTCAATCGTATCTTGTGTGGAAGCTGAGGTGTATCTTCTGTTATTTCAGCCTTTACTTTCACCTGATCATGCTGGGTTTCTGGTAAGGCAGTGACTACTGAAGGTAGCGCGGGACCGGGTAAGGGTTGTCGAATCTGAGTGAGCACTGGCGCATTATTGAGGTATCCTGGCTCAGCTTCTTTACTTGTTGACGTTTGGTGATCTGGCTGTGCTGATGTTCCTCTGACCGCCCCATCTGAAACTTCACTGTGCGATCGCAGAGCAGGTAGAGGAACAGGCGATTGACGGCTCTCATTCGGTAGAGAGCCTCGTAAAGGAGCAAGTATTGCGGGCGCGTTATCTGTGATTCCTGACATCCTCCTGGCTCTCACCTCACTGCTCGTTGAGTGGTGATATTGTTCTAGGCCTGGGGAGAATCTCGGCGCCGGAGGGTCCGCGGTGCGCGCAAAGTCAAAATGTGGTGGAGGTGAGGTGTGGCTACTGGTTGGTCGTGACAGTGGGTGGTGGAAAGTCTGTTGGTGAGCTCCTGGTGTTATGGAGGGGGCACCGTTCGGATTACTCGGTGACAGCATTGGTGCGCTACTCGTTGCTGCCGCGGCGAGAGCTTCAAGTGGAGATGCGGCGATAGAAAGACGATGAGGACTTCCACTTCCAGTATGAGCTAGACCTCCAGCTACCTCGTTAGAATGGCCGTCGTGCTGTCCGTCAATAGCCAACTGCTGAGTCTGAGGAGCTGGCGCGTGTGTGTCTGGGTTCGGGGCTGGATTGAGCAGTGAAGATAACTTGGACATGATTTCTGCAAGTAACTAAGTCTCAATTGAGAGGACAACCTTCGAGAAGGACGACGCTTGAAGTACGCGACTCCAGATAAAGTTGGTTATGAGCGACATCGAGGGTTGGGTGATCTTGGAGCTCTACCTTAGTGAATGGTTCTAGTCTGGACGGGGTGGAGTCGCGAAGTCAATTGAGGCGATCCGGCAACTCCCTTAGCGGGGTTGCGTCAATGATCGGAGTACTAGTAGGGATACAACACCAACCCTTTCCGAGATTAGCCGACATGGCCGAGGTCGCCGAGACTCACTCAGTGATATATTTACTCTTACTTTTTCTTGCCCAGTTAAACCTCTTCCATCATATAGTAGCGATTGGTCTTTAGTCCTATTGGCTTTCCTTGCAGGTGCTGTCATCTTGGCGGACGAAGATGGTAGCTGCTAAGTACGCTCAAAGTCTTGACAGCGAGTACACCAAAACCCTTAGGGGTTGCCGCCGCAGTTAATAGAAGGACAGTAAATCGAAGCAGGTATAGACAGAAATCGAAGCAGAGAGTTAGAAGCCATTGGACACCCTGTTGCATGGCTGGCTGAGCCTACATCCGAATAAGGGAATATATGACCTTAACAGGAGATATATCTGAGCCACAGCAGCGCCTCTCATATCATGTGTCATTGGGACTGATACAACCAGGCATCGAAAACAAAAAGCAGATTTATTCTCGTTGGGCCAGTCAAATCCGGTACCTCCCCAGGCCATTGATCTTCAATCTAGTCCATGTTGCCTTCAATAAGATGTGAGGTGTTGAGTTTCATACCTTACTGCGTACAATGTTAAAAGCTATGCCTTTGCTCCGGAGCTGATCTCCAACCCCAGCAATTTCGCTGTCTTTGGACGAGCTACCCGCTGCTCTATATGTATCCACTATCTGGGCAGAGACGCTCATGCACTTGAAGTCTCGGTCTTCGTGGTCGCACATTTCGTGGAGGTCCCAGTCGATAAGCTTTGCGTATGTCTTCATTGACAGGTAGAACAGGACTTTCTGGGCACCGCGATACAAAAGAGCATAAGCGTATGTGTATGTTTCACCAGACTTGCGTAGATTATCATGGTTGTGTTGTTATAGTGAGTCATGTCCGGAACCACGGCGAAGTTTATGCGGTGTATAAGAGGCGTGACTGCTGGATCGTTCTGGACAAGGACTCTTCTTTCATCTCCTGGCACGAGTTGATTCCCACAATGGCCTCTCTAGGGGTATTGGCGAGTAGCTGGTTCCCGAAGGCAAAATTCTCTGGCTGTGACCTAAAATCGACGTCCCAGTCAGTATCATCTTCCATTACAAAGGCAGTGGTTAACCGATTGTCGACAATGCTGAAGGATGGAGGTAGTTAGCATTAATGATGCATGTTTTCTAGAAGTGTCCAGAACATATCTTACGCGTTGGCGAAATCCACGTGTGATCGCCAGCAGCCAATTACGCCATTTGTCCCTGGCGAATGCCCGAAGAACTTGACCAGTAGTCAATCCTGCTTCAAAGGTAGATGTGTTGAAGTTTACACCAGGCAAAGCTTTAGCTGGATATCGGTACCGCTGACGCCTTCTATGATGTCGAATTGGAAGTCCGTCAAAGATGCCGACAGCCTCACAGCATCAATCTTGTCGGTTCTGCGTGGCATATTAAGCTCATAAACCTCTCTCGAAATTTGCAGATCATGGTCAGTCTTTCAATTAGTCGGTGGTGTCAGAGACAAATGCTCCCAGTGTTGCGTTTCCAAGGTCCTTCAAGCTCTTCGACGGAAGCGCATTTCGCCTATCAAGAGAGACATGTCCAAGCTTGGCGCAAGATTTTGGTCAAACACAGCTCTTTAATGGTCCTGGCGCCGGAAGGTCTTTTTTGTGAGTAAGAAAAGGCTGTTAAGCCAATCACTAAGGCAAGTTTCACTTTGACTCCATGATGGTGGTGCTTAATATCGCATTACAAGCACTGAGGGCACCCATTGTCTTCTAGGTACTACGATGGAAGTCCTGACAGACTTGAGAAGAGAAGGTATTCTTCAGGGGAACGCGCTCCGGACGATGAAGGCTGGGTTTCGAATGAGATTGAGGCGCGCCATCGAGTGTGGAATGCGCAGAATGGCGAGAGAAAAGATGTGTCAACGTTTCAAGAAAAGAGAAAGATCGATTCTGGTATAATGCAGGAAACGTCAAAGCGGGAAGGTAATGTTGTCACAAGGCACTGGGTGAAATTGTAAAGCTGATAGGTACGAGCCAAGTCATCACGATCCAACTGTGGCAGGTGTGACACGAAGGAGCGAGTGAACGCCGAATCAATACGAATCGAAAGAGTAACATGATTACTTGTAAGATACAGCAAACGGTTTCAACATCATCGATCCGGATGGTTGAGCAGTTTCTGAGATCGTACATTACCCTACTCCATGTGAAAGTATGAGCTTCACTATTAGCACTCGTCTCTGCGCGTCTCCATGGATTCCCCTAAACAGTCGCATCAGCTTCGTAGTACACTGGGCCATCCGTTAAAAACAACCGTGCCATATCGGAAGCTTCCTTGCCTACTTGCGATGACACGAAACTGAGATCGAGAGTATCCCAGGTCATTGCCATCATAGTGAATTGGCGGTGCAAGTGCTCTATCTCAGGGCATGGTGGGTTTTGCCGAGCTCTTGAAACGAGATGAGTAGAAAGTAATAAGCCACTCATAAGGCGTCTGCTCTACCCTTAGATCTACAATCGAATCCGACGGGATCGCTACTTGTAGAATGCAATAGAAGAAGCGATTTTTTTTTAGAGTTTGAGCAAAACTAAGAGCCTGCAAAGGGTATGGCGGATGCTTTCTCGCTTTGGATAATCTGGGCTACCTCTTGATGCATGAATTGACACCAGGAGCTCCTTTGCAGGTCCGATCATGTAACCATCCCGGGAGAACCGGAATGGGGATTTTCGGTACCACGAAAACCAGATCTGTCGAGACAATATCTAAAAATCAATCAAGCAGAGACAGCTCTTGAGGCCATTGGTTGCTCAAACACCGTAGACCTTTGTTCCATGCTTGTTCTCAACGGGACAGGCCCCGATCAATGCCACTCAGTCCACCGCCATGCGGTAAGCATCTTTCATTCCATGATGAGAAAGCCTAAGGAAACGGGCCATCCACAGACACTTACTAGCCATGCAGAGGACTTAATAGGGTTACATAAACAAGTCATGCTGGGTAACCAATAAAGGTTAAACAACGACGGGAGTCGAACTAAAGCTTCTGTTGATTTGTATCGAGACATGAGGTTGTGATCAGGTAGAGGGTACGTTCAAAGCCACGATGACCGTTGGCTTTCACAACTTCCCTGCAGAAAAAGGATCTGCTGCAGGTTGACGTCTATGTTTCGTAGGGCTGATGAAAGGTCGTGACACGTGACGCGTGACGCGAGTTATCTCATGTTTCATATCACCAACCAGAACACGTACTACGTTGTTATAAACAGCTGCATAACATTGTTCCTTGCGGATGCTCAATTAATCCGAAGGTGCCCTGCGTTGCAGATACAACCTACACGGCAAACCGCTACAGGAACTCACTTTTTCCGCCAAACAAACCTCACCTCAGCACAGCTCCTTTGCGCCTGAAGCCCCCCAACAGCTGTCTGTGCTCTTAATCACATTCTGCACCTCACCATGGAAGACGACGAGGTGGGCCCCCCCATCCCTGAGCTACAGCTGCTACTGACATCCTCGTCCTGCTTCCGTGACTTGCCCAAGACCTTACGCTGACACAAAACCAGGGCGCCTCTCCACGAGAGCTCCTCCTAGAAGCATGCCGCCGCAACAACACCAACCTCCTCGCTGAACTCCTCGCCCGTTTTCCTACGCCCGACAAGATTGCGCACCTACTCAACACATCCACCGATGGCGTAGGGAATTACTGCCTACATGTCGCGGCAGCTCACGGAGCGTGTAGGTCATTCCCTCGTGCTCACAACGAGCTCAGAACCCTTTGCTCTCAATAAAGAAGCAATTGGTTACCAGAGTCTCTGGCTGACACAATGGAGGAAACGCAGACGAAGTCCTCGACACCCTCCTGGACCAAGAAGGCCTCGAAGTCGATCCAATCAACCGCCTCGAGCAAGACACGCCTCTCCACAAAGCCGTCCGCTTCATCAACGAGCTGCAAGAAGAGCAATTGGATTCCGCGTCGTCAATAGTAGAGCTCCTGCTAGACGCCGGGGCTGATCCGAGGTCAGCTGCTCTCCATACCCTTCGCGCTAAATTGGCGAGGCTATAGACGAGATGTAGCTAACAGGAACGATGCGATGTCTACAGAATACGCAACAAAGCCAAGCTGAAACCCATGGAGCTGGTCGACCCCAGAAACACGGAGCTGCGCAATATCCTCCAAAAGGGGGAGTTCGCCCTCATGCACGGCGCTGATGTGGTCGACGACGACGATGACCACGGCGGTCCCGCGAGCGATAGCGATTGATCTTCTGGTGCCATGCGTGACTAGATTTTTAGATGCATAGCCTGGTGTTAGTTAGGAGCGAGCGGGTGTTGCATAGCGGGTCGGCTGGGGAGGGATGTACGATAGACGTGATGGGTTTGGGGATGATGGTAATGGAGACTTGATAAGATGAGCAATCTCTTCGGCTGAAATGTGAAGGGCTTCTCTGGAGATCGGTCATCCAGTCCAACGTCAAGAAGAAAGAAATGCATGATTGCGGCGCCAGCACTATCCATCACTCTCCTCTTCCTCCTCCTCCTCCTCCTCTTCCTCTTCCTCCTCCTCTTCCTCTTCCCTCGCCCTTTTCCCACCCCTCGCCAACCTCCTCCGCTCCTTTCTTGCATCCCCTTCCCCCTCCCCAACCCCCTCGACCTCCTCCCCCTCCCTCCCCACCACCCTCCCCTTCTTCTCCAACACCACCTCCCCCAAACTCCTCACCAACCTCCTATCCAGCTCATCCGCTTCCGCATCCTTCTTCCCATACACCCTCCTCACCGCCCCCGCCACGCCCCTCTCCCCCACCTCCACCTTCCCCCTCGGCCCAACCACAAACTCCACGCTCTCCTCGCCATCCCGCTCCCGCACCCGCACAATGTAGTTCTCGCGCTCCATGCGCTTCAACACCTTTTCGGTCTTCTCGCCCAGGACGTAGTTGTCGGCGTTCATGCGCTTGAGGTGGCGCTCGAGGCGGGATTCGGGGATGGTGCCGCGCGGGGAGAGGGCGATGATGGCGATGACGAAGCTGTAGAGGGCTGTGTAGGCGGATTCGGAGCTCGAAGAGGGGATGCGGGAGGGGGGGAGGATGGCGGGGGTGCGGAAGCGGGGGGGGAGGGTGGAGGTGAGGATGTAGGCGTTCGAGGAGGCGGTGGAGGATTGAGAGCGTTGGGCGGCGCGCTTTTGGGAGATTGTGATTTTTTCTTTTTGGGGGAGTTCGGTGAGTTCCATGCCGAAGGTGGTGCGGAGGTGGTGGTTTGCGGAGGCGAGGACGTGTTTGAATTGGCGGCCGGTGTTGGGGGCCATTACTGGGGAAGCGGGTGTCAATGTCAATCAATTACTTCTCTTCTGATAGAGGTGGAAGCGCCGACGGACCTTTGGCGGTGATGTCTGCTCGTCGGATCGGCTGCCGCGAGTACTCGCTGGCGAGCGCGAGCCGGACGAGTTTCTTGACCATTTGTTCATTGCTGCTGCCATCTTGGGTCTCGCCGTCTAGTCCTGTTTCTCCGTCGATGTTTTCGTCTATGGAGGAAGCTTCTGAGGCCGAGGCAGAGCGTCGGCGACGCGTTGGCGGGGGGGTGGGTGAGGCTTCGGCTTGCTGAACGGGAGAAAGATTGGTAAAGGCTTGAGCTATCTTAAGAATTACTTACTGCGCGACGTTTGCGTACAAGAGGCATTGTACGTATTTGGAAGGTGTCGAGTTAATGCGAAGCGCGATCTCTACTTTAAGCGACGCGAATATCAATCGTTGATTGTGAAATCTGCGTCGAGAGTCTCATCAAAATTGAGTGAAAATCTTCAAATAGTGCAGAATTCGTAAAAATCAGCAAGAAAATTTCACTGCACCTCGTAAATACTTGATTTGTTCTAGAAAGCCTTAAAAATGCTTCGTCTAGTGCTTTATGATTTACTGAGTGCTCCATATGTGACCTACTGAGTGCCTTAAATATGACTTACCGAGTACTGGCTAAGATAGAGTCCTTCATGGTTTAGATCCACACGACGAACGGAGCATATTCATGACAGTCACTATTGTACACAGTTCCAACACCGCTTACCCATATTAAACCGTCCTTTTTAAACCTGGTCCACCGACCGAAAAGTCTTATCCTCCCCGTGAATACTACCCCCCGGGCTCGTCTCCCCCACCTTACTCCAACCGCCCCTCGCCGAAATTGGCCCCAAAGCGTACGACTCGACGTGCTGTGGCTTCTGCATCCCCGTATCCTCACAACCAACGATCCTTCTCTGCGAGGACTGAGATTCCGTTTCTGCGTTACCGGGGGTAGGTTTCCAGGTTCGATCCCTGCTCTTGTCTTTGCTTCTTCTGAGGAGTCTGGCGTTGGATAGCGCACTGCGGACTTTTTGCAGGATGTTGGAGGTGGCAACGGCGTGCAGGACGGGACGGAGCATGGGGAGGCAGGCGGCGATGACGCCGACACCGACTTCGATCATTTGCCAGAAGACGAGGTCGCTGACGACGCCTGGAGAGGGGCTTAGCTGTGGTATTGTGGAGGATGTGTGGAGGAGTCACCGTTGTAGTTTGGATAGCGGAACTGAACTTCGTTCTGTAAGTATCTGGGGGTTCTTGCTTTGCAAGGGATGGGGGATGAACTCACGAGCTGGGGACAGAAACTGGATGCAGTAATACATGCGGGCGATGCCGCAGGAGATGGCCCTGGACGGTCGCTCAGTAACAGGCTTCAAGCTGAAATTGACGGGGAAGGATAGGCTTACAGAGCCCCTACCATCAGAATGCCGCAGACGGCAATCTTACGCGTCGTTGCCATCTGTAGGCGGAAAACCTACACCCCAAATTAGCGGGCTAGTATGAGACTACGTTGATGAATTTTATGGGAAGGCTTACCAATGGTATTGGCACTATCAATAATACAAAATCGATGATAACGTCCGAGACGGAGAATGCCAGCAAGAGATTGAAAAGTTTGACGCACTTAAGACCTGCAAACGCAAGACTACTCCACCAGGCTGTGACATTTTGGCCGCATCCGGTGATAACAGCGATGGAAAAGGAGACTCCCCAGGCAATAACCAAAATGATGATAACCCAGCTTGTGATTGTGAAGGCTCGACCAAGGAAGATCCTGCGATAGAAGAACACGATTGATAGTTTGATAAATGATAGAGTGAGGGGCATCAACAGGTTCAGCGCGAATTCAATCTATAAGCAGATTAGACCCTTGGACGCCCTATTGGTGTGCACGTCGTCCTCGATATGGCTATTCAGCAAAGGTACCGGATAGAGAGATCTTACTTTCTCAAGTGCCACTTGGGAAGGGGGATCAGATGTAACAAGCTCGAAAAAGTTCACCGGAGGAGAGTCGGCACCGATAGAGTGGGTTGCATATCCTATGCCACTGTTAGCACAAAGGAAAGCAAAAAGCTTCACGGTAAACAAACCCACAATGAAGCAGATACCACAGCCTATCATGAGAACCTGTCGCGTAAAGCCGTAAGCGCAACCTTACTCGGCTTCAACTTGGACGGGGGAGATAAGTTCCACTGACCAACGCTGGCAGAATAAGCCAGTCATCAATGCCCAACCCTGCTTTCCTGTGGCTGCTGCTCCATAGGCGGAGACCAACCACGATTGTTCCGAGAATAGGGAACAAAATCCCAACAGTAAGGACGGCGGGCCTCTGAACAAAAAACATAGGGGGCAAGTCATGGTCAAACTGTGGGGGGTTTTCCATCTTGAGATAGTAAGCAAGGTGTATAGGTGGGATTTAGAGATAGCACCGGTGACAGGACTGAAAATGGAGAAGAACATTTGGTGCAGCTGTCACCAATATATCAAGGAAAAAGAAGCATGTAAAACGACAATCTCCTTCCACGGCATCTACAATGAGCTGACAAAGTATGTGGGATTGTAGATACTGGATGAAGCATAATGGTTCCAGCTGAGTGGCACATACAAGCAGGCTTGCATTATCGTGGGACCATGGCGTAGAGACGGCATCCATTTGAATATTGCAAAGACAAGGATAAGCGAAATCTGGTATTTTGGGGAATAGAACATGCATGGATGAGCAAGCCGAGCAAAGGAATACGAAGCCACAGCATAATTCATGCCAGGAAATCTTTGAGTTGCATGCCAATTTGAAACAGTCCCTTGTATTAACTATGCATCCCAGTGAAAGCAGTATGGTCCCTTACCAGGAATGGGATTGATTCTTCAATTGAACCTGCGAAAGAAAGTCTTGGGGGGGGGGGGAGAATACAGCGGAAGAGAGCGGAAAATATCGTCAAGCTCCCTATCTGCTCGACTAAGAGTGGCATGGCAAGAAGCAGGAGACGAGCGTAAAACTCTCCGCGCAGCCTCAATCTCGGCCTGTTCCTCACCGCAAGATAAGTGCCGGCACAGGGCTAATAGACAAGCATGAGCACCCGGGACGGCGGAATTGGACATGTTTTGGGACATGCATCTAGGCTAGCAGACCGAAAAGGTGACGGGCCAGCGAGTCGATCCATCGGTTATCTGGTACGCAGGTCTTGCTGTGTGAAGGAGTGGCGAGGGAGGAGAGAGTGGAGTATTTGTAGAGGTGCGGATGTACGTGTACCGGAGTAGTCAACGGAGTAGCCAACACAGGACGCGGCTGGCCTACTACGATAAGAGTAAAGTAGGTACATTAGTAGCGCCTGGTAAAATATGAAGCCCTGAAGACTGTCTGGAGCTCAGAAGACTTGAATCGGAATCGTTGCCTCAGGACCTCAGACGTGGTGTTGCAACTAAGCCCCTTCTGGTAAGCCCCGGCAGCCAAGCCCCTTTGGGTTAGCTGCCTCATCCAAAGGCTAACCAGAAGGGGCTTAGCCCTTACACGTCTGAGGTCCTGACTCCTGAGGCAACCTTTTGCACTCAACGATACCTTAAGGTACTCCACAACACCTACCTACTCCACAACACCAAAAACACAACACCAAAAATACCAGTCCTCCTCATCAACCTCCACCTCATCGATCGAAAATATCTCGCTACCGCCAGGCCTCCTACCTGCCTTACGGCGTTGATATCGCTCCTTCCGCTCGGTCCTGTTGTAGATCCATATGTCACCTTTTGATTTACCTTCTCCATAGTCATTACCTTCTTCTACTTCGATAATTTGCTGTATGTGACGTGATATTGTCAGTGAGACAGCTTCTTAGGAAGCTGCTGAAGTCCATAGAATGGTGGAGGACTGTAATCTTCTTCGACGCTATTTATTTCAATACATACAAATCTGTATGAAGGTGCATTAGCGGATTCCGAGAACTTTTGGCGTCAATCTCCATACATGATACATCATACAGTATTCCGTACGCTGACGTTTGCTATCTCGCCAGTCGCCACTAATCATCGAGCCACCCCACCAACGATCAACCTTAGGTACTACCACCATACTACCACAGTATTTTCAATCTTCCTGTTTGGAACAATCGCAAAGCTGTGCCACAGATAAGCTGTGGTTCAGCAGTAGGGAGTATGGCAATCGGGAATGGCCCCTCATCGTCTCCATGTGCTGGCACGGCTGGCTATGGCCGTTCGAGCGGTTCTCCATCTGCAGAGGGTGAAGGTAGTACATAGTAGTGGTTGAAGTACCGTACGGTTTCTTGTCACTGCGCCGCTTCCGTCATAGCCTTGTGTGGGGAAGCATCAGAATCCGATTCCGTCTGAACGGCCAGTCGCAGTATGTATGCTATGCTGTCTTATACATGGTTGTACTTTGCTTTCCATACGCTCAAAACACCTCCTCTGTACTACATCTTGCTTGCCTAATTTTCAAGTTTCAAGGTTCTAGAAGATTTTGTCCAAGTCACCATCATTATGACAGAAGTCCAGCGTCCCCTGCAGCCCGCTCACGAGCTTTCTTTCGCCCCCAAGGAGCTCCCCAAACTTCGCTCCAACCATGGCAACTATGTGGATAGCAACACCATTTCCTGGCTGCGACCCACGGCCCTATCCACGCCTCTGGAGGAGATGCGGAAGCGTTACGAAACCGACGGCTATCTCTGGGTCAAGCACCTCATCCCTCGAGAAGATGTCTACGACATGAGAGCACTGTATTCCCAACCCTACTCCGCCCTGCGTCCATGATCCCAGCAATCTCAATTGCCTAGCATCATTCACCTAGCTAACCTCGAACTCCAACCTAGCTACTTCTCCCACATCAGCCCTACCGGTATCATCGCTCCCTCCACGTCCCCCCGCGCTGGAATCTTCAACCCCGCGCTCGATCCCCTCAACCATCAGGGCCTAGGCGGCACCCCCATCCAAGCCTCGCAATCCCTCCTCGACTCCATCCACTCGCACCCTTCCTACCGCTCCTTCCTCGCCCACCCCTCTCTCCGCTCATTCATCCGCACCCTGACCGGCTGGGACAAAGAAGTGATGCTCAGCCGCGGCCTCCTGCGCCACAACGTGCCGCAGAGCCTCAGCACGGGGATCCACTACGACCAGCTCTTCCTGCGCGCCGGCGACCCGGTCTTCGCTACCGCCTGGGTGCCCATCGGCGACTGTAGCGCCGCGGGCGGCGGCCTCATGTATCTGGAGAACAGCTGCGCGATTGGCGAAGCCTGCGAGAAGGAGTTCCTGCAGCGGCAGGAGGCAGAGGATATGAGCCCGGAGGAGAGAGTCAATGCGTTCAACAAGCATATGGGCGAGGGCGGGCATCTGAGCCATGACGCAGAGGCGTTTTTGAAAAAAGAGGGCAGAGGCAGGAGGTGGTTGGTTGCCGACTATGAGGCTGGCGACGTGGTGTTTCATAGCCCGTGGATGATACACGGAGCGACGAAGAACGAGGATGAGAGCGGCAGGATTCGATTGGCGACGGATTTGCGGTTCTATGAGGAGGGAAGCAAGCTGGATCAGAGATGGATGAAGACGTTCTATTTTGGGGATGGGTTGTAGTGCGTGGCTCGAGGGAGTCAGCAGAAGAATCGGCTTTGCTGTATTAATGATCCCGAGTACGACTTGTAGGGTAGCTGGGATTGATCTGTTAATCCTCGAATTCAACGGGGACTGCTTATGGTAGTTTTGGAAATTGTGGGGCCCAAACCTACATACCTCTCATTGATTAGCTTCACATACTTTCTCTCTCAGACTCTTTCCTTCGCATATGCAGCATGTTACACCAGAAGCACACGTACAGTGAACGAAGTCTATAAACATGCGCGAAGACGCTCGCTCTTCAAGCACGACCACCTCTCCATGAGGTATCACTGACTCCCTGAGTATACTTCTCGGATGCAACCAGTAAAAGGTACATCGGCTTCACTAATCCATTATCTATATAAAAAACCTGCCCAACATGATTTCCACCCAGCAGAGCCCATATCCCATCCTCATCCAAACGAGAACCCACCAGCGATCCACAACGCTTTTGCTCAACCTGTACATGCCAGCTCCTCACATCCCCACACGGAACAGATACTTCAACCGCAACTGCGCCACATCATAGGCGATATACTCGTTATGTTGCAAATAGCCATTCGCATTCGCAGCCTTGTTCGGCCCCACGCCCTGGTCCGTATCCGGCTACAGCACACACAGCTCAGCTCAGCTCAGCTCAGACCCCATTGATTCAAGCAGCAGGCGCTAACTTACCACCGAAACCCCCTCCAAGCTCTCATGAACGAACGCCCCATCGACCCATCCCAGCGGTGCCGTACGGCCCACGCCTAGGGTGGAGATGGCGTTGTGCTTCTTGGCCTGCTCCTGGGCGTTGGAGTCGCCCGACGGGATCTCGTACATGGGTTTGCCGAGTTCGGCCTCGCACAGGAGGAGCAGGCCGGTGCCGCCGCTCATGCCGGCCATGCAGTATTGCGCCGACTTGCTGGAGATGTCGGCCATGTAGACGCCTTTGCCAAAGGCGTAGCCGTTCAGCGGCGCTTCCGGGGGCGCGATGCGGAGGCCTTGGGATAGGATGCCGCCGTAGTTTGTGGTGCGGGAGCCGTGCCAGAGCAGACGCTTGTCTTTTTCTTTGAGCTTGGCGAATTCGGATTTTGCGAAGCGTTCGGATTCGCCGACGCGCTCGATGCGGAAGATGTCTTCGAGGCGGTAGCGGATGCCGTGGCTTGTGCCGGAGGATTTGATCAGGTAGTCGGCGAGGGCTTTGTATTCGTTGGATTTGTGGTCTAGGGGAGACATTTCCTCCATTTTGAGCTCCTGGAAACGTTTGTCCAGGAGGTTGACGCTTTCGGCGTCCTTGTCTTTGTCGCCAGTCGTCTTCATGATGGTGTTGGCAACTTCCATGTCTGTCAGGGTGTCCAGCATGGACACTTCTTTGCGAAGTATCTCGTTGTTGTCGATCAATGTGGGTCGATTGCGGCCGAATTCATGAGGGATCGTGGAATAGTACTTGTTCGAGAAATCCTCAATTGCCTACAGCCATTATGTTGTTAGCAGAAAAGGGACGGATAGTCGAGAGGTTTAATTCGAGAAAAAAAATGACGAAATATGGCAAAACTCCAGGTGGAAACAGTACGATGCAGAAACGACGCAATGCCGCCCATGGAAAAAGTCCATGGAAAAATTAAATGCCTGCAAGTTTTCATAAGAGCGGGTTTTCAACTTACTTCTTTTTGACTGGTACTATACTTGTTTCCAGCCAAGCTCGGATGTTTGATCAGACTCGCCAGCTCATGCAAATGCTCAAACCCCTGTTTCAAGGTCGATTTGGACAGCTTGCCCAAGGGCAGCTTATTAGCGTTGTACCCGATACCCTCCAGGACCGCATTGAAATGATTCTGGTTGAAAATCAACTCCATGAGTCGTTGCGTCTGGCGCGGGAGCTTGCTGTCAATTTTTGGCTCATCTTCGTCTTCTTCTTTCTTGACAGGCTCGTCTTCGTCATCCTCATAACTCCTCTCGAGGAAGGTATACTTGCCCTTCTTTGCAGGCTCTGATCGGTCGTCCCACGCGTGGCCGGACTTGTCCTTGAACTTTTTGTTGAATTCTTTGTGCGCCTCGTCCAGAGAGAACGGACCCATGGTTTTGGCTTGGCCGTATTCGCCGACGCGGCCCCAGCGTGTGTGGACCCAGTACTTGTCTTCTTCCTCGTTCCACAATAACTGCAATCTGTAGAACTGAAAAAAGGAATAAGCGAGAATTTGGCAATCTGTCTGGTTGAGCTCGACAAACTTTGTTATTGTTTCCCCCAATGTTGGTCTGATTCAAAGAAGCGTCAAAGATAATTCCATCCTCATCAACATAGACTTTGGAGTCGACTGTATCAATTCTCAGCCAGCCTCGCTTATTTCAATGTCACCAGCTCGACAGCTCGCTTGCGCCTCCGACGGCGGAATCTTACCATCCTCCTTGAAGCCTTCATCAATTGGAATGTCAATGTCGTGCGAGACTGCCTTTTGTCCATCCTGCTTCGGCTGCTTGGCCTTGCCTTTACTCGCTTGCTTTGCTGGCGCAGCTTTACGCTTCGGAGGCATTGTACTGGATCACTTGGTTTTTAGTCGGATAATTGCTCCTTTCGAATTGAGAAGAGGAAGGGTTTGTAAGTTTGTAGGATTCTATGTCTGTTGGATTTCAAAAGCGGCGTGCTCGGTTTATAAGGCGGTAGGCTTCGGTTATTCCTATCGTGCATGATTAGCCGTAGACGACGGAGGAGCGCCGAGTCGGTGTGAGGGGCTCCAGGCACCAACAGGCAAACGCCAGATTTGCGCGCTATCACGTGATAAGATCAGGCAACCATCAGGCATCAACAACTAGGTAGGTAAGAGTGCAAGACGTGAAAACGATAGGCAGTAGTCTGCACCCGAATATATAGTCGTATCGATCTGACAGACTGACCGTTAGAGACTCCACAGATACGCCCGATCGATGGACATCAATTTGGAAAATAATTGATGCTTTAACCCGATCTTCGAATAGATGATGACGTAGGCTGGACATCTAGTTCCATATGCGGAAGCCTCATGAAAGAGCAACATCTGAACAAAAAACCTACGTGTGGCAAGACGGCTGGTAATCGCAAAGCGGGAGGAAGAAAATAATTCACGGAGGGCAAGAACAACTAGATCAGAACACAGCTGAAGAAAAGAGAGATAATTAAACGATGGTCATTTTTTCAAAACCAGAAGTTCAGGGAAATACTACGGTCCAATGCTTTCAATGGTGAATACTTAAAAAATTGCAGCGTAATATGCCATCACACTGAAGATTTTACGGTCATTGCTTCCTTTTTGCGTCCTCTGCCTGCTGCCGCTGTATCCACTCCCTACCCTCCTTTGCAGCCTTCTCGATAGACTCCTTGTCCATCTCTTTAATTTTGTGTGCACTCGGCACATGCCTTCCTTTCTCCACTGCTGGCCTCTTCAACATCCTGTCTTCCCATGCTTGCAGATGCGGGAATTCTGACATGTCAATGCCTGCGTAGCCCGCGGCCGCGATCCAGCCCCAGTGCGCGATGTCGGCGATGGTGCATTTATTCCCGACAAGGTACCCTGATTTGGATTCACTAAGGTGTTTGTCTAGCACACCGTACAGGCGCCTGGTTTCGTTCACGTAGCGATTGACACCATATTCGATCTTCTCCGGAGCGTAGTGGTTAAAATGATTTGCCTGACCTTGCATCGGACCGACTCCTGCATTAAGAAAGAAGAGCCAGTTGTTAACTTCGTAGGATTCACGGGAACCTTTGGGGTAGCTAATGAGATGTTTAGGGTCGTATTGCTCGACCAGATATTGCATTATGGAACCGGACTCAAAGAGCCGAATCGTTTTCCCGTCAGTAAAGGTGTCTGTGAGGGCGGGAATACGGCCATTGGGATTCAACGCGAGGTACCAGTCTTGTTTCTGGACGCTGGCCTTCATGTCGATAGCGTTGACTTTGTATGAGAGGCTGAGAAGCGCACAAGCAATCAGTGAGAATTTCAAAGGCGTGCAGAGGCACCGTACCCAAGTTCCTCAAGAGTAATTGATATCTTAATGCCATTTGGGGTCTGCGCGGTGTACAGATTGATATTGGGTACGTTTTCGTCGAAGACTACTGCCATGTTGTTGATGAATTGACTTGATAATTGGTCGATTCGGTGGAGCATAGAATGGAATAATTCTCTGAGTTGACTTGAGAAGAAGCCTTTGGTTTGATGATTGTTAATCCGCCCCACTAAAGTACCTTAAAGTGACCCTAGTACTAACTTTAAGGTATGACGCCATTGAATGATCACGTGAATGCTGCTGGCCGTCCTGTCTCAAAGCTCTTCTTCATAGAATTTCTGAAAGTCTTCTGTGGAGTTTTGATGGATGACCATAGTTGCTGAAACCAGCGAGTAGCCCAAGTCGCTCTGAGGAATGCTAATGGAGCCTTCATCAAACGGAGAAGAACGTGCTTGCTTTCTGTTATAAAACGCTCCCTTACACAATTGATCTTTCCCAAAGTCTTAGGGAGAGCAAGCTGCTCAAGCAAGGAGAACAATTTATCTGAACGGGAACCCGGTCTCAAATTGTTGAATTAAATTTCAGCACTGCACGCAGCTTGGGAAGACCGAACAGGGAGTTAGATGAGATTGTAAAAATGTCCAATAAGTATCAACAAGGCAAACAACAGAGGCCCTACCAACAATAAAACTACTTGCAGTTGGTCAGTTTGCATTGGAACAGCAGTAGAGATTTGGTGCTGCGCATGACAGCGGATATGGAAGCTCATTCAGAGTTCGGGACCTTCTTCGGTGGGTTCGTCTTTTGCAGCTGTAGGGCTTCCTTTTCTGGGTATATACGATCTTGAATAATTTCTCTCTGGAGCAGAGAAAGGCTTGGTGACTTATTCATCCTACTATGGCCCCCTTTTGATTTTGACTATCCGAGAAAGAAAAACCTAGAGAAGTAGAACTTTGCAGTTTCACGGATTGTCAGCTGAGCATAGGCTCGGCTGATAGCTGAAAGCTCCTCCGTACGTCTTGCAGCTTTGGACTTCTATGAGGAACTAATGCGGTGATTCAACGACGCGATCGAATAATGACTGAGTGATTTGCCTGTCTAGAAAAGTGCAAATCTGCAGCCTATGCTAAACATATGAAATGCCGAATTTAGTGCATGCGTTGTGTTTGGGCGGTCGAGGACGACTCCAATTTTCGAGATGAAGCTGTGACACCGGCTTTCGTGACTGAGAAGCTGAGATAAAACCCAGCTTTGCGGATCAGCCCTAGAGAAAGATAGCGTGATTAGAATAGCCCTATGCTGCATGATTGGTCTGTGCAGGTGTCCGTAACTTAACCTTGAGCTTCCTCTTCTTCCAAGTTCCCCAAGCACATGCTATCATCCATTATGAACGAAGCTCTGGAGTAAATGAACCTATGGCAGGCTCCCCGTCCTACCAAAGAGCTCAAGTAATCCTCGAAGCTGTTCGCTTGGCCACTGATGCCGATGTACCACGATTAAACCAACTCACGACACAACAACCGCAGACCTTGAAGGTTGAACTCATCCTTCGAATAATCTTGACATTCCTGCCCGAAAGTACTGATCCGGCGCTATATGTAAACCTCCTACGCCACCTGTCAGCGAATCCTTCCATTGGGCACAAAGATGCAGCTTTACAAACTTTGAACATCTCTGAGCAAGGATCCTCCGAAGATGACGCAGCTCATCGTGTCCAAAAATTACATTTACTTCCCTTGGCTGACCCAAGGTCATTCTTAGACAGATCTACTGACACCTTTACGACCTTCCTCCTACATCGAGCGCATAAAATAGATTCGGAGACAGGATCGCTACCACTTGTGGCACAACTGTTGGGGCCATTTGTGGATCATTCCGAGTATCTAAGGACGTGGATGGTCTCAACCTTATGCCCGCTTCTCAGGCTGGATTACGAGTACTACCCACATCGCGCCCCTGCATATTCTTTGGATGACTTTGAGAGACTTGATGGAAGTCCTGCTATACATTCATTACTTTCCGAAGCCGCTCGTATCAGGACTGGGAATGAGCAGTCGGAAATAGGGAGGGATTTAAGGGGGTTAGTTGGTCCTTGGATGTATGGAGAGAATGGAAGAAAGCGTCGAAAGTTGGATAACCGGCAGAGGCGCAGCAGCTCTGTCTTAGCCCCGCTCTACGGACCTATGAGCGAACCCAGCGAGTCCGACACCACGGACCATACAACCGGTGGCTGGGCTCATGTTAACGAATGGCTGTTGAAGCTAGCAGTCAGAGACTTTCCCCGAGCTGTAAAAGCAATTGTGCAGTGGGACGGACCTGGTGATGTTGATTACGGCGATTGGGGCGATGGCTTCCAACAAGAACCGGAGAGATTACCGCAATCATGGAGGGAACGATATATGCAAGCAGGTTTAGCGACATTATATGCTACGAGTAGCTCTACTGTTGAGACTTTGGAAGGTTCTCGTAATATTCTTGTCCGTGTAGCGCAACTTATGGATCTGCCTAGCCCACCTCCTTTACAAGACGCAGATACCATTATGAACACCAATATATCTCAGGGCTATTGCGGCAATTTGTCACAAGCTCATCTTCTATACGACTCACTACTAGGAGCTCAGAATCCACTCACGAGTCCCAGCCGGTCATCGATATCCCTAGCTTATCTTCTCCTAGCTTCGGCCTACACTCTGGAGACATTTGGGCACCCGAAGACCTGCAAAAGTGTAGCTGAGCTGAGTGTTTCCGGAACTGAGAGTGATCAGATAGCAGAGTTGCGCAAAGCTTTATTTAAAGTTCATGCAAAAACAAGAGATGAGAAGGCATGGGATGCTATTCGGCATCAGGCACTTTGGCTACGCGATTGGAATTGGCAACCGAATGCAAAAGACTCAAGAGATTCCGAAGATCCTCGGGGTGCATTCTGCAAGATTAGGAGAGTAGATATGGAAATCGAAATACTGAAAGCGTTCTTAAGTGCTTCCTGTGAGTTTACTATTGCATCCCATGGTTGCCCTATCATGTCCTGAAGTCACTACTTATAGTGACCTATATACTAATCATTTTAACAAAGGTTACAAGCTTGCAGTAGATACGTATTGCAGACAGGGTCAATCACCATTGCCTGTAGAAATATTAGAGAAAACTGTGCTAAACTCCGCAATGTCGTCTTACGATGCCGCCAGCAACGGTAACAGAACCCGTGGTGGAGTTCGTAAAGCTTCTGACATGTACGAGCTTGAACCAATGGGGTATTGTAATAGAGACTGATTCAAGACTTAGTATAACCACATTCCGGGACTATTTCCCTCAGTCCAAATCCTTCAACCAGATACAATCGCTGCTCTTGGCCACCCACGCTCTGTCATTCTATTCCCTGACACTCCAGCAGGGCGTTCCGCTACAGCCTGTCAACATCCGGGCTCACCAAGATCCGCTTTCGTTGATAGGAAAAGTACTTGATCAAAATCCGCGAAGCTACGCAAAGTTAGATGACCTTGTTAAAATTGGTGAGAACTTAGTCGCAGCAGGCCTTGGACAATCTTCAGGCACTACCTCATCAACGGAGCCAGATCCCAATCAGGAATCGCTGACTGCCAAGCGAAGGATTACTGGCATGGCCATCGAAGCTGCCTTGACCGAGGAGGATTTTGATACAGCTTATTCTTATGTGATTAATCGATTGTCGCCGTCTAACGTGCCAAACCCAAATAACCCCGCTTTGCCTAGCACTTCAGCGAATGGAGGCGACGACATCTCATGGCGAGCTGCATATCAAGCTGGCCGTCATCAATCTAGCAAGTCTGCTGGTCTGTCATCCCTTCGACGCTTAGAGCAACGCATGGAGCTCCTATCTCAGGCACTGCTTCTAGCACCCACGTCAGCGTTGTCCGAAATATTAAGCGTATGGCGCCGGTGTGAGGAAGAGATGAGTCTTCTTATCGCTCGGGAGGCAGAGGAAGAAAAAAATTGGGATGACAAAGGTGACCGAAGACTTCCCGGTGATTTCTCTAGAGACAACAGTCCGATCATACAGAAGCCACGGGACCCTAGCCGAGCAGCCGCTAATGAGGAAGCCCCAATGGGATTGTTTGACGTGGCGAGGGGTGCAGCTGCCGCTCTAAGCAAGAGCGCATTTCCATTGCGAGCCCCAAGAACAGGTGGGTCAGCTTCCGGTCATAGGACGTCACCTCAGAGACCTCGGAGCGCAATGAGTGCTGGGGGAAGTGACAGCGAAAGCCTGAGTGCAAAGGATGGCGAGGGAAGAGTCAGGAAGAGGGACATGGTTAGTAGCATGGTGACTGGTGGTTTAGCATCTGGTCTTGGATGGGTGTTAGGCAAGTTAATGATCCCACTACCACGATCGTTCTTTAACACATCCCAGGTGCCCCACCTGTACGAAACGAGTGAGCCAACGCTGCAGAATTGACCCAACCAACTCCCGGGACTCGGATAATCGTGTCATGAGTCTTCACCTCAGAACATCCTAGAGTTATGGTACAAGTTGTGGGGTTTAAGATGTCAGAGAGGATTCTTGCCAAAGGGCTAAGAAATATGGCTACCCTCCTAATAGGCCTTTGCGCAGATTGCCACTGGTCAACGCTCCATAAACTATCTTGTGTTGGTCAAATTGGGCATACCTGGGTCTCTCTCACCCAAAGACTTAGGGTTACGGTTAGGGTGCTTTAAGAGTCCTCTGCAGAAGGCAGCATTGGAGTGACGTTAAATCCTAATAGTGTTTGTGCACCAACAAGGCTCAATCTTCAGGGTCGAAGGGGGCTAATCGATATATGTACATTATGAAACTAATGCCTGGGAAAAAGATGTGCCGAGAATCACACGCAGTCGGGCAATGCCTCTTAATAGAATCAATGAGTAGCAAGTGGTTTGAACAAGCTGTGCTATGGTCTGACCAGCAGCCATGACTGTCAGCGCCTACTGTACTCGCAACTCAAAGCCATACACAACGGCGAGCTTGTGGCAACTTTGTGGCAACTGAAGGATACTACGTAGTGAATTGTGTGGATTGCAGAATGGAGTTTAGCTTAGCCGCTAATTGCCGCTAAGACTCTGACGCACAAAACTGAAAATTCCTTCGCCATGGCCCCTCTTCTTTTCCTCTTCGTCCTCACACCGTTTCTCAAGCAGAACATCTGAGTAGTGAGTTATCTATCATCGCTCAGTTATGTGCAGCGAGGACTGACTTTGACCTTCAGTTCTTTAACTTCTAAAACCTCGCAACAAATACCAAACTTCTAAAGCAGATACGAAAAAATACCGCCATCATGGGGTAAGTAGCCTTGTTTCCTACACCGTTCTGCACCCCCTTCCACCGTGCAAATCGTGCACAGGACGGCTGCTGACCATGCTCTTCAACACAGTAAAGAGAAGATGCACATCAACGTGGTCGTTATCGGCCACGTTGACTCCGGCAAATCCACTACCACCGGTAGGCAATAACCCATTTCCGACCTCCCCATCTCAATCTTACGTCTCTCAGGTCACCTGATCTACAAGTGCGGTGGTATCGACAAGCGTACTATTGAGAAGTTTGAGAAGGTTAGAAACTCTCCTTGCTTATGATCCATCTTACAGCCTTGAGATTTCTTTGGTGGGGCAAAATCTGCCCCGCGCTTGCGATTGCGCGAAATCTCTTATCGGCAACTCGATCCTCCATGTTGTCTAACACCGTCTTCTACAGGAAGCCGCCGAGTTGGGCAAGGGATCCTTCAAGTACGCATGGGTGCTCGACAAGCTAAAGGCTGAGCGCGAACGTGGTATCACCATCGACATTGCGCTATGGAAGTTCGAGACTCCCAAATACTATGTAACCGTCATTGGTATGTCTTCAGTAAAACTTTTGATAGCATTCACTAATTTTCCATGCAGATGCCCCTGGTCACCGTGACTTCATCAAGAACATGATTACGGGTACCTCACAGGCCGACTGCGCTATTCTTATCATCGCTGCTGGTACTGGTGAGTTCGAAGCTGGTATCTCCAAAGATGGTCAGACTCGCGAGCATGCCCTACTTGCCTACACTCTGGGTGTTAGGCAGATCATCGTTGCTATCAACAAGATGGACACCACCAAATGGTCCGAGGCCCGTTACCAGGAAATCATCAAGGAGACATCCAATTTCATTAAGAAGGTTGGCTACAACCCCAAGACTGTTCCCTTTGTCCCCATCTCTGGATTCAACGGTGACAACATGATCGACGTTTCCGACAACTGCCCTTGGTACAAGGGTTGGGAGAAGGAAACCAAGACCAAGACTACCGGCAAGACTCTCCTCGAAGCTATTGACGCCATTGACCCACCTGCTCGTCCAACTGATAAAGCTCTGCGTCTCCCTCTCCAGGATGTATACAAGATTGGTGGTATTGGCACAGTTCCCGTAGGACGTGTTGAGACTGGTATCATCAAGTCTGGAATGGTCGTGACCTTTGCTCCTGCAGGCAAGTATTTTCATCACTCTTTCAATCCTCTAGGTACTAAGCCATTTTTTAGGTGTAACAACTGAAGTCAAGTCGGTTGAGATGCACCACGAGCAGCTCACAGAGGGACTCCCTGGTGACAACGTCGGCTTTAACGTCAAGAACGTCTCCGTCAAGGAGATCCGTCGTGGTAATGTGGCAGGTGACTCCAAGAACGACCCTCCCAAGGGTGCTGAGTCCTTCAATGCCCAGGTCATTGTCCTGAATCACCCCGGCCAGGTTGGAGCTGGTTACGCACCAGTCCTCGACTGCCACACCGCCCATATCGCCTGCAAGTTCTCCGAGCTCCTGGAGAAGATTGACCGTCGTACCGGAAAGTCCATTGAGAACGCTCCCAAGTTCATCAAGTCGGGTGACGCCGCTATTGTCAAGATGGTGCCGTCCAAGCCAATGTGTGTCGAAGCCTTCTCTGATTACCCACCTCTTGGACGGTTCGCTGTTCGTGACATGCGTCAGACCGTCGCTGTTGGTGTTATTAAGTCGGTTGTTAAGGTTAGTACCTCGCTGCTCCTTCATGAGCTGTTTAGTTTGGTTTGTTATGGCATACTAACTTTTCGTACCCCAGATCGATAAAGCGGGTAAAGTTACAAGTAAGTTTCCACGTTCCCCAAGCTGAACACAGGAGACATGCTTACCACCATTTTGCAGAGGCCGCTGTCAAAGCTGGAGCGAAGAAGTAGACTCATAGAAAACTGAAAATTTGAGGATTGGTTGACGAAAGGTTGAAAAGCGAGATGTGTTTGTGGGCGATGGCACTTTTAGCTGGTATCCTGATCAACACTCTGTCACCAGGCATATGGCATCCGTGGTTCATTCTAGCCGTGTCTTCTTTACACTTTTTGCCATACCCTTCCTATGTCTGTGGCGTCTTTGAAGCTTCTTCGGTACGTGTGCATGGTCTTCTGGCTTCGCTACTACCACAATGGAGCCTCCCCTTTGTACGCGCGCTACGATGGAACGATGACATGGGGACGCATTGCTGGATTTAATAGATTTTCGTCTTCTACTACAATCAAACAACTAGAAGGCAATCGCTATAGGAACCCCAACTTAAACTAGTGCCTCCGTAATGAGCTTTACATTTCAATGGATAGCTGACTGTTATGGGTGACTATATAACCACATTGCAATTTCACGTTGGTTCGAGACCAAGGTTGTAATTGCTCCCTTGAAGAGATGCTGGTTCGGGGTGACTTCCTAATGAATACCGTGTCTGTCAGGCCCCTTTTGCTGTCGGAAGGAGCTCACGCATTTCAGGGTTATTCGCCCTACGGAGCGTCTGGATGCAATTTTCCTGTTTCCTATGGGACAATACCTTACTTTTCGACATCCGTTTGGGCTATAATCAAGCAATTTTCATTTGTCTCTTGGTGTCAGCTCTGTTATCCTCGGAGCGGAATGACGATAAATCGCGTATTTAGCCTCATGCTTGGTAAGCCTACCAACTCACAGTCACCACGACCACGATCTATTGCACTTGTTTCCTGCGCCGTGACTGTTTTTGATCATGATCGTACATGTCAGATATTCGCAGATATTTCTAGATATCTGCTATATATTTATATCCTGTCCCTGCGTCAATATCAATTGCAGCTCATTGCACCTTTAGAGAGCTGATATCTAAAGCGCCGGTATAGCATCGGCATCAGCTGCAATGCATGCAATCCGCCAGTCATGCCGTCCGAAGCACCAAGTCCTCATTTTGAAATGCTACCCAAGATTCCAAAAGAATGCCGTGGACGTCAGACCCAATTCAAGCGAGCTCAGCTACCTACTCTATTATGCAAGCACACGACGGAGTAAGCTACAGAAGGTTGGGGCTTTCCTAGAGAAACGGACAGCAAGCGACGTGTGGAGAGGCAGGATAGGGTATGTCTAATGAAGAATAAAATCCGAAGCCCACCTCAAAAGCCAGCTGCCAGATCTCACAATACTGACCTTGGGTATTAAAATAGCAACGTCCATGTCACGCTTGAGATCCTTAAAGCGCTCATTGAGAAGCTACCTCGAGACCTGCCTCTATACGCGCCGTTCGTACTTCGGATACTTGGGATTGTGCTGCGCTCGAAGGATCTGAACATGGTGGAAGATTCGGTGCCGATGTTCGAGACTTTCTGCCAGCACTACGATGTGGCAACGCTCGCAGCCGACCAGACGCATATCGGGCAATACGAAGAAATCGTTCGCACATATGCCAGCTTCGCCGCGCGAAACGCCCCCGTACAGCCGAAGGGCGCACTCATCGCACCAATCGCAATTCGATGGAGAAGCGCTGGTTTATTGGCGTTAAAGAGCATTGCATCTTCGGAGGCCATAGGGGCAGACGGTGGGAGGCAGCTAAACCTCATTATACCGATGCTTCTCCAGAATCTCCATCCAGCCGATGAAGACCATCTTTTGGTCCTACAACAGCTGATGAAAGCGACGGAGGACGCGGAGAAGGAAGCCTCCAATAGGAGAAGAAGTAATGCCACGGCCCGAACCGCGGACGAACCTGCGGAGCCCAACTCTGCTTCATTGTCAGGGACAGCCGACGATGCAGATCGGATGGCCGAGGAAGAAGTGGGCTTACTAGCTTTGGAAAGCCTGAAGCAGATATTCGTTGCCAACAACAGGATTCAAATAAGGCTTGCGACAGCTTCCATGTTAAGATTCATATGCACAAATGTTCCACAGCGACGTGTGCAAACAAGCAGAAGTTCGAAATCTGGCAATGCTGGATCTTGGACCACCACGCTGATGGAGACGATAGCACGATGGGCACCTGTGCAAGATCGCTTCATCATAGTCGTCACGGCTATGGAAACACTAATAAGGAGTCCTATTGCAGAAGAGAATCTGGAGCAACAACTTGTACTTGTAACTATCATAGGATGGTTGCTCAGGTCGAATATCAACATGATTGGCTTAAGTGTGATGGATGTCTTACTTGGTCTTATACAGCACATTCTATTGCTCCTTCAGCTAGGTGGCAAGGGTTCGAACGTTCTTCCGCATCACCAACAAACCGATGCCATCGACTTATTCCAGGATACTCAGGATGTTATTGACCAACCATCATCGACTAGCAGTGCAGAGAAGGTCGGCGAGAAAGAGGAGGTTCTCCCTTCTACGAACCGACAGGAACTACTTACTAGGCTGCGTAGATGTATAGGAGATCTGGCCACGCACATATACTATTCTGATCAGATATCGGACATCCTGACAGCAATTCTTCTTCGTCTCAAGCCACCACCGATTTCAGGCATAAGCACAGATGTGGCAGCTATTGAACACCCCCGGGCTGCAGCCCAAGCCATTTCGACGTCAGTTAACTTGCAAGAAAACCCACAAACGGATGATTTTTTCTCCTTCGGAACAGCTCGTGTAACAGCATTGAAAGCAATCAAGGAAGTTTTGATTGTTGCAAACATGAGGACTTCCGTTAGTGGTGCAGCAGCAATAGGCCGGAATCGAGTCAGTGTCCAAGTATGGGAAGGGACACAATGGCTGTTGAGCGACGAAGATAGAAGGGTCAGGAGAGCATATGTTGATGCACTTCGTACCTGGCTCAGGCTTGAGATGAGTAGAGGGGATCTTCGAGTCATGGAAGACAAGCGGAAATTTTTGAAGAACTCCGCCAAACCAGCAGGTGATGGCGATACCTGGAGTCGTTTGCCTAAAAGAGCTGTCTCCAACGCGTCACAAAGAGAGAAGCCTGTCAAGCCAGCCAAATCGACATTCCTGCATCTCTTGCATTTTACTATCTACCAGAACGTCCTGGCATCGCCGGACTCGGAGTCAGAGTTGCTCTCGCTGCATTTGCTTCTATATACTCTAGTGGATAAATTGGGTGTTAACGCTGTAAAAACCGGTTTGCCGATGATTATGCGACTCCAAGAAGACATTAACATTGACGACCTCATTCCTACCCCTACAGCTAAGATAAATGTTGGAAGCCTCGTTCACGGCTACTTGTGGACACTGAGCGAGAAATTCGACCTTGACATGTCAAGAGTGGGCCACTCGATCCAGAGCGAGATTACAAGGCGGAAAAGCCACAAGCTGTGGCTTGAGTTGGTTCGAGTTCCCCCATTACCGCTCGATCAGATAATCGCACCTGTCAAGATCCCAATGTCCGAGAAACTTCCCCTGCCATTGGTAGCAAGAGAGTCGCTAAAACCTTTCGACTTACGTCCCGAGCTGGTCAACCAGATTGCAACATCGTATGCATTTGCCACCTCCCCGCCCTCTAGCCCTCCAAGCTCGCCGGGTCGTGTTTTCAGTGCACCTGTTCTCTCCAGCACAGGCTCATCTTCCGCTGAAAACAATGAGCTGCCCAGCACAATAAAAGAAGCAATGCTGTCTGCTTGGTCCAAAGACATATGTAGGGCTACCGTTGCTAAAGAAACAGCCCGCACTGTCTCTCTAAATGGGTCGAGGACTGGGACAGGGCTCTCCGCTCGTCAGAAATACCTTGCTCCAACTGGCTTTTCCACCAGAAACGGCTCACCGACCGGAGCTCAGAGTCCTCAAGTATTCCTACCAAATGGCGAAGGTAATCAAACCTCCCAAAACCCTACGATCAACTTCGCCTTTCATACTCAAGACCGTCTTCGCCGTTCCAGCGCGCAAGACACCGACTCGCCAACCCCTGCCAGCAGCTCCGATCAACATCAAACCCTCCGCGTCGATGACCTTAAGCGCGTTCTTGCTGGAGGCTCTCTGGCCGGAGTTTTCAGTAAGACCAGAGGCGCTAGTCCATTACGCAATAGTACTGTGAGACGAGACTTCGTAGATGACGACGGGAGGAGCATTAGCGCGAGCAGCAAAAGCATCGTCAGCGGTGAAGGCTACGAGTCTGCTAGTGAAGGCGAGATGTTTCACGCTTTGGCTTCCGAGGCCCCTGTTAGCAACAACCACCACGAAAGCAATGGCGAAAACGCCAACGATGCCGCAAACGGATACCAGCGTATGCTTCCTTCCCAACCTTACTTTCGCGACTCGGACACCACAAGGCCCCAAACCCAGCGCTCTACTCTCCGACCCCCTTCATCTTCCAACTCTGCCACCGAAGACCCAGCTGCAAACGCCAAGGCTCTGCGGGGTGATCTTGTTCCTCCCATAAATTCTGGCGAGACAGCTGACGAGGAAGTCCCGCCCGTGCCACCTTTGCCCGCTGGGGTGACGATGCAGAAAGGTGGCAACGCGAATATTGGGGGCTATGGGGGGGACAGCAAAGTAGGACAGGGGGCGAGAGGCACTCGAAGCAGGAGAACGAAAGGGGTGGATGTAGGGGCCTTACTGGGGAGTATCGATGCGGTAGCGGGAGAAGGGGTTAAGGCGGGAGGGCAACCGCCTTATTGATGAGGATATGGGAAGGGGTTTAGGGGTGTGGATGACTGTACTACGGTTTTGGGAACGGAATTGATAAACTGATATATTCGGCTTATTTCTGTTATTACAATGCGCGTCTTTGCTCGCTGATATCCAGGGACAGCTAGGGACTCTATAGGGTACTCATGAAGGGTAATTAGGTGCGTATATTCGGGGTATATCCATGATTCATGTTTTCCATCTTCGACTCCTGCGTAAGTTCCTCGCAACAGGTACTAGAAATTCCACTTGTGTAAGAGAATAGGTCATAAGTCATGCATAGAGGCGCAATGTTTTAATTCATTCTGGCCAAGTCCTAGGGTACTGTGTATCCCATCTCTTAGCTGCAAAATTCGCTACTGTGGCACATGGCCAAAACATACAAAACCTTTGCGCCTCTATGCATGACTTACTGTATGAACCCATGTCCTCACTTTTCATATCTCCCCCTTTCGCCAAGTTTTTCCCTTCAAAAAAAAGCAGAAAATATCATCGTCATTCATCCTTTTCAAGAACCCAATAGTAATAAAAAACTTTCTCAGCTATAGTAAGTACCTACGGTCTTGCGTCCCATATTACAGTACCCCAGTTCTCGCAAGAGCTTTGCCACGCCTTGATACTTTTTTTCTTTCGCGGAACCCCTACGGTATATTGCTGGGGTTGGGGCGTCGGAATGGATGGCGCTGAGGTGGTGTGGTACTGTAGTTTTTGGTGTAGCGGCACTGGGATGATGGTTTTGGGGGGGATAGAGTGTGGCGAATGAGTCTGGGGTGTGGGGTTAGGAGGGGTAAAGGGGAGGGGATGGTTAAGTTTGAGCTTTTGGCGGGGGTGGAGATGCAGAGGTGGTTTTGGAGAAGGGGAGGAGTTGGTTGGTGGGGTTTGGGGCTGATGGGCGCAGCAGAAGTGGTGATTGGTTGATGGTGGCTATGTACTGTAGATTGGATGTTATTTTTTGGGGGGGGGGCACGGTTAGTTTTGGGGTTTCGGTGGTGTGGCTGGCTGCGTTGGGGGTTGGTGGAAATGGATGGTTTGGGAGGAAGGGAAGTGGCGGGGTGCTGATGAGGGGAGGGTTTGGTGGCGTGGGGATGGGGAGGCTTTTGAGCCCGGGCATTACATTTGGGGTTGTTTGGGGAAGGTCGGTGGTTGGGTTTGGTGGTGGTATGGTTGAGCGGTATGAGAGATTTGGTTGCCGAGGAGGTTAGGACGGAGGTGGAGGAGGAGCAAATGTGTGTTTTCCCTGGTTTGTAGATAGGAGGGGTTTTTTCCTGCACAGGTTGCTAGCTGTGCTTCTTGTTTTTGGAGCTATGTGTATAGGGTAAAGGCATGCTTTCTCTGTTCTTTCAATACGTCGTTTTCTTGTTTTCTTTACATGGTTTATAAGCCTTGTTTGTAACGGGCGTCTTCTTTCTCTGCCTTGGAGGACGTCAAAAGGTAGCTTTAGTCTATACAACTTTCTTCCCTTCGTTGCCCTGCTCATTCTTTCTCTCTGCATGAATCATTGTGCTTGCCTCCTCTTGTTCCCAACGTGCCATCCACCACCGCAGCGTTTTCTCAATGAGCCCGCTCTTCAATACGCTAGAACTCTCTCTTAGAGACCGGCTATCCTCAACCGCCTTCCCAATCTCAAATCCCACCTTTCCCCCTCCCGTTCCTTCAATCCCGAACATCTTCTCGAAATGATCGATAAGCTTCAGCGCCGGGTTGCGCTCTGGGTCCGCGGCTGGATTATCGTTCTTGGAGCTGGATTGGGACAGTGAACGCAGCTGGTGCAGCCACGTTGATTTTGGGACAGGAGCAAAGGAGAGGCCGGCGTGGGAGAGGGCGGGGAGGAGGGAGTGGGTCCAGGGGAAGGAGTGGGGGGAGAGGATGTTGTAGACTAGTTGGTTGGGTTTCTCGGGTACTGCGGGAGTACCGTTTGACATCCTGTTGCACATCTTGTCCGGCAAGACTGGTGGAGACAACCCAGCAAGTTCCAAGATTGTAAGTGCGAGCACGTCGACAGGGAGCCATTCGCAACATATCCTCAATTCCGGCAAACATCCCATTGTCAACGAACTCCTAGTAACCAGCGGAATCTGCTCGTTCTCTTTCCACCTCCCCCGCTCCGTATCCCCCACCAACTGCCCAATCCTCAACACCGTCGCTCTTGCCCCCGCTTTTTCTACAGCCGCCCGCACGACATGCTCGCTCACCAGCTTAGACCGGCCATAGCCCATATCCGCTGCATGCGCGAGGTCGGTAATGGGGGCTTCGGGGATGAGCGCTGATGCGGGTGTGCCCATGGCGGCGGAAATGGAGGAGCAGAAGAGGAGGCGGGCGCATGCGGGATGGGGAACGGAGAGGGAGAGCTTGAGGAGGTTGTGCAGACCTGAGACGTGGGGTTCGAAGGAGGGGAGACCGAGCTGGAAATTAACGGGCCAGGCGCAGTGAATTATAAGGGTAGTTTGGGTGGCGAGGGTGGTGAAGGTTGGCTCGTCGAGGCCGAGGTGCGGGTGACTGAGATCGCTTGTCAAGGCAGAAAGTCTGGTAAGATCCTCGGGGAATAGGAGGCAACGAGATTGGAGGGAGTTTTGGATGCGGGAGAGGGGGTCCTTGCCACGGATGAGGCAGTAGATCTTGGATATGGAAGGGTGGGAGAGGAGCTGGGATAGGGTGTGTGCGCCAAGAGCGCCAGTTACTCCTGTGAGAACCACAACATGATAATCGGGCTCAGTACTAGAGCGGGGAACGTGCCTCTCGAAAATGGAGTACTTCTGGATCATGGTCTCCATTTCCGCAACTGGATCGCCTACCTCGTCATTTCCATCTTGGCTTTGGCGGAGTCGTAAGAGGTGCTTCGCCAGGTTTGAGACGATGCAGTGTCGAAGATGACATTCTGGGTCAGCTTCTTGCTGTTGCCTCCAAGATTCAAATCCTTCACGATAAGGCCTCGCATCTGAATCGCCTGTAGACTACCAATTCCAGCACTGAAGAAATCTGTCTGGGGATCAAGAAGCTGCGGTCCAATGATTTGCTGGCCGAGCTTTATGAGGTAGGCTTCCAAACTTGGCAGATCAAGCGTCAAAGAGCCCTCTTGTCCTTCTTCGAGGTTGTCGCAGGCCTCATCAATCACTATCTCAAAAACTTTGTACATCTGAGGCCGAACCAATGAACCCTTGTCGGTCAAGGGAATCGCTATTCCAGCAGGCAGTGGCACAATCATGTCTTTGCCTATCTGTGAGAAACCCTCAGCATGCTGATTTGCACTGATAAACTCTACGTCGGACATATCCCTCACAGATTCAGCACGGAAAGCTAGGAGACCCGGTATCGATCTGGCAACCCCAAAGACCACCGCTTCTTTCACTAAAGCCTCTCCCCTGATACGACCCTCGATAGGTAGTGGTAGCACTTTTTCACCATTCACAAGGGTAATGCGGTCATCTAACCGGCCAAGGTACTTCCAAGCATTAGGGATGGAAGGATGCGGCCGAAAGAGATCTTTGGAGTGATATGACTCCGGCGGGTCGTCCGAGTTGCTCTCCACCCGTCCGGGGTAGCCCCGTAGAAAAACAAATTCGTAGTTGTTGTCGCCGAGTGGTTTCGGCCATATATGGCTCCTCAATGGGGTTGGCGGCCGGATGTACGACCACGCATCAATCCCTAGTTGCCGATCTAGGGACGAACCAACGTAACCACACTCGGTTCTATAAAAGGTACCCCATTTAGTGATTCTGAATTCGAAAATCTCACTAGATCAGCGAGACTCACATCCCAAATGCAGAGCTGGGTTTTACTCCTTGATGTACCAGACGATCCCCAAGTTCTTCCGGGCATTGGTTTCCTATGAAGATGACCTCCTGGCAGGATCTCAGGGCCTCAATTCCAGATTACTGCTCGCCAAGTAATTTGAGCCCATACGGCACGGTGTTAAATACAGACGGTCGTGCTTCGTTGATCACAGCGGTAAGGTTCTCGCAAGTCAACGGTAACGCAGGGTTGAGAAAGTATATTGTTCTACGGTGGTACCATCGTTGAGGAAGAACCGAAAATCCAAAGCTATGGAAGCTGCAGCACGGTCAACAATCTACGTCTGATAGTCTTAGTTTTGTGAAACTGACAGTGGTAAAGTCATGACCTCTCTGTTACCTGGCCCTATCGGGTAAGTAGTTGTGAAACGGATATGCTTGCTGAATATAGGTTTTGGTATCCCGGTGGATCCAGAAGAGTGCTGAATAAGAGAGATGCGATCTCTTTCAACATCTCTGTCAACTTCTCTTACAAAACGAGTCTAGAAAGAATCAGGCTTATCATAGTCTTCCGACTCATCATTGGTAGTACTTGAATTGAATTTTTCTCTTTGAGCGACTTGGCTGTTTTGATCACTTGTGGAGAATCCCGGTAAATCAACGTCTCGCAGTGTGTTTTTCCCATTAAGTTGATAATTGCCTGTGCGGAGAGTCTTGGAGATAACGTTAATACTGCATAACCAGCTCTTTGCAGGCCAAATTCTGAAACGATCCAATCTAGGTCTGTATGCCCGAGCAGCGCAGCTCTTTTCATGCCATCCTGTCTCTCGTAATTGGCATATTATCAAGTGCTATCAATACTTTCTGGGAGCTCACGGCTTTTATATTCGCTTCTGTATAGTATTTGGCGGCCAGATCTACGAATCTATCCAGGTCCTGGCCTGTATGGTACTCGAAATCGGTCACAGCTCTCTCTGACTTCGGAAAGGCCACAAGAGGAATTTGGACTTTGTCCGCTGCCCGCAGCTTGAATACATCATCTAGCAGGTAGAAGTCTCCTAAGCTATCTTCCGAGCTATCTTCCTCGAATTGAAGAGACGCCGTAGGGACCATCGTGGTGATTGTGTATGAAGAAGCTATGTTGGAGCTATTGAACTATCGAAAGGTAGAGAACAAGGAAGACAAATCAAATATCGAAGGAAGGATCACTGGGATCCTAAGATCAGCAAGTTGATATGATTGGTCAAATTCACTGCAATGCATTGCATACCGTCTACCGAACTCCCTTTCCGCCTAAGCCCAGGATAATGCAACTCTTATCATTACCGGCGCTGTTGTTCACCCACCGCGATCAAACAACTTCAACAGAAAAAAGCAACTGGGCAAGCGGACCGGACTTCGAGACCAAGTGTTGATGGCGCCCAGGATACCTGAACTGCCACCGACAATAGCAGAGATTCCCCTAAAAACCCAAAAACCCAAAAAACCCAGAGAACAACCTAAGGATGGCAGAAGCAAGCCCAACAGAAGGCTCTGCGGTCTAGAAGGCACTGTGACGCTGTGAAAATATAGATTGATACCGTCAGTCTGTGTCAAGATGTCGGATTTTCCAATCTCTAGAGCGTGATACATGTTGCTCAACATGTTACGCAAACTTTTGCATTGCAATCCAGACCCGCGTCCACCAGTGTCTGGCTATCAGCTTGGTTACTCGGATGTACTTGTTGGCGGAGCTCCAAGCGGCTCATAACACAGACACGATAAGAACAAGGACACGAACTTTTAGAATTATCGAATCTACCATTCCGTAGAACATGCTAAGAAATCCAAAGATCGCGAGAATTAGAATTTAACGTAGGATAGTAGAATGGGGTTTTCAACGGACGAGCAGTTTCTGAAGACTTTTCGCGCCCAAGAACTACACTTACAACCTGCTTTGCTGAGCTCAGCCATCAGATAGAGTCGTCCCAACTGTGTGGAACTATCATTCTGTAAAACAAAGCTAACAAGATTGTAGATTGCCTTGCGTGATAATGTGAAGCGCGTTGGGAAAGCTACCATTTGGAAAAAACCGCACTATTCGAAACCTACCGCCATCTACTGTACACTCTTAAGGTCGTGGCCTCTATGGCTAAGGACCCACAAGGTGCTTCTGGGAACAAAGATAGGGCACTTCTGATGCGTTCCACCTCCTGTAGGTAAAACCGTGTCTACACAGTTTACGGGGATAACTTGGCCAAGGCGCTTGCGGCGTTTATGTGAAACTCGCTTGATGCTTCAATCTCTCAACTTTAATTCATAACCGGCCTTACTGCTTGTAGAGTTCGCAGCTTTCTCATGGTAAGAACTCATCTACTGAGGTGCTAGGGCTGGGCGAGGGCAATTTGGGCAAGATTTTGGCGAATTGCTAACCGGGATCTGGCCAACTGGGTGTCTTCACCACCGTCATTAGATTCCTTACCCACCAGACCAGTCCAATCCTTCTTCTGGTCTTCTACCGCCATCTCTGTTATCAAGGCCGTCACCACATCTAGCTATCAACAACTCGCCCCGAATGAGACAAATTCCGATCAATCTCTGTCGCAAAATTCTGCTCAGCTCGTCCACCGCTGGGAGTGGTAAACCCTGCGCGTCTCCGAAGCGTGGTATGTTTCCAGTTGCCCTAACAAAAAGCTGCATGAGGTGTCGAAGAAAACCCGAATGAGTTCCGAGCTGTAGCTTCTGATGGAAAGCATCTGGAAGACTTGTTATCTACCCTCGCGGAACGCCTGCCTAAAAGGCCTTTTCAAACGACGAGAAACTGCATCAACACGTTGGGGAGATATTAGTCTACCACTGGGGACCGCGCTTGTTTACCTTCTAGAATATTTGACTAACTAGGAGGAAATCAAATTCAGTGAACAGTACCCAACAGCTAGGCCGACTAACAGAATAAGTTACAGTGGGTCCTATTTGTTTAATTTTCCAGTTTCTCATGCCACGCATCTTTCACAGATGAACAAACTATTGACCGTACTTTCTCAAGATATCGATGAGCCTGGATGTTCATTTAGATACAATGAAAGAGACAGACGAGTCACAACAAAATAGCAAAATATCACTTATTTTGACAGCCTACAGCCATGCTCTTTCCGCCGCGGTTGTACCTCAACTAGCATATACCTGATTTGATGCTATGTGAAGTAGTCTCCAGATCCTGATTCATTGGCAGCTTGCGTTTCCAAATACCCGCTAGAGTCATCCAGGCTCAATTCACTTCAGACTCTGATGCGATTATGGAGTTCTGTAATACACTGCTCCATCTCTATTCTAGCTCGAAATTTTACGAACAAATAGTTCTATCTAGATCTTGCAGCAATGCTCGGAAAAATCGCCATTCCACATTCCCTACGAGTAGCAGAAATCCTTACTTTCGTGTTCTGTTTTGGGCTTAGCAGCATGGCTGTAGTCACGCGTATATACACCAAAGCCATTATAACCAAGTGCGTGAGAGCAGAAGATTGTGAGTACTACTGGTGGCATAAAGACGGCTACTTTGCGGGCCTGATAGCTAAGTCCGAAAAGATCTCTTGGTCCTTGCTTGGGTATTATAGACCACCACAGACCCTCAAGCGCATATTAACTCCCAGTCCAGCTGAGCTTCGTGGCCTATATCGGGCCTGGGATTAATATTGGTAAGAACCGCGGAGACCCTGTTCACGTTGCTTATGTAGGTTCTACTTAGAGAGTCCCGTTCTAATAAATTACGCTGAAAGAGATATTCGTTGCGTAGTTTGCCGCCATCGAGTCGACTTTGTATTGCTTTATTGTTGTGATCGTCAAGCTATCCATTCTATTGCAATATATCAGCATATTCATGCCTCACCGACGCGGCCCGGCTTACATTGCTACACATGTACTTATCTGGACCAACCTCGTTTACTACACCATCAGTATCTTCTTATACACTTTCGAGGTATGCATCAGGACTCATGGTAAAGAGGATAGATGCTAAGTTCCTAAGTGCAACCCCAGAGAGAATTTGTGGAACCCAAGAACCCCTGGGCATTGCACTAGCACTCATGAGCTTGACGTCGCCTTGGGAACAGTCAATGTCGTATCAGACTTCTCCATATTCGTCCTTCCACTACCAATAATACGGCGCTTGCAGATGTCCACCCGGCAAAGAGTCAGGGTTTATGGGTGCTTCTGTCTGGGTCTTGTGGCTTGTATCGGTAGTGTTGTACGTGTTGGCTACAGCATCGCTATTTTGCATATTCCCAGTAGCAGTCCGGATTACATGATTGTTATAGACATCACTGGACTGTGGAGGTATGAAAAGACCCCTTTCCCTAATGGATATATGGCGTCTTACATGACGTAGTTTCGCTGAGATGTCCATTGGGATTATCGTGGGCTGTCTGCCGACTCTTCCCCGATTTCTCAAGCATTTTCATCAGAGGAGAAGCATTTCATCAGATACCACTGAAGTCCATCGTGGCAGTAATAGTGGTTGGAAATGTTGGCACCGCCTGTCTCACAGGCCCCCAACCGCATACACAGACAGCAACCAGGTACGGGTCTTCCAAATGAAGGGCCTCGGTAGCAGAAGCTCCATGTTCACAGCGCCGTATTTACCGCCCCTAAACTTCTCCGATACCTCCATTGGCATGTTCGACGAGAGTCTTCCAAAGAAACCGCTACCGACAAAGAGCAAGCACATCTCAGCGACGTACTCGGAGCTGTGGCGAGCGCCTACACCATGGATCCCAAACGATGAAGGAGGTGGCAGTCGAGTGCAACAAGACAGCAGCAACAGTAAGCGCATTCTTATAAATGTCAGGATGAAGACTAAGAATTTGTAGGCATTCTAGTCGATGGGACTCTATTCCACTTATGCACCTGGGGACACGGTATGTCTAATTCCGTCTCCACAGAGACATCTAATTGAACAAATCAACTCACTGTTCTCGTGCAGTAGTATGATAATAGACTCGGTTTCAAATAAGAGACTTGCGTGATTAGAAAATTGGGCAAAGAACTATACGGAACTTGACCTTCCAAACTCAAGTTGCCACCTGATCTGAATTTTTTGGTCTGGCGTGCCTGGCTATTGGTTATTGTCGACTGGTTTTGGACACCCACTAGCGATGCGATATATCTAGTAACTATCTACATAACAAAGCGCTATACTTGGGAGTACTATTCTCGAAGAATGACGAGGAAGCCGAATCTCTTACAATGACACGCATGCTTGAGGAATTTACTTTAAATCTCAACAATACCTGAAAATAAAAGCACAAATCGTCTCCTCCGAGGCCTCTCTGGTTAGTGGTTTCAAGAATAAAGCTTTCTCTCAACATTGTCAGTCAATACGATGAAAAAGAAACATGATCTATCTCTAACCCGTTATTCCTTTCTCATGTGATGTTCTGTACGCTTACGGGAATGCTGCAAAGTGCTCATCTTTTAAAAGTTAGGTAGTAGCATGATTGTTGAGTGATAGCTCAGGCTTGAGAACAAGACCATCGAGGTGAGCTTCTATATGCTGATAAGGGGTGAAGTTGTGCTGTAACCAGCAAATCTTCGGCTAACTAATTCCACGGCATGATCGAGATTGGACTTCCTCTCTTCGTACGAGTATACGTTGAGAACGCAGCAAATCTTCCGTTCTTGCAGTGAACTCGAACGATGGTTAAGACTGTTGCAGGTCTACATATCCCCTTTTGCTGCCGATCCACGGCGGCATCGTATCGCGGGAGCTACCCTGTCAATGTCCCCACATACTCGGCTTACACATCTATTGCCAGAAAGACCATCTGCTCTTGTGCTCATAGAGTCCTCTCTTCGCCGCCACCCTTGTGTTCTTTCCAACAAATCTATCGGGTTTCCCTTCGACTCGGCCTCGTTACATTGCATCCAAAACACTCGGCAACAGGTATTCAAACCCCAGGCTTCGCCAATCCCTAGCCATCAGCGTCGATATCCACCCCAACAACAACAGTTTCAATGGGGACGCCGAATTTGGATCAGGCGGGAGTGCAGGGGGTTAGTGATAGTTGTGTACCGCTTCTTGGGACTGTGTTCCTCCCGGGATGAGGATGGAAGGAAGTGAGGTTGTTTAAAATGAAAGAAGGACATGACAGCGAGACTAGGCTGCGGCCTTGCGTCGAAACGAATTGCACATGCTGTGCTTGGTCCCCACTTCTTGTAAGAGCTTCTGAAGGGCCGCTTGCGTGCCATCTTCAAGGGTGTCCTCTGGGGGTTTATACAACGATGCCTTGATGAAATGAAATGCCATATTCATTTCAAGCTTCATGTCTCGATATTCAGTCCGTTGTCGTGCTGTAGATTGGAGTCGCTACGATCGCTATGATGCATGACTGCGACAGGAGCTGTTCACTCGTACATTAAGTAACTTGCATATTTACATCTCGCATCGTAAGGTTCCCAGCATGGAATCAGGGAGGGGACTATGAGCTCTTCCCACTGATGTTTTGTAACGGTCCGCCAATTCAGTATCAAGTCTGGAAAGCTCACGTTTTCGCGAGGCTGATCACATGACCTTCTCGAGCATGTGCATGCTGGGGAACCATGCACCTCTCGGTCGTCGCCTAATTCAACTCGCATACAATGAGTGCCTAGAAAGACTCGCATTCAGCTCTTGGCCAAAAACTCTTCATCTGTCTAAGGGTGAATGTTTTATCTTTTGCTGTCTATTGCTGTCCATTGCTGCAAACCTTCATGCGCAAGTCCAATCGACCTCTGAATACTAACTCAGCTTCTTGTGATCTGTAATCATGGATTCACGATTGGACACTACCTTGATCCAGCATGTAGCGTCCAAAGGCTTCCAGCTTTTTGGTAAGCTTCTAGATGTGCCTAGCCGCTCCTGGATAGTCGGTCGAAATGATATTCAAGACGCCAGCATTGAGGTTGCATTCACCTCTAGTCTACTGAAGCACTTTGTTGAGTCGTTGGAGCATAGCGACGGAGAAGCTGGAATGGTTTATCTGATCGACTCAGGATGCTTATCAACCGCGAATCGGTCCGCATCAGCCTGTGCACGTGTTTTCGACGAGATAGAACATGGTCTGATACGATTCGTGGATGAACCAAATGAAAAATTTCGGCCAATCCAGGAAAATTTACGAACTACACTTGGAGAGGCGAGGAGGATATTGACCAGTACAATCCAAGGAACCTTGAAACACCAGACTGCGGAGCCCAGTCTTCGGTCTTCAAACGTTGACGAGGCGCAGTATAATCACATACCACCAGCTAAAGCTCAAATCTTGCCATTTGAGCGGAGCTTTGGAGACTCTGTGACATATCGAGGTGCATCGACGGCGAACATAGATCCAGCTCTAATTTCGCCCCTCGCCCCGACTCCTCGGCACGACCTTGCCAACGTTGTGGATCTCGGTGCTGATGAGCCCACCGGTAAACGTGATCGGATCAGTTTGACCGGAGATTCGTCCTTTACCTTGAACAAAAGTGTTACAGAAAGTCCTGGAAAAGCTCGTAAGCAGTATACGGGAAAAGTATTCCATGGATCCCGCGATCTGCAGAAACCAGAGGAAACAAGAAATTCGAACGATGGCAGCGTTCGCACTATCATGCCAGTGGTTCGTCCACATGCTCTCGGACACTACATCGACTGGCTTGTAGTTGAAACGCCGCTTCAAGAAATGGAGGTGAAAATGGAACTCCGGAGGCTTCACGAATTGGATTCGAGGAGCATCTGCGAACAATTAGATAGCCTGACCCTTCTTGAGCGCTGTGCACTAGCAGAATATATCGCTTTAACACCGCTGCCACCTACTACATCTCGGTGGCCTCATGGAAAACCCATTGTTCTGCTGGCGGCAGTCGTCGAGCACATACAGCCACCTGAGGAGCTTGAGTGGTTTCGCGGCCGACTGTCTGAGCGACGAGTCAAGATCGTTGTTAGCTCTAAGCGGCAGTTGAATCCTCAAAATCATTCAAACAACCCAAATAGCTATCCTTGGGTAAGGGTTCACCGTAAACACATGAGTCCAAGGCTTCTAGACGACCGCGGCTTACCTTGGGAATGGGATTATTCTAATCCAAATCATATTATTATCAAGCGATGGATACCACAGAATGAGCTGGACATGCTCTTTGACCGATCTCGAGATATGCGACGATCTCAGGATTCGATCCTCGATGCATCACCCTCCCTTGATCCTTACCAACAGCCTACGATCGGGCAAGAGCAAGATTCAGAAACAGACACCGTGATGCTAAGGCGACGATTCTGCAAACCGCTCACAAACACACTTGCTCGGTTGGGCTTTATCAAGGACGACAAGAACAAGGACATAGCGAAAGGAGCCATCCGGAACCACGGTGTTTCCCAGAACCCAGGACAGTACTACCACCAGCGCGAACCCAATCCTGGTGAAAGCGAAAAGGTCGCCGAACTATGGAAAACGAGAAAGGACATTGAAATCGAGATCGAAGAGCTCGAGCGCCAAAAAATCGAGCTGAGAATCCAGAGGAGAAATGAAGAGAAGCAACACATGGTAAACCACATTTTATACATCACCATCGTTGCACTATTGCTAAAGTAGACTACCAGGCCGATACAAGATCCTTCCCAAACTCCCAACCCCTTCCACTCCGCCGACGCAGCCACGCCAGCTCCAAAACCGCCTCTCCATCAAAGACAGCCCAGTCAACGCACAGCTTTCCTATGCATATGGATCTAGATAGCGGTTTCCTTGTGCCGGACGATCCGATACCGGATTTTGGAGCCAGCTTGTTGGATTTGGCTTTTGACGACCGGACGCTGTCTTCCGTGCTCCAATCTTCCAAAGAGGCAACTCAGGGTGTGCGCCAGCCGACGCCTTTACAATCAAGCCTATCGCAATTTAGCGAATCCAGGCCTGATGCAGCACCGCAGGAGATGGTTGGTGAGGTGCTGGCCAAGTACACCAAGTTTCCTTTCAAGGGCTGAAGGGTCATTCTCCAATTCGAAGGGGCAGGTCTTCGGGTTGCTTTTCACATTTCTTCCAGAATGTCTTTTCTCCAAGAATGACTCCGCCTTCTAATGCTATCCTTTTCTTCCTCGCCGTTTACGATCTAAATGACCACCTCTACGTTTCTAAACGCCCCACGACTCTCACGACTCTTACGACTTTAACATTCCACGAATAACGTCGCTACATCACCGCCACGAAACTCGCCTCTTCTCCTTTCTAGCATGTATTTTGGATGACTCTTTAGGAAATACGATAGCGCCACAAGATATGCAGAACCATTATGTAACGGAGAACACTTGAAGCATTAGGTACTTACCGTACGGTAGTAGATAAAACACATGTGCACTATCAAACTTCAGAAGATTGTGAGAAAAGCACATAGAATATCGCTAAACTACAAGGTGTAATTGCGTATAAGATATGGGATTTCCCCTTGAGTACTAGCAGAACATATAGCGATTACGTTCTACAAAATTTGATGTTTCTATCATGGTGAAAAATTGTCAAGGTAGTCATATGGTCAAGCTCATGTATAGGTGAAAGGATGCCGTATAATATGAATATACACGTCAGCGAGGAGTTGAAAGATACAACCGTGTCTTATGAATAGAGGGTGTATATGTATCCATAGGGTGTACATTTCTCGAAAGGGATGTACGTTTATGGGTTTTCTATTATGCAGACTCGAGCTTGAAACGTATCGAGCAATAGTGCACCACTTGTAGTTGAGATTTGATTTCTGATGGCGCTAGTACAAGGCTTCGAATAGATAAGGTAAGATAAGCTATGAGCTGAACATCTCTTCTCTCAAGAATCCTACCGAAGACTAGAGAGTACTGAGTAAGCCTCACTAGTTGTTCATGAGTACGAGTGAGTATCTATTTTGTATGTCCAGCATCGTCAAAGAAAGGCAGCCTGGTTCGCGAGCCTCGAGAAGTTCTTCTGATGCTCTGAAGTTGGGTGACCGCGCCTCTTGGGGGCTGAGCTGCTGCCTGATACCACATTACGGCTCTCTTAACAGTATCTAAAAAGGTGCACAAGATATATAGATACGGTTAGCACCGTGTTCTTCAGAGCTCCACGCTATCAGACGACAATTGACAGAGATTTGATACTTTAAGATGCTACACTATCGATCAAGCCCTCATCAGCGTGCTTCTCATAAGAATATATTAAAGAGCCTGGAGAAATATGTATCGCCAGGACTACACAGTGGGATGGATCTGTGCGGTGGAGACGGAGTGCGTGGCGGCCTGCGAACTGCTGGACGATGAGCATCTTGCTCCGCTGAGCGATTCCTTTCACGACCCTCACGACAACAACACCTACACTCGCGGTCGCATTGGCGAACATCACATCGTCATTGCATGTCTTCCGAAAGGGAGATACGGCATCGCCTCCGCCGCCAGCGTGGCCAAAGACATGCTGCGCAGCTTTGAGTCTATCCAGATCGGATTAATGGTCGGCATCGGAGGGGGAGCGCCTAGCGACAAGCATGATATCAGACTCGGTGACGTCGTGGTCGGCTGTCCTTTGAATAGGGTGGGTGGTGTGGTTCCCTACAACTTTGGCAAGGCGATCCAAGATCATGAGTTCCAAGAAACAGGTTCCTTGAACTCACCGCCGACGTTACTGTTAACTGCGGTAACCAAGCTCAGCGTAAATCACAAGAGGAAGGGCAACAACATCGCCAAGTGGGTTGAGACGATAACCAAGAATGCAAACTTGTCAGAGGGATACCAACATCCAGGCGCAGAGCATGACAGATTATACGAATCAAGCTATGCTCACCGTGACAATGATCTCAAGTGCGAGAGTAGTTGTGATAGCGCATCTCCCCCTGTGCTTCGCCGACCACGACGAGCTCCTGACCCAAATGCACCGATGGTGCATTACGGTCTTATTGCATCAGCAGATACACTGATGAAAGACGCGGTTGCTCGCGATCAGCTAATCAAGAAGCATGATATTCTATGCTTTGAGATGGAAGCGGCAGGGCTTATGAATGAATTCCCGTGCGTTGTTATCCGAGGCATTTGCGATTATTCGGACTCACACAAGAACGATGTGTGGCAAGCGTACGCGGCGGCCTCGGCGGCGTCGTATGCTAAGGAACTTCTTTGCATTATCCCAGGATATCAAATCACGCGCACGCAAACGGCGACTGCGATAGCTGTAGAGACGAGTGAGTAGACCCTAATACTATTTACTACGTAGGCACTTGGGAGGAGCAGGCTAGAACTTCTACTTCATTATTATGGGAGAAACGAAGCTTGTGAGACTGTCGTGATGATTGTCTTGGTTGTCATAAGATAAATGCTAGATCACAGTTTATATAGCGCTGATCTTTCTACGATAAATTAGTTAAACCCCTTTTCACTGTGCCATTTCAAAAAGATGAACAGTTCATTGATCGACAAGATATTTTCGCTCAGACCGAGAAGCAGCTTCAGATGCATTCTCGTGCTTCGTTATGTGGGATAGGAGGAGTTGGGTATACTTCTTCCTTCAAGCGTACTATCATAGATACTAACAAAGTACCAGAAAATCTCAGATCGCCATCGAGTACGCTTACAGGTTTCGGCAGAATCGACCGCAGAGTCACGTTTTCTGGGTATTTGCGGCCAGCACTACTCGGTTTATGCAGGCCTATCGAGATATTGCACAGACATTGAAACTCTCCGGATGTAATGATTCCAAGATTGATCCGTGTGAACTGGTCCTTCAATGGCTTAATGAAGACGACAGCGGCGATTGGCTCCTGATTTTGGATAATGCAGACGACGCGGATCTCTTCTTTCGTTCAGACGTATCATCCACTACTGAGACATCAACTTCAAGGTCTCTTATCGATTATCTTCCAAGAAGATTGAGTCCTCAGAGGCTACTAATTATTACTACAAGGAACAGACATCTAGGTGAGGAGCTGGTCAAGGGGGAATTATGTGTTGAAATATCACCGTTTTCGTCTCAGGAAGCGCGAGAATTGCTGCGATCGAAGCTAAGAGAAGATATAGATCTTCTTGATACATCTAGCTTGGAAAGGCTGTTAGATGTCTTGGGTCATATTCCACTCGCTATCACTCAGGCCGCTGCTTTTATGAACCGTAACAGCATGTCTTTGCAAAAGTATCTTGCAGCCCTCGAGAAAGATGAGCAGAATCTGGTAGATCATCTGAGCGAAGACCTTCGAGATCATCGAAGGGAGCCAGGTTTTCCCAATTCAGTCTTTCGAACATGGAAATTATCGTTTGATCAGATTCAAGCTCAAGAGCCTTCGACGGCAAAGGTCTTCTCACTCATGGCAATGCTTGACTGGCAGCAGATTCCTGAAAGTTTGATATGTAATGCGGTTGAAAGGGACATAGATTTCACAACCGCCATAGGGACGCTAGTTGGATTTTCTCTAGTCAGCAAAGGGATCAATCAAGAGACATTTGCAATGCACCGCCTCGTGCAGCTCTCTGTGCGCCAGTGGCTGGAGCATGAAGACCGGAAAGGACACTATGCAAGGCAAGCTTTGCAGCTTTTGGCAAATCGATTTCCTCACAGTGATTATGAGAATTGGCAAATGTGTGAATCTTTGTTACCTCATGCTCAGCAAGTTTTGAATCATGACTCAACCTTGGAAAAAGATGGGGGGAAACGTGCACATCTTTTATCCAACATAAGTTTATATTATCGGCAGCAAGGAAGATATGTGTCGGCATATCAAGCAGTCTCTGAAGCATATAATATTGATCGAGAACAATTAGGAGAAGTCGCGACTGACACCTTGCAGAGCTTATCTTTGCTAGCATCGGTTCTTCAAGAGCAGGGAAAGTATGAGGCTGCTGAGGAGATGAATCAACGGGCTCTGAAAGGCTATGAGACGACTCTGGGACTCGAGCATCCAGAAACATTGGTCAGCGTCAATAATCTGGCATTGGTGCTTCAGAAGCAGGGTAAGTATGAGGCCGCTGAAGAGATGAATCAACGAGCTCTGAAAGGCAGAGAGAAGTTGCTGGGACTCGAGCATTCACGCACATTGATCAGCGTTCATAATCTGGCATCGGTGTTTCAGGATCAAGGAAAGTATGAGGCGGCTGAAGAGATGAATCGACGAGCTCTGAAAGGCAGCGAGAAGTTGCTGGGACTCGAACATTCACGCACATTGACCAGCGTCAATAATCTGGCAGCGGTGTTTCAGGATCAAGGAAAGTACGAGGCGGCTGAAGAGATGAATCAACGAGCTCTGAAAGGCAGAGAGAAGTTGCTGGGACTCGAGCATCCAGACACATTGGTCAGCGTTCATAATCTGGCATCGGTGTTTCGGGATCAAGGAAAGTACGAGGCGGCTGAAGAGATGAATCAACGAGCTCTGAAAGGCAGAGAGAAGTTGCTGGGACTCGAGCATCCAGACACATTGGTCAGCGTTAATAATCTGGCATCGGTGTTTCAGGATCAAGGAAAGTACGATGCTGCGTCTGTCCTTTATCTCAGAGCTGAAGCAGGGTTTTTGAAGACGTTGGGCCCGGATCATCCTTATACGCAGAGGTGCTCCCGGGCTTTTGCATATATGATTAATGAAATGGAAAGCGAGAACAGAGCACGCAATGCTCAGATGGCATAGCATCTTCATCAGTCTAAGTTGTCGCAAAGTGTATCACCCTTGTACTTATCACGGTCTTACGGTTATATCAATGTCGAATCCGCCATCTTCACAGGTCCAGCATTAAAGACATCGAGTTATTACGACTCCACGTCGAGAAAGGTTGCACAAACCACGACTATCGCCCAGTCCCAGCAGCCGCTGTTTCTTCCACAGAGGCCATCCTGATGAGCTGAAAGCTACATACTGAAGATAAAAACGCTGTATTCTGCCATAAAGAACTACCAGCCGAAAAGACCGCAAGCATTGCAACCTCAAGCCGCTTACCAAACCACCATCGACACAAGATGCCGCGATGAAGCTAAATCAAACCGCCCTTGCAGCCCATGCTTGAACAAAAACCTGCATCGGGGAAGGACCGCTACAAGATCGAGATAGCGAACAGAGCTAGGTTGAGATAAAAGGCCCAGAGGGCGTGATAAACAACAACAGACAACAGACAACAGACAACAGACCTGGCCTAGTAATGAAGAAGGCAGGGAAGGAGTCTGAGCCGGAGCAACAGGGACGCTAGGAGAGGACGTAGATGTCCAATCGCCATGACCAGAGTCCTTGACGAGATCCAAAAAAACATAGGTACATTTATACGAACAACGAACGACGCGACGAGTATCGCGGTACCAACCACCCTTCCTTCCCACGCACAAAACGGCGGTTCTGATGCTTTTCCAGGAAAAATCCACCCGTCTCACGCTATGTATGATGAAGATAGTTAAGGTTGAACGTTTGCATGCTACATGCTGGTATTTTTGGGGGGTTGGTTTGTGGGACCTACAGTGAGGACCTGGCAGGTTTTTGGATGACGGACGGGGCCAAATTTGGTGGATATGCTTTGGGTGGGACAATGGCAGTGCGGTTCGGGTACTGTATCATGTATGTGTGGCCATGTTTTACAACAGCAGGGGTGGAGATGCGTTTTCGTGGGGTTCTTTGTTGGTGAGGTGTGGAGATGGAGATGGAGATGGAGGTGGAGGTGTGGATATGTGTGGGGACGAAGATGCATGTATTGAACTATGCTGTCCATTCAGAGGGGAAAAAACGCACAGCAAGCCGTTTTCATGTTGGAGATAGGCTCAGTAGCGTTTTTGTCGAGAAGGATATATATATACACACTCGAGCATCAAGTTCGAGGATAAATATTGCGAGGAAAATTAGGATATCATATTATAAACATAACCCTGCAATCAAGCCTCACAGGTCTCATCGTCTGGCTCCCCATTGCCCGTCTCCTCCGGCTTTGCCTCTTCCGTACTCGTCGGCTTCACTCTCGTTGACAACGTTGTCGGCACACTAGATCCGTAAGGCGACACAGGTGGTTGAAAGCCCGAGGGGGTGGGATATGGAGCGGCGTCTGTACTTGATGAGCGACTGGGAGGAAGGACATCTGAAGAGATGGGAATCTTGGGTTGAATGGGGGAGCCGATTGGCGGGGCGGCGGCCGTAGATGAGTCGGTTGTGGTGGATGAAGCGGGTGCGGAAGATGCAGGCATTGAAGAAGCAGGCGCTGAAGATGCAGTCGCTGAAGATGCAGGCGCCGAGGATGCTGGATATGAAGATGGGCCAGGGGCTGGTCCTGGGGCAGCGCCGCCTCCACCGGAGAACTTGGCCGCGAAACATTGTTTCATGAGCGGTTGGTCTGTGTTTCCAGACATTGGGGTCAAAGAGAGAACGTAGGATGAAGGGGAGAAGGCGCCAGCGGCCCAGCCGAGATATCCAAGATAGACGTCGGAATTTGTGTTGATGAAGTCGAGGGCCTCGCAGACGTCTGTATTCGGATTAATACATCTACCCTGGAGGGGGAAACGGCTCGAGGCAGTGGAACGGTCGCTTACATTGTAAGCACGAAGAGTCACTACTGCCGCCTCCCGTTTCGGAGAGAAGGGCTTGACGCTTGTTTGCGCGAAGCCAAGTCGCAAGAGGAGCGAAAGCTTTATCGATTTGGTTTCCAACGCAGTTGGCGTGAGTACCGGAGTTGTCCGCGTCGAGGTATTGGTGAACATCAAAGATTAGATTGGTTGTTGAGCCGTCAAGATTGGTCACTTTGGAGAGAGCATGTCCAGAGCCCGTAGCACAGGCTTGCGCACCCGTGTAACCAGTGCCTTGTAGAGATATTAGTATCTGACCCCGGCGAAGAAGGAGATGCAATTACCAGGTAGTAGGATAGTCTGAGTAGTAGCTCCGGCTTTGCGGATAGCAGTCACAACAGCCTGGACAGAGGTAGCCCATCGGGTCATATCGGGCACTGCCAGTAATTCAGCAGATGAATCGCATGAAAAAAAGGGAGATGGGACATACTGTCATGCGGCTCGTTCATTAAACCCATGACAACCTTGCTCTCAGCAGCGTACTTGGTAGCCAGCTGAGTCCACAGGCTTGCAAAGTCATCGTCTTTTGGGCCTCCTTGACCGATTATTTGCCCGTTCCAGCGGGCATAGTTATGAATATCAATTATACAATACGCGCCGGTGGACAGGCAAGATTGCACAAGGCCGTCGTACTTGGCGAGGTTGCCAGCATCGAGGGTGCCTCCAAGCTGGTTGTTGACCAGATACTGCCATCCGACGGGCAGACGGAACACATTGAGCTTATCATCGTCAACGAAGTGCTTCATTTGTGCAGCCGCATCAACAGGTGGATCGACGCCACTAAGCAGGCAGGTACCCTATACGCTTCTGTCAGTCTCCACTCAAGACATCAGGCTCAAAAGGAACTCACATCCGTAGTGCAGCCAAAGTCAAACCCTGCGACGTTGACACCACCCCATGCGACACCAGCAGCGACGGCATTGCCCACGCTCAATGCTATGGTCGAACCAGCGAGAAGTTTGGAAAACATGATGGGAGATCTCAATTCTCCAGCACAAAAAGAACGTGGTACTGGCACAGCAGTAGTGAGCAGTCAATGAGGACAGTTAACGACAGAGTGCTACCAGAGCCAAAAGAGAGAGGCTTCTGCAGGAGTTGAGTATGAGAAAACGGTAAAGCCATGATGGGGGTACCGGGGGGGGTTTTATGTGTGGGGTGTGCGCGTGGTGGAAACCACGACAGTTGATGGTGAACTATCCACGTCGTTGCACGCTGGTAGCGCCCTCACCGGAGATTTGCTTCAAGCCGCCAGAATGAGAAAGAACAATAGCGATACGCGGGTCGGTTGGTCATTTCCAGATTCGGTCCCTTCTGGCGCGCTTAGCGGTCAGTTTGATACCACAAACCAACGTTGGTGAGGGATGAGACCCTCCCTCCTTTGACCGAGCCACGCACTTGGATGATCCAACGTCGGCTTCGGAGACTGGAGAGACAGAGCATGCCGGTCATGTCTCATGCTCGTTACCACTCGACAATCATCATTCGGTTCCGTCCGACTAAAGATCTGGTGATCGCCGAGGTACCGTTATGTAAGCAGACTCTACTGGCACCCCCCACTCACGTCCACTCACAACTTCACAACTCGGATTAAGCGAGGCCCTGGTGTTGCCTCGACCGTTTCAGACATCGGCCAGCGTCCCGAAGACTCGAGATGAGGGATTATGCGCTCCTATCGTGAGGCCCGAATAACCCGAATAAGCCGGATTGACTCAGATCTCGGTTTATCAAACAATAAGATTGCAGCCACGGCACACCCCTGAGATACCACGAGCGGGTCAGTGGGGGTTGGAACACGTGTGAACACCACCAGTCTGGGTGGTCGGTTTCTTCCGGGCACGCCGTTTCGAGACTAGGCGTGCATCAAGCATGGCAGATCCCATGTGTGGGACAAAGGACGGGATGAGAGGTTTCAAAGCAAGACTGTCTGTTCTAGTGGAGTTCGCAGCAAAGTAGAGTACATTTCTGATGAGACCATATCAACAAGCACACGGTAGGACCACTGGGAAAGAGGACGAATGGGTGCACCTCCGAGCCAGCACAAAAATTCCAAAACTCTCCACCATTGATTTCTTTCTCACCGTACTACAGATTGTTGTTTTTGAAACAAGGCGTGAACCGGCAGCGGCAAGCCAACCCCTACTCGCAACTGGATTGGAACCCTAAGTCCTGATTTCCATTGTTCAATTGACTGCTTGTTTATGCTCCAGGTGGTGGAGGTGGTGGGGGCTGGTCACTCGGCGGCTACACACAGTTAGTATCAAGTACCGTTAGATGAAGGCAATCTTGCACCGGCTAAACTTACTGGGGGAGGGGGAGCATCGCCAGGCGGCGGGGGAGGGGGAGCAGATCCATTGGCATTGTAAGTCTGGAACAGAGCACCCAGGCCTGGTGGAGCACCAAGCCCCCCAGCACCACTGCCAAGACCAGGGGGGGCACCCATGCTTTGAGGGGGAGGGTAACCACCACCGGAAGCGCCATATCCACCGCCTGGATATCCTCCATAACCATAGTCTTGCTGGCCACCTGGAGGTGGTGGAGGAGCGTCCTGCTGTCGTTGCCAAGGTGCAGCTCCGCCAGGGGGACCGGGTGGGGGAGCGCCGTACCCGCCCTGTTGACCATAGCCACCGTAACCATCTCCACCGCGGCCGGCGCCACCAGCAGCCCATGGCGGCGCTGAACCTCCATCACGGCCTTGGAAATCGTCTGGTCGATCCCCTCCGCTACGCTGCCAGGGAGCAGCTGCACCGGTGGGTCCACGTTGCCAAGGCTTGAGATCTCGGTCACCTTCACCATAGCCGCCACCGTTTTCGTAACCGCCGGGTCCGGCTACGATACGCTGAGGTGCTTCGCCGTTGGCAGCAGGTGCATTACCAGAAAGCTCTTGCATAAGTTGCTGTGAACGCAGTCAGAAAGTTTAGTTGAAGAGGTCCATCCAAAGGGCATACCTCGTATTCACGATCGACGTCGTCACCTCCACCAATGCGTCCAGCAGGTCGCGCACCTGGCATAGCTCCACCGGGAGCATCGTTGCGCCAGTTTGCTCCACGCTGTCTGTCCGGACAGTCTCTTGCCATATGCCCTGCATTTCCGCAAACTCGGCAAATGATGTTAGCGGTGAAGTTACGCTGCTCAGGGCAGTCGTATTTGCGGTGACCGATTTGACCACCTGTAGAGATGTGAGCAACACCCTAGAAGGAACCCGAAAGGATAAGGAAATACTTACAGTTTTGGCATGCCTGGTTTTCGTCGTCGCGGAGTGTACCATTGAGAGCTGCAAGTTCGCGAAGCTGGTTGCGCTTAAGCTCATTCTGTCCTTCTGGGATAGAGGCAGCCTGGGGACCGAGGATGTTAGCCTTCATAGATCTAGATATGGATGAATGACATCGAACTCACAGTCTCGATAACATTGTGGATCAACTTCTTGGCTTTGTTAACCTTCTCCTCGGTATCTGCCATGATCAAGCAATGCAAATCTTCTTCCTGGTTGCTCGTATGAGCTGCGTCAGATCGACCCTTTCCTTCTTTTACGGATCCTTTCCCACGGATGGCAATCTTTGCGAGTGACTCGGTCTCCATTTTCTTCAATGTATTGCCTCGAGGTCCGATGAGTAGTCCAACTTTAGTACAAAGGCGCAAGCTAAGTGTTAGTCTCTGTTGATCAATAGTCAAGCGATGTGTTTGTGCAGTATTAGGGTTAGTGAAGACTAATGCTGCATCCTCCGAGGGATGCCGCACGCATCACCAGAAGAAAAGAATATAGGAAAAGGTTAGGACTTAGAGGGTTAGTTATCATACTGAAGTTAATCTCTGGGTAATCATTGACCGGCACATAGACCTTCTCCTGTGTCTTAGTTGGGCGTCTATAATCAGACGGCGGATGATAATTGGGAATTATCTTCATAGCTTTTTCGATTTGCTTATGGCGTTCATCTTCAAGACGCTTGCGGTAGCGATATTCCCGGGTATTCACACGACGACCAAAATTGTCATACTGAGGTGGAGGAGATGGGGATCTTGGTAAGCAAAACGGTCAGTTTCGGTTGGCTTGGTGAGGAACCCGGATCAGCTTACCTGTCGCCATCTGCTGGCACAACGTCGTTGATTCTTAGCTTCTCACTAATTTCTTGAATACGTAAATGCAGAGTATAAGCTTCAAGTTGCTCATTTGTCATATTGGCCTTGATCATGGTGGGTAAGCCCATCAAGCCAGCGGCCTTGTTTTCCGCAGCATCTCCCCAGCGGTTCCTCTTCTTGCGTCTTCGTTCGCCACCGTCAACAGGCTCGGCTGTAGGGATGTCAGTGCGAGCTCCTCCATCACAGTACTCATGCTGCCTACGTCTCTCTGGACTACGTCCTCGTTTGTAGCTCGCGTCCGCAAGCCCGGTTTCCGGCTGGGTAGGATTGTAGCCACCATCATCGGCTGGAGGCGGCGAGTCACTACCTCCAAACCTGCGACGAGATCCGAGAGGGATATTGTTCGAGCCAGTTATTCCTTGGTTGCGCCACGCCATGCTGTGCGTTAGTTAGGGTGGATCAGTTCCAAAAATATTCAAGGAGCTGATGGGAGAAGATGAAGAACGAAAAGTGGTCAGAGTTTGTATTGGTTAGGTAAGATGCGCTAGTCGCCATTACATAAGCACGCTATTTCAACCCAGCGCTAATTCAACGACAACTGTTCATGACTGAACTCATCAATTCTCTATCGTTCTTAGTATTCTCGATATCGATAGTACTTCATTATTGGAAGTTGCCTTTATGGTATCAATCTTCTTTTCATTTTCCTTGTTAGATATTGCTCGTGGCTATGAATAAGATCTCCTTACTAAGTTCGACATCACCGAGAGCATAACGCGATGTCCCACGCGTTCTGTTCGGAGCTTTCCCAATTCTTCAAGCTCTCCACGGAGGAGCAGTCCCGGCCTGTCAAAATGACCGAGGGAATAAGGATGACAGCGGAAGCTCGGGCTTGGTGGGTTCGTTTTCAGCAGGAGCGAAAGGAGCAGCGGGAGAAGCAGGATATATGGCGCCCAAAAGATTGGTGGGGGGAGCCGGGGAGAGGGGGGATCGGGAAAACTGAGGGGAAGGGGAGGGGGAAGGGGAAGGGGAAGGGGAAGGGAAATGGAAAAGGGCAATGCGAGGAGCAGGTGGAGATGAGGGAAATCCTAGGAGGGGATGACGACGACGAAGATATGGAGGAGGATGAAGAGGACGGGGGCGTGTTACTCGATGAGGAGCCAGACTATATGGCCCCAGAGCCAAGAACACCACCCCAGTGTTATGATGAAGACGACTACTACTAATCATTAGGGGATAGAAGGGGGGAGCGTTAGTACAAATCTCACATCAAGGGTTCCAGGACTATGAAACTTCCACTAGAACGTGACAGCTGGAAACAGTACGTATTCCAGTTCAAGATGGCTGATTGGCCTGATCGGCCTTTGATGATGTTGCCTATTGTTTGGTTATTTCACGTGATCTTGTGACATCCCCTTAACTCTTGAAGCACACGGGTGAGTCGAGCATGAGTAAACAAAAACCGCTCCATACAGGAGGTGTGGCTACAGATTGACTGTCGGATCACTTGGCGTCCTTGATGGTTTTCCTTGCGAGCAATCACATGTCTCACTTCAAATTATCCAAGCCTACAATTATTGTTATCGATTTCTTGAAGGAGCTTATTCATATATTTAGTTCCTACCTGCAAAGCATGTGCAATCGAAAGAATTATAGGAACGAAAATATGGAATGACGCAGTCTTAATCCAGATCGCGATTTTAGCATATTAGTCGAGCTTACTATAGAAATGTACAAACACACTACTAGGGATGAATATTGGCAACTTTTTTTTGAAACAACCCCTTTTCTTACACGTATACCTCCTCAAAGCGATCAGCAGAGTCTAGTTCGCAACTCAACTCAGACCTTCGTCAGCGGCATGTCTATCAGTGCATTCTTGTTAAAAGAACTTTAAGTTTCGTTTCAATCTTTTGTTGTAGGGTGGGGAAGAAAGAAGATGGGAGAAAGGGATAAGGGGAGCGATCATCCCTCCTCCAAAGCAGACGGCAACATAACTAGGTGCAGCGTTATACATGTAGTCACAGCAATGGTAAACGGGTGTAGATCGCGTTTCGTGAGACTGGGTTTCAACGAATTGGGCTTCAAGATTTCGGGTTTAAGCTTCTTTTTGTGCTTCAATCCTGAACGAAGATATATCTGAAATCTTTTGTGTTTGCACTCGTAGTGTCAGTTGGCTGATGTATACGTAAGAAAAGAAAGTTCTGTTGAAATTAATAACCTTCATTTGATGGTCAAGGGTTGTGCATGTAAGAAAAGGGCGTATATAGAGCGGGAGCCTATGTCTACTCTGCCATTCCCGTCCTCGACAAATATGAAACACTTGTTATAAATATTTATCTTTTTATTATAAGGTTCCTTCAAAACAACGCCAGAGCTCAATTCAAATGGCAGAAAGCTGATATTAACAGTACAATGCTATCTCTTTTGATGGGCTCGTCCTTGAGGAAACGAGAGGCTTCACGCTAGCGACGCTCCCATCACCGCTGTGGCTAAAAATGAAAGGCTACCAACAGCTATAGTTTCCAACTCGTATGAATTCACAGTTAGCAGACAGAACTTACTCTACCAACACACTCGAACACACGAGTTGCCCTTTACCGCCAAGATGTTCCAACTGGGAAAATATATGGGCGAGTATCTAAGATGAAGTGATTGCTATCCGGGCTTCGTCTGGCAAAGTCTTCGAGTGAAAATCCTAATAAGCAAGGTAGCAGTGATTGAATCACCGAATTATCAATGAAAAATCGAGAGGGGGAAATTTTCCAAAAGGGGAAGATGGCAGTGCTTGATTTGTAAATTAATTCGATGAGGACGTTTCCAAAGAGGAAACGTGTAAAAGCTATCACGAAATCGTGGGCGAAGAATCTTGCGGGATTTTTGGAACAGGTAAATGCGAGCGATTGAATAGCACAATTACTACAGGAATTTTCGATCGGGAGAAAGTCATAAGGAGAGGACAGAGAGTTTATGGTAGGATTTTCCTGATGAATTTTCCAAGCCGAAAAAGTGCAAAGAGAAAGGTACAAGTACCTAAACCGCAAAACTATTGGTCCCCTGATTGTATGCTTTAGGCGAGGCTCATCTCCTTATCCATACGATACAATTCTTGAAAAAAGCTTTGAACCAATATTCATTATGGTCCACTGCTATCCCCAACATCGCTCCCAGTCGTGGCACCTAAACCATTTCTGCCCCAAAACTCGCACTTTCCTCCGTCGTCTCCTCCACCCCATTTCTCCTAGCCTCCTCAAACGTGGCTAGCTTGAAATCGTACGGCAATTCGAAGTTAGCTTTGAAATCGCCCTTACGCGGAAGAAAATTGACAACTAGGGAGAATTTAACGGCGAAGACGGCATCGTCATTGATATGTTTGTCGCAATAAGCTTCAGTGGCTGGGCCTTTGCTATTGCGGCTAACGTAGGTAATCGAAGACGTATAAATCGAATTCTCGAAGCTAAATTTCAAAGAACACAACAACTTTTGAGACCGAGGAAGAAAAGGAAGCCAGTTGGAACCGGCACATGGTAAAAGGCACAATGCGGGGTTAGAGGCCACCTTCGGATAGAATTTCGGTGGTAACCTCCCTTGAAGAGTGGCTGTACGGACGTGTTTCGACCCCTCAATGTGAGATGTCCTGTGGCCATTGTAGCCATGTCGGCACATTAACGGTCAGGAGTGTTGTCGACCTGTTGTCTTTTAGTTAGATTACCTAGGGATACGTGGTTGGGCTTATGATGTCATATCCAAGGCATGCCCGCGGATATTGCCGCCAAGCGCGAAGCGCGCAGCTTCTTTGACCAACCTTTATGCTGCCATTACTGCTACTCGATACTCAGACGCCAATTTCGCAGATATGGCATCGGGTTATGGGCTCGCAGGTGGTGAGTGCGCTTCTGGACACCTCTTCGTCCACTGTAAAGCTCTTGTTGCTGTTCAATGGCAGTGTGAGGTGTCAAAGCTGAGCAACTCACAGGTCCATCACGCTGCTTTCCCTTCTGGCAAGAGCTGCTAGCCTGCTACGTCGTCAATACCAATACCGATGATATTTCTGGGGGGAAAAAATGCTTGCCGGTGTTGGAGGACTACTATGAATGCCTACACCATAAGAAAGAGGTACATTCGCATTACTGGAGGATCCCGAGACCCATTGATGCTCGAACAAAGCTAACTCTATGTGTCACAAACAACACAGGCAGCTAGAACGAAAGCGCTACAGACCGCATATAGAAGGGCAGAGGCTGCGAATCCTAGGGATAGTGCGCCAAAGGCGGGGCAAATTAGGAATTTAGGATTGCTAGATGCGGATGACGATACTAAAGCAGTATTAGGTTCGAAATAGGAGACATAGTTTTCCTTTCTGATTGAATCATTCTCATATCGTAATTTGCCTACCTAGAATCCCTCCAATCGAATCAGATGACCTCCAATAGGACTACTTCCAGATCCCGGTTTCCCACTTAGTCTTCCTCCATCTCATCCCCTCAGCCGCCAAATGGACTTCTTGGTTCGGGGGCAATCACCTCCCCCTCTGATTCAAGCATAACGCCCCCTTCCTCCTCGTCATCCTCCCCACTACCTTCAATCCGCTCTCCTTCGTCACCCTCGCACTCTTCCTCCTCCGTCCCTTTCCACACCTCCATCTCAGCGTCTCCATTATCTTCTCCCTCCTTTTCATCCTCCATCCCCTTCCCCTTCCCCTTTTTTTCATTCGGAATATGCTCTATTTCCCTATTCGACTTCTTCCCTTGGGCCCACCAATCCTCCGGTATGAGATAATGCTCTTTCGCTTGAGCCGCCTTTCGCTCCTCACTCAACCGATCCCAAACCCTCCTTACCTCGCTCGACAACATCCACAGTTCTTTCCGTTTTGCTTGGTCCGCCAAAGACAACTGGAAGAATTGCTTGAGCTCCTCTTGCGCAGAATGAGAGACTTGGCGATTTTGGCGTGTCAACTGCAGGAAGCGATAATTTTGTTTACGGAGGCGATTCTCCGTACTGGTCTTCTGGTGGGCAACATTTGCGGCTGTGCAGCGGTAAAAAGAGAACGTCAGTTTGGGCTTTGGGGTGTAATGGTGGATTAGGGACGAGATGGAAAGATAGATCTTACGGTTCAATAAATTAGGTCGACTTTGACGTCCGCCACGACGACCACGACGCCGAGCCACAGGACCACTGGAAGCCTGTAGCTTGTCATTATCCATGATAGCTTTACTAAAGGACTTGATATCTATGTGGATTAATGTTAAGAAGGAGTGATATGATGGTGTGATTTGAATTTGTGGTTGATGAGATGAAGAAAGAAGCAAAGTGTATGGGTGAAGTGTCGGGTTTGTTGAGTGGCTGTGTACTTAATTCACAGACTGAGAGTTGTGTAAGTGAATATACCCTGCCACCCGGCATAACATAGAAAAAATGTGTATATATTAGGAATAGGCATCTTTCTTAGTAACAGCAAGCGCGCAGGGCAGTTGTGTTATGTGCGCAATCGCATTTCCCAATCAACAGCTGAGCTTGTTTGTTTTTTTGCATTATGGCTTGGGTTCGAGTCACGGTTGCAGCTTACAAGAGTTTTCGTTTTGCTCCTTATTAGTAGGTAGCTTCATCATCATCAAAGCCTCACTTAGAGTCTTTCAATGTAATAGAAACGACGTAAGAGCATAGTAGGGTGCGGATGGTAGAGATCTCCTGAACATTTATAATCTGTCTTCAAATTTGAGGTATATATTGATAAGAGCGGCTTCTTTAGTATCAACAAGTTCGCAGGGCAGTTGTGTTATGTGCGCAATCGCATTTCCCAATCAACAGCTGAATTTGTTTTTTGAATTTTTTAATTTTTTCGCTATATGTCATGAGTTCGAGTCATGGTCTCGGCTTATAACATTATCTTCCTTTTGCTCCTTTTTTCGTTCCTTCTCAAGAGTGACCTAGTGCTAGGCCTCATGCATAGTAGGAACAATGCAACATGGTAGAACATTGGTGGTAGAGAACTTTCGAATAATTATAATCTGCCCATGAAGTTGAGGTATATATTGATAATAGAAACTTTGCTAGTATGGACAAGGTCGCAAGGCAGTTGTGTTATGTGCGCAATCGCATTTCCCAATCAATAGCTGACATTGTCTTTTTGAAATTTTGGAATATGGGGCCCGGAGTTCGAATCCGAGTGGTGTTGAATTTCCTTTTTACAAACTTGAAGCTTCCATATTGCTGGCGTAGGCTCCGCATCCTATATGCTTCATGCGATGTGTTACCCCTTAGATATTCGGTGTTGCAGCTCAAAGCCATGCCGTGAGTGCTTATCATTGCCGTTATCAAAGAGCGTTCAGTAGCACTCCTTTTTGTCTTTTATTTCTTGCATGCCAAATAGTCAACAGACATTTACTATATCAAATTTCTCGGTATTTCAGAAACGCCTACAAGCAGACAAGCACAAAGTGGCAAACAGCATTGGCAACAGAAGAAGAAGCTCCACGTACGAGACAGTTCCACAACATTATGGGTTCAACGGCAAGTATCAAGAACGGGTCTATCAGGGCAATGACTCGGTACATCGAAGTAACCGAACAACAAGCTCATTCAAGGCAGGATACTGTTACGCCACGCACCCCTATTCTACCCATAACTTATGCACAGAAGCAGGCTCAATAGTCACCATTGGATCGTGGTCGATCGAAGGACGTAGGCTGGAATGCGTATCGATGCAAGAGATTGGGGAAGAGATCAAGACAGGACGTCGAAATTGGCCTCTAGAACTTAGTCATCAGCTACAGGGGTATATCAACGCTCTATCTTTTTTGCTGATGTTCAGCAATTGGAATCAAGAATGACGTTCCCTCAAAGATAGCAGCTATTGCAGAATACGAAGGGTATTTGGCACAATTAAGGTACTACATACTGACTTCCTGCAAGAACCGATCGAGAGTGTAGGGAACACTGCATAAGACAGCCGAGACCTGCATAATTGGATGCATAAAGCAGGGGTATTAGGTTACCTATCATCTACCAGCATCACCCTGGCTTCCCCGCGCTTGACTTGCTCTCGAAGTCCTGGCCCTCTCGATCCTTTTCAGGTTGAAGTATCGTCGTTACAATGCGTTTCCTCTTCACTGCTGCAGCCGCTGGCTCGGTGCTTCTCGGCCGTTCAGCAGAAGCCTCCAGGCTTACTCCTCCCGTTCTCCCTCTGATCGTCCGAAACCCATATCTGAGCGCATGGCTTGGAGATGTAAGAGAAAACCCGTGGAACAAGTGGCCCATGTTTTGGACGGGAGAAGAGGTATGTGCCGTTCCCTCATGGAGCTTGCGCGTTTCCAAACTGGACCATTCTAATTCCCACGGGCTGACACTCCTGGTTGCATAGATCGGTTTTGGGGTGCTAGCTTCTATTCCTGATTCTGGGACTGTCTATCCCCTCCTGGGCCGCCCCCACGATTCTCTTCTACCCGTTCGCGAAGATGATGCGTAGGTTGACTGTGGTCTGCGTCGAGAACCCAAGTTCTAACGCTAAGACAGCTACAATGTGTCGTTCCCTACCTTCGTCGGCGCCAAATACGATGCTTCTACAACCAACCTTACATACCTGATCCCGGGTCCCCCTTCTAAGAAGAAACCACAGCCCCTCGAAGTAGTCATCTCCTTCCTTTCGCCTATTACACCAACCTCCACCCTCCGCCAATCCATACCTGCTTCCTACATGACAGTGCATGTCAAGGGAGGCTTCAACATCGATATATATGTCGACGTAAATGGCCAATGGGCAAGCGGGGATAGAGGAAGTCAGATTATTTGGGAATTGGATCATCAAGAGCTCGGAGATACCCAGATGGGTCTAAAGACATGGAAAGTCAGAAGACGGACAGAAAAGCTATTGTCCGAAATCCGGGATCAGGCTGAGTGGGGAACGCTGCACTTTACTGCTCCATCGGTAAACATTAAATGGCTTGACTGATTGACCAAAAACTAAATATTTCTAGGACGTTCGCCATGAATCTGGAACCTCGAGTTTACTTCGTCAACGATTTTCTCGGACGGGCACGTTGCAGAACGCAGTCGACGAAGACTACCGTGGCATCATGGACGAAGAGCCTGTCTTCGCTTTCGCAAAGTCTTTCAAGCTTAATTCTTCGTCATCTTCGACCTCATTAAGCAGCGACAGCGTTCTGTTCACCATTGCGCACATCCAAGATCCGGTAGTGCAGTTTGCTGCAGCTCGAGGTCTAACGTACATGCGGCCATTGTGGGCTTCATGGTTTCCTTCAGCAGAGAAACTCTTAGCATTCCATTATATGGACTACGGGAACGCTGCCAAGCTTGCTGGCAACTATTCTGCGCAGCTCCATGGGGACGCCTACAAATCCGGGTCTGATGACTATGTCGACGTTGTTGCACTGACGGCTCGTCAGGTACTGGGCGCTACAAGCTTTGCCGGTACTCCAGACAATCCAATCCTCTTCTTAAAGGAGATATCGTCAAATGGGAATTTCCAGACTATTGACGTCATTTACCCAGCTTTCCCCTTCTTTCTCTACACAAATCCTCGCTGGCTAGCGTACCTCCTTGAACCAATACTCGAGCATACTTTAAGCGGGCAATACCCCAACAAATACGCTCTCCATGATCTTGGTGCTCACTTCCCAAATGCAACTGGGCATCCCGATGGGAATGATGAATACATGCCTGTCGAAGAATGTGGAAACATTCTAATAATGGGTCTGGCGCTTATTAACAGTCTTAAATACGATACAGAAGCCACTGCTGGATCTGCTTGGTCCAGTATGGGAAGCGGGGATTTCGATGAAAATCCAGAATCCAGTGCTTTCTCTTTAAACAACCTTGAGACACGAGATGATGTCTTTGGACTTGACGATAGCTGGGGTGGGTCCGCCAAGGGAGTGAAACAGGCAAGGAAATGGGTCAATAGAACTTACCGGCTATGGAAGCAATGGACTGGGTACTTGGTTGAGTTCTCTCTCGAACCCTTTCACCAGCGTAGGGTACTCTTGCATCACCAACGTAGAAAAACACACTAACCTCCTCAGTCTCAACCGACGATTTTGCCGGCCCTCTAGAGCTTCAAACCAACCTAGCTCTCAAGGGCATTATCGGTATCAAAGCCATGAGCGAGATAGCCAAAGTTGTCGATAATCTCGAAGACACCGCCCACTACAAAGTAAACACCCTCTTCCCCACAGTCCACGGTCCACTAATCACTGCCACAGAATATATCCGAAACCTATATCTCCAAATGGGAAGACTTCGGCGTCTCCCGCGACGGCACCCACGCCAAACTCGCCTATCACTGGTACGGCTCCTGGACCACCCTCTACAACCTCTACGCCGACGCCCTCCTCTGCTTCCACCTCGACGGCACCCAATTCCCCCCTACCAGCTCCTCCCTCAACCTCGACTCCCCCAACAACGGCCAAAAACCCCTCCACCCCAACCCTCCCACCAGCAACACAACCGGGTTCGTCCCCCACCACATCTATGCCATCCAATCATCCTGGTACCACACCGTCCACCAACGCTACGGCCTCCCCCTCGACTCCCGCCACCTCTACACCAAATCCGACTGGGAATTCTTCGCCGCCGCCGTCGCCTCCCGCGCCACCCGCACCGAGATTCTGCAGGCGACCGCGCGCTGGGTCAATGAGACGAGCACCGATCGCCCGATGACGGATCTCCATGATACGGAGGGGGATGGCGGGTTTTTGGGCGCGTATTTTATGGCGAGGCCGGTTGTGGGGGGGCATTTTGCATTTTTGACGTTGGGGAGGGCGTGTGGCGGGGAGGCGGTTGGGGGTTTGGGGTTTTTGGAAGATGAAGCAATTGATGAAATGGAGTTAGGGGAGGCGGTGGAGAGGATGAGGGCGGAGCGGGAGGATGGGAGGGTGTGGGAGGGTGGGGAGTTGTGAGTGAGAATGGGGAAGGTGGGTTGGAGGTGTGAGACGGGGAGAAGGGGGAGGGGTGTATGATGGCCTGGAAATGGACGGTGTGAGGAGTATATGATTGCTGTGATTTACTTGTACTTACAAGAGCATTTTTCGTATCTAGTCTAGTGTACTACAGTACACCTATTTTATCATGCTGTACCTACAAGATCTATCCACCCATCATCAAATTCACCAATACCCAGGACCATCAAACAAAGCTCACCCCGTCCCACTGCCCAGTATGGTGACTCGCTATGTAATTCACCGGATGCATATCTCAAGTCATTGAATTCGCTGTGTCGACCGAGTATTCTTCACGGACTTGGACATGAAAGTCTGCCCTAAGGTAGCTAGCAATTTCCTAGCCAGTGAGCTATGTAGCTACATTGTATCCATCTCCCGAAGCTGCGAAGGCGAATGTAAGGAAAGACAAGCGAATCTCTAGGCGTCGTCGCGTCTCTATGCGATTGAACGCTGTTTCCTGCAAAAGAGCATTGGATGGCAGGATTGAAAGATTTTTTCTAGCTTAGGCGTGGTTGCGTGGGTTGGTACATCTAGGGTAGGGGGGGTGGAAGTGAGTGAGTGAGCGAACGGATAAATGGTGGTATTTGAGGAGGGGATGGGGGGGGGGGGGAGTTATGTATGTACAGTAGGATGCAGGTGGACAGATAAGTAATAAATTCGAATTCACAGAGAACATAGCAAGACGGCAAAACAGACATCCCCAGTTCCAGCTCCAGCTACAAACTCAAGACCCAAACCACTCCACGTTGAAAGAACAAAAACTCACAATTTCTCCCACAGGCTCATATTACTCTGCGGTTTCTTTCTCGTGCGGCCTCTACGCTCGCGGGAAACGTCACTCCCGCTGTCAGTGCTCGTTTTGGACGCCTTTTCACTATCATCGCTTTTTCTCGCTGTAGAGTTCTCGCCGTCACCGTTTTCTCCCTCGCTCGCGCGTCTCTTGCCCATTTTGATCTCGCTCTCTCCGCTCTTCTGTACCTCCCCGTTGTTCGTACCATCTTCGCCCTTGCTCGACGGTCTTTCGGGTTCGGTTGATAACGAGCGCATATGTTCCCGGGGTTCTTCGCTCCTTCCCCGGCGCCTGACGGCATTGTTAACCACATCCAGCAACACGCCTATACTCATCGACCTGTGTACACGCGTAGGGCTAGGTGAAGGCGGCTTATGCCCCTTTGAGGGGCTCATCGCGCGCAGAAAGTCGGTGAAATGGGTTTTTGTAGTGATAGATGTTGGTCTTGGGGTGGCGGACCGCGGGACCTCGGTGGGTCTGTTCTCGGAAGACTGTACAGGGAAAGTCGCCGGGGCTGGACACGTGGGAAGGAGGGCGTGCGCTGCTTTTGCGATGGATGTGAGGTCGATGGCTGGGTGGGAATCACCAAAAGACTCTGCGTTTTCGCTATCGGTGATAACGGAAAAGCCTGTCGAGGTTGAGGAAGTGGTATTAATGCTGTTTTGAACTGGAGAGGCCGGGCGCTCTGGTGGTGAATCCGTGTGGCTGGATGGGAAGGTGCTGGGGGAGTGTGAGCCTGGAATGATACCCAGGTATTCAAGCTGGTCTATGTGTGGACCAAGTGTGAGTTGATGGACAGGTAGTAGTTGGGGAGGGGGGCGAAACCTACCCCAGGTCCGGTAGAAGTAACGGAATGTTGCAAAGGGCTGGTCGAGAGGGTCTAGAAGAGCATATTTGTAGTAGCGTTGGGGATGTTTTATTGGGACCAACCCTGCGTTGACCAGACTGTAGCAGAGTAAGTAGTTTACTGCTTGTGCGATACCAGTAGAAGTTGCTTGCCTGATGCCACCTCCCCCAAGCTGGTGAGGGCTCTTCATAGTAGAGTTCTTCGCAGCAACGATATTGTGGAAGCCTTCAACGGCAGGCTTTATCCTCTTTCTTCCCTTTGCTCGAAAGACCTTCACTTCCATAACATCTTTGGGGTCGTCAACGGTATGGTCTGGCACGAAGCCATTCTCATTCGAAAAGGACAAGATCCTCTTCTCAATCACTCGCTGCCCAAAGAACACCGCGCCAGAGTCGTACAGTCCAAACATCGTCTTACCCTTGTACCCATCTTCCTCACCACAGCCCCAGCTCATAACACAAGCGCCATTGAGGTAGAGCTTGAAGTAGTAGAGTGCCTTGGGCGGGTGAGGCGCAGAAATGCTGTAGTTGAGCCAGAATTGAGACGAAGAGTATATAGGAATGTAGACAGATACGAGAGCTTGGTCTGAGCTTATGAGAGTAGGAGAGGCGACAAAGGGATCGTTGGCTACCGCAGGCGGAGAAAATTCTGGTATAGTCAATACGTCAAACTGCGACAGCAAGGAAATGGTTATGCTTCGGTAGTTTGGCATGATTGCCACGTTCGATGGGAATGGTGTTGTGCAGTGTGGTGTGTAGGTAGTGAAGTCAATACATTTATCGGCCGTGAATCTTTGTTGTTGATTGTATGAGCTTGAGAAAACATACGCTAGTGCTAACTGAGCCCTAATACACGATGGTTCATATGTGGACGCGAAAAATGATGAGGGTGAATTAGGAGATATGACTGCGAGAAGCCACCATGTTATCAACATAAGCGAGTACTAAGCGAGCCCTAACACACGTTATCTATGTGTGAACGAAAAGTAATGAGGGTTGAATCATAACGATGTAATAGGAAGATTCATCACGCTGGAATTCATCGCGAGGCATTTATATCTCTCTGATTGCACCGTACTCTCTTCCTCCTTCAACTCACAGAGTACAGACACCTCTTGATCGCTTCAGCACAGCACGCTTCTGCTCTTACCAACAGCAAACTGCTATCAGCTTCAGCCCTCAACCTGCTTAACGATTACCTTCACATCAACCTCGAGTACTCAGCGCCTGTTACTGTTAGCCAGGGTGCCTCATTACCTGCGGAAGTTGACTCACTAACACTTGTTCCCACTATCGTTCCCACTTCTCCTATTTTTTCACACGTCCACACTTCCTCCTCCATTACTCCTCACACCGGATACCAAGGTCTGCTCTGAACGTAGCACATCCTCAATCAAGTATTACTCTCCACAACCTCTCGACAGAAAATGTCAAACATGCTATTCAACATTCCCAACGTCACAATGCAAGTCGCCTCCACTGCTCCAAGCTTGAGCAAGCACGGAAAGGCAACGTGAGTACCAAAATATTCCTCAAGAAGATAGTCACTGACATTATAGCAAAGGCTCATGACTGGCCAAAAGGTCAACCTTTTTGTGAAGAAGGAGTTGGTCTTCCAGCTCCCACGGAAGTTGCTCGAACACTGGTCTCCCACATGGAAGTACCAGTTGGCACAGCAGCAGCTGCCTGTGCTCTACATGACTGGTTACCACAAGGACGCCATCAAGTATGTCACTCAGTGGATGGTCGCCGGTGGCATGGACAGCACCGTGAAAGGCGCCATCCCGTATCCAAAGGATGATTTCGCGGACCTAGTATGTCTCAATAGGTTGGCTGCGGATTTGGGAATCCGTCCATTACGAGAGCGAACCTTGCAATGCATAGACAGCTATACGCGTCATCATCCAATGCCGCTGATGGTAATGCAGCAGGTGGTCTCAATGGCTGGCATCCCCATTGAGACACGAGCCATGATCATTGGTAATCTCAAGAAGTGGATTGGCTCTCGAGCTGATGGGGAGTGGGTCAAGCAAGGAGAACAGCATCCTCAAGCTTTTGAGGGAGCTATGTCTCTTCTTGCAGTCGTAAGAAAAGAGGTGGCACAGGCTGAGGAAGCTCGCCGTAAGGCAAGATTGTCCCGCGAGCAACGCCAGTCCATCAAGGCGAAATACACGGATACTGTAGCGCCCACTGGAGTAAAGACTTCTGCTAAAGCTCCCGTAGCCAAGGGCAAAGGTCCACGAAAGGAAGGACCAAGTCCATCAAATAAGCCAAATAAGTTGGCATACGCTGGAAAGAACAATATGGGAGTTAACCCAGCTTCTAAGCCTTTCGATTCGGCAGACGCAACCAACAGAATCCCTGCGCAGGATGCAAAGGCTGCCAAAGCGAGCGTTGCCTGCTTCAATTGCGGACAGGCTGAGTGAGTACCTTCGTTGCCTTTTGTTGATCACTGCTAACAAATACTTAGTCATACTAGGCCATACTGCTCAAACCCTCGTGCTTTCATTGGGAAATGCTATACCTGCGATCAGCAGGGTCACCGCGCAGCTGACTGCCCCTCAAAGGCGGAGGTGAAGCCCGAGGTAAAGACAAAGGTGAAGTTTGAGGCGAAGGCGGGCCTGAATAAGGAGGGTATTAACAAGGCTGTACGAGCACAGGCGAAGAGCATGGTCGGCCAGAAGTCCCACTACAGCAAGGGTGCGAAGGCCAACGGAAAGGAAGCTCAAGCTTCATTCCCACCAATGGTCGCGAGAATTGTTTTCGTCAAAGACGTCGGTCGCGCTTCTATCATCGACAATTCTACCAAGGGTACTCCGCATAGGAGCACCTCAGCTCAGAGTAGCTCAGCGACGGATGGATCATCCGGAAGCCAACCGTCCGCGAACTCACTACCTACTTCGCCTGAGACTGAAGCTCCACCCAACAAGCTGGCGGAGCAGGAGCATCAGCCTAAGGTCCATCGCTTTGTTACGAAGAAAGTACGCGCCCTGAATATCACGGCCGACGGAAGCGTCCAGCGTGAGATGGTTCCTGGCTTTCAAAAGAAGAAGCGTTCCGCCTAAAGGCAGTCCCAGTGCGAAGGCAGGTGGCGGAGTTGGCCATCGGATTCGGTGTCTGTTTTTTCCAGCAATTTTTCCCTTATTGTACTTCCTGCGATGCTTCATATAGACCGGTTTGCAAATGATTTAGACGTTGGGCCATCAAGCCTACTTGTTTCTAGCCGTACTTTTAGATTTTAGAGGGGGACAAATGCAACAGTACCAAATCCATGACCCCAGTGCAACACAGACTGTGACAGATGATAACTGAGAATATCTTATACCCGCCATCTCTGCCTGTGCCGCGACTGACAGCAGTTTTCCTTTTTTCGAAACTTTACGCTGTTCATGCCTACCACTATACAGCACCACAATGTTCTTAGAGAATCTTTCGTGGTAACCTATCCTGATGTCGAAATGTCTCCCCAGAACCAACGAACACGATTGCAGTACCACCTTATTTATCAGGGTTTCGTCCATCGTCCTTGATCTCAATAGGAAACGGAATATTCAGCCACCAGTCGAACATTTGAGATCTCAGGACATTTTCAAATCCCATTCTCTTGCATGTTCTCTCTCTCTTCCCTCCCTTCAAGCACCTTCGTGATATCGTCCTTCATCTCCGGCATGCTCTTCATCATCTCTTCCGCGAGAACATCTCTAAATCCTGCGAAAGCTTCACTTTTTCCCTTCAGAAACTGATTTAATTTCTGTACCAGCTCCACAAATTCTCTGGTGTAAATGTCTGGATTTCGACCCTCGTCCACATAGTCGATGATGTCCGGAGGGATGTGCAAGGGGATCGTGGAGGCTGTAGTTGAGAGTGACGAGAGTGAGCTGCTGAGCTGGGTTCTGAATATTGCACACAGAGAAAGATTAGCACTCGAAGCAGCATTTCTGGAGCTGCGATCAGCCTTTGGGAATGTGTACATTTTACGGACAAGCTCGTGTTGTGTCTCAGAGCCCAGGTACCCGTGGACGGCGGATTGGATCTCGAAGAGGTTTTGGATTACATCTTTGAGTCGATCTGGAAAGGTTTCAGCAGGCTTACACTCGATATCCTCAAAAATAAACATACCATCGACATCGTCGAGTGGGATCGGTGCCATGCTAATTCTACTTTCTGCCAAGGGGCAGAGTGCAGATTCAATTCAACGTGATAAGCTGCCACGTCCTAAGCTGCCTTCGAAATGAGTGGAGATCTGCCAGGTCTGTCAAGATATTGTGGTTTGTGAGTTGTATTTCAAAGGTGCAACAAGGAACTTTAACAGCTTCCTAAGTGTGTTCATCACCTTCATCACAGCGCTCGGACCATGTCGACGGAATCGATTCCGTCCCTGACGTCCCTTTCTCACCTCGTCGTTCTCGTATTCAAGCCGTTACCATATACTATATACATTGTATATTAGGAACTATGACTCAAAGTACAACGCTATCCTGCCTCAAGAAGTCCTGTCCGATTATAACCTAGCATGCAATTTTGTTTGATACTGTGATTGATACTTGTCATATGACGCTGCAAGCTTCCACTGCATCGAAGCGCTTCCATTCATGTGTATCTAGTTCAATCGATCATGTCTATAAGTCTCGTTAGCCACTGTTCTCTTTCTTTTCTACCAACTTTCTCCTGACTGTTCAGGTGGTCACTGTCTACCTATCAAGCTCCCAAGTAGAAAATGCAATTTTCCCTTATGCAAATAGTCTATCAAGCAAAAGGAATTCCACACCCAATGGATCCCTCTGTTGTGGCTGGCCTTCACGCTTGTGATCTACTAAATATCCTAAGGCAGTCTCGGAAAACGTCGACAATCCATAAGTGCAAGGACCTATCGCATGGTTCTATCCGTTCAATCTTCACTCATGCGCTCAATACTCCTTTTATATCATCTACACAATGCCCAAGACGTTTTCATCTCAATACATATGGGGGTAGTAAATAGATAGGCAGTCACAGTCAAGTCTCACTTCGTGCTATTAAGCCATCATGCCCTACAGTATACAGAATGTACATTCTCACTCTCTTTACACATCTCTCGCCCTCCCATCAATCTCCGTCTCCACCATCTCCAACCCTGCCAAACTCGGATACTTTTTACTGAACTGCAATTCCCAGTTATGGTCACCCAGCGTGGGCTCATCTGCGGACCCATCAAACGGCCGCTGCGGCAGAGGCCTACTGGTTGCACTGGCGGCAAGGGATGCTGGTTTTGCAGGGGAAGGTGGAGGCCGCTCACCCGTGCGGAGGGCTTGAGGTTTCGATGGAGGAAGAGGCCGGTTTGTGGGTGCCGCGGAGGTTTGAGGGCTATTAGGAGTGATGACTGGTTGCTGTTGCCTTGAGGTGAGAAGAGGGCTTCCCGAGGGTGGTAGTGGTTTTGATGATGGAATACCGTCTGATGGAGGTCTTCTTGATACTGGTTGCGAGCTTGTTCTGGTAGGATTGCCGTCCTGTCTCTGCGATGTTCGTTGGCTTGAGAACTCTGGATGTTGCCTGTGCTGGTCTGGTTTTATAGGGGATGGAGATGCTCTGCTTGTCTCATCGAGCAGTGTTTTGACCTTGCTCTGAATGGACGCAGCTCGGTTTGTTGCACTGTTTGAAGCCGGCGTATTGAGGCTCTTGTCGTTAAATTTCTCTCGATACGCGGCAGCTGCTCCGGCCACTTGCTTTTCCACTTGGTCGAGTTTACGCCGTTCAAGTTCTCGACGCATCTCAGGTGGTACCTCTTCGCTTTCGTCCATTGCATGGCCGTCATCGCTTCTACCGTCGGTGGCCTCGGACCCGGCTATTGGAGTAAGGTCTCTACCACCGCGTTCGGGGGATGGGCTTGAGGGGCGCTGGTTTGAATTGCTCGTGTTCGTTTCAAACCGTCGGAAGGCGTCCCCAAATCGGCCTGCAAGCAGTGACTTAGTGCCCGATAAGGAGATTGACGGCATACTCGCTCGCTTGGTGTGCCTTGAACCACCACTTAAGCGTTTATCTCTTTTCTTTGAAGGTTCTTCTTCTTCCATCGCTCTTAGGAAATCGACGTTGGAGCTGATCTTAGTGGCCTCCGTACCGAACCCGGAGTCCTCCACGAAAGCCGATGGTAACTGCCCGGGATCATAGGATCTTCGAGGTTCATCCTCTTGCGAGGAATCCCCTCGAGATTGGTCTCTGCTCCGGAAGAAGCTTCTCTTGGGCTCCAAATGAACGCTTGTTGGTCGCACTTTCGAATTCGTCGACCTTGACCTATTTATGGTATTGTCCAGTTCCAGTTTGGAAGGCCTATTTCCCTCGAGCGAAGGTCGAGATGACACCGGCGATCTAGGGACAGTGAGCGTCCTGACCTGGGACTTGGACCGGTGGTCAAGAAGCCCAGGTCTCGTTCTACCGAGGGAATCAGCCCTTAGTGAAGCGGCTGCTACAATTGACGCATCAGATGCTATTGGCAAGCTAGAAGACCTTAATTCAGGGGAAGGAGGAAAGTGGAAGACGGGTCGAGATGAAATTGATTTCTTCAATGTGGAAGGTGGGGGCGATGGGGAAGTCATCGTGCCGGTAGAGACCATGGCTGGTCGTTCAGAAGCTTCTTGTGAGGGTTTTGGCTTGTGTGTATCGCCGAACTTATGCAGTGGCTGCACACCAATATTAGTGACTTGAGGAACAGGCTTGGAATGAAGCGTGGAAATCCTATTGGATGCTGTAGACTGAGCGAAAACGTCGTCAGCAAGTGCCTCTGTCACCCGCTGGTTGATGTCTTTTGTCGGAGGTTTCGATACTGATTCATTCTTTTGACCGAATGCGAATTTGGTTCCGGAATCATGGAGAAGCGAGAACTCATCTAAAGGAGGAAAGCGAGAAGAGACTTCATCCACAAGAGCGCTACCAGGCACACCAGCGTCTAATGCTGCAAAAGGATCACCAGCACCTCGCATAGGAGACGGACTGGGCTTGAGTGTTGTGTGGTCAGCATCGGTCTTGACGGGTCTGCCACGTCTCATAGGAACAATGTCAGGAATGATCTGTTTCTCTTCAACCACAGGCACACTGTATGCACCAACAATGGCGGGAGACTTTATCTGTGCTTCGGGTGAGGGCAATTGCTGATTACGCCGAGATTCTGATGCCGTTCGCCCAGCATATATCTAGAGGACTTAGTAGTGCTTGGTTTTTGCGGTTGGATACTTACATCCTTGATTGGAACATCAGTGCCACGCATGAGACATACTTCTCGCACGACTTGGTAGATGTTAGGCCGGACCTGGGGATTCTCTCGTAGCATGGATGCTGCGAGGAAGTAAGCACATGTATATAATCATCGACAGTTAACAAGTACCTATCAACTTCTTCAATTTATCCGAGAACGGAGGGTAATTGGGGAATTTGAAGCTTGCGTTCAGAATAGCCATCTGCCCTTGATCTTCGAACGGTGTGGTATAATAGCATAATTTGTACAATAGCACTCCAAGCGCCCAGATATCACTCTTCTCATCTATGGGCTGCTTTCGATAAACATCTATCATTTCGGGGCTACGGTACTGTAACGTAGTATGCTTTTGCACATCATCCTCAATGAGCCTGCCTTCTACGGCACTGGTAGCAGCAGGCCTAGGAGGTGCTGTTGAGCCAAAGTCACACAGTTTGTACCGACGTGATGAGCCAGAAGATGTTATGAGAACATTCTCAACTTTGAGATCCCTATGGAGCAAGGGCGGTTTGAGGTAGTGCATACATGCGACGCCCAGTGCGACATCGGAGAATATCTTCAAGATTTCGGGCTCAGTGAGACGATCCTTGAGACGCGTGTTCATGAAGTCGATCAATCCTCCCCCATTGCAGTATTCCATGAGCAGAAAGACCTCATAACCTCCTCCTTTCAACTGTGAAGCATGCGAATCGATGTATGTGACGATGGGATGGCGGCCTTTCAATTTCTTCATTGTTTCTACCTCTGTCCTCATACTGGCCAACGACTCTTTATCCGGTACCGCGACTCGCTTCAAGACCGCTGCATCATTTCCATCGACAGCCTTTGGCAACCGCACGAGGTAGACATGGGCAAAGCCTCCTTCTGACAGGTATTTCTCTATTATCACCCTATGACCACCGACCTGCACCTTGGTACCTGGGGCAAATGTCCCGGCAGGTACGATGGGAGCTGCAATGACAGGTGGTGCGGTGAAAGCTGGCTGGCGATGGGGCATGTTGAGGCTGGCATTGAAGGAGGAAGCCATGACAAGGAAAGGCGTTAGGTAGGCAGGCGTGCGCCAGGACCAGCACTGGAGTTTGACAACTATCGATGCGTCATCGGAAGTATAGAGAGCTCTGCCTTTATATGTAGAACAATTGAGTCAGAAGGCCAGATGTCGCGCATACAGATTGCGCTCCAGGCAGCTTAGCTCTAAGACCCAAGATGGCCAGTGTCTAGGCCTCGGTCGTTCCAAACCACCAGGCCGACAATTCGTGAACTTGGAAGCACACAAATATGAAATGATTAGCGGTCCATGATTTCTTGCTACCGGTATCAATATTTGAATTAACAAAGCTTCCAAACCGCTGATGTCGTAAATCGTATTCATCCTACGATGTGTCAGCCTTAGCAAGGCACCACGCTAGCCTCACAGGGTATGGTCAGGGCCTAATGGGTACTAACGCTTGGATAGCGAGCCTAGCGTCTGGTAGGTATCAAGAAGTCATGGAGATCTATCACGGGCTGGTATTCATCCCACGATGCACCGTTATACCACTCTAGTTATCTTTCACCATAAATCAACAAACCAACAAAGCCTTCCAACACGCGACGCAAGCACATATAAACGTTCTATGACGCTTCAGGTTCAATTTAAACATGATTGTGAAGGAAGAAGGTCTGGTAGAAAGTAACGAGCTTATGCTTTCTTACGAATACATCCAGACCGACTTTGTTCTGCTGGGCTTCGCAGTCTTCATACTTTCAAGGTAGCAAGTCGATGACTTCGAGTCAGATACAATCAAAAGTCAAGAACGGGTTCGGTCAGCGTCAAATTCGTCCCCAACTTTGAACATGATATTGGCAAGACCGTTGATGGTGATAAGGCCAGAGCGTTTCGTACCGCACCCGTCCTTGCAGTGTTCCGAGACTGTGGGAACACCGCTTTCTGAAACAAGCATCATGGTCTCTACGTCTGGTTTCTTGGGCACTGTGGTGGGTAAGTGGCGCTTTGAGCGTTGAGTATATCTCAAAAGCGCGTACAGAATGACTCCAGTGGTGCTGTAGATATTATTGATCAATGACCGTAACAAAGTTGCGCTGCCATTTCCCCCCATCGTGTGATTTCATCAACCGGAGTAAGGTACGACTGATACTTTTTGTGCTGAATCTCTTCTTGTATTTTTCGAGAAGGTACGGGCAGGCCTTCACTTCGGTTGCAGTCACAGAGCACCCCACAGAGCACCCCGAGTCATGATTCCAGCTTGATCATTGAATGATAAGTTTACGTGGATTTAGGAGACGCCTGTCTGCAAGGCTTCCTCGTTACTTCAGATCGAGTAAGGCTAGACCTTCTTGTGTCGGCCAAGACATGGGGTACTTTAGTCGTAACGGTTCCCCACCTGGCATTCGGGGGGGTCGCACATACATTTCTCATATCTCATAACACGGGGTGTGCGATGTTGGTTGCGCAGGTGTTGTGGAAGCATGAACTGAGAGAAAAGTTTTCTCAAGTGAGGTGAGTGTTAGGTGATTGGTGGTTGGTGGGTTGTTGCCCCTGGTTAGGCTCTCACTCGAAATAAGCGAACGAATGAGAGGAGCAGGCAGCCAAGAGGCAGCGTAGATAAATAACTTAAACACTCCCGACCCCCCTCGCACGTCCACAGGGTGCTAAAGACGCACGACAGCCCACTGTTCAACCAAAGACCCACGGCAAGGCCCAGAACACGACCCTCTCTCTCTCTCTACCACTATGTCGTTTCAGCGCCTTCTTTTTCACGATTAATGAATGACCTTTTATGGTAATGATAATTAATACTAATCACGGCGTCGGGTGTTGAACGATCCTATCACAACAGAACCTTCACCAGACCTGGAGGATTTACGGCAAGTAATAAATAATAACAACAAGAACAACAAGAACAACAAGAACAACAGCCTCGTAGAAAAGCATTTCTTGGGTCAGGGAAGGCTGGTGAAGCTATGACCTCGAGGTAAGCGGCTAAATCTACAGTACCGTGCATACCGCGCATGCTAACAGATCACGTGTCAGGCTTGATCGCTTAGTCACGTATGTGGAACCCTAACAGTTGTCCCCATCCAATAACGAACAATGAACCAACCACCATGATAACTAATTCAACATGGAAACAGGTTACTTGAGACGGGGAGTACTCAGCTAATAAGGAACACTGCTGCACAGCAACTCGCTGACGTTCAGAAACAACATCCTGATGAACTCTTCAATCTCTTGACCCGAGTTCTTCCCTTTCTGAGATCTAAAAACTGGGATACACGAACAGCTGCCGCCAGAGCTATCGGAGGCATCGTCGAGAATGCAGGCACCTTTGACCCCAATACTACTAGTAGTGCCGACGATTCGAGCGAAGCGACGCTTGAAAATCATGATGCCGGAAATGGCAGTCCTAATTTGACCAATGTTCCTGCGGCCGAGGATCAGCTACAGCTAGATACTCTAGACATCTCAGCCGTTCTTACCTACGGCAAGAAGCTGCTTGGCAGCGCTGGCAAAGAACATGATTACGCTCTTGCGTCGCTGGACCCTGTCGAAAAGCTTGCGATTCAGAAAAGGAGCCTGAATGCAAGATTAGGTCTTCGTGGTGAACAAATCGAAGAAGAGGCCCTCGATGAAGAGGTTGCAGGCACTAACTCGCACAATAACACGCGTTCGAAGCCTGGATTACCGAGAGTCGACACATCAAATCATATGTTATTCGGCCATCAGAACGTGCAGTCTCCTTCGCCATTCACTGGCGCCTCACCAAGGGAATCGTTCTCCTCCACACCTACAGATGAATCAGGGCTAAGTAAACGCCAGCTTAATCAGCTCAAGCGGAAGAATAAGCTGAATGCCAGAAGCCAGTCAAGCAAAGTCCGCGTAGTTGATTTGTCGATTCGCAAATCAAGCAATGTGACACCCGTGGTACCTTTCGCACCTGAGCCGCACGCGATCAAGACAGAGATCAAGAGTGAACTCGACAACGATAGTAGCTCAGATGTTTTTTCTCTTGATCGGACCAACGTCGATGAGGATGCTAAGATTGTTTCGGATTTCAAAGGATCGATATTGCCAGACAAATCAGTTATCCAGGCCGAGGCTGAGGAAGAAGGGCTGGAGTGGCCCTTTGAGCGCTTATGCGAGGTACTGTTGGTTGACATGTTTGACCCCAACTGGGAAATTCGGCACGGTGCGGCCATGGGCTTGCGCGAAGTCATTCGAGTTCATGGCGCCGGTGCGGGCCGTGTACGGGGCAAACCTAGATCTGTCAACGATGCCCTCAATACTCGTTGGTTGGACAACTTGGCTTGTCGGCTTTGCTGCGTTTTCATGCTCGATCGCTTTGGTGATTACATATCTGACAATGTCGTGGCACCAATTCGAGAAACCGTTGGACAAACACTTGGTGCTCTTATGGTTCATCTAGTACCTACCGTGGTGACTTCAGTCTATCGGGTGCTCTATCGGATGGTTATGCAAAACGACCTGCATCTCGTCAATCGCATTTGGGAGGTTTGCCATGGAGGAATGATTGGTTTGCGGTACCTAGTTGCGGTACGAAACGACCTTCTTGTGAAAGACAATGGTCTCATGGATGGAGTCGTCGAGGCAGTGATGAAGGGGCTCGCAGATTATGACGACGATGTTCGTGCCGTCAGCGCAGCTACACTGACACCCATTGCCAAGGAGTTTGTGGTCCTTCGTCCGGCAGCGCTTGACGATTTAATGAACATCGTATGGGACTGTCTATCGGATCTTCGAGACGATTTGAGTGCTAGTACTGGATCCGTCATGGATCTTCTTGCTAAGCTCTGCAGTTTTCCAGAAGTACTTGGTGCAATGAAGCAAAATGCAGCGAAAGATCCCGAGCATTCCTTTACCCATCTCGTTCCTAGGCTTTACCCCTTCCTAAGACATACAATTACCAGCGTTCGGTTAGCGGTTCTTCGTGCATTACAGACTTTTCTTCACATTGGAGGTGAAGGGACGAAAGGCTGGGTCAACGGCAAAATTCTGCGGCTAGTCTTTCAAAATTTTCTTGTGGAACGCAACGAATCTGTACTTAATTTGAGTCTTGAGGTTTGGTATGCTCTCGCGAGTGCTCTTGTTGATCAAGGCCCCGAGCGTTTTGCCTCTGAATTTCTGCCACACGCTCCCGATTTATTCGATTTGACGACGCATCCTATAGGAACATCGCGATACTCGATTCCTCTGGAACTGTCTCTTTTAATGAGGCCTTCGGGGCAGATGTATGCTTTACCAAACCCTTCAACAAGCAGACTACCCTCGCATCAAACCAGTGAGCCGGCAACAAAACGACGGAGGCGTTCTGACAAGAAGGAAGACCCACCACCGTCTTCGTCTCACAATGTTGATGGACACATGATTCAAGGCGATGTCGATCTTGTAGGTGCTGACACGCTAATACGATCTAGAACCTTCGCGGCCAAAGCATTTGGTCGAGCCTTGGCCCTTTGGCTACCGAGTCCAGCCTTGGAATCATTCTTCGATGATCTCGTCTCCCGTCTGAAAGCTCCTTTTTCAACGACACAGACGACGGCCGCCATGATCATAGAAGAATACGCTCGTTCTTCATCGCACATCTCTGAGACGGTTGGCCGGTTCAGTGGGCCTCTCCGGGCTATGCTCGAGGAAGACCGACCTGAGAGTTATGACGATCTTTTGCCATATCTACGGATCGTGAGAGCGCAATGCCACTCACTGTTGAATGCTTTCAGAGATCAAGGTCATATTCCACCATCTAAGATACCAGTCCTCGCTATCGTGGTTCAGGGCGAGATGGGAGCGGGCCCTACCGCTTTCTCTATCGCTAACGCTGATACTGTCGTCGGCCAAGATTTTGAGCGCTTGAAGAAATCTCTGACGCCTGCTCAACGAATTACGTCATTGCAGCTACTTAATGATGCTCGGACATGTGCCGTCACGGCCATTGAAGATGCCAAGCGAGCCAAAGGTGAAAAAGACATTCGTATCAGGGCGGCCGTATCTGGTGCTGTCGTGGCTCTCAACGACATACCAAAGAAGCCGAGTTTGTTGATCAAAGGGATCATGGATAGTATCAAGACCGAAGAGAATGTTGAATTACAAAAGCGGTCTGCTGCTTCGATAGCTTCCTTAATGGGATATTATGCCAAATCAGACCGTCGCGGACCTGCCGATAAGGTCATCGCCAATCTAATGAAGTTTTACTGCGTTGATACTTCTGAAACGCCTGAATTCGGACCCAATGCCTCTTTGCATGATTCTGTACTTTCACTTCGGAAAGAAGAGGACCGGAGAGATCATCCTGATGCGCTCAAGTACGAAATGGAAGCGAAAGCGGCACGAATCACACGACGAGGTGCGAAAGAGGCATTCGACCAGCTCACTCACAGTTTTGGCAAGGATTTACTTACAAAACTACCGGTGCTCAAAACCAAGATCGAGTCACCTCTCCGTCAAGTATTTGACAATGATTTATCGGTTGAAGTCAATGACAATATGGAGCTTGGCCAAGAGGTTGTTGACGGTCTCTCCATATTACGAGCCTTGTTACCTGGCATGCATCCAGATCTTCATTATTTCGCTATTGAACTGATGCCACTAATATCAAAAGCTTTGCGCAATAAACTATCAGTCTTTCGCTATGTCGCAGCAAAGTGCTTCGCTACTGTATGCAGTATCTTAAGAATTCAAGGCATGACAATGCTTGTCGAGGACATCCTCCCCTGCATTAATTATCCTGAGATACATCCTCGTCAAGGCATTATCGAACTCATATACCACATTATCCACGTCATGGAAGACAGCATCCTACCATACGTTATATTCCTTATTGTTCCAGTGCTCGGCCGAATGAGCGATTCTGACAACGACGTTCGACTGATAGCAACTACTACTTTCGCAACCCTAGTCAAGCTCGTACCTCTCGAAGCTGGTATACCAGACCCACCAGGCCTTCCAGATAAGCTTCTGAAGGGCCGAGATCGTGAGCGCCAGTTCATCTCACAAATGCTTGACCCAAAGAAGATACAGCCCTTCGAAGTCCCCGTAACTATCAAAGCCGAACTTAGATCGTATCAACAGGAAGGTGTCAATTGGCTAGCTTTTCTCAATCGCTACCATCTTCACGGCATTCTTTGTGATGATATGGGCCTTGGAAAGACGCTGCAAACTCTCTGCATTGTGGCAAGTGACCATCATCTCCGAGCCGAGGAGTTTGCCAAAACTCAGGCTTCCGATTCACGTCGTCTCGCCTCACTCATAGTCTGTCCGCCTACGCTTTCAGGCCATTGGCAGCAAGAGATACAGACTTACGCGCCATTCTTATCCTGCTTGGCTTATGTGGGCCCAGCGTCAGACAGAGTACGGCTGAGGGACCAATTAGGAAAGACTGACGTAGTCATCACATCCTACGATGTGTGCAGGAACGATATTGACATCTTTCTTCCACATAGCTGGAATTATTGCGTCTTAGATGAAGGGCACTTGATCAAAAACCCTAGAGCTAAGACTACCATAGCGGTCAAGCGTCTTGTTAGCAACCATCGACTTATACTTTCTGGAACGCCTATACAGAATAATGTCCTTGAGCTTTGGTCATTGTTCGACTTTTTAATGCCAGGTTTCCTAGGTACTGAAAAGATATTCCTCGATAGGTTTGCCAAACCCATAGCAGCGTCACGTTTTAGTAAATCATCTTCGAAAGAACAAGAGGCAGGTGCTCTCGCCATCGAAGCTCTACACAAGCAAGTCCTCCCGTTCCTACTCCGTCGACTCAAAGAGGAAGTCCTCGACGATCTTCCCCCCAAAATCCTGCAAAACTACTACTGCGACCTCAGCGACCTCCAAAAGATGCTCTTCGAAGACTTTGCCAAAAAAGAGCGCAAGACGCTCGCCGAAAGCGCCGGCAGCGACGACAAAGAAGCAAAACAACACATCTTCCAAGCCCTCCAATACATGCGCAAACTCTGCAACTCCCCCTCCCTCGTCGTCAAGGAAGGCCACAAGCAGTACGACGCCATCCAATCCCAGCTCGCGCGCCAGCACTCTAACCTAAAAGACATCACCCACGCCCCCAAACTAACCGCTCTCCGTGACCTCCTTGTCGACTGCGGTATCGGCAGCGAAAATGCCAGCACAGGCGAACTTGCTCCAGAAACAAACTACGTCTCCCAGCACCGCGCTCTCATTTTCTGCCAAATGAAGGAAATGCTCGACATTGTTCAAAACGACGTCCTCCGCAAACTGCTCCCTAGCGTCCAATACCTGCGATTGGACGGCAGCGTCGAAGCAAACAAACGGCAGAATATCGTGAATCAGTTCAACACAGACCCGAGTTACGATGTCCTGCTGTTGACGACAAGTGTGGGAGGTCTCGGTCTGAACTTGACAGGGGCGGATACAGTAATTTTCGTGGAGCATGACTGGAACCCACAAAAAGATCTACAGGCCATGGATCGCGCGCATCGGATTGGGCAGAAGAAAGTCGTCAACGTCTACCGCCTAGTTACTCGCGGAACGCTGGAAGAGAAAATCCTAAAGTAAGTCCCTACTTCCCCTTTTCCCTCTTGCTCATCAAAACCCCCAACCCTAACACCCGCACCACAGCCTCCAACGCTTCAAAATCGACGTCGCCTCCACCGTCGTCAACCAGCAAAACGCCGGCCTCGCCACAATGGAAACCTCGCAAATCCTCGACCTCTTCGACGTCAACGTCAACCCCTCCTCCACCTCCACCACCGACAACAACAGCCACGATATAACGGGTAGAGAAGAGGATCTAGTCGATGTGGCGACGGGCGAGGTGAAGGAAAAGGGGAAAAAAGGGTGGGCGGATGGGTTGGGGGAGTTGTGGGACGAGAAGGCGTATGAGGAGGAGTTTGATTTGGGGGGGTTTTTGAAGAGGATGGAGAAGTGAGTCAGGTTGGATGGTTTGGAAAGAAGGGGGGGAAGCCGGGGCAGTGTGGGTTTAGCGGGTGCATTGCATGGAGTTTGGTTGTCTTGAAAGCGTTCATAGGCCGCCCGATAGGTCTTCCTCTTGTAATCTCCCCACCACATCCGATACGATACATCCCCACATCAAACCGTCACGTCTCTCACATACCACAGGCACAGAATCCTTATGCACAAAACCCAACCCCCCCGCACGTCCTCACATTTCAAAAAAAAAAAAACCCTACTACCAATGAGAGATTCGTCATCGCATTACAATTCCCCTATCTATGTATGTACCTAGCATTTCAATCTTACAAAAGCAGCTCATATCCCGCCTTCATACCCTCGTCAACAAAGCATAACACATCTCATCTCATCCTATCCTTGCCAATCATAAGATCCACATCGCCATTTCTTCGTTCCCTCGTTTTCGGTTCAAATTTGTTAACGCTCCTTCCTGATGTCCCCTTTTCTGAGAAACAAAAAGACCGGTGGTAGGTAATGACAAGTCCGAATAGAATGAAATTTTTTGACAGAAGGATGTTGAAAAGATCAATTTTTCAAGGGAAGACGTCAGGGATCGTTGACTCGCAGCCGTGGCCCACTCGTCCAACACGACTAGCATAGTCTATGCCCATCATAATCACCAGCCCATTGCTGAAACCAGCCTTCGCAGTAACCCTTCCCTAATTCCTCATGATAGTGAACCTCGATACGACAAGCACCTATCGCCTATCCTTCGGCCTCGCCAGCATATTCAACCTACTCAAACTCAGCATCCCCCTACCCCTCTCCTTAGCCCCACCCATCTTCGGGATACGGCTCCCACTAGCCGTAGTACCCTTTCGCTGTCCATTCAATTTTGCATCGATTTTGTCCTCTTTCGGCGCGAGCTTCTGCTTCTTCGGGCTTCGCCCGTTATCCTCATTATCAGGGTCTGTAGGCTGCTGATTTTCAATGCCCTCGTCGTCTGAGTCTGCGCGGTGACGCTTCTTATTCCCGATGCCGTGAGGGATTGCTGGAAGGTCGTTGAAGGTGGATGTAAGAGGGGTAGGAAGACCGCTGGGACGGACTTGGCGGATGGTTGATGGGGATGTGAGACCTGAATTTGCAGGACCGAAATTGATGGTTTTGGAGGAGGTAAAGGTGAAATCGCCTGGAGTAGATTTAGGGATTTTGGCGCGGGTGGTAATGTTGGGGGAGTTTGCGAGGGAAGGGTATGATATTGGTGTAGATTCAGTAGATTTTGAGGTAGTGTGCTGCATAGAGTGCATGGAGGGGATTTTCGAGGGAGACGGGGAGACGGATGCTAGGTCGTATCTGGAGTTTGTGCTAGGGGTAAAGCCGACACGTTTCATGGACGGTGAGCGTTGGAAGCTTTGAGATGGTGTCCCTGGTAAGCTAGGCAGCTCTTTGTTGAGATCCTTCTTCTCTAGGGGAACAGGCAAGTGGGTACCAGCAGCCACCTTCATGGGGTCGTCGGAGAACTTTGGTTGGTAACGGTGGAGAATAGATTTCATGCTGCCAAACCTTGATAGGGAAGATAGATATTTGTTGCTGCCTTCGGTCTTTGGGGCAACTGGGCTTGCAAGTGTTTTTGTTGACGCACTCCGGCTCAGCGAGGGGATATTGGAGGCTTTGGTTGCCTTAACACTAGCCGCTCGAGCCAGAGATGACTTTGTCGGCGTTGTGACAGCACTTGGTAGACCAGAGTGGGACTTGACGTGTGTCGGCGATGATTGTACACTCTCCATTTCAGAATTGGTGTCCCGTGATACTGGCCGTGCGGTAGAGGTATCATCATTGTAGTTCTGCTTGGCCCGTTTCCCTGGGGACGTGTTGTCAAGCCGGTCGACAAGTTCCTCTGCACGCATTGACTTGAAAGACTTTGTTCGGGAGAGGACACCTTGTGGTGCATCGAGGCCAGCTTTAGATGGACTCCGTTTCAAACTTGCTGTATCAGCTTGGAGCTTGTTCTTCCACACTGAAGCATGGCTTGCAATGGAATCCATCTTTTTGAATTCTTGCTTGTGTACATCACTATATCTCCCAGATTTTCCCTTGGGCTTTGCAAGTTTGCGGCCACCAACACCGAAGAGCTGGTTGGTTTTATTGTCTTTCTCGTTCTGCTTGTTGCGCTCCTCCTGTAAAGCTGCTTTAATCCTGGCTGCTTCTTCCCGCACACTCTCCATAATCTTGTTGGTTTCTTCGCTAAGGTCGGCCTCTCGTCGATGGAAGCTAAACTCGAAAGTAGGAGAAGACATGTGGCTTGGTAAACCACTCTTTGATTTGGTAGGAGTACTCTGAGCGGTTGCTATGGAACCAGAATGTGTTACAGATGCTGTGTTCCGAATGTCAACACCCCCGAAACCAAGCCGTAAGCCAGAGCCGGGTTGCTTGCTGGTGCTCTGATGGACTTTGCTTGGATGCATCTCGTCTAGGCTAGGATAGAGACGAGAGGCGGTTTGGGGTGTCTTGAGGGGCGATGATGGGATCTGCAGCTTCTCCTGTGTTACAGCAGTATTTGGTGGAGCAATTGGAGACGAGACAAGTGTATCGATTTTGCGTGGTGTGCCGTCTTGTGGCGATTCGTTTCGTTCGAAGACAGAAGACAGCTGATTCTTTGCAGGGGATGCAGCAGAATTAACCTGAGTAGTACATGAGAATCAGTAAATTGCATCGAGGAAGCTGGTGAACATATGGGCATCTGGGGGCCGCTCAGGCTCTTCGGTGTTTGTTTACTCACAGGTGTTCCACTGCATCTGATGCGCGACGATCGCCGACGTGGAGTAGCCATTTTCCCAATGTATAGTTATCATCCACTGAATTTTGTGTTTCTTTGAAGGTTTGTAGCAGGCCTTCTCAAACGATCAGTGTTTGAATTTCGTGGTCTTCGATGTTGTTTACATTGTTTACACCTCGGCACTTGTTTATCTAAGCGTGCTCGCGTGCTAAGGCTGAAGTCTTTGGTGCCCTCCTTTTCGCCGACCTCCACCTATCCATTTCAACTTCTTTTCCAACTTGAGCATAACTTAGTTATCTGAGTTGCAACCACCTGAATTCTTTGAACTCGAATCTTATACCCTACCACCGCAACCATGAGCACCGCTACCGTAGTTGGGGTTCCTGTCCCGAAAATGCTGCGTCAGTCCTGCAACTCCCCGCTGCATGTCCCTCACACTAATTTCATGTAACAGCTGTCACCGGCACCTGGACCCTTCCCTTCGCCGCCTACCTTCTTGTTCTCACCAACCGCGTCGTCTACCAGCGTATTAAGAACGAGAAATACATCGGTGACCGCCTTGACAATGCGACCAATGACGTCCCAGACCCTCTCATGGTTGAATCCCGCTGCCAGGCCAACTTCCTGGAGAGCGTGCCAATTGCGTTGATTTTGACGGCCGTTGCGGAACTCAATGGGGCGAACAGAAAGGTGCTCAACTACTCCTTGGCCGCGCTTTTTGCTCTGAGAATTGCGCATGTGGAGTTTGGACTCAAGGGAAGAAAAAACGTCGCAATTGGGAGACCTTTGGGATTCTTCGGCACTCAGGGATTCTTAGGTGCGATGGCGGTTTACAGTGCTTACCTCGTCAAGGGCTACTGGTACTAAAGGATCTGAGAGGTAAAAGCCTGGCAATATCTGCAATTGAAGTGGCATAATGGTAATAAAGATGGCTTTGACGATGTGGAGGTTGTAACTTGCATACATACTAAAATTGCTGCACCAGTACATATACTTGGATTTATACACTATCTAGAGCGCTATTTACTGAGCAGTGGCTTCTCTCCGTTCAACGTCCAAGGTATTCTAATTCTAGAGGCCCAAATCTCTCTCGAGCTTGATCATTCCTTCCCTTTATGTTTAACCCTTATTCTGCAGCTTTCGCAACCTCATTTCAGTTGTGCTTAAGCTTTTGTGTTTCAGCATTATCGATTGAAAGCGTATAGGCAGTCCCACACTCATTATCTCCTCTTGTCATTCATTACTTTCTCCACCTCCGATCCAAGCAACGCAGCAGCATCATCATTATCGTCCGAACTTCGCAATCAGTATGCCATTCCAAACTTAACAGAAGCATATTAAGCATCCCGCGTCACAACAACCCCTCGATGGGCGCCACGTACTCCTCTCTACACCAACACTTGGCAACACGGATCGCTCCTCCACCCTATGCACGTCTTTTCTCAACCGCCTCCACCCCATGCCTTCCCGCGACAATGACATCCAATCCCGACCCCCACCCCCCACACCTCTCCTTTTCCCGGCGCTCTCGCCTTGAAACCCGATCTAAGGAACACCCGAACCCACCCATGGGCTCCCACCAACGCGAGTCCACAACCGACACATCGTACATCACAGCTCCGTCCCAGCAATCCTCAACGCCCATACCTCCACTCTCCCCTTTTCCCCTACCGCGGCGCCACTCCTACATTTCGCTCCCACGACCTCTCTTGATTCCTCGATCTACTACAATCAATGCTCCGCTCTACCCACGCCCCCTCCGCACGTTTAATTCTTCCACTTCGCCTTTAGCAGGCGAGGCCGCTACCTGTTGGACTTGCAACGAATCTTTGGGGCGCAAGGAAGGGAGGGTGAGGTACGGGTGGTCAGAGTGGCATTGGGGGTGTGTTGGGTGTTTGGTTTGTCGGGTCTGTCATTCTTTACTTCTTTCTTCCTTGCGATTGCTTTGATTTGCTGCGAAACTCCGGGGTTGACTGTAGCAAAACAAACTACTGACGGCGAAATAGACACCCCTCCCACCACCCCCCTGGTCCGACGACCCCTCAGGCATCGACCTACCCTCCCCGCCCCTCTGCAAATACTGCACCTCCTTTTCCCCCTCCCCCTTCCCCTTCCCCTCCCCTTCACCCTCCCCATCCCCCAGTCTCTCCCCCTCCTTTCCCTTCCCCCTCGATCCCCTCAAACCAACCCACCACCACCACTCCCATCAACCCCGCAAAAACCAATATCCCCACTACCGCCCCCTCCGTGACCGCGAGAGATGGATGACCCTCCTCCCGACCGACTGGCGCAACGAGCAAGCAGGCAGAGACGAGAAAGGCGGGCTGTTGATTGGGAAATTGCTGATGGGGAGGGAGCCGCATGGGGGTGCGAGGGTGGGGGGTTTGCCAATGAGGGGGGAGAGGAGGTGTTGGTGGACGGAGGAGGGGGGGTGTGATGGGTGAGGGTTTCTAGTTAAGGCGGGTGAAGGGGAAGTCATGGGAGAGATGGTTAGGTGCAGGTGGGGGGGGAGTGATTAGGGATAGAGTAGATAAAAGGCTAGGGAGGAAAAAGGGTCATAACCCGCAGAAACCCTCTACCGGAACCGGCACGGGCTATCCAACTAATATATCCAAAGGAGAAACGTCACCTCGTAAAAACAATGCACCATCTACAACACGGAATCCAGCGACGATAACCAAGATCTCGAGGGTTTCAGGTGAGCTCGGATGCTAAGATATAGTTTTCCATATCGATATAAAAAGCGATAGTGTACTGTAGGTGGTGGAAAGAGGCCGAACGGGGCGGGTGTGCGATTGTCTTTGAATGTACAGTACCTCCGCAGATGACCCAGATTACATAGCTCAGGTGGACTCGTAGAAGGGGTTTTTCCCAATGGTTTCCACACAACAAAAAGTCTATGGATGTTAAAAAAAACCCGAGCGAGCGTTGAAAGGAAAGGAAATAAAATAGAGAAAGGAAATATATATATATATTATATACACCCCGAACTTAGGATTGGGGTTGCCGTTCCGGGACGGGAAAGGGAGCAGGGCCGACTTAGAGGGAGCACCGAGGGAGCGTGAAAGAGCATCAAGGGAGCAGGAGGGAGCAGCGAGGGAGCACGGGGGAGCACTGTAGGGCAGTGCAGGGGCGCAGCAGGTGGGAGTCTGAAACGGATTTCCTCTGTCTCGGCTTGAGCTGCCCTTTATGATTTTCTGCTGCCTAGACTTCGCCACTTCCCATAGGATTCTATGGGCGACCAAAGAGATCGTAAGACTTCTAAACAAGTGAAGGCCTCAACAGGGTTTTTCACCTGTCTTGTCTTGTCGAGCCAATCCTAGGTAGGCCCGATTCTTCGCACAGCCCCCGCGTTGAAGAGTCTCTTTCCAGCAGCCAGGGTGAAAGACCAAGTTCGAACGACTTATCTAAATAATTCAGTGAGCTTTCGAAACAGCCACCTTTGACAATTTAGGGCTTAAAACACCGCGCCTGGAAAATGGGGCACAGAATTCTCAAGGGTTTTTAGCAAGAGATGGGTGAGAAAGTGCTTGAAGTACAAAGTCTGCTGGAAGAACACGTGGCTGCCTGCGAGCTACATGGGCAGCGCAGCATCAACTTTAGGATTTTGAAGCATAAGACGTGTGAGCCCGCGCAGTAGAAGGCCGATGACCATCAACTTCTTCGCAGAGCAGTACGCTTTGCTTGGTTTATCATTGAGAAGCAAAGAAAATGTTGTTAAGTTTATGAGCACAGTCACAAAATAGGGGGGGGGAAAAGAACCTGAGCACTCAGTCACCCAACTCCAAATTTCCCATTCCCTTCTCGAGGTCGGAGTGGTTGACCAAAGTTCGAGGCACGCGCAAAACATCATCATCAACCCAAAGACGACGGTAACCCCGATCCGATGCCGCTACAACCAATTTCACAAAATCAAAAACCTTTCTACCCTCGCCGCCTTCCGAAGCTCGAGCAAAACAGATTACTTTTGCCACGTAGTCTTCTTTCTTGATGTCGATCGGACGATGCTTCTCGCGGAATTTCCCGAGCGTAAACCAGTAAGAAAATTCAGGCACAAGCAAACCAGTTGGCGGTGGAGGACTGATCAATGCAGTCCCCGGAGCCCGGTTCACAAGGGCAGTATGCGGTAAGTAGTTTATCCTTCAACAGTCTGAAGACATTATTGTAGGACTACTAAGGTCCAAGGAGAAAGATCACAGTGCATGGAAGGTCTTGGCGCAGGCCGCCCAAGGACCCAAGGTGATCAAGAACTTGAGCACTTGAGCACCTTGAGCGATCCCCACACCAATGTCTATATAACCAGGTAGACTTCCTGGGTAGAAGAGACCTCTTCTCGTGTTCAACAAAGTCTTTGAATCTTCTAACCAGATCCATTGGCAAGTTGTGACTTGACTATTTCATATTGCCCTGCTTCCATTGCTCAAACCCTGCGAAACCCAACCGTCACCTTAGGTCTACCTGGAAATAGATACTACTCACCTCTAGGGTCGCAACACCCGCCAACCCACAGTTATATAAAGGCCTGCTACGACCACCTATAAGACGCTGTGGCCATTCTGAATTGCTTTGCCTATATTTATATTGCATTGTGTATAGCGGTTATCGAACAGATTGCAACCTTCAATATTGAGACTCGGCGGTAAGGACTGTTGTGCAAGATGAACTAGCGAAATACATACACAAACATTGCGCTTTCTACAGACCCGAAGCGAAGGAGTGAGATTGCTTGTAATCTCGCCATACAGATCATTTCTCAATTCCAGCCTAAAGAACGGAACACCTCCTACAGAAGGATCTTCTCCGCTGATGATAAGAAAAGCAGATTTAGGGCTTTGGAGGGACCCGAAGTCGTTTGGCAGCTTCGAATCGTCGTTGAAACCATAAAATCGCCTGCTTTTCTGCCTCTTCTGCCTGTTTAGTCTGCTTCGAATCGGGCTGTGCTCTGCTGGCACGTATCGAAAAGCCATGTTTCGCTCCCGGATAGATGACAAGCTCTGAGTCAACGTCTCCCTTGTCCGCAAGAATCTTCTGGGCTGCTCGAACCTGCTTGATATCCATGACACCATCATCGTCACCTATTGCTATTGATAAGTTCCCTTTGACGTCCGCAATATCTTGAGGGATTGTAATATTGCTGGGATGAGCAATGAAGAACGCGTCTGCTAGTGGTCGACCGTTTGCAGTCTTTGCATCTGCCGTGTCGTGGGTGAGCTTGACGGCGTGCAAGCCACCCCAGCAAAAGCCTGCGATACCCACTGGCAGGGTAGCACCTTTATCTTCGCGAAGCGCTCTGAGAAAGTTTGTGACTCTCGGCCAACACAGACTGAGCCGGTTCCTGTACAGGAACGGAATGAATTCGCTCATCGTAATGAAGATGTAATATCTTGAGAAAGCGATCAGTCTACATTGCACGGCATTTATGACACTTTGCTGACTTACGGCTTCTTAATCCAGGATTCCTTTTCATCCCACATGTGGGCCATGTTGATCATGCATTGAACAGATGCTGCCTTGCCTGAAGAACGAATGGTCAGCCACACAAGAACCACAGTCATACAGCCTAATCTTGGTGGGAGATTATGATTGGGGCAGCGTTTGTATTAGCAAACTAACCATCCATGAAATCAGGTAAATATACCAGATATTGTGTTGCTGAGGCATAATGGTCTGCTAGTATCTGGTTGTTGACGAAGTCGACCCCAAAGGCGTCAGGGATGATCACGATGATGCCTAGCGTCTGTTTGCCAGCTGCAGGCTCTGCAATGTAAGTTCGAAGATCATGCACAGTATCCCAGCGACCTTTTGGTGTTCCAGGATTGACATGGCCAGTAAAGCATTGGGGACACGACATTTGGTCTTATGCGAATAAGCGAGTGTGTTGAGCAACAGAGTAGTCGTTGAAAAGGGAGAAGTCGGGAGAGATGGCGGAAGAAGTCGAAGCCCAGCGGAGCCTGGAAAATAATGCACAAGCTTCATGACGACTTGCTCGACACTATATATTTCACACAGCACCTATCTCCTAGTGGTTATCTGAAACTCTAACAGCATTTTCCTAGAACGAATGTGCGGAATTCTACGCAGAAGACCTCAGCTCGGAAACTCATCCCTGTACGCCGCTGAAAGAAGCCTCTAACGAAGCTAAGCCATCAGAAGCTCCAGAACATCAGAACACATGCTGGGCTGAAACATTCGAATGAGGCTCATTTCGATATTGGCATTGGCATTGGCACTTGTAAGTCTTGTAGACAAGAAATTGCCAACAGCTGGCTGAAACCAGGAGCCCACAGGTGCTGTACGAGATTTGCGAACACCGTGGGCTTGAAACATCTCCAAGGCAGATCCATCAATTCTCAGTGAGTTCAAGGATATAGGGTCTCGAGCTGGGTACTAGGATATGTTAGAGCCAACGCGTGCCAAAACGGGTTAAGCTTAAGCGCGGTCGATAGAGCCGACTCGTGCCAAAACGGGTTAAGCTTAAGCGCGGTCGAAGCTCAGTATGACCACCATTTAACCAGCTGAAACTCGTATGCATTAGAGTGATTTAGCACGTTCTCTTGAGTACACATTACATATCTAGCTTCCAGTTCTGGTAAAAAAAAATGACCCAGTTTCAATAAAACAAAGAGAAACCAAAACCATCTCCATTACTGAAATTTTTAGTACGCGTATTCCTTGTCAGCATTTCATTCGAATAAGTGTTGGGGCACACGTTGTATGATGGGGAAAAGATGATGTTCTCTATCTATGACTTATGGTGGCCGATCGCCGTACTGAATACTACAGTCTAGTGCGGTACATACAGGAACGCCCAGTACCACCAGTACCACCGGTTCCACTGTATAACCACAACAATGAGTGACTGATAGGATTCAATACGCTCAATGTTCACCGCAGGAATACGTTTATACACCCCGCGTACAATTGTTTAATACTATTCACCGATCAAACGCTCTTCCTGTCACGTGCTAGTTATCAATCGAAAGCGTTCCATAACCAACTCTGTTCTATAACAGGTACGGAAAGCCTTCACTCAGATCTGTATTATTGTAATATGAAAGGATAATAGTGGCGTGGGCGGTCCTGGAATGTATGTCGACTGACATAATGAAGTGATCTTTGTTCCAGCAGGCCAATCTTCTCGGCTCCCTCCTTACCCAGCTTGAGCTCAGCGCTCAATTGTGACGCAGCACCAACATCACCCTCTTCATAGCAAATGCCAGACGGATCTCGAACTCAAACAGGATGCCTCACATGTCGGATTCGCAAGAAGAAATGCGATGAGCAGCGTCCAGTGTGCCAGAGTTGTCGATCCAGGCAACTGGCATGCTACGGCTATAACGAACCAGCCCCAAGCTGGTACACGGTCAAGGCTAATTGGAATGAGGTGAGAAATTCAGATGAAGCCAAACATCTTCGATTTCTAGCAGAGACTCGCTACAAGATTCGTAGGAAAGTCGCAATCAAGGAGGGCATCTCTAGCACCACTAGGACCTCCACGCCGAGTCCTGAGGACAAGGATGATGGCAATCTCCGTCACCACCACCAGCTCCAGCCTCCATCAGGAGCGATTGCCGTTGACATGTTTCCGTCCTCCAATGTCGTTTTGGGCGGCACGAACATTTGGCAGCTTCGCCCTGACACGATCTGGTGGGACAGCAAGATACGCAATCTAGCGCTAGATCCTGATACTTCAAACGAGAAAACACGATTGCTCATGCTATTCTTGGAAGTGATTCATCCGATAACGCACACATTCTACAAGCTTGACCATAATAGAGATAGAAGTTGGATGCTTAATCGGTTGATCAGCTGCAAACCTCTCTACAATTCTGCTCTGAGCATCAGCGCTTGTTTTGATGCTTCGTTGACTCAACCCCCAAGCATCGACAACATCGGTCTCTGTCCCAAAGTGAGCGGTCTGCAAAGTATGGCGGTCCGAGGATTAAAGATTGAGATCGATAAATTCCTCTTGATGGAGAGCACGCCTCTGGAGGAGTTTATATGGACTGGGATACAATTGCTCGACGTGATAACAAACCTTCAAATCCTCGAAATTTTCAGCATGCTCCAAGGCTATTGGGAAATGCATCATCGAGCCGCCAGAAGAATCTTGAACCATGTTGAAATCTGTGTCTCATCGAACCTCTGCAATGGCACAGAATCGAAGGCATCGCTTGTAGAAGCTGCCCTGTCGATTTGGCCTCCCGGCCATGAGCGAAGACGCTCTTTAAAGTTTTGCATCACTAACTTTATATGGATTGACGTACTTGCTATTGCTACTTTTGGAGTGCTTTCTTACGACCCTTGCGCATTCGATTACCTCGGCCTTCTCCACTCAGAAGACTTAAAGCCCCAGAACATCATGGGTTGCCAAGGCTGGATCATGGGGAAGATTTTGGAGATCGCAAATTTCGAACAGCGGAAGGAGATGCATCAGAATCAGAGGCACACGTCAGATAACACGAGGGAGCTGTTGCAACGCGATAAGCAGATTGCAGAGGAGCTCAAATCCGGAATCGATAGGCTTGAAAGAGATTACAATCGCCCTGGCGCAACTGTCCTTGAGGAAGACAGTAGACTCATCAGCATCCTGTGGGCTTATGGTGCTCAAGTCTTCCGACAAACGATGATGTCTGATCTAGACCCTAGGCAACCAAACATCGACCAGACCTTCGTCAACATGTGCCTCGAAAAGCTTGAGGAACTGCCCGCTCGGCTTATCATGCGTTCCACTTGGCCATATACTATCGCAGGATGTATGTCAACTAGCCAGTATCAGCATGAAAGATTTCGTCAGGTGTTTGGTAAGACCATGCAAGAAGCGCATCCTCCTGGCATATCTTGGAAAGGTCTGATAGTGATGGAGGAGTGTTGGAAATTGCGGCAGGTTGACGGCAATGAAAGAGTCGGGTGGAGGGAAGCCATGGAAAGATTAGGGGCGAGAGTTATCCTTACCTGAAAAGAGAGCCTGGACACTATAGACACGGTGTTCGATGAGGAAGAATCACTCGATTTGGATGCAGGGTGTAAAAATTCTGGTTATGGAAGAATCTAAAGGGGCGAGTCCGAGCAGGTGTGGATATGGAGCCATTCGATCGGCATCCACTTTCGGCCACACCACCGGCCTCGTTTAAAGTTGTAAGAAGTCGATCGTCGTAGGAAGTGGCTGAGGGCAGCAGGGGAGAGCAGCGAGCGAGCAAGAGGGAGCATTGGGGGAGCATGAGGGAGAGCATGAGGGAGTAACGAGGGAGCATTTCGACGAGACGGGCCTTAGCGGGGGAGCAAATCGGCGAGACCTGAGTCAGCGGACGGTCACGTGTCACCCTGGGCTTGGGGAATCTATATATATACGGAGGATATATAGCATCCCCGAACTGAGGCCAGCACGTGACGTCTTGCTGACTAAGGGGCCGCCCCTTTAGTCAATGATCAGATCTACACTTCATCACCACCCATCTGAAGCTTGCATTGACTTTTTCATCACCGATCGAGTCTCTGTGTTGACCACTAGTGAGAACACCATGAACAACGCAAATACCTGGGAGCAAAGTCTCCTCAGTCAGCAAGACCAAGATGGCGAGATTATAGAACCGTGGTGGGGCACATTCAACATCCTCGATGAGAATATCGTCGGCTTGCCAAGTGATCGCCCACCCCAACATGTTGAAGTGTTGAGCGTCATTCGTATGCTAGAGGATGCCGAGATATCCTGTTGCATCGTAGGAGAATACGCATTGATATATTATGGAGCTGGTAGGGTTCAGAACGTGAGTTTACAAGCTTGGACCATTCTTGAACCACTTTTTGATTAATTGATCGTAAAAACTTGACATTGATCATTTGATTTTTGACTGACAACTGCTCATGTAGGACAGATTTCTTTGCGTCCGCGATGAGCAATATGACAATGCTGTCGCGCTCTTGAAATCAAGACCTGAGATGATGGCGTCCGTTCCTCCTTCGCCAGTCCAGGACTCCCTTATGCTACATCATCTATTTCCACGCTTCAAATTCATTGGCACAACCGATTTTTGGCTCATTATGCCCTCAAGCTTTGCGCATATATCGTGCGCGCTCCATGGAATAGAGAGATCTTTAGGTGGCCTACCTTACCCGAATCTTAAGAATTACGTTGAGGCGCTTTTGGACACGCAGAATGGCGTGGATCTCGAAGACCTTATCGACGCTGCAGATCTCTCTGAACAGTGGGGCGAAGTCAACATTGACCTGGACCGTGACATTGATATCGGATGGGCTAAACAGCAGAACGCCAAGCAACGAGAAGCTCATGGTGAAGAAATGAACTCACTCTGTGAAGATCCACGGCCTCGCAGAGTCGAATGGGAGCGAACTGTTCGAAAGAAAGTGCATCGCTTGGGCTATAAACTTACTTCGGCGACCCATGCCACAAGATGGCGACGGCATGGTTCGAGAGATCCGCGGACACGCCCAAGAGAACGATTTTAGGAAGTTCTTGCTTTGTGACTAAGAATCATTCAAGCTCCATTTAGTTATGCATACTACACCCTTGCAGAACACCACGACTAATCTTCTTCTTTCCTATCCATCTCACTCAAAGAAATATCTCAATTACGTCTTGAAAGAGTCAGGAATCCCGCCCACAGCCTTCAAGAGCCATTGCGATATTTCTCGATGGGATGCTCAAAAGTCAAAGGCAGGTTTTCCACCTCCAATAGCCGACTCGACGCTTGCACCTTGCGCTCCCCGGGCAGTATGCCCGCCTCCGAAGATGCTATTAATACCAAGGACATAGAGCGTAGAAGCTGCAAACGTCAGCCACTGAAGAACTTGTAGAGATTCTCCAGGGCTGAATTGACACTCTGACGATTTCGTGGATACGGTAATTGACAGGGCATGCGTTGCCATTGCAACAGAAGCTGCTGCACCAAGGCAAACAGCCCAGGATGACAGGAGCAATACCATGGTCGCAGACTTCATCCGTTGTCCTCTTGCTGTTGACGCTCCCTTTGCGATCTGCTGTTTCTTGACGCTCATTCGATGTAAAGCAAGAGTAATGTTGCTAAGAAGAAAAAGTACTTTCGCTCCAGCCAAGAGTGGCAAGAAAATCTTCGAATTCAGATCCTGGCAGAATTGAATCAACTCTTTCGTATTGTCGTTGGCTTAATTGTCAAAGATTACTCCGTTCAAGTCGTCATTCGTCTGACCTGTTGAAGTACTGCATAATTGCATCTGATTCGCACCACTCATCACCTCACACGTACCTGGAATTTTCCAATTAGATACCAGAAGTAGCAAGCCTGAGTTTGTTACTACAGCATAGATAGTGGACCAAATGCAACGGTTCGCGAAGAATCCTCTAGGCGAGTAATTGGAGACGCGACCCTTGATGACGACTCTCTGCTACCGAAGCAGAATTCCTTACAACCATTGCCGCTTCATACTATGATGCTTTATCATCAAGATGCAGTCCCAGGTGATTGCCAACTGAAGCTTAGCAAGAAGCAAATTCAAATGTCTTATTGTTTGTTGCTGAAACTAGATGTCAAAGATAGACTCTTCCGACGATGTGAGTATGCAGAAATTGACCCTAAAGCCTTTTCAAATGTTGAGGTGAGAAGAATAGCGATCGTTTGAGGTGAGGTTGCTTTTACGACTATGCATCTAGCACATCTAGCACGATTTTTACCTTCCGCCTCCGATACGGCCTCGCGTGTGTTCCCATCTCTTTCATAAGTCAAGCATGGCACATGACCCTTTCGAATCTAGGCAGCAAGCATAAAATATCCAAAGGGCAGCTCAAGCCGACGCCAATGCAGCCATTTTAGGCTCCCCACCTGCTGTGCCCCTGCACTGCCCTACAATTTTTCCTTTGCTCCCTCGCTGCTCCCTCGCTGCTCTCCCCTACTCCCTCGCTGCTCCCTTTTGCTCCCTGGGTGCTCCCCCCTACTCCCTCATTGCTCCCTCTAAAGCGTCCTTGCTCCCTTTCCCGATCAAATGCGATAATCACCAATCCTAAGTTTGGGGTGTATATAATATAGGTAACCACTATATGAACACCACCCGCCTTTGCAGAGACACCACCTGAACTTTGCAAAAACACCACCCCCCTCACTAAGCCTAATCAGGTAATTGTTTTACCCCTGAAAGAGATTTGGAGAAGAACGCTGGGAAGATCACATAAACAGTCGATTCTTGGTGCGAAAAGCACCTCGTTCTCTTCGCTCCCAAGGGCACAATCAAAACCTGAAACATATCTTTTTGAACGCTTCAAATCGCATTCAAATTAACATTTATTTACATCTGAAAAGAGGTCATTATGCTCTCTGAAACGTCTGCAATTTGATCATCTCTTGCTTCATCTCTTGCTTCATCTCGTTCACGTTCATCACGGCTCCGAGAGGCTTGTTGAGGCTGAGTCTCAGGTATCTGAGTCGCCTGGGTAGCCCCGCGCGACGGAAGCTCTTCCACGAGTTCGCTGTGTAGACTCTTCAAATGCTCGTTGTCGCCGCTGAGAGGCCTCTGGCCGTACACGGTTAGATGAGCCTCGTGGCCGCCCTTTCGCCCTGACAATGGCGGGCTCCTGAACGCGTAGTATGTCTTCCGGAGCCGTCGTAGCGGTAGAAGCAGTGACGACGACGGGTGAAGGTGTGGCTGGCACATCTATCACCTCTTCCTCTTCCATTGTGTGATCCTTCTCTTCCTGAATCGCCCAAGGCCAGAGGCCTTTGCCACGTCGGCACGGTCGCAACAGAGTCAGACTTTCATGATCACGCCTTTCTTGGACTTCTTGGAGCGCTTCTTCCTGACGGCGTAGCCTTAGGGATCAGCGTGTTCATTGACTGACTTGATAAGAAGCTTAATTAAGCAGTGAAGGCCTTCTGAAGGAGGAAGTAATTGCATAGCCATGGCGGCGGCGTGGGTGGGTAGCAATGAAGGTAAAAAGTGGAGCGAACGCAAAGGTAAACAACGCGGTGGATCCTAGAATTACCTGATTAGGCTTAGTGAATGAGGTGGTGTTTTTGCAAAGTTCGGGTGGTGTCTCTGCAAAGGCGGGTGGTGTCCATATAGTGGTTACCATAATATATATATATAATGGAACATAAACGATGTAGTCTAGTCAGCATCCCCTCCCCTCCCCTCTTCAATTCAACAGCCGTATATATATATAAAAGAGACAATCGAAGGTTGTCGTTGTCGTTGTTGCAAGGGTATTTTTTTTAAAAATCGACGGAACCAGGCGTGCGTGCGTGCGTGCAAAAAAGGGGGGAGGAAATCAGGCGGGGATTGGGTATTTCGGAATGATGGGATTGTTAGGTTAGGTAGGTAGATAGGTAGGTAGATAGATAGATAGATAGAGATAGGTAGGTAGGTAGGTATGAGCTAGTAGTTGAAACAATAGACGATAGATAGATAGATAGATAGATAGATAGAATAGCGAGTGAGTGAGTGATCGCCCCAACACGAAGCTCGCCCCCCACCAAATGAGAATATCCAACCATGACTTTTACATATCCTCTGTTGGAAATACCTTACCGAATAGGGGAGTTGGCAACCTCCACTCCGCTTCACAGGGCTGGTACTCTACGGCCCGCTAGTAGAGTTTTCACCTTCACCTTCACCTTCTCCTAACAGCAAACAACCAAAATATCAATATGCCCCCATATGACCTCGTATTCCAACATCCCTCGAGATTGGAGCATCCAGTTGCTGGCGGCATCGATTTTTTCGGTTTCGGTTTCAGTTTCGGTTTCAGTAGAGATGGACTAGAGTAGCTAGAGAAGGAGCCCCAATCAGGATTTATAAATGGTTTGATAGCTATTTTATTTGAGAGGTGTAAAAATAGCCCAAGCGTAGCAGAAATGCTATGTACAAAAAATGCTGTGTACAAAAAATGCTGTGTACACGAAATCGATACGATAGCATATTCCAAGTAACCATACCCCTCAACCCCATCTCTCCCTCTCCCCCTCCCTTGAGTCTATCTCGCCAACCCCCCTCCCCCTCCAAGCACCCGTCCATCACCCAACCATACCCCCCAGTCCCCCCTGAACAGCAACATTCTTCCACCCGACCGAAACACAACTGCGCTTCCTCGCCAACTCCAATTCTCGCTGCACTCCTCCCCTCCCACTCAACAGCCGATTTTCCTTATCGCTATCATCATCAAAGCCCATCCCGCTCGTGCCCCGCTGCAATCGTGGTCCCTGACTTTCGAAACTCGGTCGTGCTTTCGACTCGAAACTCGCGCGCATAGCTGCCGGATAGCTAGACGGGGGGAATCCGCCATGCGAGCGCATCTGCGGCAGCTGTTTCCTCGGCGAACCATCCAAATAGCTTGCCAAACTCTCAATCTCCTGCCGCGGCATCATGCTCGCGCTCAGCGTCTCGTACGACTGCTGGCGCGCGGCCAAAAACGCCTGGCCGGGGCGATAGCGGTAAGGGGATCCGGAAGCGGAGGGGCGGGCGCGGTGTTTGTGTTCGATGGCGGCGGCGACCTGGGCGAGGGAGTTTGGGGGGATGTCGATGGAGGAGGGGTGAATGAGGGTAATGGGGAGTTGGACTTTGAGGTGTTTGGGGGGGAGGGAGGCGGTGAGGCGGATGTTAAGGAAGTAGCGGATGCCGAAGAAGCGGCCTAGTTGCGGGGGGGGGTTTGTGAGTTGAAGGTTTGGGATGGTGGGGTGGGAAAAGAGAATGGTGTACCTGTGTCGATTGAGGCCAGACCCGTTGGTAATTCTAGCTGGCACGTTCTGATGTCTTCCGAGTGGGCTTTTACGCCCTGCCAGCCATCTCTCGATTCCTTCATTACCCACTTTCTGACAATGTCTTTTTCACAATGATCAGGCAGACGAAGCAAATCAGCAGACATCTGATCCGTAGATGCCGCTGCGTGTTTGTGGAATGCTGTGACCTTCTCTAGCTGTAGTTCGATGCTCCTTACTGCCTTACGGCTGCTGTTCACAATGTGAATGTCGACAAAGATGATGTAGCCGCTTATCCAGATTTGGCGATGTAGACCTGCAGTCAGTTGAATATTCCCGTCTGATACTTGGAGTTCGTCGGAAGCGAGCAGTGGGCTTGGAAGATTGATAAGAGCTTTTTCAGCTGGTGATAGGATTAGCAGGGCTGCATTGGGAATACGGCTGGTAGAACATACGATCGTGGATAGTTAGAACAGCAATCTTCTGAGATTTCCGGACGAGTACTCGCTTTTCGGCAATGTTGGCTCCTACCGTTACACTGAGTAGGTAGTAGATGCCAACTCTCTTGGTTTCATGTGGTGGCGGGCCTACAATGACTGGGAGATCGAGACGGAATGGTAGTATGGAACGAGAGGGCACAGCTTCCCACATCACCTCCGTTCTTAGCTGATCAACAACCGTCATAGTAGTCGGAGGTGGGTGCGCTTCATCGATAAGTTCAGTTGCCAGAGACCGAAAGATCCATTGCCTTCCATTCGAGCGCTCGACGCCGACCAGAGTGACCATTATTCGGTCAATTAAAATTGGCGGCCGTGATTGACTTCCAGTTGAAAATTTCGCCGCATCAACTACGATGCACACCTCTCCCTCGACAGTTGCACCACCTACGAAAAGCGACGATGACAGATGAATATCCAATGCTATTCTGGGATGACTGAGCTTGGGAAAGTCCAGAATATCCGTCAACACTCCAGAGGGCACAAAAGTCCTCGAAGGAGCTTTGCGCAATGCTCTCGATTCCGGCCGACGTATAGGTGACATTGATCTGCCACGCGAAGGGATTGTCTTGCCTGCTGTTGGAGGAAGCGATAGAGCGCCAGAAAATACAACCTTGTTTGGCATGGATTGGAGAAAATTCTGCGATGAACTTCTGTCGGGTATGTTTGTTGTCGTACTTTCAAAGGAGGCCCGGCGCTTGGGAGGTGGCTGTCCCATTTCCCGTCACTTTGCTCGATAGAATGAGGGCAGACAATGATCGAGTCAGACCAGGCATAAGTCGTCATGGCACCTGCTACCTTGCTTTTTTTGAAATCTCCTCCATCGTGTCCCAATCGCAGCTTCCAGGTATGATATAACAGCCACCCAAACAATGATTTGTGGTAGTTCGCACCTGCCATTACAGCTGATTTCCTTCAAACAGTCCGCCCTTCTTACTCATAGACGCTTATTCCTGTCAACCCTTACTAGATAAGGAACAATGCACCTGGGCGTTGCACATAGCTCCTAGACATAGAAGCGAGACGAGAAAAAGCATAGAAGTAAGCATTGGAAAGACCCAGTGCTGGAATTGAACGGTTAGGAAGGATTCACTTTGGTGACTAAGAAGGTACCTCGTACATGCGCACACAAATATTTAGGCCCTAAGCAATGGGGACAATATGCCTATTGAGAAGGCCATGATTCTGTATCCACGAGATACAGATCTGTTGAACGCCTAAAAGTGTTTCAACTGCAATCTCGTGTTACATTCATGGATGGAAATACCAAGGGCAATATCACACCTGTGAGCGCTCACAGGTCATAGGTAGCTATAGCCTGGAGGTGTTGAGGTCGCCAATTGCTTGACAAGCGTCAAACATGTGTAAGTATAGTGAAATTACTAGTGTAAAATCGAATCAATTTTCATTGATCTACGGCATTTGAAGTTACAGTTCCCACACAATGTACTGCACCCAGTGAGGACCCCCCAAGGTCGGTTCAGGTCTTACGCACCTTGTTCTCCGATCATGAAAGTCTCGGAAGTACTGAAAGACGCGTTCGAATGGTCGACTTAATTGTTTGACGTCCTCTTCTGCCGGTATGGACAGTGCTTCGTAACTGTTTTCGAACAGTGGAGCAACCTATCCAGTTAAAGAACTTCGGCGGAGATTGAGTGGATGCAGGATAAGAAAAGGGGCCTGGGGTTGTAATGGAATTCGATTTATCATTGTAGATTTTGCTGTAGTCTTCCGACGATTTCGCCTGAAGCCAAGAATGAGACTGAATCGTTATGCTGGTATGATTCATACTTAGGTTCCGTGTCTTGACTTACACATCCGTCTGAAAAGTGTCTGAGATATCAGACCGCTCAGGTCAACTACGCACAGAAAAGAATCGGTACGAGCTCATCCGTGGGTCAACATCCGAAGACGACGATAATTAGCTGTATTCGGTCGCATCCAGTCCTTTGGCGACGACGTTCGTTCGACCCGAAAACTGGTGGATGTCCGACTGCAATTACTCGTAATTGATCCCGACAACAACGTAGCAAATTCTGCACTCGGGGTCGCTTGAGGTCTTGCTTGTAAGTATGCTGCTTCTGAAGAGTTGGTGTGACCTATTCTAACGGCAGTCCTACGCAGGCACGCAGGCAAGCCTGATACAAAGCAGATTAATCGATCCCGATTTCCTCGGAGACAGATAGGTTTCAGATCATCCGCAACACTTTCTCCGGTGTTTGTTCGGACCCGGGGATACGCAGGACCAGGAGCGTATAATTAGCATTCTGCGACCAGACTGGATGAGTAGATCACACCCTTGGCGTTTGGTGCTTGATGGAAGGATGGTGACGTGAGGGGCAGGGAGTGGCCCCTACCTTATCAGACCGCCATCATTGCCATGTGATCGAGTCAGAGCGTGCACCATGTGGGCCGGATGTCGCGCGCAGTCAGGAGTAACGTTAGGTAAGTGTACGGAATCTCTAAGAGACGATTAAGACATCAGGCAGCTTGTCGTCTTTGTCCTGGGAGGCTGCTTGCTTCCAGTGGTCGTTGTCGATCAGGGCGGGACGAGGGGGAGGTTGTTTGATTGAATTTCCCGGAAATCTGGTGCTGGGGTCCCCGCGGAGATGCCTACTACATACTTTACGGGGTACTTTCCTAAGGTACTTTAAATCTTCCACGAAAGCAGTAGTCAACTGTACTAAAAGTACCATGGAAGTACCTTATGGTATGGTCCGTTCCAAGGCATCGTACGCGCAGTAAGCCTTGCGGCGTTGCTTGGAGAGAGCGGCCAATCACTCTTTTTCCTGCGCTCAATCTCCCCCCCCCCTGCGAGAATCCTGTCCATGTCCAACACTTTTGCAGGAACCTACTGCGATATATGCGTCTGGTCACTCGTGAGTCGTGTGCCGTCTGAGCATAGATTACGGAGTACTTAGGACGGAATATACATCGTAAGGCTAGAGCCAAAGCGCGCCACAGCTACAAATACCGTAACCACAGTTCGGACTCCGGACGTACTCCAGAAAACCCCACCAACCGACTTGGTCCTCTGACGTACCCATTCTCATTTTTCCGGGATGATGTTGCGTCCAAGGTGCGAACATCGTATGATCGTAAGTACGGAGTACGGAGTACGTTTAGACTTAGACAAATTAGACTCCCTTCAAGCGTTTTCGCTCGGGTAGCCGTGCTTACCTACATGAAGCAGTTTCATGCCGTAGCGTCTGACTTTGTCCTCCCCACACAATTCTTGTTCCTCCCTCTCGCTCCTGTTTTGTTTCCATTATCTAACACTTTGCACCCCCCATATCTCGGTCTTCTTACCTTTTTGCAAGAAGCACAAGCAGTTAGAGCAACTCTCCAACTCCGGCTTAGGGCTGTCAAGCGCGTGGCTTGACTCGCATGCGAACCCTGGCGCCTTTCCTGGACGAGCAGGTCATTGGTAGACTCAACCGCGTTGTCGTCGACAACGCGGATACCTACGGTGTGGGCATGTCCAGTATTGAGGACGCTCCAACGGCTCCAAAAGCCGAGCACTCGGACGAAGAGTCCTTCTCCGAATCCTCTCCGGAAATAGACGAGCAGAATTTTGTGCAAGAGGTCACACAGGTCCAGAAGCGTAAAGGTGGAAGAAAGCCGGTGCGTAATGACGCTGAAAACCGTTGGGATGTTTGCCAGGGGGCTAACATGATCCTAGATCTATGCGACCTCGGAGGAACGCAAGCAGAGGAACCGTCAAGCTCAAGCTGCGTTCCGAGAACGTCGTACTGAGTATATCAAGCAGCTCGAAACGACCATTAAACATAATGAAGACACGCTCCAGAGTCTGCAGCAAAGCCACCGCTCGGCGGCCGATGAGTGTCTCATGTTGCGCTACAAGAATTCCCTACTGGAACGCATCCTTCTTGAAAAGGGTTGGTTGGCCTCGATCGACCTTTCAGCCGCACCGAACTGACCGCAAAGTAGGGATCGATGTACAGGCTGAACTAAAGTCGAAGACGGACACCACGCATATGCCACCGAGTAACCCACCGCATTCAGTCCCACAGCCGTCTCCGCAGCAGAGAGCGGTCATGAATCGTCACAATCAAGCCCGTCGTCCAGCGTCTGGCAGTGGGCTGAAGATCCTCAATCCTCCATCATCCCAAGTAACCTCGATACCCAACAAACCGCCACACCTCCAACCGAACGCTCCGCTACAAATCCAATCACCACTAACGGCCAAGTCGCCAGTGAGCTTAGTACACGGCGGGATGGCCTCACCTGGCGGCGATCGGCAAGCTCAGCAACAACCACAGCCGCAGCGTAAGCCACGGAGCCAGTCGTCACGCGGACAACTTGGCCTAGCGATACCAACATCAGCTCCTAACATGCAAGCCATGTCTCCTAACGCAAGAGGTGGAGGTCGAAGCAATGAGCCGCACAGTGCTTCGGGCAACCCGGCAGGCTACTATCCATCTTTATTTCAGACTCATATAGAGCAACTCGGCAAGCTGTCCCGCCCCCTCCTTTCCCTTCTTCCCTATAGAGCTATGTTCGTCCTAGATTGATTCCGTCAGTACAGAACAGGAGTACGATGCGCATGCCGACATGCTTGACGACCAAGATCCCAGCGATCATTCCGCTGGCCCGGGGCCGTACCCACAACCGTTTGACCATCAGCCTCTTCCTCCAGGCCAGCAGCTCCCCATGGGCATCCCAGGACACCCACCGATGCAGCCGATGCAACCAATGCATCCACCGCCGATATCGCAACCTGCGGATCCCAACCATCCAGGCTTTGACGGAATGAATCAACTCTTCGATCCGTTTGACCCCATGCTGGACGCCGATCCATTTGGTTTGACCGCAAGCATGCACTTCCCTTCGCAATTTACCTTTCAAGAAAGCTCTATGAGATGATAGGGTCAGTTTCGACTTGATATTTACAGTGATTGGCGCTGGTGGATTCCGTGGGAATGGGGATGATTCTGGTGGACTGTACCTTAAGGATTACCCGGTGGCATACTGTTTAGCGAGAACGGTTTGGAAAAGCACAGCATAAGCGTTCGGCGTCATCTTATGGGGTTATTCCCAGCACTCAGCTTGGGGTTGATTCAGATCTTACCAAAGCAGTAACCCCGATAATTTGTATGAGTATGGATCCCTTACTATCCAATTCAAAGGTTCTGCCGCGGGGCCTACGACTCTCACAACGCAAGAGCCAAGGAATGCAGATTTTTCCTATTCGAAACCGCATCAAATCGGTTAATTAGGCATTGGCATTCCCCAAAAGAATCTTCACACAACGCCCGTGGCATAGACAGTCATTGGCAAACCCTTCAGCAAAGTCGAGAGGTAAGTTCTGGTGCGTAAGCTTCTATATAGTATGTCCATTCTGAAGGCGTATCACAAAAGTTGTGAGGTTATGATGGGCATTTCGCGACTACGTTCATTATGGTGTGCTCATATTATTTTCTTGTTTCTGTGTTTGAGATATCGTTCTGATGGCTTTGCTGGGAGGTTATGTAGCTCTTTCAATGAAAATTCATTTCTTTTTCTACCATCCTTTACAGATTGGCTCTCAGGGATCATAGATAGCATACAAGGGTTCCTTTGGCATCAGATACCGGTTACAGTTGTTAATGGCTTCTTTTCCTAGCACTTTCCCGTCATTCCATCAACTATGTCTACCTTCATGAATTCAGTCTCATGCCAAATCCTAGCAGCAAAGGGTCATCCAAATGGAGTGCCTATCTGCATGAACTCCCCCTAGAATTGCATGAGCTGCGTGTCTCAAAGAAGGAGAATTGCCGACGTAGATCGTAAAATCATGCTCTGTAGCCACCACCATTTGAGATATTTGTCCCATGGCTTTACAGTGGGAAGCCCGGCGAAGAAGCCTGATGGTGCTCTTCGACTCGCCGTTGTAAGCGAGAGCCCTAGCTTCACTAGCGCCAGCAGAGTCCGTGGCCTCGTTAAAATTCGCACAACCCTGGTGGAAACTGCACAACTTCAGCGCATCCTCAAATACCGCAACCAGCGATATCGACATAGGGAGACAAGACTCAAAAATGGGGTCTCGTCGCTCGTGATAGCAGAATCTTAGAACGAGTTGCTGTGATAGCAAAGGAAGCCTTCGGTAGAAGGCTGTCGTAGGTTGGACGAGATGGCCGATGTCAAATCCAAGGTAAGGAGCTGCAATGTTCGACAACGCCCCATCAAGTAGCCGTAAAGTGTCGGTCTTTACTATCTCTAACTAAATAAAGCTATGATTTACTAATATCAAACTTCGCAGAACCTTTACGAGCTCCTTGGTATACACGATTCTACCGCGACCAACTCTGCCCGCTAACCAAAGAACAGGCAATGACCATGACGAGGACTCTGACAAGGAGCCCGAGCCCACCACAAAGGTCGTCGACAAGCCAATCGCAAGGACCAGTAAGCGCAATGCTCCCGATGCGCCACCTAGCGAATCTCGCGGGGGTGCTATTGGAGGTGATCGTGGTGGACGCGGTGGGCGGCGTGGAGGATTCTCTGGCAACGAAGACGGTTCGTGTTTGATATGTTCAACTTGGGTTACACTGGCCTTGAGCATCTTCAAGGGTTTTACATCTAGAGCCCAAGCTGATCCTGGTCCTAGCCTTCCGTGACCGCACAGCTGGTTCTGTGAACAATCGCGGCAAACCAACTGACGATGGTCTCCGTCAAGATCGCCACTCAGATCGCATCGGAGGCGGACGTATGCAAGGCAATTACGAGGGACGTGGTGGGCGTGGAGGTCGCGGAGGCAGAGGTGGTCGAGGCAGTCGCGATGATCGACATAGCCGTGGCCCGCCTAAGTACATATTTCATCGGAGCAGTTATTTCGATCAACTAATCTTACATCTTTTAGTGACCACGTTAAGCAAGCTGATCAATCCTGGGGTGCACCAACTGGGACTTCTGAGTGGAACGATGAGAAGGCGGGTGATGCTATTGCGAAGGCAGATGAGACTGGTGCTGGTGGCTGGGACTCTTCCGGCGCCGATCCGATTGCCGGTGGTTGGGATAACGCAGAGGCCGGCGCGGTAGACACCGCTGACAAGCCAGTCGACGCCGAGGGTGCTACCACTGGCGATGCTGCTGCTACCAACGAGTCTCAGCCAGCTGCAGTGCCGGAGCCAGAAGACAACAGCAAGTCCTATGACGAGTACCTGGCTGAACAAGCAGAGAAGAAACTCAAACTAGGCGGTGGGGTGCCAGAAGCGCGTAAGCCGAATGAAGGTCGTAAGCCCGACAAGAAGTGGGAAGCGGCTAAGCCTTTGCCCCAGGGTGAAGGGAACGAAGAGTATTTTGCAGGCAAAGGAGAGAAGGCAAAACGAGAGAAGCAGCGAAAAGAAAAGAACGTTCTAGACGTCGATCTGCGTTACGTCGAGCCATCTTCTGGAAGGGGAGACCGTGGTGGCAGGGGCGGGCGCGGTGGAAGAGGCGACTACCGCGGCGGCGAGAGAGGCCGAGGACGTGGACGTGGAGACAGCTACCGAGGACGAGGCGACGGCGAGTTTCGTGGCGGATACCGTGGGGGCCGCGGTGGACGTGACGGCAACTCGGTCAACGTCTCGGACGAAAACGCGTTTCCCAGCCTCGGCGGCTCATAGCTTCGATATGACCATATTCAGCAAGAACAGACCGTTCGTATTGGAGGAGGTTTCAATAGATCTGGACGGGGCAGGTTTAGTTTGATCAGCGAAGGCATCTTCTTCTGTCGTTGCTTTAGGTATGGAGAATCTTTCAACTGTCGGGGCAGCTATTTCCGAGAGCATGTAAAAATAGGCCCAATGTAGCTCACGCAGACACAAAAAGCACGTTTCAAGCTCTGAATTTCTACTGACGGCTATACTCTCTGCCTGAATTGATATTCCGACTGTGACTACGGAGTAGACTAAACCCTGCTTCATGCTTCAAAAAGATACCTTACCCTACCTACCCACACGCTACCTTAGCATTGAGCAGACGACTAAAAACCGCCAACCGAATCCAGCACCCCTTGGTCTTTTTCAACTTCCTTTGATCGCACTCCCATCCAAGCCCCTAAAGTACCTTAATTTTTTGCTGGTCACAGCCAGGTCTTGAAAGTCTTGAAATTTTTCTGGAAAAAAAAACCAATTGTCGGTGAAGATTCTGGCTGGCCAGTTTCAGTTGCCAGGCAAAGTTTCAGAAGGCAAGAGACGGGGCGGATTTGTTTGAAAAACAAAAGAATCTCGAAGCATAATCAGGGCCGGTGTGAAAAGTCTAGTCCGGGGGAGGGGGAACGAATCAGGTCGTTGTGGGCTTTGAGGTTTGAGGTTTGAGGTTTGAGGTTTGGGCAGGATGGAGGTGCGTTCTTTTTGGCGTGTGTGTTGGGTCTGTTGGGGGGGGTGCGGGGGGGGTGGTTGGAGGTGTTTGGAGGTGGATTGGGAGAGGGAAAGGGAAAGGGTGGCTAGGTAGTTGCCATAAGGGGGCTTGATAGGGAAGGGAGTGAGTGCTGGACTTGCTAATTGACATTAACCGGTTTTCACGTATCCATACGTTCTTTTCCATATGTGCTTCTGTACGTCTTTCGCGCTTATTTCTGCGGGACTCGTTAAAGATTATCAGATTTTCTTTTTTTCGGCAAGAATTACAGAGCCTTTTTGCTCTTTCTCTGGTAATATTTTATGTATGTCCGGGACTGGGACTAGGGGGAATGCGCGTCGTGTCTTTGGTTCAGACATTTTTAATGATAAGAAGGGTGGTTTTTCCGGTTTCAGTTCGGGGTTATACCGAAGAATGGGACTGTTGGCGCTGTGTGGATTTGGGGTGGTCAAGGTAGGTCGTTTGTTATGGAGTACATTCGTTACATTAGGGAGTTGCGGGAAAGAGTAACTGGGTCCTAGATATCTCCATCTCCATTTCTTCCCATCGCACTATCTTTACAATCAGACTTGAATATCGATTATCAATTTCCAGAAACAAGGTTTCTATATGTCCATTCAGAGATCTCTATGCTCAACTGATTGTTGTTCAATTCTTTTCAGCACCCCTTAGATTCTGCTGTTGCTCATACTGATAATGATGTCTACACTAGGAAGCAGTTGTGGCTTAGTCAACCGTCCAGGTCTCCAAGCCCTAATAAGGAGGTAGTTGTTCTTCATAGTAACGGAAGTACAGGTCTGTAATCGTTAAATTTGAGGTAACGATGGTCGTCTACAGGGTGCGAAGCCACAGGCCTCAACTGCGTCCCCTTCAGCTGGTAGACTATGCCCGAATTCGCTCAGGATGCCAAGGTGACCTGGCAGGTCTGTCAAGATCAGGACGTCTTTGTGGACCATGCTCTCCTCTTTATCCAATACTAGAATGCATTCCAGACTCTCAACTTACTATCCACGGCAATTCCTTTCCTGGTCTTGATAGGTTATGGTCGGATGCAGCTACCGGGACCCTACCCCAAGTCAGCTGGATTGTTGGCCCAGCTGGACTGAATGGAATATCTTCCATTCACGCCCAACGATGACGCCTGGTCACAGCAAGAGGTCGTAGAGTTCATCGTCAACGCGCCTTGGCTTCCGCCTCCCCTTTTTCACTATCTCCCCTTGGACAAGGGGTGGCCATGTCTTCACCGAGCTTGCCGGACCATAATTCCGCAGATCTTGTTTGCGGAGCAGTGGCTTGAAGCTATTAGATATCAAAATGTCCAATCAAACTAAAAGCCTTCCTGGCAACATGGCCTTATGTCGATTCTAATGAATGCTTTGGACCTCAGACAGCCTGATTACTCGATGCCCACCCTCGCGGATGGCGCTCCCTAATCTAAACATTCCTCAGACAACTATAACGGGTTCCGCTCTGCTAAACCCGATACGGCGATCCTAGCCTGCCGTCCCTTATGGGCCGGCGGACAAGAAGCTTGGTCCTTTGACGTTGGTAAAGAGGCATTTAAGCTGTTCGAGGATGCCTGACCGAAGGACGGTATCTGGCCTTCAAGAAGAATGGTAATGCGCTTGCCAATGCGGACAAAACACTACAGATGTTTTTGGTTCGAAAGCTCCGGCTGGGCAAGATAGTGTAACTCACCGATGGGTAGTTCAAGCGATGATTGGCATTGGAATAGATGGAGGTGAGGGTAGTGGAGTCTTTGCCATTACAAGTCCGTTGAATAGAAAATACATGTGATTGATCCAGATGGTAAGATCGACATACGAGTAAGCAGCCTTTTCGGTTTTACGACGTCACGTACCACGTTTGACAACGCCCAGCGCTGGAAGCAACTTGGGTCCAAGTAGGAGACGGTTTGGTCTGTACTCCAGTAGGAAGTTACAGAACCGTTCGCTCTGCAAGCACAAACTTATCTAGAATACTTTCGATCAGATTCTATACCGAAAAGCCTCCTGATAGGGTTGAGGGTGACAATTTCCAATTCACGTAAGATTAGACAGAAAGCTACTGAAAGCGTTAATTCATAAGGATCTCACCTGTGATTTTCACACTCCCTCCTCCAGTGGATTCGAGAAGCTTCACACGAGATCCACAAATAGATAGCTCTCGCTTAAGTGATAGGCCTAAGGTAGGGTATCGTGACCTTGGTATGCTTTGTCATGGATGAGATTGGTGCCTAGAGAATCTGCGAATGCGTTCGGATGTACATTTGCTGGGTGTAAAAAGTCGGATGCTCAAGCCTAAAGAGCATTTACTGCTCGAGTTCGATGAAGAGAAAGTCCCAACACCGCAAAAGTGATTGGTCCTACTAGCGTGAGCCGTATTACTATTAACGATGCTCCAGATGCTCACGTCAAAAAACCTTATCCCCAAATCCTACCAGTTCAACATCAATTGATGAACACCTCTCAACTACGCCAAGGTGGCTTCCTCACTCGTCAACGAGTCTCTGACACTGCTCACTTCATTCGTGCAACCACTATATAAAAGCTTCCCTGCGTCACTCCGCTCACATCTTACCTCATCCGCCACCTCCCTCCAGGCTTCCCTACCCCACCCCATCCTCGAGCAGGCTACCTCCATCCTTGCGAACACCACCCCCGAGACCCTTCTCGCTATTCTCCTCCCTGTCCTCATTTTCTTCTTCACAATGTCGAACTGGGGCACCCGCTTCTGGCCGTCAGGCCGCTACTCACCCTTCGGCTCCGCTGCTGGGCACCCCGCCCCTACCGTCACAGAGGACGATTATCAATATCTTGGACCAGATGACATTGTCGACCCTCCGCGGCAAAGTAGCTACGGCTTCCCATCATCAGGGCGCAATGCGACTCGCACCGACGGTGCAGGTCTAAGTCCAGACATCCTAGTTCTAAAACACCGAGGGACCACATATCCCCTACACTTCCCCGCCTACGCCATCGCAGACGGACATTTACGAGTTGGTGAGCTGCGACGGTTGGCAGCTAAGGAGACCAAGACGGATAACCCCCGTCGAATAAAACTCCTCTACAAAGGCAAAGTTCTAAAAGATGACCCACGCTCTTGCAAGGAAGAAGGCCTAAAGCAAAATAGTGAGCTAATGTGCGTCATCAGCGAAGCTTTACCTCCCGGGCTTCGGGACGAAGACGGAAGCAGCGAGTCCGCAGACGAAGACGAGATGCTGCAGAATGGCATCGGCGGAGGCCCTCGAATTGATGTCGATGGGTCTATACGGGGTGAGTCGCGCACAAAACGCAAAGGCCATCGGGGCGGCCGTAAGAAGAAAGGTGGCAGCGGCGTCAGCACACCTACCGAGCGTCATTCTGGCTTCCTTGCCCCTGAAGGCCCGTCCAGCAACTACAGTAGCGGTGGCTCTACCACGCGTTCGCATTCCCCCAACCCCCCTCAACCAACGAAGTCCCAAACCCCCTCCGAAAAACTCGAAGGAATTAGTCGAAACTTCCACATGCAGTTTGTGCCTAAATGTGTTCAATTTATGAATAACCCACCTAGCGACAGCAAAGCGAGGGACCTGGAGTATAAGAAGCTGAGCGAGACTATTCTGGCCCAGATCATCCTAAAGTGCGATGCTGTGGAGACGGATGGCGATGAGGGTTTGAGGGCTAGGAGGAAGGAGTTGGTGAGGGAGACGCAGGCGATGCTGAATAGTCTGGATGCTGTGGGCAAGCGGTAATTGTGGATATGGCGTGCAATGATGACAACGGAAGAGGCTAGGTCGTCCAAGGTCGTATGATCATTACTCTAGGCTCCGGAACTGCATTTTGGGAAGATAGGCTGCGTAGGTATCGCAGCATAAGCGGAACATTGTTAAGATGACGGGGTTACATTTCTCTCCGTTCATGGGGATGACGATCTTGGAAATGCGGACGGTGTTGCTCACGGGTGGTGGCTCATATAGACTTGGGCGGCTGGTTTCTTGTTTTGGCTGGGAAGAGACAACGAACCTAGCCAATGATCTTGCAAAATCCAGGGACTGATGGTTTTCTTGTCTATAGCGTCAGAAGTCAGGCATTGAAGGCGTGTTGTGCTGGCATACTAGCGCTTTGTGAGGGATTGGTGGCCTTGAATCACCGCAGGAGTCGTCAAACGGTAGCAATCCATTCCTCCAACAATTTTCAACCCTTCCAACCCTCATCAACTCCCCCTCTCGGCCCCATATCCGATCTTCCACACCAAAATTCCCCCTTCCCCTTCCCAATCCCAAACCCACGACTCCATCTTGGGCGAGCAAGATAGGGACGTCCGAGATACCCTCAAGCCCTTTCCTACCGTCCAGCTACCTCTTTCATCATATCTCACCGCTCTTTCTGCAAAACTGTGCCCTCTCAGCTCCTTTAGCCGGCTCGTTATCAAAACACGAGCATGGTTCCTTGCCACACTTCTAAGATTTCTCCATTGGTTTGGTTGCAATAACTAGTATCCATAGCATCTACGAAAAAAAATTCTGTTTTACTTTATTTCTACTATCAGTCCCCCCCAGGACAACCTTTCTTGATGGGGGGGGTCCTGGGATGGGGGTGGATGGGGTTTGTTCGCAAGGAATGTTTGCAGATTGGGTTTGGGGGTTTGGGGTTTGAGATACAGCATGTGTTGCTGAGGAATGTTTTTTTTTCCGGTTAGATACTGGGATGTTGCTGAGAGGGGTTTTTGTGGTTTTGGTATTGACAAGTTCAACGGATTCCCTAATCCATAATCTCCTAATTTTAGATATCAAATCCCTATTGCCATCCCAACTCTTTCAGCCAAAAAGCCCATCTTCCACCTTCCCACCTTCCCACCCTCCACTCCGCCCACCACCACCTCCTCCTCCTCCCCTACCACTACTGCCACCTCCCACCACCGCTCCACGGTTTTCTACATCCTTCCCACCAACATCTGCGGCCGCTTCAACCAAACACACCCACCTCGTGCAATGATGTCTTCTTGGCTAACGCAGGGACTATCATGGGTGCTGCTTGCGCGGGCACTTACGTGGGGCCGGGACTGTAGGGGATTGGGTGTAGAATGAGAGTGGGAGGGTTGTGGGGGGGCGTGTGTGATTGTGGATCAGGGTATCCTGGGGGAGGGTAGGGGGTGTGAGGTTAAGGGGGTTGATTGGTTGGTTGGTTGGGATGTTTCCCGTAAGGGTATCCAAGCTCAGTAGCTGAGATTTTTGCATCTTGAAAGAGCTATTGTAGCCATGGCTGACCCGGGGGTGTTTTGTATCCCCACTTTTCGATACTTTGTAGGATTTGGAAACGCATCGAAAGTTCTAGTAGTAGGCTTCGGTGGCTCAGCTGGCATTGGGGTTAGAAAAAGAAAGAAGAAGAGTGGATGGAGTTGACTTTAAGATGTGATTGATATCCTTAGTAGTTCCTCAAGCAAACTGTTGAAATACAATCAGCCTCCACAAAAGCTTTTATCGAAACCAGTCAACTCGGCATCTTATGTCACAACATCCAGCATAGCTTGGTTTACTCCAACAGCAAGATACAAGAGGCCGTCTTTCTATGCAGTGAATGTTCTCTACGCCATCTAGATCCGTGCGCCGTGGCGTTTCTATTATTTGCGTGATCCACGTGATGACCGCGGGGGCGGGCCTCATTGGTTTTCCTGTGGTGGGATGAGCGAGGATTCTGTTAGGTTAGAGTTGGCGTCTCTATGGAGACGTGCTGGGTGCGTGTGCTTGTGTCTTTTTTATTGCCGGGTTGTGGAGTTGATGAATGCGCGAAACCGATTTGGAGACTGTGGATTTAGTGGGAGAATCGTGTGGGGAAGAAAAAGGAAGAGTTTGAGTGGTCATGATGGGGCCGATGGGGTTAAGTGAGATATACTCATGCAGAAAATTTAGCAGGATGAGTGGAATGACTATCAGAAATATCTAACCAGCATTAACAGCACCGTATTTGCATAGATAGCCCGAGCCTGCACGATTATGAAAACTAAGATCAAGCAAAAAACCAGAACCTTGTAGCTTTTTCTGTTACTTGAAAAAAAGTATGAAATGGTTGCAAGACAAGAACAATACGTCGATAACAAGATAATGGGTGAGGTTCGAGATATGGTAACATCGGTATTCGAATAGAAATTAGGGGGGAGAAGTATATGATGGAGGTTGAGAGGCAGAGAGGCAGAGAGGGAGAGTTGGAGAGTTGACGCTAGTCGAGATGAAGTGTCTGTCAGTGAATGGGTCAACGAGAAAGAAGCGCAAGATAGCAAGTACGAGGGAGTGGATGTGAAAGTTCAAAGAGATAAATACACGATAAGTAGAAACAGCACCGATAAGAACATTGTAATTATCAACCGAGCAGTTACAGAAGTAGGTGCCAAGAACCAGAACGACGACATTGAAATGACTGGAGTTATCCATCCAATAGCGATGATAAATTCAAAGAATGAGGTAACATATCTGATGGAGGACTGCAAAGGGATGATCGAAGGGCGTCTTTGTACACGAAACGAAGGTGATGTAGGTTGGAATGAAAATGTTGAGGCCAGAGGACTAGCTGGAGATAGCGATGTAGGTTATTGTTTTCTTTGCGACGGGAAAATGAACATACTCAAGCCAGCGGCTGGCGAACCCACAAGCTAACAATGGCACCTACTTCATACCCGCATATCCCCTTAACACTCGCAAAGTTTTTTCACACCATGAAAGCCTTGCTCCCCTCCACCAACCCATCATCCGCCTTTGTCACCGCCACCCAATCCGGCACAAACCGCTTCGCCTCATCCAAGGCAGGAATAACACCGGTTTCATTATCGTCACTCCACAGACACACGACGCGGCCATCGAGGCCAGTCCCGCCTTCGCTGTCGTGCTCATCGACATCCCAGCTGACGTCAATGTCCCAGGGCTTTTCCCAGGTGCGGCTCCAGAGCAGGATGCGGTTGCTGCCGTCTTCCGATACGCGCTTGAAGCGTTTGTCTTCTCCAGCGCCGAGGACGCGGAAGTCTGAGATGGGTTTGTTGAAGACGATTCTGCAAGAGCGCGTGTTGCGGCCCCATAGGTGGAAGCGAGCTTCAGGTTTGCTTGAGTTGCGGGTGATGTTCAAGGTAAGCCAACCGGCGTAGCCAAGCTCGGGTGGGACTCCAGGATGCGTGTTCTTGACGACCTGAGGAGGGATGCCATCCCATGCACACTCGGTCAAATCTCTTCGGACTGAGCTCTTGGAGCATTCGAGTTTCTGACCAGCTGCGCTTGGAAGGCTGTAGATGGCTTCACCCAGGTAAGGCTCACCAATCCCTATCAGCGATACTCGGTTGATACCTGTATCGAGGTCCACCTTCTGGATAAAGTAGAGCTTGAGACGATTATTGGGAGAAAATGGAAAGGCCACCAGGTTGTAAATGAGTGTACCAGCAAAAACAAGGAGGAGGAATGTTGGGATGTGGTAAGTGTACCGGTGTAGGAACGGCCCAAGCGGAGCGAGGATGAGGATAGATAAGGCTGCAATGCCCAAATATACGAGCAGTGGTGGGTTTCCGTCCTGTAGAGTCTGGTAGCTTGCAGAAGTGAACAGCAGCGCGATTTGACCGACCAAAATGACAAGGATGGGAGCAAGAATAACAAATTGAAGTAGCCAGGTCCACGTTGGCAGGGACGAGCTCCAAGATTGCTCATCGCCATAGACTTTATGCTTTTTCTTTTCATCCATTCCATGCTGCTCATCTTCGTTCCCATCGGGATGAGCAGAGGAGTAGTGTGGGAAGGTGGTTTGTCTACCACTGGGGAGCAATGAGGTAGATTCTGTGGCATCCTCTTCCTCGTCACCATTCTGCTCTGGCCCGCGCTTCATCTGATCCCCTGTAGCTGACGCTAGCAATCTCGCACTCGAGATGCTGCCGGATCGTGGGCTAGTCGACTGTTCTTCCTCTTCCTCAACCGCTTCAGCATAGTCAGATTTGCGCGGCAGGCCAAAGAGCTCCAAAAATGATATCGTACTCGCCACGAATGTGGCAGAAAAGTAGAAGAACATGAAGTAGCCTCCAGCTATCTTTGGTTTCTGTTCTAGCACAGTCACGACGATCAGTACTAGCCAAGTACCTGCAAACATCCATAACAGAGAGTAAGCTCGTTGAAAAGCTGTTGGTCTTACGAAATCAGCGGCTCTGGAAAGAAACCATGCAAGGAATAGCCAAGCAGACATCATCATACTCCAGACAGCGTATGGACTGCTGTGAACGATGTAGGGGTTGATTTTCGTCAACAGGAATCCCAGACCAACCACAGCAGCAGACGAAAAAACGAATATGACTGGGAATCTCACTATGCCTCGCCAGCCATATAGAGACACCGAATCATCGCCTTCGGCATGATGATGGTGCTTGGATGCGCTAAAGATGTAGAACTTGTCAATTTTGACGAGAACCGCTCCGATCACGATGAGCGTCAAGGGGGCAACTACTAGTAACGTGACTGAAAGTGCGAAAAGTGTATGCAGCTGAAAGACTGCAAAAGCTCTGCCAAGAAGATCAAACCAAACACCATCTGAACCTTTACCGCTTGGCACTTTTCCATTACCAGAATTTTCACCATCAAACGTTGAGCTGGTATCTGAGGCAAGTCCTTCCACCGTAGACAAAGCGGCCGAGAGCATATGCCATAAAGAGTCCACGCTGGTATGCCTCGCGTCATCCTGTTCTGTATGGTAACGCGCTCTTGGCTCCATGAAAGCTACATCAAGGCCTCGAAGACCTAAGACTCCATTGAATATAACGTAATCCGTTTGGCTCCTTACAAGACCCCTGTTGAAAGCATCTGCACTGACTACAGAACCGAAGGGGTAGGCACTATTCTGGTAGAATCTGGTAACTTCGAGATCAGTAGTTCTGAAGAGCGTTGCGCGGCCGCCTGCTCCAGCTCCCTCAAGATTGAGAAACGTGTGAGCATACCGTGACATAGGGTGCTGGCTGAAGGCCCAAGCGCCGTTCAGAAAGTCCTCCTCGCCGTTGTTAATCAAAGCGACAATTCCCTTCTTAGGTTTCTGGCCATCTGTGGTGAAATGCTTGATTAACTGCAGAACCGTAATAACTCCAACTCCGTCATCCGAGGCCCCAAAGCCCGTGGAGACGCTGTCATAGTGAGCATTCACAAGGACTCCCCCTTTACTAGGGGGTTTCTTATTTCTCCTCCACCAGTCTTCATGCCCGTCCTCTGATCCACGTATGTAGACAATGATATTGGTGCCTTCAAAATATACACTCAACCCCGGATTCCGATGCGAACCAGAGCCGCTTCGTCTTCCACTTTGAGAGAAAGTCACGTTCGACGTCATATCAGAGAAGACCACAACAGGAGCGCCTTTTGGTATGGTGGAATTCCCAGATACTGCGTAACGCCTGTCATCAGAGACGTGACGAGACGCTACGCCATTCTCATTTAGTATAGTATTAATTCTCATGAGCAACCAGTCGCGGACCTCATCGTTTCGTCGGCTATTATAGGGATGAAATCCATTACTGAGGGTTTTGAGGTCTTGCCATGCTTCTGTCAAATTGGTACCAATGACAGCTGTTGGGTTGCTAGGAGCGGAAGGGACAACAAGGTGTATTACGAGTAGGGTAACGATAAGCGCAGCGTAGCTGATTGATGTGATGATTGTGACAGGTAAAGGTCTGAAAGCAATAGGGTTATAGAGGCTTTTCTTCATTTTGGATTATGTACTCTGCTGTTTGAGGTCAGCATCCCAAGCATATAAGGTATACGCATGATGTAGACAAGACATGAAACCGTACGCGACACCCTGACGTACTTTTACTCAGCAGTGATGTACGACGCAAGCATGACACTCGGAAGGATTAAGGAGAGACATGCACGACATGAGCAGAAGCGGAACTCTGGCAGCAGTGATAACGAATAAAACGTAAAGGAGCGTTTGGTTGGTCGCGTGGACGAAGGATGGCGGGGTCGAACTGCTCCCTGCATCATAAATATATAGTTCTGCCAGGAAAGGCGGTGAAGGGTCTAAAGACCTTTTCCTTACCGCCCACCCGCCCTACTCGATTACAGAAGAACCTGCTATGTATCAAGAGGCTGAGCTGCCACAGCTCCCAGTAATTCGAGGGGTATAGAAAGTAAATCAATTGGGTTAGATGACGAGTCATTACATGTATATACCAAATCTTGCGAGAAAGCAGTCAACCTGTGGAACGACATGAAGGAGCTTCCTCAATTATCGATTCTACCGACTCATCATCCTGATTGTTGTTGCTCCCTATCAATCCCACTTATCGATACTCTCGTAAAGCTTCTGTGGCCAGCACCCTCGTTGATGGTATCTATTGGTAGCGGCACAGGATTATTGGAAGCTCTTCTTCTCAAGAAGCGCTCCCAAATAACACTCAAGGCTATCGAGGCCTCTAATACTGCTAACCAGTACATGCGCGAAGAAGATCTCCATATTGTACGTGGAACCTGGGATATTTGTTATTTGGCAGCAGATGCAAAGACTTGGCTCTTTGTCTATCCTCGAGAACCGCATCTCATAAGCAGATATTTGCAGGCCTATGGATCTCGGAGTGTGAGACTTATAATTTGGATTGGTCCTAAAGCGGACTTCTCAGATTATGAAGAAGCCATGTGTATGGCCAATTGGCAAAACAGACTTGTTGAGGACTCTGGTCTCAGCCATTACGAACTTATGGTGATATGGGAAAGAATTGAAGGATAACTCTGATGCTTAGGATTGATTACCCTCAAACATATTTCCGCGACCTTAGTATAAAGTGTAGTAAAGGTATGTGTAGAGGTCGATGAACCAGCGGCACTGAATCGTATTTACTGTCTCAAATACTCATATAACGTGCGCTGGTACTGCTGGCCACTAGGACTGTGTTCTGTAAGTGCTCGAAGGCATGGAATAGATACAGTTGCTTCACATTCCCATTGCTTGAACACTTGATCGTGACTTGGATGCGGATTATGCCTGTGACGAAGGGGTAGTCCTAAGTGGTTTCAATCGTGAACATAGAGATGGTACCTTTTCGAATTTGATGACAATATGTACCTTACTTTTAGACTTGAAGGTGCTAAAGTGGTTGACCAACCCTAATCAAATAGGGCTTAGCTCAACGCACATTCGTCTAACCCTCACATCGAACCCAACGTCAATCACCTTGCGACTACACCGATAGTTAAGGGGCAACGCAAGCTCCTACCCTTCTTTAGGAACACACTTCGTTGAAAGATCGAATCTCAGGATGTCGACGTTCGACTCTGTCGTAAGTCTCGAGCTGTTCCGAATTGAAGTATCCATCATCACGGCCATGCAACTGACGCACCCCTTCCAACAGGTCGTTATCGACGGTAAAGGACATCTCCTGGGCCGTCTTGCCAGCACGGTTGCCAAGCAATTGCTTAACGGCCAGAAGATCGTGATCGTCCGCTGCGAGGCTTTGAACATTTCTGGCGAATTCTTCCGCGCAAAACGTACGTTGATTCTATATTGGCAAAGGGACAGCGGCTGGCGGTGAAAACATTCAAAATTCGTGTGCTTTCATGCAGTTAAGATTGATGAATGATGGATGGATCGCTGACGTATTACCCCACACAGTAAAGTATCTGGCCTACCTTCGCAAAATGACCCGCTACAACCCCACCCGAGGAGGTAAGCCATCTACGAACAAGCAAAACCGGCAACGCCCAAGGAAACCGGTGGTCGTATATGGCCGTCACGACTAATTCATATGTCCCCTAGGTCCCTTCCATTTCCGCGCCCCATCCCGTATCTTTTACAAGACTGTCCGTGGCATGATTCCGCACAAGACCGCTCGTGGTGCCGCAGCAATGGAGCGACTCAAGGTCTTTGAAGGTGTACCCCCACCATACGACAAGAAGAAGAGAATGGTAGTCCCGCAAGCGTTGAGGGTATTGAGGTTGAAGCCAGGGAGGAAGTACTGCACTGTCGGAAGACTGAGCCACGAGGTTGGCTGGAAGTACCAGGACGTGGTTGCGAGGTTCGTCGTCCTTTTAGGATTATAACAGATATGGCTTTTGTAAACCTCGCTTACAATTCGTGCAGATTGGAGGAGCGAAGAAAGGTTAAGGGAGCTGCATACTATGAGCGAAAGAAGACCGCGAGGAGACAATTGTCAGAAGCGAAGAAGAATGCCACAGTCGACGAGGAGACTAAGACGCAGCTCGCAGAGTATGGGTATTAGTTTTCGAACAGTTGCTGGCGCTTTAGGGGCTTATCAAGGCAAAAAGCTACCGAGGGATTTCGAGAAAGCATGAACTGTCTGTCAACAGCCAATCGATCACATAGCATCCAAATCTAGCCCAGCCTACAGGATCTGTGAAACTCTACATCGAGAGGGTCTCTTTGGCTGTAATTAGCATGGGTAGTTTCGGATTGCTTTGTTTTTAATGAAGAATTTCAAAAGCCCAATGGTAGAATCTAAATTACTGGCTGGAGTGGTCTTACCACCGCGCACCATGATATCAAAGGCCCTAACGAAGAGTAAGATCTCAAACTACGTATCATTTCTTGTGTCTCGTCGGCGCACCGGGAAACGCTTCCCAATCTCCAGATTTACCCCACACTTCCAAGCCCCCCTTTGACCGACCTAATTGTGGACCCGCTCGAGCCATTATAGATCTTGAGGCTGTCATGAACTCGCATACTCTGTCATCACTATTCTCTGCTTACAGTGGACTTTGGTACGTGCTGTTATGTTGAGCGTGTTGAGCAATCAACAAGATGTCTGGCCCTCAGTCTCGGCTGTCAAGACTAGCCGCGCATTTTCTTCCCTCGTCTGCTCCTCAGTCCAATCCTGAATATCAGCATCGCAACAACTTTCACACCCTTTCTCCAACATTCTTTCTCCCCAGAGCTGCCGCAATAGAGCCAGATGTACGTATACTACCAGCATGGAGTTCATAACTGACTGCTGGCGCAGGCCGAAGCTATATATCACGTAACTGCGAATGAGAGGATTCTGCGGCGTTCGTACCGAGAAGCAGCCGACAGAGCTCGAGGGCTGGCGTATTACATTAAAAAGCATGGCTTCAAGAGAGTAGGCATATTATGCCCTAATACTCCAGCGTTTCTGGAGTCAATCTTTGGAATCGCCGCTGCTGGAGCGGTCAATGTTGGTATGCTCAAAGTTACGTGCACAGTGGAGAACAATTATTGAGAAATGCTCTCTACAAGGGGTCAATTACCGATTGAAGCCCGAAGATATCGTATATATCTTCTCACACGCTGAGGTTGATGCTATCATTGTCGATACTGAATTTTTACCACTCCTTGACACCTACCGACAAGCAAACCCGAGGATACCGGCAATAGTCGATGAGGATACCGATGCCACAGAGGGCGAGCTCAGTGGCGCATTCGACCGAGCCATACTAGAAGGCCTACAGTATGACGTAGATCAAGGCGGAAAGGGATGGGAAGGCCTCCAGGCGCAAGTAGGGAATGAAGAGGATGTTATCGCTCTAGCATATACGAGCGGAACTACCGCGAAGCCTAAAGGAGTTGAGTTCACACATCGAGGCTGTTATGTTGCTGCACTGGGCAATGTCATAGAGTCTGGATTGAACTATCATACGGGGAGATGCCGATATCTATGGACTTTACCGATGTTCCACGCAATGGGTTGGACTTTTCCCTGGGCTGTAACGGCTGTCAGAGGTACACACTACTGCATACGCAAGATCGATTATCCAGAGATATGGAGACTTTTGCGAGACGAGCATATCACACACTACAACGCTGCGCCTACGGTCAACACGCTTCTTTGTGCAGCCAAGGAGGCTGTACCTCTTCCTCACCCTGTCCGTGTTACTGTCGCTGCGAGCCCACCGACAGCGCATCTTTTCGAGCAAATGACGAATCTAAACCTGCACCCGGTCCATGTCTATGGACTGACTGAGACTTACGGGCCTATCACGAAAGGCTATCATATGCCGTTATGGGAACAAATCCCAAAAGAACAGAAATATCAGAACATGGCCCGGCAAGGCCATGGTTTCATAACCAGCCTGCCGATCCGTGTGGTCAAGACCGATGTACCTGAAGGCACAATCATCGACGTAGAGAAGAACGGCAAAGAGATCGGAGAAATTGTCTGTGCCGGCAACATTTGCGCCAAGGGATATTACAAGGACTCGGAGGCAACGAGAAAGCTGTTTTCTGGGAACGTGCTTCACACTGGCGATTTAGCAGTATGGCACGGGGACGGAGCAGCACAGATTCTGGATAGAGCAAAAGACATCATCATAAGCGGTATGCTACTTCAACTGTCGACTAAGAAAGGCGTTTTTCTTGCTAATTTATGAATGCAGGAGGGGAGAACATCTCATCCGTTGCATTGGAATCCATGCTTGCCACGCATCCTGATATTCTAGAGGCAGCAGTGGTTGCGGTAGCTGATTCGCATTGGGGTGAACGACCCAAAGCGTTCATTACAGTGCAGGCGGGTAAAAACCTAAGGGCCGAAGAGGTCGTTGAATGGGCCAAACATAATAGTGGTATAAGCAAGTTTATGGTTCCTAGGGAAGTGGAGATAGTCACCGAGCTTCCAAAGACAAGTACGGGGAAGTTAAAGAAGAACGTCTTGCGGGAGTGGGCGAAAGGAGCTGATAGAAGCCAGGTGACTTGAAGCCAGCATTGTCGTTCATACAGTATGTGCAAGTAGGGGCTATGTAGATGTATAGGAGATATAGGGAAATGTTACTAGAAGACCACTGCTTGATACTTTATGAGAGTGAAATAGTCAATGTGCCTACCTTAGGTATCTAGCTTCCTAATAAGGTGAGCAAGCATGTGATCATTACGGAGACCCAAATTCGGCTGTCTGTAGACTGAGGCGGAGTCTTGGGCGGCATCGATAACCGCCCGAACGTATGCATCCCTGCAAGTGCGAGACAACGCCCAATGCCAAACTGATCGGTTCTGTTCGGTTCATTCATCACCATCGTCTCGACGGATGCTCTCCTTCTAAATACTTTCAAGACAAACAATTCATTAGCGATTACATGATACATCACGTTCAACATGAATCTAATGCAAACACCCCAAGAAGGACTACCATGAATACGAGAATCTGCCACAGCCTCAAGCGACTCTCCAACTTGCACGCGCCCACCGTTTCCGTCAATACCTTCAAACACTGACAAATCAACTCCTTTAGCCTATTCATCGACAAACACTTGGTGGGAAAGAATTAGGAATTGGTACAACACTTTTCCTTGGGAAACGCGACTTTAAGAGAAGGCATTTGGGCAGCTACGAAGGAACGGGATCTAGCATCCTTCACCAAGCTTCTCCTGCCCTATCCCTTCTTCAACATATCAACAGCCTGTCTCTGTGTGGGCTTCATGGTTCTCGAGACATAACGTCTAAACCCCCAGGTCTGACAACACACGACCGCCCGACTATCCTCTAAGCTCTCGCACTTCATCCTCGTTATCGATTGACTCAGCCAACCTATCCCCAGCTTCTCTCCAAATATCATATCGTGTTCCAATAGACACTACGCGGAAATGGTCCGACCACGGCCTCCGATGCTGGATATCAGCGAAACGACATCAGCTTCGTCATCCTCGAGCTCTCCCGAGCGAGCCGTTTATGATGACACCGACTTCTTCACAGCGCAAAGAAATGATTCGCAATCCTCCATCGGGGTCTCGTCCCTACGGGACATGACCATGTCGCCGTCACTAGAACGAGAACACAGATTAACTCCTATTAGTCGCCTTCCTCCCGAACTCCTGATATGTGTATTCTCAAAGCTGAGCTCGAGCGTGGACCTGAGAAATTGCTTACTGGTGTCCAAGGCATGGTCGAGGAATAGCGTGGACCTACTGTGGCACAGGCCGTTATGTAATACGTGGAAAAACCTGCTCAATGTCGTTTCCTCGGTACGGAAGGAGAACCCATACTTCCCCTATTATGGGCTTGTCAAGAGACTGAACCTTTCGAATCTAAGCGAACAAATCAGCGATGGAACGGTACAGTCATTTGTATCATGCAAAAGGGTAGAAAGGTTGACCTTGACTGGTTGTGTCAAACTTTCCGACCAAGGGGTAATCTGCCTTGTCAATGGAAGTAAGAGTCTGCTCGCCCTGGATATAACAGGCCTAGAGTCTGTGACAGACCATACTCTTTTGGCTGTATCTCAAAATTGTCCCCGGCTTCAAGGACTCAATATCACAGATTGCTCTAGAGTCACTGACGAGTCCCTCGTCGCTGTAGCGGAAAATTGTCGATATCTGAAGAGAGTAAGTGTTTTAATCGAGACTGGAAAAGACCTGCGCTGACGATAAAACAGCTCAAGCTTAACAACTGCTCGTTAGTCACGGATGAATCCATCTGTGCCGTAGCAGAGAACTGTCCGTCGATGCTGGAGATAGATCTCCATAATTGCAGACAGATAACAGACATATCCATTACAGCTCTAATATCTCGTGGCCGTCAACTTAGAGAACTTCGCATTGCTCATTGCCATCTAGTCACTGATCATGCCATCCTAGAGTTACCTAGACAGATGACGTTCGAAAGTCTTCGCATTCTCGATCTTACGGCCTGTGTTCAACTCCATGATGATGCGGTGGAGAGAATCATAGAATCCGCGCCACGTCTAAGGAATCTCGTCCTTGCGAAGTGTAGAGAGATCACGGATCGGTCGGTGCTTGCAATTACAAAGCTCAGCAAGAACCTACATTACATTCATCTGGGTCACTGTGCGCAGATAAGTGATACGGCGGTCATACAGCTTGTTAAGATGTGCAATAGGATCAGGTACATTGACCTGGCATGCTGTCACCGCCTTACCGACGCCAGCGTGAAGCAGCTTGCAACGCTTCCTAAGCTGAGAAGGATTGGCCTTGTAAAATGTCAAGCTATCACGGACGTAAGTATACGTGCCCTAGCAAAGGCGGGCTCGGAGCCCCCTCGCAAGTACCCCCTAGGTGTGAGTCTACTGGAGAGGGTACACTTGAGTTATTGTGTGCACTTGACGCTTCAGGTACGATTGACTTAGCAACATCCTTATCTGCAGTACTAAAGCTCTCAAAAAGGGAATTCATGCGCTCCTCAATCAATGCCCAAAGCTCACACACCTTAGCTTGACCGGCGTTCAAGCGTTCTTTCTTCGAGAAGATCTGATAACATTTTGCAGAGAGGCACCGTCAGGTATAGCTCCCCTCAAATACATCTAAGGATCCTCTTTGCGTTTATATCTCTACTAATATTCTGCGCAGAGTTCACGGATCACCAACGCAATGTATTTTGTGTGTTTTCAGGCGAGGGTGTAAATCGTCTTCGCAACTATCTGAATGACAATCAGCCTTCCGTGATCTATGATACCGAGGGCACAATGTACGATGACCGTGACGGCGAAGAAGCGGACGCCGATCAACAAGTCACCGGATTGATGCATGCCACAGGATTAGGTGCTGACGATGATGATATGGATGATGAAGTGGATGTTGGAGATGATAGCCAGTATGGTGGTGAGGTCGATGGCTGAAATAACTGCCGGTTTCTGACCTGGTCGTCGTGCCGACATTTTTATGAAGCTTTTTTCATCCGCAAACTACAACTTTAATGGGGTAACGGTAGGCATAGATGGATTCACGAGCGAGATTCGAGAGATTTGATTACATGGTGCTAAGGCCATGTTTTACCAATTTTAGCCCAAGGATACCCTTATGTGTTTGCATTACGGCCGAACAGCTTTTTCCGCGAGGAATGGAGACACACTCACTCATGGCTGGGAGAGGTGTTGTGTTTCCTGTCTTTTAGAGCTACAACAAGCAAGCTTGCATTACCTAGTGACATAGCTAAGTACAATTCCTATCATGTTCCACTGCAGTCTTCGTTGTACTATATCCAATCCTCGTGACTAGAATTCACCACGACAACATTTGATCACGATCGTGCATTGCAGGTGTCTAAACTCTCACCGTTTTCCGTAGTGCTCATATTCATTCACGACACATCCACCCCACATCGATATTTCTTACCCTCCTCATTGATGCATCTCCACCTAAACATTCAATACTTCTTACCCGTAATAGCAGATACACAAAGGTCACCCACACCAACAAGAATGCGCAAATCCAAACATATGCCGGTTTTGGCTCCACAATCCTCCACCACAGAACCCTTGTCTCTCGCCAAGATCCGTCAACAGTGGATCGCGGCCCTCGAACTAGCCCCTATACCCTCCATTGCGGCACAGAAACGTATTGTCAGCCTTCTCAAGGTCCACCACGAGATCGAGCATAAGCCTCCGCTCCTCACACCCCGTCAGATGGCCCTTCTATTCCTCAACCTTGGGCTCTTGCGTGCGTTTCTCGGCGACTATTGGTTGGCCGAAGGCAGCTTCAAGGAAGCTCTGAAGCTTGACGAGGGCAATGTGGTGGGATGGTATGGCTTAGGCATCGCGAGGTTTCTGCTTGGGGATCTGACGAACAGCAAGAGGGCTTTTGGGAGGTGTTTGGGATGTTTGGGCAATCATGAGAGTTTACCCGTGAAGGTGTGGGTAGCTGTTGGAGGGTGGCACGGTTGTGGACTGGAAATGGAAGAAGAAATCAGGGAGGGAGGGGTGTGGAATTTCTCGAAAACCAGGGTGGTGTGGAACTTGAAACATACGATACATGAGATGGCCTGGAAGAAGGGGGGCCGACAGAGGCCGGCGGAGGGAAAGTGCGGGCTTAACGGTGTTCCTGTAGGGGTGCTATTCGGACCAGAATTTGATATTCCTCTTCCTACACACCATGACGTGGTAATGGGGCGATTGAAACAGCTCGGAATGCTTTCCGGTAATGTCAAAACATCTGATGATTTGCAGCGGGAGAAAGAGAAAGCTAGCGAAGAAGAATTGCAAAAACGCAGGAAAACAGTTTCCGATATCCATCCGGCGCTGAGGCCAAAGCTGTCTCTTCTCCAACGCTCGAGAGCAGGGCCTTCCGGTAACTTGTACGATATTCCCGAGTCTGCGGAACCTCTATCTGCTGTTCCCTCATTCCCAGTCCTACAGCCCCAGCAGACTTATTCGAATCGCATTGGCCCTCCGCCCGAACTTTCCCCACTACGACCTCGACTTAGAAGAGCGAAGACTGGATACTCAACTAAAAATTCATCTTTTCCGGTGCCTCCACTGCAGGAAAACGTTTCAAATAACACAAGTCCTCCTTCTAAGCTTCCTGGATTTCAACAGCAACCCATAACGGTGAAAACTGAGAAACCAGCTAGCACACTGTCCAGATCCCCGGAAACCCGGCAAACTTGCCCCGTACTCGGAGTTGATCTATTACGCTCTTTCTCTCAAGAAGAGTTAAAGAAGGCAGATACCTATGACCAAGCCTCCATTCGCCCAGAGTCTTCAATATCACAACAAGCTGTGCTAACATCCACTGATCCTCCACCTGTTCCTCCTCGCTCTCACAAGAGAATAGATGTTGAGCCAAGCGCGCCAGCCTCCACTCAACTTCAAATCGCCAAGCTAGAGCAAGCTTCCGCCAATCACACGCTTCTTCAACCCAACCCATTTCACCTTCTAAAAAACCTAGAGAAATCGAATATTGGCGATGACGTCCAGTCCTCTCCCATCTCTTTGACTCATAGCGCCAAGGGTGATCTATCGTTAAACAGAAAGCAAGCTCTGCATTCACTACAAGCTTCTTCGATGGCCCATATTGCTCTTCCAAAGTCTCCTTCAGAGCAAGAGCCTAAAGAAGGTGAGAGCAACACCACCTCAACTCACCTTGAGCCAACCAAGCAAAGTAATGGACTTGGCTCGCCATATCTTACAAATCAGCCATCCTGGTGGTCTCTTCCTGAAGAAGAAATTGACCGTCTTAATAAGATCATGTTCGAGAACATTGCCCAGTTAGATGCAATTGCTGGCAGAGGCAGACCCGCCTCTGCCTATAGAATACCGCCTCGTCGTGATAGTCTTCTACCACCCCCAGTTTCCGCTACATCCTCTTCGTTTCCAACCAAAGCTCCGAAAGCGGACCCTTTCGCTAACCTCTTACCTTTTGGCTTCAATCGTGTATCTCAAATTCGTGATTCAGGCTCGTCCTGCAACACTACTTCAACTTCATTACTCAATATCTATGATCAACAAGACACAAATACCTCCGCTGGTGGACCCTCGCATTTGAACCCTGTATCCGCTCCCACATTTAGCTCTCATGGTCAAGACTTTTACACCGGTCAAACATCGGCCTCGAACGTAATATCTGCTCCATCAGAAGGCTATTACGAATCACACCATGCCTACGGCCGCCCAACAGGCCCAACCTATCCAGCTCCAAGCATGAAGAAACTCCAGTCTCCCCTATCTCCAGCGACTACAACGAATCCGACAGCAAAGGTTGTACCTCCACCTTTCCCTCTAGCCAAGTCTGCAGAAGAATCTAGAAACATGAAGAACCTCCAAATTCCCACTGCCACTAGCGCAGCACCCACGGCACCCAACACACTCTTCGAGCGTCCATCCAACTCGATCAGTATCGAGCTGCCCGATAAATTTGCAGATGGGGGCATCACCATATACCATTTCAATTTCAGAGAAGAACAAGACGACGAGCTTGCGCAGCTATTCCGTGGTAACGGAGGGTGTTTTCTGGGAAAGAATATAACAGACGATTTGCAGCGTGCATATGAGCATCAGTCACAAAGGAAGACCGAGGAACAAAGGTGTGTTGAACGGGTACTGAAGGCACGAATTGCTAGGGAGAAGGAAGAAGAGGACCGGGAGGTTGGAGGGCTAAGTCCGGATGGGTTGCTGCGGCCAGTCGTATTCGATAAGCTCGACCATCACAACCGCATGTTCAGGAAGAGTAAATATAGACAGATTGAGGGAGCAAGCCGTGGATCTAGTAATCTGCTGCAACCGGAGGAGAGGAAAGAGAGGCAGAATGAGGGGAAAAGGCTTGGATCTGATGATCTACTGCAACCGGGGAAAGATGTATTTACGCAGGTTGAAGGTCAAGGCCTTGGCTATGTTGATATGCTACAACCGACTGTGTTTCCGGAGGTTCCGCAGAAGAAGACAAGGAAGGTGAAGGAGACGTGGAAGATCGATGAGGATGGGCATGTCGTGTGAACGTTCGCGCCTTCTGCTTTGTGCCATTTCTGAAGTACGGTTAGCGTGTTTGCGTATTGCACGCATTTTGTTCAGTGGGGATTGCCCTCATAGCCAGAAACTTTCTTGGCGGATTTCGCTTTTGCCTGCATTCCATTCGAGCGGACTGCGGAAAGGAAAGTTGCAGGTCTCTCAAAGCCAAAAACACCCTTCTCGAGTTTTTCATCTGCGCGTACTGCATTCAAGCACACCTTGGAGCGGGAAGAGGTAATCCGAAGAGCGGAGCTTTTTCTTTGGGTTTTGCACATGCATGCATTCATGTGAGGGGATCTTGGCTGTGGAAGGAAATGAACAGATAGTGGAGAGACGATTGATGAAGGGCTCCCAAAGTAGAGACTTTCTTTCCTCTTTACTGCATCGGCGTGCATTGCATTCGAGCCCCCTTTGTCTTCACAACTCGAATACCCTACGCAGTCAAGCCTGCATGCATATGTACTGTCAGCAAAAATACTCCTACATCCTATTTTCCAAAACAACCAAAAACACATGAAACACTAAGAACCCGTCACAGTACCACAAACATTCTCCCTCTCGAAAAAAATACACGATAACATAGTCCCTTCTAGTCACAACATGCACTTGTTTCGAACCTCAATCCTCACTCACGTGAGACCTCATAGTTAGTAGCGCTGCGCTCAGGTTGATGCCCGCGAGTATGTAGGATTTTTAGAGTCGTCGTTCCCAGCAATAGATCCGAAAGTGAGCTTTCCTTTATCGATCTAACATCTTCGCCACCGCTGTAAGAATACTAGCATTCGCTTTACGCAGACAAACAAAACAACAGTCTACAAACAACGATTCCAACTCACTTCATCACTCGTGTGATCCCCATCAATCATTGTCAACTCCGATTTCTTCGCTGGTTGTTTTCTTTGTTATTTTCGTGTGTGTTGCTGAGATGCGCGACCAAGAGGGTTTAGCATCGTGTATGAGTATCGAGTAAGTGATGTCTGGTACTCCTGTTGACGTTCTCTATTTAATCAGATCCTTAACGAATGTCCAACGAAAAATCTGCACCCTTGATGGGTATTGCGCTGGCTGTAAGCGCTCCACTCATATCTTTCTTTCTTTGGGAAGCTATTCGTTCTGAGAATGATCGACCAAATAATGTTAGTATGTTTAAAAATTAGTATGTGAGAAAACGGCCTCGCAAAAACGGGGCGTCGAGGCCATCCCTAATCGGACGCGCTCTCACCTGGTGTTCGCGAATATCCCTCTTGAATTTTTATCCGCTCTGTATCGCGCCTTTGACCAGCGTTTCGAGTGCATATTGGTTAGGGGACTTGCATCAAGTAACTCAAACTTAGTCAAACCGGCTTCGTACAAACAAACTGGTGGTACGGGGGGGCTATAATTGCCACTGCCACCTACACTGCGATTTCACTGAATGCAAAAACCAGACTGTCGCTCCGTGTAGGGTTTGCAGATGATTGTTGTTGTGAGAAGCCCCCTATTTCTGTGCGTATGTTACGCTGTAGTTGCTTGCCGTCCATGTTGCTGCATACCGCCCCTCACACCTACTTTCACTGATTTTAGACTTGCAAAGGATTTACCGTTAGGTTTGGTTAGTAAATTACGAAAAATTTAACAGATTTTATTTATTGGTTATTGAAAAATTCGTTTGTTGTTCGGTTCTATGGTGTAGTGGTCAGCGTATGATTTCCCCACATCCTTTGGATGGCAGATTTTAAACTCTGACACAATTTAGACTCTGGATTCTGATTCCAGCGACCCCGTTTCGAATCCGGGTAGGACCTTTTTTGTCCTTTTGTAAGACTCTCTTACCGCTATAATTTTTCACTGCAAGTTCTCAGTATTATTTCCTATCAACGAAGCAACCCCCCCCTATGAAGTTGTACGCTACAAGGCTGAGAAAGACCTGCAGTCATCGCATTTTGGCATGATCCCGGCCCCCGACCACCTCTATGTATATACTTCCACCAAGGCTTGCTGTGAGCCTTTCCCATTAGGGTCCCACAGCTACTCTAGGTGTATTACTGTAGTTGTCTGGACGGCGTCATCTCAATCAAGCAAGACACGAATTGTCTTCCAAAATGATACCTGGAATAGGCTGAACTGAACATCGTTGTCACCAATCTTCAACAAAGATATATTGGTACGGTCGAATCGAACAAACGCATTGCTACAAGGTCAGCTTTAGTACCCAGACTTGTCTGGCTATAACATTCTCCTAGTTTCCCCTGAGATCCCGGGGTCTATCGGTATGAAGGAAATCCGTCTCCCCTCCCCAATGACCTCTGCACGCCGCTCGCGTGGAAGGATGGCGGGGCTCTTCTCGACCTTCTTTGGCAATAGGAAAGGTGTTTTGTTGTCATAGACTCAGGCAGTCAATGCAGAGCTTGAGACGTTGGACTACAGTAGCTTTGAACGCATGGGTCCTAAGGTAGTATTCGGACATACCTTAGGTTACACATAGACCCTAATGAACGGAAAGATCTTGCTGGCTGAGGTAAGGACTAGTTCTAGTGTTGGGCTACGAGCGTGAGGGAACAGAAAGACGAAATGATTGCTAGCGAGAGAGCAAAGCAGCGTCAACTTAATTTGAGCTACTACTTTACTTGGAGCGTTACCTCCAAGAAATTTACACATAGATATAAATATCTATGATATACCAGGCGTATTTATTTCCCAGTATCCTAGCACCCTCCTAACTCTGACAACTCAATCTTAGATGCCCTTTACTTGAAGGCCTGATTCCGCTTAACAGCCAAAAACGTCAAACTCCACAACTGCCGAATATCCGATTCTATATCCCTTAGAATCAGCTTTCACCCATCCCAAATCCAAAATTCCGTCAACTCACCTGTCGACCCTGTCCCGGGAGGCGGCGGCAGCGCACCCAGCGGCGTAAATTGAAAATCACCATTCGTATAGATCCAGCTCCAGACTTCAGAAGACAAATGCGCGCTATTTTTCTCAATCACGTCCCAGAGCGTGTTGTACGCCGTGAGCACATTCGCATGCACTGTTTTATCTTTGCAAAACATCGGTGTATGGTGCTTCTCAGCGCACCTTGCCAATTGCAGTTCCAAGCCCCGGGCCATCATGGCCAGTTGCCAGGACCATACGACGGTACCATGGTAGGCATTCGTGGTCCACTACGAGATCTTCAGGTTAGCATTACTCTTTCAGAATAGGCTCATCAGGCTTAAGACGTGTCAGAAGAGTATGTGCGACCGGATTGTGTCTCAAGTCTCATGGTTAGGTTCAGGCTAGGAAGTGTAGACTCCGGAAGCATGCTTACGTTGGCTGCGTAGACGGGGTCTGGGCCGAAGGCGGGGTTAGCGACGAGCATGCCGACGGATGTCATGAGGCCGGCGGGGAAGGTGCGGCGGATGTTGTTGGCGGTTTGGTTTAGGAACGCGCTGAGTTGGGATTGGTTCGTGGTATTGAGCAAGAAAAGCCGGAAACAATCATCCGTGTTCATAACCTCAACTTTGCTCAGATTGTTGTTCCCCTCCAGCCCCAGGGCATAGAACTTCACGTCCGAGTCGACGCTCTGAGATTGCGAGGGTCCGGGGAAAGAAGAGCGGGAGATGTACGCTTGAAGGCGGGATTCAGCTTCTTGTGCGGGGACGGAGACAGCGAAGAATGAAAGTGTGTTGTCTTCCCAAGTTTTCGCGTAGGAGGACGCGAGAGTACACCAGGACGGGTGGGTTGGGAAGAGGCCGAAGAGGGAGAGACGGGAAATGGAGCGGAGGGCGGCTGGAACGAGGGCGGTGTTAACGTCGTAGGGGATGCGGGCACCACCAATGCCTGTGAGTGTAGGGTTAACAAGGCTCGGGTGAGTGAGGCTGGGAAATGAGACCAAATGGAAATATTGGGACGAGAGTAACGGACAATTTCGTGGTGTTGCCAGGCCGAGAAAATGAACAAAAAGATATGCCTCTGTCATCATCTTGATCAAGGAACGCTCACTTACCATAGGTACTATCACGCCATTCCCCTACGATTTGATCTGCTTTCAGATGGGCAAGGTTCTCAATGGTCTGGTTACCCTTTGACGCAAACCGTCCGGCAATGCCCATAATCTTCTCTGCAGTAATCAAGGCTAGTTGTCCGTAGGTCAAATTACGATTTGCAGGATTCACTCGCCCAGCTGGGGTACTGGAAGGCAATGTCAGCCGGGTAATGTACCGTTAGTATGTTTCACTACCTAAGAAATGCTGAAACTCGATGGCTACCGTCGGCGTTGCTAAGGAAATAGCGATCCATGAGAACAGGCAGGTAGTAATCTGAGTCGATCTATCGTCTGTCAGCGCTGGTAGCTTCAGAAACAGCTAGGAAGCCTACCATCTTGTAGTCATACAGTGGAGCTGCGCTGGTGATATTGTTCTTTTCATTAAGATAGGTTGCATAGTCCCTAGATTTCTCGGTTCGTAAATATCTTTTCCAGATTCCAGCGGAAGGGTAGTTAACACCATGACGGGTTGGATTGATCAAGCCCCAAAGATACAGTTGTGATGAAATAGAGATATAAAAGATCATAAGAGGCAAGACTAACCCTATAGTCTCTTCATGACAGACACTGCCATCGGTTCGATTGATTCTTTCAAGTACAGCGCCAATAACCGCTTCGATTGCCTGATCACTAAGCACCGGCTGCAGCAATAATGCTGCAATCATTGAATCTCTACCAAAGTAAGTAAGAAAACGCCAAGCACCAGCCAGCAACTTGTCAGTATACGACAAGAATGACAACGACGTGGTCTGATCTGGTTGCTGGCTTATCAAGCCCTGGGAAGCTGAATTGAGCACAACTGAAGCATTAAGCTGGGTCAATTGCGGATAGTTAAAGTCGGCATAGAATACGTAATCTCCTGGAGTGAAGCTGAGAGTTTGTTTATTGACTTTCACCGCTGCCCCTTGAGAAGATTTCCGGGGGATGAAGCCAAAATTGGTTGTTGTGATATTATCGAGCCATAGTCTACTTAATGTCGCGCCGCCCTCAGGCAGACTGGAAATGTGAATTGCCATCTGTATTTCTGGCACGAGTATGGAAGGGCCCTCAGTGAAGTCACGGATCGTTCGAATGCTACCAAGCAGGGGAACGGTAAGTGTAGCTGATGCGTTAAATCGGATAACGCCGCTTATTCCAACGCTTGGGTACTGTGAGCCATTGGCCTTCATAGATACTGGCTGTAGTGCCTGTCCATCGGTAGAATTGACAATTTCTATTCCTAATGACCCATTGACTCCGCTCTGAGGTGCAAAAAAAGCACAAACGCCGCTGTTACCAGCAGGCCAGGCAACGATCAGTCGAGGGCCAATGATTGACAGATTACTTTCTGGAAGAGGGGATGTGACAACCGCTTGAGCATCAACGTGACAGTCAGAGTAGAAGTAATTCTCATAGGGCGGATCGCTAAGACGCAATGCGGTAGGAGGAGTTGAGCATGGTGATGCATCGTTACCTGAGATGGATGTGGAGGTGCTGGTCCCGGATACCGAAGATGTATTGGAAGAGACACAAGTAAGAAGCGATGTTAGGGCAAGTACCCTGATCAGGGTAATTGAAACCATATTATAAGTAATTATATTCCAGAGATGCAAAATAGAAGAACAGTCAGAGGGACGGTTTAGTACTCAAGTATCTACCTAGAAAGCAAATAGGAAACGTTTAGCAGTGACGAAATGGCGGACGTTGGAGAAGTAGAAGACTAGGACTGAAAAAGACATTAGAAGCGATTCTTTGCGGGGAAGCCAAGCCAGAGAAGTCAATTCGAAGACCTTTCCGCTCACCCTCGTCGCGTTCCATAACGCTGTTTCGTAGAATCTGTCAGACTCCGATATAGATGATACCATCGGAAAACTACTTTCGAGTTAGTTTTTAGTGTGCCAACCGAGCATAAGCGGGACTTCGCATCTCTCACATACAAATTTGAGCCTACCCACCGTCTCATCCCCATCAGAATTACTATTATCGCTGTCGCTGTCGCTGCCTTCGTAAATTTTGAAGCTATTCAGAATCAGATCACATGACTCAGAGGTTTCAGTTTGTTTGTAGATTCATCAAAATTCTTTACTCCTCTCTCTTCTGACACTACTGTATGACTGCCTCCGCAACTTCTCTATCTCTCATCGACGCTCTGAAGTCAACGATATCGTCTATCTTGAGCAACGTCGAAGCGATATGATCGATGAGAAGGACGTGACTTTGATCTATGACTATGGCCACGAGACTCTGTTTTCTGAGTGAATTAGACGCTGAGACAGAGACAACGCTGTCGCCCGAATGCAAGATCTATCTGATCGCGAGACGTCTTCGAAATTGCGTTGATCAAGAAGCTTTCGATTGTTATCTTCAGCTTTCTTCTTTGCATCTTTGACTATATAATGCACTGTATTCGGCTTGAGATCTAAAGATTTTCATAGGAAGTAAAGAGTTTTCGAGATCTCGCTCAGAATCGTTGCTGCAGATCTAATTGTCGAAGGAAGTTGCTGATGATCTGACTTGCTGACTCGTGAGGCTTCCGTTCTAGCTGTTTCCTTTGTAAATCTCTTCTTATGAGGCATGATAGAAGACGTGTAATGAGGTAGAATTAATAGTAGTTCTGTTGAGTAGAAATGTGATTTGTTTACGAGTAGCCTAAAATTAGGCCGCTTATGCTCGGTTGACACACTAAAAACTAACCCGAAAGTAGGAGAATGGGTTTGCAGAGCTGAATGGGAAAAGGCATCGCAGATTCGAGCGTGTAATGCTAGCCTTGCTTAGTAATGAGGACCGTTGGCGAAATTTTCACGTGGCTTACGAAATCGTGGTAAAGGAGTGAGCCACCTGAGTCTGCCGAGCTTCCGTATCCGGCCATTGTGGAATTCTGCATTGGCGGACTCTTAGACTTGGCGTAGGGAAGTCGACATGTGTGTCAGGGTTGAAGTGTGGAATGGTCTGGAGAAATGATAACGGTAGGGAAGATTCAACGACCGAGGCAGAAGCACAGCCAAGAGCTCCTTCGTCCCTATCTTGTACAGGAGCGGCGAAAAGTCAAAATTTCAATACTCAACTGAGGATCGTAGCCGGGCCCTTGACGGTAAGATGTTCTAGACGGGTATCGAAATGCACGCCAAAAGCGAGTGACTCTTCACAGCCATGCTTGACCCAAAACCCTATGCTCACAGCAAAGCCTACTGGACATGACCATCCAGTCCATCGTCTCAGAAGAGCGCAAAGCGCATACCATGCATAGCCCACCTGTTTCTATCATACAAGAACATACAATGCACACATCTTCGATATAAGTCAGCATGAGCGAGGCAGAGATAACCAGGGAATGCTTGCCATAGAAAGACCAAGGATCATAGAGATCCAGAAAAGTACGTTCTAGAATCACTCAGCTTTATGTAACCAAATCACCTAATACTGATAGACATACATTGAGCAGCCTACGGCCTCTCACGAACTTTGTCCTTTGAATCGCCACAATGGGCAATTGCATCATCTGGGCAACGAACCCGTAACCTCGAAGCTTTTTCGTGATGCATCCCATGACAAGCTCATGTCCGAGAGAACTAACAAGGAACGTGATCATGGTTGCCATATTGCGCGAGACGTGAGGTCGAGAGGCCCCATAAACATGGCGACGGAGGAAGTGGTGGACAGGAATGTTCCACTCGCGAGAGAACTCGAGCCTTAAAGTACTTGAGCGAGCTTACGAAAAACTTGTTTTAGGGGAATATCTTACCAATCACAAGAGTTCCACCAATCCGAGTAGAAATGACGATCAGCGAAACATGTAATCTCCGCAAAGGCTCCCAAGACATATTCGAAAATAACCAGGAATATAAGCAATAAGGTTATCATAAAAGGAAAGAGAAGCATGCTGATGGTTTCGGCCAGGATGAGACCCTTGTCTGGCCATCGGTGGATTTGTTCAAGTTTGAGAGCGGCATCGTTGAGTACGGGAACGATGAATTCCTCGCTGGTGATTGTTAAGAGAAAAATACAACCGAAGACTGCAAGAGTCTTGTAGAATAACTCCGCCCAATTTCTCTTCTCTGTCCTTGGATATTCAAGTTCGTAACAAAGTGTCGGACAGAGGATATAATCAACGTAATTATAAAGAGTAAGATTCTGAGGGTATGTAACCCGACCAAGGGGCGAAGTGAGCTCAAGGGCAAGATCTTCACGGAGCTGGCTTAACACCTCTTTTTCATCTTCATGCTTTTGATTGTCTGCTGCTGTGTCCAGCTCATTGAGATTAGCACTCGAGCTCGGGTATCGTACGGCTGCCGCGGTCGACGCATTCTCTGGGTTATCTAACGCTGACAGTCGATGCTCAGTCCTACTTAGATGCCCATTATAAAACGAATATGAATGCATCTTCATAAGGAAGACTAAGCTGTGCAAGGTGAAGAACACCTGGGCCGTCCATGTCCAACGCAGCATAAACGGCCAGCTAGCCTCAATTAGAAAGGTGGTGTGTAAGTATGAGTGCTCTTGGCATACTTAACCCAGAGAATTATCCACCCAGCTTGGTAGAGAGCTTGAATAGGCATTCCACAATTTTCCCATCGTAACCAGCCCTTGCTGTTCCTGAAAATCTTTTGCAACGGTAAGCTCAAAGTCGTGCTTCCGATCATGACCAGGTCACTGATGCCGATTTGTAGTGTATTCGCAGTCAAGAGAGCCCATACGTGGACTCTAAGAGGGTAGCCCGTATCTTTAATATTTCTCAGGACCGTAGTCAAGACCATGATCCCCAACCCAATCCAGAACAGTATGAAGAACCCTCGGAAATCCCTGTACTCGCTTTTCGGATCGAAGTGAGAGACTCGAGCAGAGTAGTCCACTGTAGGAAACAGGCGGTGCTTTTGATTCTGTGCTCGAACTTGCTTCCGGGCAGATGAGATAGACTGGACTGAAGGGGGAGCATCGGCAGGAAGAGGCGTGGAGCGCCCGCTGTGTTCGATCTTAGTTAGAGGCCTTTCTAGTAAATATGAAGTATTACCTTGATATTCCGGATGGTAGGTGGTCGGGTCCGCCGTTGGGCATCAGGCCGGCCTCTTCGCTCTGGGCTCTTTGGACCAGAGAATTTCCAGGCTTGACAGCCCGAGGGCGTAGAATGTGATCCGTTCCACCATTTTGAGGGAAGTACGACGACATGTTGGATGTATAGGCCAAGAAGTTGTATTGAGGTCAGCTTATGGCTTCCGATCGATGATGCTCTTCAGGCAAACATCGAACAGAAGAAAGAATGATAGGGATCAATGTTCATGAGAGACCTGTTGAGATAGACAGTGGTTGAGAATTCCCCAGAGCTAGGACGAGGCATTTCCGAAAGCCTTATCAATCATACACGTCGTTGCGGCAGTGTCAGCCAGCTGATGATATTTCCAAGCTGTCAAAGTCAGGGCCAGAAAACGGCCAATTAGAGCCGAGGTAAGCGCTGCCCTGTAGGGCAAAGCTAGTGTTCTTGAAAGAGCTCGATGAAATGACCTGAGGATTACTACAGTTCTGTGCCAATGAAGGAGCTGTAATGAATAACGGCGGTATGTTATACCACGATACCTCGATATTGTATGCCGTAAGCTGTCTGCAATCGCTGTGAAACCTCAAAGGAAGACCTGCGGCCTGGGGCTCTGGAGGGCCATGAGTTCTTGTGAGCTTGACCATGGGGATCCTTGGGCACCTAGAGACTGATCATTGGAGCAGTAAAGCAGTTCATCCGCAATGTGCGCGCATCAAAAACCATCGCAGATGAACGGTCAGTTGTGCAAAAGGAAAGTGCGGCTCTACGAGCGAGCTTTAGGGAAGAGAGTGGGGATGCGAACACCAGGTTTGCCGGTACCTTGGATCACCGATACAGGGAGAAGCTAAGATTTACACAGAAGGAACAATGTTGCGAAGCTGCTGTATCTCTTTACTCTTGGAGAACGGACTCACTTCGGTCAAATAGAATGTCTCAAACTGCTAGCATCAGCGCGCTTCGCCGACAAGAGGCTGGGCTATTTGGGGACTATGCTGCTCTTAGATGAGAACCAGGAAGTGCTGACACTTGTTACAAACTCTCTGAAGAAGTATGCGTCCACAAGTCATCCTTCTTCAGTGGTGCTAATTGGACACTACATAGCGACCTCAATCATTCGAACCAATACGTTGTTGGACTCGCCTTATGTACTCTTGGTAACATTGCTGGTATCGAGATGTCACGAGATCTGTTTCCTGAGATCGAGAGTCTTTTGTCTACATCGAATCCGTACATTCGCCGAAAAGCTGCGCTATGCGCCATGAGGATATGTCGTAAAGTTCCCGACCTACAAGAACACTTTGTGGAAAAGGCCAAGCTTCTCTTATCGGACCGTAATCATGGGGTATTGCTCTGTGGTCTCACTCTTGTCACAAGCATGTGTGAGGCGGAAGAAGTAGAGGGTAGTGAAGAGTCGATTGTAGAGATGTTCCGTCCTCTTACGTCTGGTTTGGTCAGGTCTCTGAAAGGATTAGCTAGCACAGGATACGCACCAGAACACGATGTTACGGGTATAACAGATCCGTTCTTACAGGTGAAGATTCTTAGACTCCTTCGGGTGCTGGGACGCGGAGACGGCCGTACAAGCGAGCAGATCAACGACATCCTGGCTCAGGTGGCCACCAACACAGACTCATCGAAGAACGTTGGAAATTCAATATTATACGAATCAGTTTTGACAATCCTCGACATCGAAGCGGATTCAGGGTTGCGCGTGCTCGGGGTCAATATCCTGGGTAAGTTCTTGTCAAACAAGGACAACAACATACGATACGTGGCGTTGAATACCTTGGTCAAAGTTGTTGCAGTTGAGCCCAATGCTGTACAGAGACATAGGAACACCATTCTGGAGTGCCTAAGAGACCCAGATATCAGCATTCGAAGACGGGCACTAGACCTCAGCTTCACCCTTATTAATGAGGGGAATGTTCGGGTACTCATCCGCGAGCTTCTTGCCTTTCTAGAAGTGGCAGACAACGAGTTCAAACCAGTCATGACTAGTCAAATAGGCGTTGCTGCAGATCGATTCGCTCCCAATAAAAGATGGCACGTTGATACCATGCTCAGAGTGCTTAAGCTGGCAGGAAATTATGTCAAAGAGCAGATCCTCTCGTCTTTCGTTCGCTTAATCGCTACGACCCCAGACCTCCAAACCTACTCGGTTCAGAAACTCTACGCGGGTCTAAAGGACGATATCACTCAGGAAGGCTTAACGTTAGCAGGCACATGGGTCATAGGGGAGTACGGAGATGCATTGTTACGAGGTGGGCAGTACGAAGAGGAAGAGCTAGTCAAGGAAGTCAAGGAGAGCGATATTGTTGACCTGTTCACTACGATTCTCAACAGCAGCTACTCCACCCAAATAGTTACAGAATACATCATTACCTCAGTAATGAAGCTCACCACGCGACTAAACGAGCAAGCCCAAATTGACAGGATACGGCGGCTCCTGTCACAGCGCACTGCAAACCTCAGCGTCGAAATCCAACAGAGATCTGTCGAATACACGAATCTCTTCGCCTACGACGAAATTCGAAAGGGTGTCTTGGAGAGGATGCCACCACCTGAGATAAGGGAAGAACAGCGCGTACTCGGTGAAGCAACGCCAAAGCAGAAGAAAGCTGCTGCGAAAGCCAGGAAGGGCCCAACTAAAGTGACAGAGCAGGACATGTTACTGGATCTCATGGGTGGAACTGACATCCCTGCTGCTGATCTTAGCGCCACCATGAATGGCTCCCAAAACAATGCAGATCTCCTCGCTGATATCCTCGGTGGCGGCAACTCTACATCGTCAGGAATCCCACCATCCTCTCAGTCGAACACCAACCCCATCATGGATCTTTTCAATACCCAAAACCCTCCAGCACCTAACGGTTTCTCATCGCCCCCTCCGCAGCCCCAATCAGCCTCCGCCGATCTTTTTAGTAGTCTATCATCACCATCTCCACAAGCGTCCTCCCCATCCGTTCATCAAGCCTACAGCAAAAACGACATAGTTCTCTCCCTCCAAGTCCAGCGAAATGCAGGAATAGCTCAAGTTCTTGCACGATTCCGCAATACGAGCAATTTTCATCGGTTTACGGGGGTTGGATTGCAGGCTGCGGTTCCAAAGAGTCAGAAGCTGCAGCTTAATGCTATCAGTAAGGCAGAGTTGGAGGGAGGGGATGAGGCAACGCAACAGATGAGGGTTGTAGCTGTTAGTGGTGTAAGTGGCCTTACATCCTGTTCTCTCGCCTTGTTTTTCGCCACCCTTCGTCCTTCTCCTCCTGGTTTCCCCACCATCTTTCTCCTACCCTCCCTTTCTCTTCACCTCCCCTTTCATATTCCTTGCCCCTCAACCATTTTACCTATTCCATACTAATATATAACAGTCATTACCAGCAAAACTCCGACTGCGGCTGAAAGTCAGCTATGCGAAAGAAGGAGCAGGTCCAATCACAGACCAAGTGGACTGGTCGGAGCCGGCGTGAGCGTATGGCATATGAGCGGTATGTGAGCTTTGCAGATAGGGGGTTTATGCATTTGTATCTGGCGTAGCTGTGGTAGCATGATATGGGAAACTGAGGTCTGTGATGATCTTGTCCAGGAGGGATTGGCGTGATGAAAGGGTTTCGTGTACTATGCACACGAATAGTTTCGACATATTGAGTGGTTCTGTTTTTCAACTTCTTCCTCGTTTTGCCTCCAACCAGCAAAACAAAAATTCCTCCACCATCCTCATCTACATCCCGTTATCTTCCCATTTCCCGCCTCTCTTCCCACTTCGGTCTCCCCTAACATCCCACCACCCCCTACATCCACGTCTTCTTCACTGATCAGTGGCGCCTACCCGGTTTAGGAACGCCAGAGAAACAGGAGAGATGGGAATGCGGATTCGGCTGCGGCTGCGGCAAAATTGAAGACGAAGGACATATGGCGGTTATCTCGGCGTGGTTTTCCTGAGGTTTTCCTGAGGATTTGGGGCGAACGGGAAGGACTGCTAGAAGGTGGTAGTGGCAGTGGTTGCGATTGTGCCCATATGGTCTTTGACCGATTTTTGGAGAAGGGAGGTGGATGACATAGCATGGCATGGTTGGTGAGGCTTGTCGACATTGTTGTTGATGGTGGTGTAAGATGTTCATTACTCATATGAAAACAAAACCGCTCAGAAGCCATTTCATCGAAGAACAGGCACGGCTGTGGATCTTGGAGCTTGCTGGGGGAAGATTGAAAGCTATGGAGTAGATAATCGGGTTTTTACCGAGCTTGAAGAGTGCGGAGAAAGTTGAGGAAGTAGAGAAGTATGATGGGTCAGTTGTCCCAGCGGATACTAAGCAGGTACGTGAAAGATCTCACACGTCTCACATAGAGGGAGTCTTTACGTAATGGGGGGGAAGCGGAGTCTTTGGTATGAGATTCTACATCAGCGAAACTACAAAGACCCTTACGAACGGCCTTTGGGTGAGCATATAAGATCGCATAGGCGGAATTAAAGTTGACGGATGTTCTTGTGGAATAGCCGTTGACCGAGTTGGCTGTAGCTACCAATAACGCAGCAGTAGTATCACAGAAATCAGATATTGTTCATGATGTGTACCCAGCATCCCCAATCAACCAACCAGAAGACCTACCAACCAAGATCCTGTATCTTACGATTTTTAAACCACAAGAGTAGCTGTTTTCCCCTCTTGACGATAGTGGTAGCATGAAGAAAGCGTGAAGAAGTTACGGAGAGAAGGGAGAGGAGATTGCAACGAAACAAAAGATGGTGGTGTGAGATTGTGAAGGATGCGCGACGTATGAAAGCGAAGGCTAGACCTATACCATCTGACAATAGCCGCGATGCAAGATCTCCAGATGTGAGAATTCAACCAAGTGTGTCGCCAATAAAAGGTCTGAAGCATAGATATGTAGATGCAAAAGTATCCAGCTCGCCCCCCCTGAAAAGATCAGCTCAACCACTGGAGACGGAAAAAACTGGGGTTGGAAAGGGCGGAGGGAGGAAAGAACGCGGAATTGACGGTTGAGTTTGTCGTTTGATGATGATAAGGATTGACTTTGGGGAAGAGGGAAGAGGGTATGCTGTATGCTGTATGCTGTTGCATGTATAAAGAATTGTATTTTTGAGGTGCAGCATGATCATCGATTGAAATAGAGTGGAAATATCTACGACCTTTGAACGTTTGTGCATGTGCCAGTGGTTCAAGAGGTGGTATGGGATATCGAATCATAAATTTAGTAAAAGTAAAGGCGAAGAGCAAGAGAGATGATGGTACAACTTCAACTACGAGAGTAGACCCAGGCAAGCCAAAACATATCCAGCTGCAGTATCCCATACCAGCACCCAACTCCCCATCTCCAAAAACCAACCCTCGTCATAAAACTTGTAACATAGGTAACGAATCAGAAATATGTAGTAAAAAAATCTGCAGATCTTTCCGAGAAAACGCAGAGAACCCCCTCCCTCCCCTAAACCCCCAAGAACCTTCCTTACCGGTCCTAGAAAAGGCCACAAGAAAATCGCAACTCAACAGGTATAAAAATCCGCGCTAGAAGTCGTAGATAGTCGATATAGAAGCGCCGTAGTGAGGCTCCAAAACCGCCGCTCAAGCACCAAACCGCATCGGCGCCTTAACACTCCTTCGACTTCTCGCTACCTTCCCTCCCACTACCGTCGTACCCACCCCCGCGGCTGCTACCTCCACACCCTCCATCTTCGCCTCCGCAATCCTAACCCTCTTCCGCGGAGCCTTCGCAACTCTCGCTGCAGAGGTTATTTCCTTCCCGCTAGAAGATTGCTTGATGCAAGACTCTGGCGCCAACTCCGCCACTTTCTCTTCTTCAGTCTCGCTCCCACAGCCCTCATACCCAAACGCCGCCGCACGCACCGCCGCACACCTCCGACACCCAATCTTCCCGTGCAACTCCTCCGGGAACAATCGCCCATCCCGGCGCACACCCGCAGGCAGCAGCACCAGCCCCTTCCTTCCTGCTGGGGAAAGACTGCGTAGGTAGGCCTGGGCTTGGTCTTGGGGTTTTTGCAGGCGGAGGTTAGTGCCGTGGCAGTATAGGTTTACCATTTTTGTGTCCTCGCTGCTTTTTGTCGTGTTGAAAACTGCGACCGAGTCGGCGTTGGTGGGGGGGCCGAAGGTGTAGAGGGTGAGTAGGGTTTCTGCGGCGGTGATGTGGTTGCTGAGGTCTAGGAGGAAGCGTGCGGCGGCGAAGTCGGTTTCTGTAGCGGGGGCAGGGGGCTTGGCAGGGTGGATAGGTGGGTTGGTAGATTGTTTTGGAGGTGAGAGGGAAATGGTTGGTGCTGATGGGGCGTTAGGGGGGGTTAGGGGATAAAAGGGAGGTGTGGTGGGTTACTGGGGTTTAATATGTTGACGTTGCCGATTTTGTACTTTGGTATGTTGGCCTTGATTATACTGCGTTTGGAGGTGTCGATCATGAGGCGCGCTTTTTGGTTGATTTCTCTGGTCGATAAGGCGAGTTGGTCATGAAGAGATGTGTTTGAACCCATGGTTTGAATTTCCTCTATCTGCCAGATTCAGCTAATCAGTCTTCGGATTCGGAGAATATCTGAGTTTGTTTTTGAAGACCTACAGCACCAACTAGAAACCTAGAAACTTCCTAGTGGCTTTCCAATTATGAAAGAGTGCCAGGACCAAATAAATCAATTAAAAAAAATTCGTAGCTGGCGTTACGAGATCATCAAATGACTCAAACGATCGAGGAATCGGAAGCCTTGACTGTATACTCCTTTCATCTTCAGAACTGAAATCGACAAAACACGTTAAATATATATACAGAACACCGTTCAGAGTCATCGAAGAGACAGTCCCTCAACCAAAAATCAACTTGTCAAAATTCGTAGTTTTGGGTTCGTAAAGAGCAAGTTTGTAGTTACAGGTCCGGAAAGAGTCAAGTACGACACATGTGGGCGCGCTAGGATATTGAGGGAATCTGATAGATAATGATACCCTAGTTGAGCTCCATGAGGAAGGGATAACGACCCCTAAAAACGCTGGCCAGACGGTGCTCTATACTTGAATGGGAAGATTACTGTGTATCGGTGTGGAAAGCCGTTCGCAGGTTCAGGAACATAAACAGAGGGTTAAGCGTATGAGACTCGGTCTTGGCGTGCTTGGCGTGATTTGACGAAGACTTTGAGCAAGTTCAAGAAGTTTGTGAGGGCTTTCAGACTCGTGCATTGAAACAGAGATAGTGGAATTGGCATTAGCAAAAGCATATCCATTGATCAAGATGACGCAAAGCTCAGAACCTCAGCATGCGCTAATTTCGTGACACGCAACAAGGATCGAGTCAGTCGTCGTTGTGTAGTGAAGCCATGAGGATGCGGTCAATGCACGTAGAGAGGATCCATTGGCGGACCTATTCCTTTTTTGTGGGTTATTGATGGTCCTATGCCGTAACTGTAAATAACGAAAGGCTGGTCGTTGTTGTCAGTTACGTTAGTAACATTATAACAGTTTCAATAGTGGAGTAGTAACCGAAGACTGGACAGGAACTTCTGCTCGAAGCTAAGCTAAAGACTGTACCGTCGTGAGTACATGCCGTACAAGCTAGTACAGGGCCAAGGACAAAATCCTGTCGTTCATCATGAGCAAAAAGACCCTCTGAAGCCGAGAAAGCCATTCATGCCAATATGCCGTGGCGCTCTGCCCCGGCGAGGTATGATAGAAAACCGCTTCCTTTCAAAACAACTGAGCCAATGAATGTGTGTAACGTCTATGTGTATGTTGATTTCAACACGAGAGTCGTAATCTAATGAAGGTATGTGTGTCTGACCGAAGGGGTAAACTCCAACCAATGCTGCTTCGAAAATCAGGAAATTGCTTTCGCCAATCAAGACGCACTGAGAGCCGTAATAATGGCATGCTTAAGCCGACTTGAAAATAGGGCGTCATGCTAAGATAATAAGCTTATGAAAGGTATCCTCCCAAATGTGGTTAAGTAGGACCCCCAACATAATATGATTTTAGTGGACCCTAGACTCGTATGGTGATGATTCATATCTGGATAAACCAGGACGGTGTGAGCCGGGGTAAAAGTCCCTATCCGTGTCTTCTGAGCTTCGACGGTCTCTCGGACTGTAATCGGCATATTTGATATCGTGAGATCGTATCTTAGGCGATTCGTGGACGACCTTGTAATCTGGAACGACTTCACCATACAAAGAGCCACCGCGGCCGGAGTGACGGTTCGGGAGCGGTGTGACGCGAGCTGACTCGGTGCGTAACGCAGAAGGACGCTTTTGGGTTTCTGGTGTAAAGGCATACGATGTCGAGCGTGTAGCAGGTGTCTTGACGCTTGGGGAAGCTCGAGGTGTCAAGCTAGGACGTTCCACACCTCGACGAGTCTTTGGAGATGTCTCACGTTCGTGCCGCATATCTTCAGGAGCTTGCACGAGACGGTATCCTCTGTCTTCCTCATCTTCTTCAACAAGAACCTGATACTTTGTTGACTTGTGTTGAGGGGTTGAGTCTGGGTACTCTGGCGTGCCGGGACTTGAATGGCCGGAGTCATGTATATCTGAATTTTTGAGCTTTGATGACTTTGAGGGTGCAGCCTCGCCACGTCGGTAGTTGGATCCGTTGATTGGCATTGTCTCTGCGCGGCGTATGGACGGGAGCTTAGTCTCCGGTACCGATTGTACGGTTGCCGAGCGCATCGGCTCCCTTCTGGATGGTGTTACAAGATTTTTGAGGCCACGTGGATCTGACGACGAGCCCGGTATACTCGGCCTGCGACTTGAGGGTGGATCTACGATCTCAGTGACCCGTCGGTCTTTTGCAGACAATCGGGGAGGAGTAATGTCTCTTCCTCTATGTTTGCGTTCGGACGATCGTCTTCCAGCGTCCATAGGAGGAGGCGGCGGTGGAGGAGGAGGTGGAGGTGGTGCTGCTCGAGTATTGAATGATGAGGGAACTCTGTCAAAAGTGGGCCGACGCTCCAATGGGACTCTCGCGCTCGATTTGCTGATGTAGTCTTCCGCAGCGCTGACAACTCGGTGGTACTCCTTCGGTTCATAATCGACATCCACTGTCTCTCGCTTGCTACCTCTGCGCGGCATTTCTTCATGTCTCCGCTTAGGCGTCACTTCACGCTTCGTCGGCCGATAGTGCTCAAGATCAGACTCAGAGTCGGACTCTGACTCTGACTCTGCGTACGTTGAAAACTTGCTTCTCGTCTTCGTATCCGATTCCCTCCGCCTGTCCTTGTCTCGTCTCCTTGTCCGTTCCGAGTAAGCCGCCTTCTCGGCTGCTCGTTGTGCATCCCTGTCCCTCCTTATCTTTTCTGCTGCTATACGTTCCCTCTCTTCCTCTATCTCTCGAACCCTCCTCTTCTCATCGGGAACACGACCAGAAGATCTTCTCGGAGGAGGAGAGAAGTAGTCTTCCTCGTATTTCTTGGATAGACGCGGCTCTTGATATTTGGACCCAAAATACTCGTCGTCGTAGGCGCGACGCGGTACCCTCTCTTCGTACACACGACCTCCCCGTACCTCGGTAGTAGGCAAATGCCCGCTTCGACGTCCTATATCTGGCGGCATCCGCGGGGATCCTCGCTCAGCCGCCATCTCCGCCCTCAACTCCGCCAACTTTGACCTCTCATCGTATCTTTGCCTACTCGCGTCGTTGCTAAGGATCTCATACGCCTGTTGTACTTGTTGGAATTGCTCGGATTTCTCTTGTTTTAGTGACTCGTCCTGAACCTTGTCGGGATGACAAGTAAGAACAAGCTTTCGATGGGCACTCCGGATAGTAGCCAGTGGTGCATCTCTAGGAACACTCAAGGTCTTGTAAGGATTGGGTGGAAGTGGGTCATCCATAATCGAAGAAGCGTTAAGAGAGGTGAAAGCTATCAAGGAGATCGAAGCATTGAATAGCGAGTTGCTTTAATACCCAAATAGAAGACCAGTCATGGACAAGTACTCTGAGTCTGCAGTGTCAGAACAGATGGAACCCGTACGAATCACGCGTGGCTGGAAGCCCGGAATGTGTGATCTTAGGAAAATCAATGCGTAGTACAGGATGCAGTGATCGCACGGCTTGAAGTATTGAAGTTAAATTACTTGCCGTGGCAGTCGTGGCAGTCTAGGTACGTAGCGGGTATCAAAGTAGCCGACGCCACGGCCAAGGTCGGAGCAGCGAGTGGCGATAAAGCTGACAAAGCTGTTAATGGACTCTGGTGGAGAGCAAAAGAAGGTAAGAGGTCCTGTCGAAGAGAGGAAGAATAAATAGACAGGCTCGCAAAGATGATGTTGGGGTTGTGTTGGTGCTTAAAGCGGTGAGGAGCTGGTTAGGTCGTTCGCGGTGCGACCGACTACCTAAGTATGATATGCGGGACTTTCAGTTCGTCACTTCCTTAGCACTCCTCCATCAAAACAAACAAAATCGCCCAACGTGGTGGCTTCGGTTGTGGAAAAGATGACAATGGCTTGATGATACCAAAAATGAAGTGTTTCGATGTACGTGGTGAGACAGCTCAAGGAAGAACATACGGGGGGGCTTGGTTGTGTTGGAATCAAGGCTTATGCTGGAATGGAAGCCTCAAGCAGGATGAATGAAACAAAGAGCCAGCCTTGGAAGACAATTAGTATCGGGCAGTGAAGTGCCAGCAGCAGCAGCAGCTGACAAGGTTATCTACTGGCGACTTGCCTCGGACATTGTACCAGACATGTTTTCACTCCTGTACTCGTTGCGGTTTGAGAGATTTACCAAATCTGGTCCATACACTACAGGCTATCCATTCTTCTCGAGCTGACTTACTCAACGAACTCTCCTCGAAGCTTTCGACCCTTCATCATGATGTCTTACAGTCTTGGAGCTACTTGGATATACAGGCTATGGGCAGCGTTACGAAGTAGGAGCGGGCCGGACAACATGTGGCAGATCGATATCCATCATGGCTGGGAGAAACAGCAAATTTGGAGACCTAAAGCTCCCAATCTGCGGGTTTTGGCGGCTTGGTACAGGCACGACGTGCATAGGCGTGAGCGTATGGCATGTCTGCTGCCAGTCTTTCGGGGTAAGTTTAAGCATGGGCTTTATGTTTCGGCGGTTAGAGAGTAGTGTTGCTATCATGGCCAATCATCGAGAGCTCCTCCGGATGTTTTAGAGCATGACGGCGGGGTACGCTGCATATACTATGAATCTATCACAGTCGTCAGGACCTATGATGGTCAAGCCGAGAGCGCTGCACTGGATGCCTTCACGAGGGGTTCCTTGAAGTGGTAATGATGGGTATGGCACGATGTTATTGCTGGATATTTGATACTGATTTACGTTTGATATTGCGAACCAACGATCTGGCCTGATCCATCTCTGACATTCTCTATACAGTGAGGCTAATGACACCGTACACCAGCACTTCCTACGCGGCTTCGAACCTAACTCTCGCTGTGCTATTTATCAGAACGCAGGGCAGTGCAGGCGAAACGCCTTCTCGTAACGCCCTAGTTAGATGTGTGGGGGTTTTCAAAGCACTGGAATCTGCGCGCATGTATCCGGCTTACTAGCTACCTTATCGATGTCATTATTTATCGCATTGTGCATAAACTCTCTTTTCCGCAGCCAATACACCGGCCATATATGTGCCAAGTCATTTGGGCAGGATCATCATGACCCAGAACGATCCCAAAAGTCAACGTGGTTCCTGTACCGTAATTGTTAAAGGTTCTATTCTTCCCACGTAGGTAGATCGATATCGACGACAATCGGCTTGTTGTATCTCTTCGTGCTGTGTGGCCAACTGGATGCCATCATGGCGGCATTGATGACGTATGTTTCTCTCCTCGCCATTCTGCCTGAAAGAGCTTCCATATCACAACGCCCTGAGGGTGGGATGCCGCCTTGCCCACGAACGGCCGACGAAAAGTCATGGGGATCTGACGTCAAAGTTGACTGAGTATCGGCAGGCGCATCAGCATTTTGAGGAGTCGAAGGTTTAAGGGTAAGCGGAGAGTCTCGCTTGGTCGACGTCACAGTAGAGGCATCATATTTCGATGCAGCCGAGAAGGGAGCGTGAGGGCTCCGTTTCCATCTTAGACTGGGTCTGGTATCAGATCCGCTGGGCGAGCTGGACAATTCGGCCATTGGAGTACCCATTGTGGATGAGCCCGTGTTATCTATTGGTTCTCCTCCTTTGCCAGTCAAATCGATGAGGCATTGTTTCTTGTTATCTAGTCCCGGATCTATCCAGTACTGTACCTCGCTCTCCTTGTGTTTTATGTTTGAGGACTCAAGATCCCATAGGACTCTTTCAGCACCTCTGCCCTCATGAACATGTCCACAAATTGCCAGACATGGCCGGACTCGCCATAAAGTTTGACGGAGTATCTCACAGCCGGCCGCACCACAGTCTTTTGATTCATCGCAGTGATACTTTGGGGGTGTGTGGGTAATGACAACGTGAGTATCCAATGGGATCTTGTCCCATAGGTTAGAAGCTTGTTCGGGATGATAACCAAACGCCCAACAGCCTTTAGCCGGCGAATATGGGGATCCGAAAGCCTTGAAGGTGGTACGTGGTCCTCCTTTTTGGGTGAGACATAACTCAGCGGACTCATGGTTCAGAAACGTGATAGACTTGCAGGCTTTGACTGCCTTCATGCAGGCCTGAGGGTCCTGAGGAATCTGATTATGAAAATAAGAGCCATAGTCCGCGTAAAAGTTGGAATCCAGGGTAATATCATGATTGCCTGCTAAGATTAGCTGCCATCATACATACAGTTCCAGGAAAATCCTAGCTACCCGCAATGACAATCTTTACTTCAAATTCCGCTTTCTCGATCCAATCCAAAGTTTTACAGAGCTCTGAAAGAGACCCCTGGTTGGTCAAGTCGCCTGCGTGTATTAGTACATCACCTTTCGGTAGCTTGAAAGCACCATTTGCTGGGTTTGCGTTGTGGGTATCCGAGACACAAACAAATCGTGTCTTTCGCAAATGAGGAGGCATCGAACAATGCCTACTCGTACTACTGATGCTGGGTAATAAAGTCTTTTAATCCGAAACCCCCAATGAGGCGCAATCAAGCAAGAAAATCAAACGGCTCTTTTTGATACAGGGAAACGGAATGGAAGAAAATCAACTATCCGTGTCAAACGAGCGTTTGTTTGCCGGTGACTTTTCTGATCGGCTCTCAAGTAGTCAACTTCTTTTCTCATCACCCGAAGAGTCTCCAGTCAATATGACTCTTACGAAAGAGAGATCTAAGGCAGGACGCAATCCCTTGCATACTCGTACCTTGCCTCAGGTCGGAGTCAGGCAGACGTGTTTCCGTAGCTAAGCCCCTTCGGGTTTAAGCAAGACGGCTAACCCAAATGGAATTAGGTCCTGAGGCAAGTGCATGATTACTCAAGATGGATGCTGAGTCAAGAGACGCGGAAGCTAGACCCTCGATGGCATTACAGATGGTCCAGCAGCTTCGTCTTTGATTACCCTATCACCACCAGCTCTATTCATATAATACCCTGTGGAGTTCACTCAGATATTCTCTGCTCATTTTTAGACCTTCATATATTACCACCGCCAACATTTCGTTCCTACGCCGATTCTTCGCCTCGAGCGTAAACCCTGCAACAATGTCCGCCGCAAAGACCAAGGCTCAGAAGATCATCGACGAGAATGCTGTTGGTACGAAGACTCGTTGTCTCGAAAACCTCAATGGAAGCTAACACTGACATACTTAAGCTGTCTTCAGCAAGTCTTACTGTCCCTATTGCAAAGCTACTAAACAAACATTGAGCGAAATGGGCGCAAAGTTTTACGCCATCGAGCTAGATCAAGTTGGTATGTTCGCTCACGTTTGAATCTTCTGTTGATAGTAGATTCACCATGCTAACGTGCTGAATCCAGATGACGGAGCTGATATCCAAAATGCCCTCGAGGAGATGACCCACCAGCGATCAGTACCCAACATCTTCATCCAGCAGAAGCACATTGGTGGTAACTCGGATCTACAAGCAAAGAAGAGTGAACTGCCTACTTTATTGAAAGAGGCCGGCGCAGTTTAAATTGCTGGCTGCGAAGGTGTGTAAATCGGGAGCTTCGATAGATACATTAGGAAGATGTACTTCATGAGCATTTTGCAGCCTAAGCACATGACACCAATATCTCATGTCTAATCTGCATCTTACCTAGATTTAAGTTAGGAGTTTGCTGGCAATGTACATCCCGGCATTTTACTATGGTCTATCTGCGAAGTACATGATTAGAGTCAATCCTTCCCTGTACAGATTACAGATCATAGATATCTCAACATTGGCCGCTAGTTGAAAGAAATATTTGTATGATAGTTTTTACAATCATAACATGACACAAAAAGGCGTAGGATGGAGCGCTGTTGTATCTAGCTCGCAGTAAGATCTGGTTCAGTCGCATCCCTAATTTCTCATAACCTCAACCATCACCTCTACACATGCAGTCAAAATCATCACCCTAAATCCCATGTCTCGCCAACTTCCCTCACAACTATTCCGCGCCTCCCAATACCTTCACACCTCATCTGGCACTTGCTCTCACCGTCTCACCTCCCAATCCAGCCTCCTCCGCCCTAAACCCCTCCTCCGCCTACCACGCCACCACGCCTACACAATCCAGCACCCACCCAACGCCTCCACCAGCAAAGCCTTCCCCTCCGCAAAGCTAGCAGCCTACTGCGCCATCTCCACCCTTTTCGGCACGCTCTTCTACACCACCACCCACCCCGAACTCAATGACGCACCGCCATCCATCACTCCAATCAACCCCACCACACTCCCCCCATCACCAACATCCACCACCCACCCAGACGACACAAACCAAGTCCCCACCGGCAACTCCACCGTCCCTTTCTTTCCCCGCATAATTCACCTCCCCCTCACCAGCCCCAACACCGGCAAATCCGCCGCCCTCCCCGCCGGCACCGGCGCCGCCTCCGCCTCTGAAGAATATCACCTCCTCGGCCTCGGCATCCGCACCGTCTCCTTCCTGCGCATCCAAGTCTACGTCGTGGGTATCTACGTCGCGCTCTCGGACCTGGGCAAGCTGCAGGAAGGTATGGTACGCTCAATTGCCGGAGGCACCGCGTCGACGCTTGTGGATGGCGAGAAGGAGGAGTTGCGCAAGGTGCTGCTGGCAGGGGAGGGGAGCGAGAGGGTGTGGGGTCATATCTTGAAGGAAGAGGGGTTGAAGAGTGCGGCGAGGATTGTGCCGGTGCGGAATACGGATTTTGGGCATTTGAGGGATGGGTGGGTGAGGGGAATCGATGCGAGGGGGAAGGGCCCGGGATTCGAGGATGAGAACTTTAAGACCGCCGTTGGGGAGTTTAAGGGGGTGTTTGGGGGGCGCAAGGGCGTCGGTAAGGGAAAAGTCCTGTTGTTGGGCAGAGGGGAGGATGGAGCATTAGGGGTTTGGGTTGAGGAGGAGATGGAAGGGAAGACGGGGGAGATGGTGAGGTTGGGGGGAGTGAGGGATGAGAGGGTGGCGAGGTTGGTGTGGTTGGGCTATTTGGCGGGAGGGACTGTGGCGAGTGAAGGGGCGAGGAGGAGTGTGGTGGAGGGAGTCATGGAGTTGGTGGAGCGACCGATTGGGACGGTGGAGACGCAGGTAGTGTAATGTAGCATATTTGCCTGATATATTGAACAGCTTCCGCTGCTGTGCAGGAGTGCTCCTTGGTGATACTCTTTTCGTAATTTTTGCCTGCCTTGATCAGATCGCCGCCAATTACCATTTCTCTTGGTTGGCGTTTCTGTCACTATAATACCTTGTCTCGGCCAACGACTAGATTGGCTGACGAGCTGACGAGTTGTAGGATTGGTTAATCGTCCGCTTGGTGCACTAAGTCAATGGCTAGTTGACCAAGCGGTCAAACATCCAAACAAACATCGAACCCATTTTCAAGATCCTCAATGTACAATCGCCGCCGCAAAGCTCATTCGTGGTTCCTCAGTTCCTGAGCCCAATTCTGTAGCTGTTCTAAGTATTTTGCGAACAATTTAACTTGGACTTGGTTTTTGAAAATTTCGATCACTTTCTTTTCCGATAATCTCAGACCGTAGTTTTGACTGTTATCTATTTGGAAATTTTTCTCTAAATTTTGCTTTATTATGACTTTCTTTTTAACATGTTTCTCGAAGCCTGCTTCTAGGAACACGGGGTTGAATACGTTGGGTATATGCATTGATGCGGATGGGGTTACAGTTGGTGGGGGGTTGGAAAAGTTGAGCCAGGGCCGGAACTTTTTTTTTTTGATCTCGGCCCCGGCTCAACTTTCTGCATATGCTAACCATGAGTTCAAAATTATTCCAATCCCGACTCAGCTTTCTGCATATGCTAATCATGAGCTCAAGAATTAATATTATTTAGCTAAAGTAGCTAGAAGACAAACAGCTTGAGCGAAGTATTGAAGTCGTGCATATGCACAGCTTGAGCGAAACATCACATATATCATGAATCTACTTTGCAGCAAGACGAGCGAAGATTCTTCTACATATGCTTAGCATATGCACAAAACATGCTCAATCATGAACTCAACTTGTGACATGCTCATCAACAAGCTATCGCTCACGTTATTCTCATCAGATCTTTCTCATGCGTTTTCTTCTTCATTCTCGTTGTTCAGCTCATGATTTGCATCATCGCTTTTCTCGTTGTTTTCAACATTTGCATTGAATGAATCTTGAGCGAGCTGAGTTTCTTCTCAGTATATGCGCGGCATATGCGAAGTGCGACACTCATCTTCAAGTCGTTCATCGATGTTTCTTTGTGCTCAGTTGATGCTACGCATATGCACAGACGAGGCTTTGGTGATCAGATGTGAACTTTTTTGTGATCTCGCTTGGCATATACTTCGCATAGGGCCCGAAGCTTTTCCAACCCGACATCAGATCTTGGATGTGCGGGGCATATGCCAATTTTAAAGTCCAACCCGACGTCAAGAATTTTTTCCGACCCCGGCTCAACTTTTTCAACCCCCCGGCCAGCTGTAACCCGGATGCGGATAGCCGATATGAAGCCGCACTCTTCGCTTGTCATCCTGAAGTACCTTACCACCTTACCTGCCCATTGACAGTTCGTGGATTAGCTCTTTTCTCCTTCCAGATGGTTAATGCCTGATCTGTGACAGAATGGATCCGTTGTCAGTTGCAGCATCGATCGCCGGACTCTCAATAGCCACTGCCCAGATCGTATCCACCGTGAGGCTGATATGGACTTCCATTAGCGATGCGCCCAAGTGCGTACAAGAGGTTTTAACAGAAGTTACGGGCATCAGAGCCTGCTTAGGCCAGCTTCAATCATTCCTTAGAGACCTGGAAACGATCGACCACTCGCGTGCAGCGCTTCTGATGGTGGACCAAGTTGTTGTCAGCCTCACCGAGTGCGTGCTTGTCTCCTCTGAATTACAAAAATTATTGGATCAAGTCAGAGTAGAATCCAAAGTGGATGTTTCCATACGTATCGTTAGCCGCATAAGCATCGTATGGCGCGAGCAGGAGATTAAGGACGTCTTGGTAAGGCTTCGAGCCTCGAGAAGCACACTTCATCTCATGGTTGCAATCTTGACATGGTGCGAGATCCCACTTCCAGATAGCCCCACGGACTAACTAGTGGCGTCCAGCTCTTCTGTTGAGGAGGCCAAACGCTCCGTGCAAGACCTCCATAGTCTGACAGAAAAGCTTTTGGAGCTGAACCAGACAATATCGAATAGGTTGAATGGCCTTAAGTACCAGGGTTCCCTCTGTGTTTCCTCTAGCATTGAAGATTCCTCTGACGCCTCGACGATAAGACCTATACGAGACACCGACACTTCGCTAGATCCGCAGGAGCTGACTACTAGTCCGTCATTTGGTTACTCTTTCGACGAGGACCTCCACATGTCTCGAGTCTACCAACGTGTGCGGATGCGTGGTTCTGGCGGCTCGTGCTTTTCCAAGGATGCACCCACTGTAGGCTGGTCCTTGCTCTCCGGTCTCAGTTGTTCCGACGTCTCCAATCTATCCGTGCTAGGCCTTTTAATCACGGCGGCTGAATTATATAACGGGGGGCTCTATATCGACCAAGTCCGTGAGAGCAAACCATCGGACTCGGACGAAACTTATACTAAGCCGTCATTACCGAGGAAACATGTTCGTCATAGTCGTTACGGCGACAATTTTAGCACGATCGTCCCCGCCAGACCGCGTTTCACTATCAGAGTTATTGGGCAGGTTATTGATAAAGGAAAAAGACTGTATCTTCGTAGGTCCGGAGAGATGCATGTTAGCGCTGATCATGATCGAAGCCACCGCGCTCAGTACGACATGGACATTTGGCTATCGAGCAAGACTATGACCTTTCGGGATTGAGGAGAGATCGATTGAATAAGATGAAGACGCGGAGTTCAAAATCATACATATAATGTGCTCTCTGATTGGTCTTCGCGACAACACCGATCATCAAAGACAAAGCTATGTTCCACCGCCACGCTCACGCACTACTTCCTCACTCACGCTCTACAAACCGCTCGCCTCTCAAGCTCACCCCAATAATACGCTCCCATCAAACAACTCTCTACAGCCCTCCTTCTTCCCATCCTGTCAACCTGTCCTTGTCGAATTAGACTCAAGTCAATTAGGTATATTCCAATTTCAACACTCACGCCATACACTACAGACGTTATCAGACAGCTTCATATTTCGGCTTCAAATATGAGAAGACGATACTTTCTCATGCGGAATGGTGGAATGGATTTTGATGTTTACGTAAGATCTTGCTCAAGAAACGGCTTTTTAAATGGGAAGACCTCCTCGCACAAACCTACTTTTCTCGTCCTACCCACTCTCGAAAGACGAAACTCGAAATGGCTTCTCAACTCCCAACCTTCGACTCTCCTCCTCCATACCATGCTCCCACGCACAACATACCTCAACCGCGCTCTCCTGATCTCCAAACCCCGAATCGCTTTTCCGAACCAGTCAACACGAATAAATGGAGGGGCTTCGTCGTCAAGTCGCTTAGAGATCTCTTCCGACCCAGAGCACCAGCGGAACATAGCGATTTTTTTACGTGGAGACGCCAGCAAGCCCCCAGGTTAACGGCTTCGGCAAAGCAGTACAGATTGACCCTAATCTGTAGTACGGTCTGCTTCTTGGCAATTCTGGTCGTCGTGATCCTTATCTTGAGCAACCGCCCCAGCTAAGGATCGTAACGCGAAGGTAGGAGAGACAGCCAATGTTTTCAGTCATGTGGACTGACGGCCATACAGAGATGACGAGATATGTGACCGCGCCCTTCGTCGCCGGCAAAGAAGATGGGGAAACGGAAATAGCGAGTCAACGAATGGATACAGCCGTCACCGAATTCTTTACTATCTTTCTTTTTTCCTCGAATCGAGCAAAGATCGTGAAATTGAAGGTCGGCGCTTCTCTCGTGGAACCTACGGTTATCATTCAAGGGACTGGCCCACCATTTGTGCTCATAGAGACAGCCTGCACACTCGCCATCGCCACACTTGCCGTGAAGATCTGGATCCTCGTTGCCGTCGTAAACAGCGCTAAACAGGCACTGAACACCCCGCTCCACAGCACAATGAAGAACAGTCTCATACGAGGGGATCTGATATAGTAGAGAGCGAAGACGGAGGCTCTGGGGAGGAGAGAAGAGAAGATAATGGTGAGGTTGGACGTGGAGCGGTCCGAGGCCGCCTCGTCGTAGAAGACGAGGCCAAACTCGTTGCGGTCAATAACGTTGTATGTTATTTCAAGACAATATTGCAGACCTACTTTACGTTTACCAAAGAATTTGTGGATGCTATAGGCCAGGCTGTCATTCATCCCTTTTGCGACAACGTCATCACTGGTTCGGCGAACATTCAAACTGATGAGATCTTGGTTTTTTCGTTTTCTAGACTCATCGACCTCCCAAGGCGTATTCTCAGGAGCTTCGAGCCAGCGGCCGCCAATATCGTCACTATAGAGGTAATTGAAGAGATCGTCGGCGTCATTGTCACTGGGCGTAAGCAACTCGTAGATTTTGTTGTGCTCTGGGATCATCTTGTCTGTTATGCTCTGACGTTGGCAGTCAATACAATGCTCAATAACCGAAGGCATTAAACATGGTCCACAACGAAATTACCCACCTACTATATTGGTCCAGCTTATCCCTAAGCTCCACAGCTCTGTCCCACTGCTTCTTCCCATTGCTTGAAGCCTCCCGCTATGATATCCTCCTTCACCATTGACGTTTGTTCCTCTTTGATACTACGAGTAGCTGAATTCTGAATCTTTCTTCCTCGTACCGAATCCTAGCTTCACGAAGATGCAGACTAGCGACGTCCCCATTGATAGCATTGATGCTATGCAGGACCCTCATATGCCTCTGAATACGCCTCTGAGTACGCCAGAGGCAAAACCCTTAAGCATTAGCCGCGCCCAGGAATCTGTTTCCGATGTTAAGATTGGACCAGAAGATGTTGACCACCCCGTAAAGGAAGGGAAAAGATCAAACCTCTCCTGAATCGAGGGGTGAATCTCTAGAGAACATTGATGAATTTCAGCCTCAGGCACAAGGAGTGGTATCCGGGAACATCTCCAACTCAACATATGGAGCCGCCTCACAGGCCCTATCTCAGAATGCCGATGACGACGAACAGGCGACCAACGAATCCAAGTCGTCTACTCGCACCAATGAAGATATTGGAACATCGTGAACGAGCTCAGATCTTCGGTCGACCACATCCTCTTCGGATTTTCCATCTCCACCCATCATATGAAGCCAGGGCATCCGATTAGTCAAATTCTTTCCTTGACTCCTGCCCAACGTATCCTGATCTGGCATGTCTCGAATTCTCATCTCCCCTTGATTGTTTAGAGTTACCTGTGACCCTACAGTCATGCCTCTCATTGCCAGCAAACAAGATGGAATGAAGGTCACCCTCTGGGCCAAAATGGATACTGGTGCCGACAAAAACCTCATCTCCTATTCTCTTATCGCCAAGTTGGGCAGGAACAGTGACGTGAAAGAGCATGATGGCGTTCTTATCCAGGAAGTGCATGGCGAGACATTTCCTAGAACGCAATCCATCGAACTCGACTTCTTCGCCAGCCTATCGATCAGCACTTTTCCGAGACATTCTATATCATCGACCCAAAGGTCGCATCTGACAAAACTGATCCCACCGGAAATGCAAGTATTGCCAATAACTCCGCAATTGGAGAGTTCCCAGTCATCCTTCTTGGAGGACCCTTCCTCAAGCATTCCCACACACTAGTGACAGACCCCGACTTTGAGAATCCAGCCAATCCTTAGTATGAAGTACTAGTCGACCCCCCTCCAGCTGGACGGGAGTCCTATTACATGTCTCCCTCCAGAGCCCTTGTCAAAATTTTAGCTCCTGCGCGACCTGTTCGGAGATAGAATCCGGCAAGAGGCCCACGGGCGGCTTTAGGAGGTCTTTTTCGAGGTTGGGCGAGTCTAGAGTTAGTCCTTGTGGTGTTTTCCTGCCACTGTTTTGACCGAGATGTGAATGACTTGTTCTGCGCTTCAAAAATTGTAAGATTACTTCACTCACATCGTTGAGACCAATGTTTTGTTCGTACAGCCCAAATAAAGGTGTGTGCTCGCTCGTGAGGAAATGACAAGGCCATCTATCATATTGATAGCATGTGGTCGCATCGTTTATGGACCACTGTTCATTGACTTTAGATGCGTCCCAGTATGATGCAAGTTTGATCTGCTTTTGGATACCTTCAGTAGCCTGGTCCATGAGTGTATTATCGACTATAGGTTCTTACCGTGCACCTTCAGTGGCCGTCGCGTTTCAGATGAAAATCATGCGGCCATTTTCCATCTATCAAGATCAGTAATATCATCAGAGTGCCATGTTCCAACCTTTATAATCTGAAAGCTTTTGACGTGCTTCATGCCCAGCTCCGATGGAAAAAGGGGTTTCTATATAGCTGCTCAGCCACCGTGGAAGGCCAACGTCTGTATCTTTACCTTTCTGGTACTAGACATCTATGATTGGGCACTGGAGTCGCTGTGACTGGCCCACCAGAACACGCGTCTCCTTAAATGTCGAGAAACTGTTTTGATAGAACCCCTTCACTAATGTCATGAGACAGTGGCAAATGGTGGATTTCTCTGATTCTGGCAGTAGAGGACCGTCGTACGATGACACTGATGAATCCAGTGCCCAAGGACTTCCGGAGCGCCTTTCCTGATGTTCCATCGCCGACAGCATAACGGTAGATGAAACATGCGGCAAATGTGGTCTCGTCATTAAAGTCGAAAGCAATCACTGTTGGAATACGAGGTCATACGGTGGCATATTGATATATTCTATTGGTTGTTGCTGGATAGGAGTCTATCTAGGACGTGGAAGGTGAGACCTCTCAAATCACAGCTGAAATTCCAAACCTGCAAGAAGGGATGTAGCGTTTCTGCTGTTCAAGAAAATCTATGCATTTTCAAGCTGAGAACGACTTCTGCATAGGGTTATGGCTGAATCGTGATATCTTTCCTCGCTGATTATGTGTGCCTTTTCTTGGTATATGAGGGTCAGATGGAGCATGTGTGGACTACAGGAGGAAGCTACGAAGGGAGGAAGGAGATGAAAACTCTGAATCCCCTAGCCCCAGCCCTATTCTAGGGCTCGGAGTGGAGATTACTAACCACGGGTAACAGTACTGTTCCCCTGTTTCCAACCCCTTTATCGCAGATGTTCCTTCGTTCTCTCAGAATGCAATCCCTACTGAATGAGTAAAGGATAGTGAGGTAAACCACTCAGGGCCCTGCCTCCATAATAGATCGCATTGCATTGCAGCATGAACTAGCGCGGTAAATTTGAACGAATTGGAGCTCAGGGCAGTAGTTTCGATCATCTCTCAGCTCTTCAACAAGTCGTCGTTCGGCTCATCACTAAAGATCGGACGTTAAGGTAGGTATTGAATCTTCCGCAAGCTTACGGTTGAAGGAGTCATAGGCTCATAGCATGCCTGAGAGACTGCAGAACACATTTCAGCTCCTGCAAGCATCTATCCACTGCGGTTTGTCCAACTCTAATACCGAGTAATTCCCAAAACAGTGCGCAAGCGTGGCTCAATTGAGTCCTTGCCCGAGACCTTGACCGTTACGACTAAGGGTACTTGCATCTGAAGGTACTTGAAATGGGTCCCTTCCAGCTCCCTGGGAGGCTTAGCTTTTTCCCATATCATCCTTCTCTCTGCTCTCACTAACGTTATCATATGTTTCAACTTCTGGATTGACGTTTCTCTTTCGTTGTCTCTCAAGCATCATGAATCTCTCCCCAATTAGCTATCGCTTAATGGTTCGCAGCACCATGGTGTGCCTTCTTTTCAGCCATGCTATCCAAGCTCTAAACGGTGTGTGCTTCCTTCATTACTAGATCTCGTATTACCTTTCTTCGGTTACTACACCTCTAGTCTCCAGAGTTACTGAACGTCGATGTGTACGCTTTCACAGGCACAACGTTACTTCAGAACACTTCCTCTACATCACAGTTGACTGCTAGCTTTCCAAATTCGAGAGGTTGTATCTTCTCATACAGTGGCTCAAGCCCCATCTACACATCTGGTTCCACTGTGTTCCCGCCCATAACTAGTGGTGGCCCGTCTCGAACACTTCCTTGCAATTCGTCCTTGCAATTCGCATTTTCCTGTGAAAGGGCACACTGTTCATCTATCGCGGCATTCACGTCATCGAAGAATGCTTCAACTAGTAGCCTGCAATCGCCAATACCGACAGCGCCAGCAACCTTGAAATACAAAGATCCCAAACTCACGGGCTGCTACGCAGGAACTGGTGGCTCGACTACCTTCACTCTGACCAGTGGGGATCAGATCTTGTTGAATCCTGAAAAAGGTCTCTTAAATAACATCGGAGCCGAGCCGCAGACTTATACTTACGCATGCTCTGAATTTTTTACTATGGGATTGATACCATGGCATCTCAAATTGAGCTTTGCAAGAAGCCCCGCTTGTGCATCCTATGCTCGAGATATGGAGGAATTTCAGAGCGCTCAATTGTCAGCCACGTCTTGGAAATTAGACCCAAACCCATACCCACCTGGAGTCGTGAACGGCGACGCTCACATCCCATTTAATTGCTGTGGTGGCTGTAAACTATTTGCGCCGGAGGTTCAGGTATATCACTGGCCCACAACCTCATCTGCTGTCTGCTCTCAAACCAATGCGACCATAACCTCCCATGCGAGGTTCTCTACTCAACAGAGTCAAACCCCAACGCCTGTGGACCTAGGTCGGTCGCACGCCCTAAGTTTCGCCGTCGTTGACGGATCAACCCTCATGTTCCCTTCCCTCTACTTAGCTATCCACGGCGCTGTCAGTGTTCACGACTCATGTGGTGTCAAAGGTAATACTTACTACAACCCCACCATCGCCGTACCTTCAGGGAGTCTCTCAACAATTTCGTTTTCTAGCACTTTCGTTGAGTTTGCTGGATACTCGCCACAAACGGGGGTATATGATCCTGCAGCATGTCGCACGTATGGCCTTAACAATGGCAGCACCACGTCCTTCCTCGATGGCCATAGTGGGATCCAGAGCTGGATAACTAGTGTCTCTTACTCTTTTGGACCTCCATATAACCCAATCGTGCTTCCACCGAAACAATTGACTGCGCTCGATCCGGAGTGGGAAGCCTGCACATCATGGGACAAATATGGCGAGAACGCTTACGATCTGGTTTTCGGATTGTACGATCCACCGCGTGTGCTGACTCCAGCAGCTGCTATGGCCGGGCCATCCACCACTTCCTCAGGACCCGTAGTTCAAAAGACTTCTCAAGTACCTCAACCTGCAGAGCCGGTATTTTCAGCAGATCCGAAGATCACTGCCAGTCCCCAAAATGCTGCTAATCCAAGTCCTCCAAAGGACCGTTCACTGATGAAGAGACATCTACTGCTGGCCTGGCGGGTTTCATACTACAACCCTTTCGACCCGCTTCCACTGAAAGTGTGAATGAACATGATCCTGCAGACCCCACTGGAAGTTCTGCTTCGCTCAACCTCAATCAATGTTGAAATATGTTATGTCATAATTAATCACACATCCGGAAATAACCGTGGCAATCGAAACAGTATGGTATGCGTAACATGGGGGAGTATTGGAATATGCTATACATACCTGAATAGGATTGTTCCAAAGTGTGTTCATATTTTGGCCGATTCGTCAACCAACAATCAATTGATGATACCCCAAGACCCGGGCAAGAACCCACAGGATTCAGACCCACCTTTCAGCACCATTGGCAACACTCCCTATTATCTGGCTCCGCCTATCACTATCACATCTTCCAGCATCAACATCATCTTAACCAATCCTCTTGGAAGCAGTCCGCCCATCTTGACGATTGACGGCAAGACATACACTGCGAACCAAGCCTCCCAATACATCATTGGGAGCCAAACCCTCTCTCCAGGAGGTTCGACCATCAACATCAATGGCGTGGCTTACTCTCTAGCTCCTTTCGCCACCCAATCTCCCAATATCGCGAGTATCGTTTCAGCACTCTCGTCAAACAGCGAGCCAATCTTAACAATAAACGGGAAAGAATCCGCGGTAGACTTAGCATCGCACTATATCATTAGCAGCCAGAAGCTCATTCCCCATAGTCCTACCGCAACAGTCAACAACATTCCTTATGCCATGCCATCTTCGCCAATCGCCATCATATCGGGTGACAGCATCATAGCTTTGAATCCGAAGAACACTGCCGACCCGGGCGTTCTCTCTATACTAAGCGCTACAGGCTTCAGAAGCACTAACCCAATCCATATTTACAATATCGATGGCATTCCCCTAACCGGCGATCCAAATGCTCTCGCTGTGGCAAGCACGACGCTAAAGCCCGGCTCGCCAGCTCTTACAGTGTCTGGCCACACTCTCTCCCTGGCAATTGGCGGTGCGCTTGTCGTTGACGGCGCCACCAGTACTTTGGCACCTGCGACGTCCGATGCAATCACGAACGATGGAACAGCCGGTTTTACAACAGGGGCTTCGGGCTTCAGAAGCACTAACCCATCTCAAACTTACAGTATAGACGATACCTATCTGACCGGCGGTCCGAATGCCCTCGCAGTCAGCGGCACAACGTTATTGCCCGGCTCTCCGCCTCTGATTGTATCGGGCCACACCCTCTCCCTAGCAACTGCGGGTACCCTTGTCGTCGACGGTAGTCCAACCGTCCTGGCATCTAACACGCTCTCAGCTTCACATTTGAATGATATAGCTCCTACCGCGGACGCTTCGGCCTTGGGGAATGGGAGTAACAGGGATGCTTTTACAGGTGGTGTTGATTGTGGAAAACCGACGAGAGCTGGGTTGAGAATGCTTGTTCTGATAGTGTTGACATTTCAGCTTGTCGTTTAAACCTGGACTGCTTTTTTGTTTTATACAGACTTACATGTGATTGTAATAGACTTGTATTTCTGTCATGTGCATGAATAAAGGTCTGAAGGACGAGAGTAACGAATTACAACCAGTATAAAGTGAACTTTATAGAAAACTACTTTTACATGACATGACTGTTCAGATTGTCCCTACCATCATCGCCATAGATCCAACTACAGAAGCCTTGCACAACAAGGCGAGTGGGGCAAAAAGACCAATTCCAACTTTCCAAACCAAAAACTCCAAACTTCAGTCCGCCAGGACAACCTCCTCGAAAGCGCGCACACCCTGCCGAAACCCATGTTCCAACTCCCACAAAAACTCCGCTTTCTGCCCATAGTCCAGCAACCTCTTCCGGATCCACAGCTCCAGCGCCCCGATCGTATCGCCTCCGCTCCGCGCCCCTTGCACGCCACCATTCGCTCTCATGCCAAAGAACGCCGAGGCGTCGGAGAAGCCCAAATCCCAGCCTTGCACGAATCGCCAGTGCTCAAAGTGCCCTCCGGGTGTCATCTGGTTCCAATAGCGACTGTGGCTTACCACGGCCAGAGCTCTCTTGTGTGACTTCACTTGCTGAGCTCTCGAAAATTTTGTTATCACCTCCTCGAAACTTAGGGCTAGTTCCTTGGGCGGTACTACCACCCCTTTCTTCGTCATTTCAAAGAACCCCCATTCGCCACCGTCCATCCACTGCATCCTCGCGGTCCAGAAAAAGGCACCAGCACTTCTTCGTCTCCACTGAGCCTGCTGTATCTTGCCAAACTGTCGGATAATATCTTCTTTATTACCAGGAGATCTATCCCAGGTCTTGCTGTCTAGGACGCAGCTCCACTCGCCAATGATAACTTGAACTGCGCCGTTGTCGACAACGCTCCCTGATTTTGCTTGCACTTCTCCTAACTCGGTAGGGATACGGGAAATTATTTGGTGTGCACTTCGATCTCGGTCTTCCTTGGAAAAGGTGTAGTACTTGTGAGTATCTACAACCACTGGACTCGAGCCACCTTTAGAGGCGTTGGCATCAGCAGCCCAGGAGAGCGCTGTGTTGAGATCCCACCCATCGCTAATGTACAGAGGAATGCTATCGTCGATCATTGCGATGGAATGATTGACTGCTGAGTACCATCTATACATCCCTTCCGCGGCCCACGCTGCTTCATTGCACAGCTGAATCCCTATGCATCCGTGCACGTTACCTCGATGGACCTCTCCAGCGATGAATGTGAGACACCTTATTGCAAGCGCCAGGTTTGTCTCATTATCCCACAGCTCAGCCTTTCCACTCGATGTTCCACCATGATCGTTTTCATTCGCACCGCCTGGAAGAGCATGCAGATCGAGAAGAGTACCGATGCCATGAGCGTGCAGGCGAGCACAGAGTTCGAGAACGGCAGACCAAGCTGAGGTATAGATCTGAGAAGCGGCGCCATCGAAAGGGGTGTTGGAGGTGAAGGACGGCCCAAGGGTGAAGTACCCAATCGGAAGACGGATGGAAGTACAGTGCGCTGTGCTAGCAAGGAAGTCGATATCGGCATCGGAAAGGAAGGAGGACCAGTGGGCTTCCCACATTGCTTTTGTAGACTCGACACCATGTGCGGCTATAGAACTTGTAGAAAGGTCAGTCAAAGAATTATGGAATACCAGTCTGGGAATGATGAACATACGCCTCCACGGCGTCTAACTCGCTGTCCCCTCTCGCCCCAGACTCGAAAAGGCCAGGCCACAGCCATTTCTCGAGGACAAAACAACTGCCAAGGTTGGCCCCATGATGGTAGCGGTATCGGAGGATGTCGAGGGCCGTGGGGGGTTTGATTGTTGACTGCGTCTCTTGCTCCTGAATGGTCAACAATTTGTTGCTCTGGGAATCAGAGAACGAATCAGAGGAATGCGATCGAGTATCCGAGAAGGCTGATTTGGCTTTGCCCATGAGCTTCTTCATGCTGTAAGATGCGTGCAGTGCCGAGGCACGGTCGCGTGGAGGAGACGACCTCAGTGGACGGCCCACTGGTTAGATTGGGAGTTGCCATGCGCCAGCACCAGCAAGCACAACCGCATCATGTATTCAAGCCTGTACAGGAAGGGGATTTTCTTCCAATGTGGATTGGCCTCCGAGTGATTCGGATTCCAGAGGACGAGAGGTACAGGTTGTCAGACTGACTAATCGCTAGAATAAACCTGGGCTGCCCTGGCTGTCAGGGACTGTCCATCCATCAATTGGCTCTGACGAACACCACTCTTTACAAATTGACACTGACTTCTCTAACAGGAACAATTCACCTCTTTCGGCTATCGAGTGACTGTGTCTAGATACTTTTTTTTTGAACGCGTCTACCGCTCCTGCATCGATGACTGCCATCTGTCAGGAATCTTACAAGAAGATAGTCGACATCCTTTTTCGCTTCCCTGTCAACAATACAGCTGTGCAATTATCGATTTGCCGAGAGGCCGTCTTCCTTCAATAGCAGGCAGACCTTGACGGAATTAGCAATCCGAATACCTTGGCAGTCTATTGGACAGTCAAATTTGCGGCTGCGGCTGGGGGAAGGGAATTATGGAAGTCCTAAATTATGTATGATTATCTAAGACATCTAGGAGGCGGCGTGGATTGCTGGGATTTCTTCTCACCTCCAAGCGTGTCCAAAAACACGAAGAATCACCATTATACTAAGAGTGGAACATTCAATTAGCTGCATGGGGTAGATTCATTATCCTGTCGAGATCTTCATCTTGAGCAATACTACCCGCGGGCCCTTTTCTTACGAGCCCTTGCGTATTGTACTGCTGTACCACGGGCTACTCTTTGATTCACTCACGCTCCCCCCTTGGAAAGACTGAACCAGTGATCGGGGAAGCGCCTTGTGAGCCCTCTGAAAAAGCGTCTCCCATGCAGGCTTGGCCGTTTACTGTTAAGAATACGTCTTGAGTTTTTCTAAGCTTCGAGGGTTTCATTTGGTATGAGTGAGAGAACTTAGAAGTCGTATGGCTCATCTATTTTCGCTATCACGAAGCACAAGCTTCTGAGTTGCAATGGATAAAGCATCGAAGCTAGATGATATTTTCAGCATCTGACCTCCAGAATCGAGCCATTATCAAGGCAAGGCCAAGCCTCAGGCTTGAAAGTCATGTCGCCACTGTTGCACGCCATCCCTTTCTTCATAGACTTCTTAGCTTTCAAGAACAATACTAAGGACGAACCTACCCATCTAGATATGTCACTCCCCTTTCTACTTCTCCGACTGTCTTAGCTAGTGGTTATGGCCCAGGCAGAGGCACCAAATACGCTCTTTGTGCGGCCCTATCTTTGCTTAGTATTGTTCTCAACTTTAGCTCTCGATTTTGCTGCCCTTCTTTGTGACCGAAAATCAACCACCCTCGCCATGATAGATGTTTCTTTATACAGCTACGCGCTACCACTGAATCGATGCAATATCATCAGTAATTTCTGTCGTAGTTATAAACTCGTATCTCTTCTATAAACACCGGCATCAATCTCAAGCCAACTGTTCATACATTCATTCCCTTTTTAACCTTCAGTCTATACCAACCGAACAGGCTTCGGCAACGTTTTATCACTTTTCTATCTTACCAATATACCTAATACTTTACATCAATTCACAGAAACAAACATGCGTCTCTCCTCACTCCTCGTCGCTACCCTCGCTGCTCTCAGCTCCGCCGCTCCTATCGAAGCAGATCCCGCCCAAAACGATACCGCCCTCGAAGAACGCAACGGCGACCCACCCCAAGCTACATTGTAAGTCCTCACCCTCCTCCCAACCCCTTCCTTTCCCCCTTCGCATCTTCATCCCACCCCCACCATTACACAAACAACACCCCACTAACACTTCCCCCCTTCCAACAGCTTCTACGACGACCAGTGCCGATGGGCGGGCGACCATATCTCCCTCCGCCCGGACAAATACGCCACAGGCACTCCCGTCGGCGGTCCCTGGGGAACGCGCAGCGCGTTGTTCACGTCGACCAATGGTCTGATCGGCTGGACGATCGAGAGCGGGCCCAAGGGTCATGCTAAGGATAAGGTCGTTAAGCCGAAGGTTGGGCAGTGTGTGGCTTTTCAGAATGAGCTGTATGTGACGGGGGATACGAGTTTGACGATCCATACGTGAGGGGGTGGGGCTCTAGGAAAGTGATCCGTTGTTGTTTGGCTTTCAGCTGGGCTGTCGGGATTTGCATGCTTTCACCATCCAGAGTCCGACGTTCTTGGGGTCGTGCTTGTGGGTATTCTAGGGTATTGAGGTTGTTGTGCTGCAACTGGATTTGGTTCATCATGCTTTTCCTTCTTCTTCTTTCCTCAAGCTGGACGCCTCGGTGTCTCTACACATATTCGCAATCGACAGGGTCGGTCAAGTAATTCAGATCTTACTTTTCATCATGCATTTTGCCCGTAGCCTAAGTCTTTGTTTATTCCAGAATCCGGCTATTTGAAAAGGTTAATTCTGATGGAGGTTAGCACATGCTTTACAGCGTTCTGTGATACTCTTCGGTTCAGTATCTAGATGCTGTTGCTGAATCATTTCCACTCGTGCTGGTACGAGTTATACGATATCTTAAAATTTCAATATCGAGACGTTGTTTGCTGAACCAGCCATGTAACGAACGGTATGGAAGAATTGCACCTATTCACGTGACGATGTTGCAAAAAGAGAATTGGTTGATTAATATAGTTGAAGGCCCATTGAAAAAATTTTGCTCGAAGGCAAACTGGCGACGCGAGATCGGGCACCATGTAAGCGTACGTATCATAAGGGCAGGCCGTTCGTTTGCCAAAGGGTTGTGTCTCGCTACTCTGGGGATTGAATAGTCGGGATCGTATCTGTGTCGTTCATAGCAACCTCCCATGACTGTTCATAAACTTTTATGTGGTTGATCAGCCAGTAAGCGTTTTGGTAAGCCGACGGGTTGTTGGCGACATACTGATAGCAAGACGGTGCGGTGTGGAAGCAGTCCGATCTGTAATAGTCGTCCCGGGCTAAAGGAGGGCAGAAAGTGGTATATATCCTGATATTTAGCTCCTGCTTCTTATCCATATTGACTCGGCAATCTCCGAGGTACTGAGCTCGGGGTGGACCCCATGTAGTTGGATCGACAGTGGATCCGTTTTTGACTTCGATAGGCGCGCTGGCGCCCATCTAAATCTAAACGTTGACCATGTCTGCTCGCCACTCGAAAGCATATGTGGCCCCGCCCTCGTTGTTGATGGCGCTGGCAAATGGACCAGTGTCGTCTTCAGCACGGACTCGAATAGTGTCGTTTTTTGCTTGAAAGCATTTACTACTGGCCGTGTCTGCGAGCCAGGGTGCTGAGCTTGGATTGATTGCGAAGGATTCAAACAGGCTGGCCGGATCAATAACTGCCAGCCGAATTGAAGACCAAAGTCCACAGGCCGCTGTCGGTGCATGCAGGATATCAAGGATATATAGGCCTTCGCTCAAGTGTACGTAGGACCAGAGATTTACGCTTCGGCGATCGAATGAGGAGTCTGTGGGTAACTGATCTTTGTAATTGACTCCAATGTAGGTTGATCCGTTTCTGGTCGCAAGAAGTCCGCCCACCGTCTCTTCCTCGAAGCCAATAGTCTCCACGAATCCCATCCGGAAATCCGTTTTGTTATTCACATCATAATCAAACTTCGAGGGTCCAGTGAGAAGGGACTTATCTAAGATGGTGTGTTTCAAGGCGTGTGGTTGCGACGACATTGCTTCGAGGACGAAGAACACAAGGATAAAGCTAATTGTAAGGCCGATAGATATGCTCCTAGGGATTCCATGAACTGTCCTGATCTTCATTTTCGCGACGATAGCCGAATCGGATATGCTTAAATCAAGTTAGGGATAATAATATTGAGTAATATGCATTCGACGTAATACGTAGTACACGTCTCCTCGAGTATAATAAAGGCGCCGGCAACAAGCCTTCCCAAAGCTGTTTTAAAGAGACAATAAGCAGTGGTGGCCACGAACAAAGAATAAGCTTATATAAGATATGAAGGAGTCGCTTCAAGGCGATTATTCCGGGCGGCTCAAGCGCAATCAACGCCCATGTCTTCGTTCCTCCTTCGAAAACCGTAATCGATGCTCGGGAGAAGCTAGGAAATCCTAGGTGGGATTGGGAAACTTTGAAGCTCGTACTACGTAAAGACTCACTCAGTCAACGCGTTGCCAGCCGAGCATGGTGGGAAATTGGGCCTTAAGTGGATGACCGAAACGGATACTGCGACTCCAGGTCCGATTCAAACCTCGCATGCAGACAACTTAGGACGTGCAATTCCGAAAGCTTGGATTGATGTACTTTCGAGACTTTGGGCTACCGTGCTACGACGTGACAGAAGATCCTTTTCCGGGAAGCCAATGAAATCGTACAGCTGTCTTGCCAGTATGTATCGATCCGGTTACTGAAGAGTGGAGCTATGCTGCCACAACCTATTATGGCCCGGCAAAGGACTGCCCGAATTTCCGTATATTAACGGAGTCGACGGTGGAGAGGATCCTCTTTGATCATACTGGAATACAGCTTCAACGAAACGGTACGGCACTAATGGTGGGGGCTCGAAGGAGGTCATGGCAGCCGCCGGCGCCTGCAATACCCAACAATACTTGACTGTCTGATATCGGCGCCATGAGATTGTAGCAAGCTTTTGGCATCATATCAACAACCAGTATGTTGGAGAGAACCTTCAGGATCAGATGATTTGTTCGATCGGCTTTGAGGCGAAAGACCATCTAAACACTCTGAACCATTTAGCGAGACAAGACCCAAAAGTGATAGAAGCGGCCATGGGAGAATAAGCTACGACCAGAACGAGCCCCCTCACATCTGTTGAGGTGACCTCGTATGCTTATTTGCCTGTCCTCGAGTCTGTCTCTGAAGGCAGACAATCGACGCTTGAGAAGCTGCTTAACAGATTCAGTTGCTATTGCAGCTCACCAAATCCATCCTCAGAGCTGTACTAGAAAACCGCAAGGTCAATCCCCGCGAACAAAGATGCAAGCAACTGCAACAAGAGGTATCTGAATAAGGAACACATGGAATAAACCGGTAGTAACACGAGCTACCTTTTATTCTCGTAATCAGCCTAGCTACTAGTTGTGGTTTACTGACTTTTGCCTCCCCTAGTGACTGACCTACGTCAGGAAAAGACCTGACGCACCGCACTCAATATCAGGGTCATACGTAGCTCGTTGTTCGCTGCTACTGAGCTTCCTTTAGTCACAAGGGGCATGTTTGAAGCTTGATTGTCGTCAATGCACTGAACGATATAAGACGCGGTTCAGGGGTCGGGCCATAAGGCGTAAGCGAGAATGATCGCCCACCACACAAAGCCTAACCGAGAAACTCGCCAAAAGTTAGCCTCCACCACCAACTTTCACCGCTCCCCTCCCAATTTTACCTAAACCATCTCGCTCTTTGAGGAAATCCGACACTCGCAATCTGATCTGCTAAACTACAGTCAAGATGGTACGTCCCACCCCCAATTAACCCTTTCCCTCCCACCCCCTCCCAACTATCTAAACCACACCCCACTAACCCTCCTTGAAACAGTCGGACGGAGAAGAGCCCACGTCCCCCACCCCGGCCGAAGGCGCCGATGAAATAGAAGTCTCCGCCACCGCCCCTGCGGGCTCCTCGCAAATGACCGTGCTCGAAGCCCTCAAAGGCGTGCTCAAGCTCGCGCTCATCCACGACGGCTTGGCGAGGGGATTGCGGGAGGCGAGTAAGGCGTTGGATCGGAGACAGGCACACATGTGTGTGTTGAATGAGGGGTGTGAGGAGGAGGCGTACAAGAAGTTAGTGGTGGCGTTGTGTGGGGAGCATCAAATCCCGTTGATCAAGGTGCCGGATGGGAAGATGTTGGGGGAGTGGGCTGGGTTGTGTAAGCTTTTACCTTTCTTTTGGTTCGTTTTACTCAGTGCCATCAGACTTGGTGAAAACGAGGAGGATTATCTTTTATGTGTCAACGTGCCAAGGAAGAGCAAACCTTATTGCCCCTTTCCATCCCAAACCAATCCCCCAGCACCTCCACCAATTCTCCCTTCCCACTTCCATCCATCCCCAAGACCCCAGCTAAAACCTCCTCCCACCCCAGGTGTACTCGATCGCGAAGGCAACGCCCGAAAAGTCGTTAACTGCTCTTGCGTCGTCGTTCGCGACTGGGGCGAGGAATCCCAGGAACGCTCCATTCTGCTCAACTACTTCCAGACCGAGCAATAAACCACCTTTGCCAGAAACTGGAGGGAAGGAAGAGAAGGAAATTAAATGCAAGGAGAGGAATAGAATAGGAGGAAAACGTGTGAGGATGATGGTGATGGTACGATAGTTGAGAGCAGGTAGATGGACGATAGTGTAGCTGGCTTGTTGAAGGAAAATTGGCATAGATAACGTCCCGCATGCGTGGATCCCAGACAGTTTGATTTCGAGAGCCCATGCAACAGTCTTCGAGCACAGAATAAGTGACGCTGAGCGGTGTGAAATGTGCCTCCAGATATTCCCCCATGTGGAATCTAGACAACCCGAGTCCAAGAGCCAATGCCAAAGTCCCAGCACGATCCAAGTGAAAACAAAATACAGATCATGCTTTTGAAGCCCATGGGCAACTGATAAGATTCTCTAGATATCGCTACTTCGTATATGTAGCCCCAACACCTCGCCAAAACGCTTTCGCTACAGCTTCGCTGCCTTGCCTACTCCATCACTCCCAGAAATTGAGCCTTGAACAAGACTAGCCCATAGTGCTTCAACACAACATATCTGCCGGGCAAGAATTCGAAGATAGTTGTGCAACAGCACGTAGTGAAATAGTCCATGATCAACCACGCCCCCCTACCGAAACTCATATGTCGGAAACGTCCTCTTCTCCGGCATAAGCGACAGATGCTGGTACGGGGTGCTGTTCGGATCATAATACAAGCCCTCGACATGCCCGTCCGCGCGCCGGAGAGAAACGTAGTAGAAGCCGCTGATGGTGAGGGAGGATTGGGCGTCGGAGGGTGTAACGAAGCATTTTTCTACAGCAGCCGAGGTTAGTTGTTGTCAGCGTATGGTTGACTCGGAGTGATTCGGTGTATGTCATTTTGGGGGGTTAGCTTACCCTTCCACCGCATCAAAATCCACTTCATCCCCAACTCCTCGGTCAACCACCGCTTACTGACCAGATTCCTCACCATCTCATCATCAGTAAGTTCCTTGAACGGCGGCAGTTTCCGCCAATACGTGCCATCGACCCTGGGATCCGCGTTGAAGCTTTTCGTCTCGAGCGTGAACGCGTTGAAGTCGATGATTTCGCCCTCGAGGAAGGTGGTGATGCTGGATTCGTGAGTTGGCGAGGATTTGTCGGGCACGTTGAAGGCTTCCATGGTGCCGGAGAGGGTCATGCTGGTGTAGTCGATGCTGTGGATAGTCACTTTTACGGGCCAGCGCTCGTCGTCGTCGAGGGAGCAGGGGGATGGGGTGAAGAGGTGGGATGCGTAGGTTGATCGGGGAATTCGTGTCGATGTGCTGGTTGAGCTTCTTTCGGTTATTCTGGGTATAGTCCTAGTTGTAGAACCACCACGGTTCGATGGCAGGTTCTCTGCCCGATTCTGGATGTAGTACGCAGGAAGAGAGGAACCTCCTGCGGCATGTTGAGAACCAGAAAATACGCCACCAACTTTTAGCCATGAGCTTTCCGGCGGTGGCTCGATTGTGGTCGTATCTAATATGAAGTCTTCGTGATTGTTGGTAAAAAATTGTCCCCTGACGAATCCACCTGCTGCAGCAGATGAAAGACTTTCCTGGTGGGATTCACAGAAACGAAGTCGTTCCAAGTATTTGATTGCTTCGTCAAGCCAACGCTTTTCACCCGGTGGACCAGTCGAGGAATTTTCCAGATAGCGCTGCCTATAGGATTCTGTATGCCAACGTTGGCGCAGGTCTTCCTGTTGTCGTTCCTCTATAGCCCGTGTCGCTTGTCTATGGATCCGTTCTTGAATCTGATCACGGTCTTCAGCTTCTTGACCCACCCTCTCCCTGTCCAGGATGTAGCTTTGTAATTGATTTCTTGATCGGGCTGAGAATTGCGTATTTCGTCTCACTGATTGGAGTAGCGCCGTAGTCCGTAGAGAAGACTCGGTGACAGTGGGCGCACCGCCAACCCCATTCCCAATGAAATGGGACTGGTTTGGGTTTCGATGCGAGTAGCTGTTGCTAGTGCTGTGTGACCATGCAGTCACTGGCAAAGCCGATCCCCGATTGTTCCCCCTAGTAGCACGCTCATTATACAGTTGCGCCGAAGACTGGGAAGCGCTCGGCAAACCATGATGTGTCTCCTGGTCATCATCAGAGCTCCCCGGTGCCCAACCATGGTAACCCGTTTGCTGCTGCGATATCCGGTCTGCATACGTTGGCTCATGGGAATCTCCCATCTCTTGCAACTGTGCTGGCGTGTAGCGTCGATGGGCCGTGACTGCATTAACCGCCCTTCGCATTCTACGGCGACTCTCACTATCGGCAGGACTCAAACTCTCATCCGTCACCTGCGTTCCTCCGGCATGCCTTAAAGAAGAGCTTGTGGGGGGCTGGCGTGGTTGTGTGCGTAGAAAACTGACATTGTCGTCGTGAGCGTCTTGCTCGGATGGTGTTAGTAGTGTTGCGGCGAAGTCTGGGACGGGACTAGCAAGCTGCTCGAGCTCGAGGTATGGACTTGTGGTAGTGGTCTCGGCAGATAGTTCCTATTGTCATTCAGCACTGCGCACGTTTGGCAAAGACTACGGGCGGTAGGAACGCACTGTCGGTGTATTGGCAGGCGGCATTGCTGCTCTGAATGATCAGGTTCTCCTACGGATCCGTCTGGGCTCCAAGGTTGTTGATTTATCAATCAGACTTGGACATCCGGTGTCAAGTGATTGTGATGGCGAGGTGCTGTTTCAGAGTGTGGAACAAACGGGCTCTATCACATGGTGGGTTGGACCCTTGACTTGATGCGGCGGACTTCCCAATACGTACTACCGAGATAAAGCAGTGTACAGATTCTTTATTTGTGCAATTCAATTTGATCTCATTAATCACTCAGATATGAAGGGCTTCCAGATTTTCGATCCTTCTTAACTTCCAGGTGTTGACTTAACGTTTTCCACGATCAATCACATGAATAGATCAAACCCGCTCTATGAAGTGGAAATTCCAGAACACGGTACGCACATATATATTGTATCCATTCTGTCGAAATAGGTTGCGGAGACGGCTCGATGGCTTTATGATGATAGGTAGGAGACGAGATAGATTTCTAGTGTGATAATTTCGGTCGGATGAAAGAATATGCCTGGAACATCGCCAACAACCCATCCAATCGAGCCTCGTAAGGTATACCTCCAGCCTACCAAAGCCATGCATAGCCAATCCCAATCAATGCCAATGAACAGAAAAACAAACTCGAGCACTTAGCCAAATCGCCAGCGCCTGCCAACCCACCCGAAGAAAATAATGAACCCCCAAGTGCGTGCGTTCCAGCCTTATGCTTCCCGTCCGTCGTCCAAGCAGACCCACGTTGCCCCTGTCCAAGTCGTCCATATTTCCAGACATCCAAATTCATCACCAGGCTCCATCCCGCAACCAAATACCCAACAACACCCAGAAACCGGTGACCCCTTCCTCAATTAACAAGATCCGCTCACATGACAATACAACCCCCACTCCTCGCCCTTCTCCTTCCTCCCCTGGGACCCCCCTCTTCCTCATCCGCATGCACCATCGCCGCCTCCCTCGCTCTTCTCCTCCTCCTTCTCGCGCCTGCGCCACCAGCCCCTGCCTCCTCGCTTGCAACCATGTACTCCCCCCACTTCCTCTCCAGCCTTTCCGCAGACAACCTATCGCCTCTCAAGACGCGCTTCATGTGCTCCCTTACGGTATCTTGATAGCCATAGAAGCATTTAAGGGAGATGATTTGGTGGCGGCCGGGCTCGGTGTTGCGTGAGAGGATCTCGCGGACGCCGGTCCACGTAACGTTCTGGCAATCAAAAACGATGAGGCTGAGGGAGACTTTAGGGATGAGGGGTCCCGAGGGGGTAAGGGAAGTAGAGGAACGGAAGGAAAGGTTATCACGTGCACGGACGGCGGCGGCAGCTTCGGTGAGGACGAGATCAGAGACACTGGTGTTGTCCATAACGAGGGACTTTAGACGGGGGCAAGCTTTGATCACGGCGAGCATGCCGGTGTCACCGAGGGATTCGCAATACGAAATATTAAGGTGCTCAAGCTTGGAGGCGCAGGGTGATTGGGCGAGGGATTGGAGGATGGAGTTTGTGAGGTCATCGAGCTCTTCAAGATCTAGGTGGGTCAGCTTGGGGGTGGTTTCGAGTATTCCCGAAAGGCCGGCGTCGGTTAGGCCGTCGCATTCAGAGAGTTGGAGACCACAGAGTTGAGGGACGTTGTGGGCCAGTGATTTTACTCCTTTGTCTGTGAGGGTACGACATCGACTGAAGTCAAGATGGCGGAATCTGCGGGGAGGGACGATGGCACGATCGGTCAAAGGGTCGATTTCTGGCTCGGAGCCTTGAATCAAGAGTATGAGAGATTCGTCTCCCAAATCAGTACAATTCGATATAATAAGCCGCTCAAGACTGTTCCGTTGGAAGAGATCCAGGAGAAAGCCCCTGTCATTCCACCCTTTAATCTCGCCCGCTCGTAGATCCTTGAGTTTAGGGCATGATCGAACGATCTTTTGGAGGCCCTTCGTATCAATGTGTGGACACCACGAAACATTGAGATGCTCTAGTTGCTTACAGCCCTGAGCAATTATCTTCATAGCGTGGTTGTTGACTTTGTCCAAGCCTGAAACATTAATGTGAACCAAACGCGGGTTTCGAAGGAGGAAGTAATGCACCGAGCTTCTGTCAATTTTGCAGCCTTGTAAGGAGAAATTCTCGAGATTTCTGCATGCGTCCGATATCTTTTCTCCGTCACTCCCCCACTTCTCCCGTAATTGAACACAACCCCTAAGATTGAGATCTCGTACGAAAGGCCCAGCTGCAGTCATAATCTTTACAAGAGAATCACTCGGTATCTGCTGGTAGTATTCTTCGGTGTCCACATTCTTCCACAGCTGCCCATCGTAACACATTTTGTGCCATGATTTCGCGACTGCCGAACACTTGACAATCTCTTGAGGTTTAAGAAATTGGAATATTTGGACCTTAATCTCGTTGGGCATCTCTCCCCAGAAGTCGAATTTTGGCCGCCGCTGCTTCTTGAATCTGACGGCTGGCTTCGAGAAGTAATCGACTGGTCTTTCGTTCACTTCAGGCGTCGCTGTAAGTTTCATGTCCTTGGAGCCCGGTCGAATGTCTGCAGGTAGTGCAACACTGGTCGCAGCAGTCGAGGCATGACCAGAGACTTCCTTGCCAATGATCCGAATGCGAGCACTTGAGTCTGAAAATTGCGAATCGGGACCAGGAGTGCTTACTGCAGAGGTCGGGGCAGTGGAAAATCCCGCTGACGAATGGGATGAGTCGGAATGCCTGAAATGGTTGGCATATGGCGATCTTGACGAAGACAGCGAAACGCAAGACATTGAAGCTTGGCTTCCACTATTGTAAGACGACGAGGGCATCCGACCAAGCTTGGCTGGTGACGGGGAGGATGACATCCTTTGTAAACTTTGCAGTATACGTCTGCGACCCTTGAGCTTCGGTGGCTGCTCAAAGGGCAGGGATTCTGCAGGTGTACTCGTTGGGGTCATTGCCCCAGGCGACACGATCATATTATCAAGAACGATCTGAGACATGACGTAGGGTTTGAGGGTGGATTATTTGAGCCGGCGAAGTATCGGGAGGTAGAGACGAATCCTCTTTAGATATATTTACTCGTGACAAGCGAGCTTTGACAGCTTATTGACGCCCCCAAGCAAAGATAGGCTACAATCCCACTCGGATTCCGCGACACCCGCAAGAGTTTGATGGTCTAGTATCAAAATATGCTGATAATGTAGGCTTGGGATGAGGGTAGCAATCTGAAGAGGTGGGGAAGTCTAGTCAGCCCTCAGCTTCGCCGTCAGCTGCACCTACACATTCCGATCACACACCCGTCAAGATGATCCACCAGCAATATAGAAAATGAAGCGGAGGACGCAACAGCTGACTGCAAAAGCAATGGCCTTGTGGTCAAGGACTCGTCGCTGTGGTTCTCCTGGTGGTTACTTATCGGGGATCGCTGCTGGGTACTTATCGATTACACGATAAGTGGCCGGGGAGGGGTCTAGTCTGTCGTCTGCCACAATGCTCTCGCTGGCGAAAGAAGATGATCACAAAAGCGCACGGTAAAGGCTCAGGTTATGTGGAAGGAGAAACGAGTGTGAGAACACGAAGGTCTTACGGTCTGTGAGGTAGTTGGGGCGGGGGGAATGTTTAGTGGGAATCCGACGGCTCAGCTCAAGCAGGGACTGAGATGCAAGGGTCGGCTTTTGGCAAATGGTCTGGAGCCTCATAGAGTACAGCCAGACTACTCGTACGGTATGTACCTACTTCGACTACCTCTGTACCTCTACCTGCGTCCATGATACTTCTAGGCATCGTAGTCTGCCATGGAGTTCGTTCTCCTTTCCAATTCTCCTTGTCGCCATATGATCCATCTACGTTCCAGTACCGAACAAATCACGACCTGTTCATCACGCTAACTTGGAGCGGATAGCAGTGACAGCTTCAAAGCGGGGGTATGATTATGAATCGCGGGATATATCTCAACGGTGGATGCTACGACTCTATGAGTTGCGAGTACCTGAGAGCCCGTACTACTACAGGACTGGATTGCTAGCAACTGCAACTTCACTTCTCCGTTGTTGCAGCCAAAGGGAAGAGGCGACGCAGGGTTCGCCCAAAGACGCATGCGACTGCTGCGGCTCGGCTGTACCCCAGCGGGTTTCTGGAACCCCCAACGGTAATTGGGAGTCCCCCGACTATACATTGGTTGGATTAGGCCCGTGATTCGTTCTGGGGAAGCAATTGAGATTATATGAAGAGGGAAAGGGTTTCAAATGCTTGCTTGCTTGCGGTGCTGTACCCCTAAGTCTATGCGTTCCCCAGCTCAAACAGTGGGGTGGAGAAGTCTTCGGGTTCCGACTGATGGGCTCCTCACCCCTCAGATCGACACGGAGTTATAAATAATTTTTAGTCCCCGGAAACCACAGGCACCTCATCGTTTTGTGTGTAAAGTAGGATATCTCCGCCATGCTTCTATGAACGAAACCCAGTCTGAACCGGAGACAAAAATTGCTTATTTCCCTACAATGCAGTCCTAGACGGAAAAAAAACTGTCTATGGCGAGGTCTGCATGGCGTCCGAAATGCTTCCCGCTGCCGTTGTGGCGAAATACCTCACGTCAACATCGCCATCCTGCTGTAACTTCTCAAGGTTGGGCAGAATTCGCTTTTGAATGAGCTCGTCGCCCATGGGCGAGGGACTGGCTGACTGGCCCGACTTTTCAAGGGAGAGGATCGTACCTTCGGCGGGAAGGCGTTTTAGGACGTCGATGAGGATGGTGTATGATTTCGCGACGTTGAAGCGAATATTCGGGATGTCGTCGGATACCAATTTGTCCATCATTGGTAGAATAGAATCCTTGATCACTTCGAGACTTATGGCGGGAGCCAAGGTCTTGAGCAGAACGGTCAGAAGGAAATATTTGCAGAAGATAACCATATCAGATAAACTTACGGAGATTGCAAAACAAGTAGTCATTCGGTAAAGGTAATTCGGATGTTGGCCCATGGCCATGACTTTGGGGATAATGGCCTCGCTGGCCCAATCAACGCCGAAGACCTCGGTCAGCTTCTTCAGATTCTGCGTGGCTGCTTCTCGTATTGAGAAGACGGTGTCTCCAAGCCAGCTCATGCAGAGCGTGCTCAGCTTCTCATCAAAGAATTGAACGCCGAGTTGGCTCGCCAGCAATGGAATGTACTCGATGATTGCTAATCGGACCCTCCATTGCTTATCCTCGGCCAATTGTACTATAGCAGGCAATAGCGATTGCGATAGTAGTTCAATGCCAATAACTGAATAAAGTTAGAGAATTTACAACGACCAACAGGTTCCGGTTTACCTTTGTTTACCAATTCGAGCTTTGAGATTATGTGGAGGCGAACGTCCGGGAATTCATCTTTGAGCATCTGCAAGAACATCGGTAGGAGATGTGCAATAGTCCTAGGGTTTTCAGTACAGGACGCCGAAAAGGAGATCTTCTGTATTGCTTACTCTTCCTTGCCTAGAATAGGCGCGAGACCGCTGATCTGTGTTCCAAGAGCAGCACGCACGTGTTGGGAAGTGTCGGATACCAGGTCTTCGACACTCGTCATTATCTCGTTTAGTAAGGTTTCTCGGTCCAGCAGTACACAGAAACCTTGCCCAAGTCAGCTCATTACCCGGTTAGACATAAAGGCAGACCCAACCTGGTATTTGCCCAGCGACAGCAGTTCGAACTTCTGCTTCCGTATCCTTCAATAATTTCACAAAAGCTGGCACAAGGTCTCGTGCCACGGTTTCATCGTCAACAGCTTTTGCGATCTACCATTGCCTTGATTAGTCCCACTCGCCTGTAAGTAGAGCAAAAGAGGCCCTTCACCTTTTCGAAGCGATCGGCAACCATATAGCGCACTCTCCAGCTTTTGTCTTCAAAAAGACTCCTTAGAGCAGTAAGTAGCGTTCCATGGCTTGTTTGCTGCTCCTTTGGAACCACCTCTGCAATGGCAATTAGAATCTCCACGGTTAGTAATCGTACACTATCTTGATCGTCGCTTGCAAGGTGTTGAAAAAGCGGTATCATCTCTTCTATGACGATTCCCGCCGGCATCTCCTTGACAAACTTGGCAAGGTTATTCGCAGCTTGCCTCCTGACCATTGGGGTCTCATCATGTACCAGCTGCCCAAATTGCTGTCGAAGACCCACTTGCGACTCTTTTGTAGCTTTACTATATGGTACATTGTAGAGGCCAGTTGCGGAGATCTTTGACGTGAACCAGTCGGCCTTCGAAAGACGAACCGTAAGAGGAATGAAGTAGTCTTCCACCTGCGATTGTGATACTTGCTCGCAAATCTTATTCAATGACTCGACAGCCTTGTCACGAACAAGGGGTTCTTCGATAGCTGCCAGGTTCTCCAAAGGCGACAGAAGCACGTGCCCATAACCAGGACCCCCAACATACTCCACAAAACCCCCAAGCTCATCACTCAGTGCAGTCAGCACCTCATCCTCATCTTCCACGGACTCTGACACACATGTTAGCTACTGTTCGAGTCACAGAAATAGTAGAGATCTTATATAACTCACCATCCAGAAAAGGAATTAGTTCATCTCTTGTGCGCTCCGGTCCTAAGGCTAGGGCGATTGTAGACAGCCGATGTATAGCGTTCAAACGTAAGAGAACATCATCGTGCTAGTGACATGAGTTTATTGATTCCAGTAGAGATCTGAAGGCGTCCACAGTACCTTCAGCTCATCAATGAGAACAGCTATCGGGTATAGCTCGTCGTTCTGATTTTGTCCCTCCATGACTTATATTCTGCCAGCGTTTCTCCCGTACAAGTTCGAGGGGAGTCCCAGATTCGGCGAATGGACTTCGGAACGCGCTGTGACGTCTTCGTTGAAGCTTTACTGTAAGTAGAATGCTAGGTTCGGCAATACGTGGACATTGAAAACCAGGCAGAAAACCTGGATCAAGCAGCACTAGTTAGCAAAGAGCGATGATAGCTGGAACGAGAAGGTGATGGGGGCTCCGCGCCCTGCATCAACAGCCCTATGTCAACACAGCTGCGAGCTTGAATGTATCCTGGCAGGCCTACCTATTGTTGGCCAGTGTTTGTTGCGCGCTGGAAATAATTTGTGATATGCGGAGAGTTTGAGCGGGCGTCTTATCTTTGGCAATTCAGTGTTCGTGGTCTCGTAAGTGTCTGGTGCTGGAGAGTTGATATGGAGCTAATGAAACCAACCGAGAAAGCTCGAGGCTCTCTGGCAGTTTAAGGTTGTCACAGATTTTTTGTGATTTATTGAAAATGACTACTACATAGTGAATTACGGTCAACAAAGTCCACAGGTAATTGTCTGTGACATTGTTGTGCTATACAAAAGGCTAATTTGCTCCAGGAAAACTCCAGCAAAATTCCCTTAAGAGGATTCTGTTACTATGCCTACCATAGCTGTTGACAAGGCAGCACTTTTTGAAGCCCTAGGCCAAGAGTAGGTAAATTACTACCTAATGCAACTGCGTATCTACGCCAGTGGCTAATGTTTTCGTGACAGTTATACAACCGAAGAGTTTGATGAACTATGTTTCGAGTTTGGTGGGTAGGTTTTCTTCGCATGTATGGTACTTTTGCTCAGTGTGTATAGGGATCGAACTGGATGAGGATGTAGGATTCAATAGCACGGCATTGAATACAAACAGAATGTTGGTGGACTAATATCTCCTAGACCTCAACATCCGAGCGGCCAGTGGTCAACGGCAAACAAGAACCTGCACAACTGAAAATCGAGATACCAGCCAATAGGTGGGTTTTGCTGCAACTCGAGGGAATACTAATGCTGATGGGTGTTATCAGGTATGATATGCTATGTTTCGAGGGAATTTCCCTCATGCTCAATATCTTTCGTGGGAAGAGGCTGTCGCCCAACTATCGGCTTGTTGACCCTTCAAATGGCGAATTGGAAGTGATAACGGTACATGAAGAGGTGAGCAGGAGGTCCTAATCTCACGGGGCCTCAAAGTCTGACCATATCCCAGACTTCACGAATACGGCCATATGTCTCAGGAGCGGTTCTACGGAATATCAAGTTCACGCAAAGCAGATACGAGTCTTTCATTGCACTGCAGGACAAGCTTCACCAAAATCTCGCCCGCCAGCGAACGCTCGTTGCTATAGGTACTCATGACCTAGATACCTTAAAAGGACCTTTCACGTATGAAGCACTCCCACCCGAGGAGATTGAATTTATACCCCTGAATCAAACAAAGTCCATGAAGGGGTCCGAGTTGATGAAATTCTACGAAGTAAGCACCGCAGACTGAATTGTTCTTATTTGACTTACAAATTCTATTAGAATGATAAAAATCTCTCGCGCTATCTTCAAATCATTCGAGGCTCTCCAGTTTTCCCGGTTATCTTCGACTCGAATCGGACCGTATGTTCACTACCACCAATCATCAATGGGAACCATTCCAAGATTAGCGTCCACACTCGAAATGTGTTCATTGAGCTTACGGCGCTTGACAAGACAAAAGTTGAGATTGTCAATAATATCCTTGTCACTATGTTCTCAAAATACGCTGAAGAGGAATTTACTGTTGAACCCGTCAAGATCGTCTCGAAGCACAACCACGAGTCCCGAGAAACCCCAGACCTAAGTCCTCGTGAGACACAAGCCGAGATTTCTTACATCAACGACTGCTGTGGCCTCTCATTATCCGCCGAAGATATTTGCAAGCTCCTTACACGCATGTGCTACTCAGCAAACCCCTCAAAAGCCTCCTCAGATCTCATAGACGTTCACGTTCCCCCGACTCGTGCAGACATACTGCACCAATGTGACATCATGGAAGACGTAGCCATAGCCTACGGATTCAACAAGCTTCCGCGTTCTTTCCCCAGCAAGTCCGGAACCGTCGCTCAGCCGCTCATGGTCAACAAGCTGACTGATATTGTGCGCTTCGAAGCGGCTATGGCTGGCTGGTCAGAAGTCATGCCACTGATCCTGTGTTCTCATGATGAAAATTTTGGCTGGCTCAACCGCAAAGATGATGGGAATACAGCTGTGAAGCTAGCGAATCCCAAGACTGCAGAATACCAAGTCGTGAGGACGTCTCTGCTACCTGGACTTCTGAAGACCATTCGGGAAAACAAGCATCACACTGTTCCAATGAAGATCTTTGAGGTCAGTGATGTGGCTTTTAAGGACCTATCGCTAGAAAGAAAGAGTAGGAACGAGCGGCACTTTGCAGCTGCTTGGTATGGGAAGAGTAGTGGGTTTGAGGTGGTACATGGAGTGTTGGATCGCGTGATGTTAATGCTCAAGAGCGCTTTCATGACGAGCGAGGAGGGTTTGGAAGGGAAGGGTGCGGCGGAATCAGCATACTGGATTGATGAGGTTGATGGTCAGTATCTCATACATGGATTGTGATAATAATATCTCTAATGCTTGGTAGATCCAACATTCCTTTCGGGCCATGCCGCAGCAATACACCTGCGTATGGGAGGTAAGGAGCAAGTTGTTGGGGTCTTCGGTATCCTGAATCCTACCGTGCTGGAGAACTTCGAGCTGAGGTAAGCTGGGGGCTACATTTTTGATGCAATTGTTACAACAAGCTAACCATTTTTGGCTTTCAGATACCCCGTCAGCACCTTAGAGATAAACATAGAGGTCTTCCTTTGATCGTTACAGATCACATAGAAAGGTAGCCTAAGTGATATCGTTGTGAGCATCATTTTCATCTAGTTCAAAGCCTTGACGACCGACTGCTCTTATTCTATTGCGCCGGTCATGCGTTTGAATGTGATATGAGTGCTTTTCAATAGCGAGCTTTCAAACAGCTTTACAGCTTGTTCAGAAGTTTTTAGCTAGCTACAGATACAAGCCTTGTTTACCGGCGAACATGCCGTGCATGCAAACCGCCTAAATCAAACTCCTTCCCGTTCATCTTAATCCTCATTCCTGGGCGTAATCATCTCCACCCTTTGCACCCTCCTGCTCCTGCTGTTCCGACAACCTCTGTTGCTCCGCCGCCTGCTGCGCCGCCACTGCCTTTGCACCATAGTCTTGACTCATGGGCTGGACGACGGCCTGTTCTTCCTTTGGTTCGATGATAGTGACGGAATCCGGTAGCGACTTTTGCGGGCCGGATTTTCCTTCTGGATCCGAGCCGCGCATGATTTTGACTTTGATGCCGAGGACACCTTGGCGGAGGAGGACGTGGCGAGTGGCGGAGTCGATGAAGTCTTTGGCGGGTTGACCGGAGTGGATCATGAAGCCATCCTGGCTTTTGTATTAGTAACCATTCTTACAACGGCAGAACGATCTCAGACGTACAGTGAACTTCATGCTCTTAGCTCTTGCAGCCCTCAGCTTCCCCGAAACCACGACCTCACATCCCTTGGCTCCACTCTCCATGATGAACCGCAAAACACCGTAGCATGCTCTCCTCACGGCCAAACCGTTGAGCAGTTTGTAGCGTAAAGACTCGCATTGGGCGACGGCTGAGAGACCACGGTTTTGGACTTTGGCAGCGTAGAGCGAGACGGAGTTCTCAGGGAACTTGAAGCGCTTTTGGATGAGAGAGGTAAGTTCTCGGATGCGGCGTCCTTGCTCGCCGAGAACTTCTTGTGTGTGGGTTGCGCGGATGACTGTTTCGTTTGGTCAGAATAGGACTCGAAGAACACGATCTCGACTGGGAGTATTACTGATGTCGGTAACGGTAGGCGTAACGCGAACTTCGACACCAGAGTATCCCTCTTCGGCCAGTTCTCGTTGGAAGAATTCATTTAATTCGGCGTAGAAAACACCATCGGCCACGAACTTCCTACGCTTGGAGATGGCACCACCTTGAGCTGCGGCCATGATTGCTGTGGAGAGGAGCTTAGTGGGAAGAAGCTCGGTGTGGCTGTCGACGAAGTTGTTGATTTCGTGAAGTCGTTGAAGTCTATTAGTGGGGGATAGGGTTGTGGATCGCCCTCGCTTGTCAACGGAACTAGCAGGGTTCTGGCGATAGAGGTATGTCATGCAAACCGCGAACCTTTGGGCTGTATTTGCTACACTACAGCCACTACCTACAGATCTTCGAAAATTGGCTAAAAACTGAGTATCTTCTACTTTGGCGAATAACCCCAGATTGGCTCCGGGCGCCGAAAAGCCCAAGAGTGGCTGACGATTCCCTACGAAGCTCAAATATCAGATCGAACACTCACGATGCACCTTTGGAGGTAATAGCCAGTCATGGAGAGAACTCGGATTGCGAAAGTACTCAGCGTTCAGGTTCAACAATCGAAACTGTGCAAAACTTACCAGCTCTAGGTAGACGAAGTCAAGCTTATACGGCGCGGCGAACAAGTAGAAGGGACCTTACATTTGACCCCCCACCACCTCATCTTCTGCCATACACCGGCACCTGCTGCCGAGAACCCGCCTGTAAGGCCTCGAGAGCTATGGATAACGTATCCCATCATACAAATATGCACTCTGCGGCCAAACCCTCCTCAATCCCGCCTGCCCTCGTCGATCCGTCTGCGGTGTAGAGACTTTACGTTTGTCTGCTTCTGCTTCAACGATGAGAAAAAGGCTAGGGATGTCTATGATAGCATCAAGGCATGGACCTGTAAGCTAGGGAGAATTGAAAAGCTTTACGCCTTCAGTTATCAGCCCCAATCACCAGAGAAGGAGGTCAATGGCTGGCAGATATATGACCCGCGCAGAGAATGGAAGAGACTTGGGATCAGTGAGAAAGGTACAGACAAAGGATGGAGAATATCAAATATCAACACAGACTACGGAGTAAGTCTATTGGACCTTCGAGGCTATATGAGAGATGTTCATCCCATGTCTAGTTCTCGCCGACGTATCCTGCTTTATTACCTGTACCTTCGACAATATCTGACAATACACTCAACTACGCTGGCAGGTACCGCTCACGCGTGCGGCTTCCTGTGCTGACGTACCTACACCCTGTCAACAATTGCTCGATCACGAGGAGTTCTCAGCCCCTAGTGGGTGTTCGAGGAAATCGGAGTATACAGGACGAGAAATTACTACTAGCCATATTCTCAACCTCAACACCCAACCCTGCCACTTCTGAGTCACCACCACGGCCTGAGAGTCTTCAGTCGCCTGAACCAAGTCAAGGCGACACACCTTCAGCAAGTCAAGAATCCGCTTCTACCGATGCTAACGACCCATCTGAAGAGGCCACTTCTCGATCCAGTACCGAGGATACCTCTGATGAGCCGCGAATATATGGCGCTCAACAGCATAATCTCATTGTAGACGCACGGCCTACTGTCAACGCGTTAGCAATGCAAGCTGTGGGTCTAGGTTCCGAAAACATGGATAATTACCGCTTTGCAACCAAAGAATATCTAGGCATTGACAATATTCATGTGATGAGAGACTCTTTGAACAAAGTCATTGACACCTTGAAAGAGTCAGATTTGACGCCCTTGCCACCCAATAGAGAAGCCTTAGCAAGAACGGGGTGGCTGAAACACATTGGTGGAATACTCGATGGGGCTGGTCTAATTGCAAGACAAGTTGGGCTTCAGCACTCACATGTCCTCATACATTGCTCCGACGGATGGGATCGGACAAGTCAGCTCAGTGCATTGAGCCAATTATGTCTGGACCCATACTATCGTACTTTAGAAGGCTTCATTGTGCTGGTCGAAAAGGATTGGCTTTCATTCGGTCACCGATTCCATCATCGAGCTGGTTTCCTTTCCAGTGATAAATGGTTTGTCATCGAAAACGAGCGAATAGGTGGCGACAAGCCTGCCTTAGGAAGCAATGCTGGCCCTGGTCATGCTCTTGAGAACGCGTTATTGAGCGCAAAAGGATTTTTTACTAAGGACAACACCAGCAAAGATTCGATTGTGGATTCGGACGGCGAGCTACAGCCATATGAGACGGCATCTCCCATCACGAAGAAAACTTCTTCTAACAGCAAAGGAAGCTCTAATGACAAGAATGTCACGAAAGTCAAAGAAACAAGCCCTGTCTTTCATCAATTCCTAGACGCTACCTATCAGCTCCTCTATCAACACCCTGACCGCTTTGAATTTAATGAACGGTTCCTTCGCCGCCTGCTTTACCATCTCTATTCTTGCCAGTATGGCACTTTCCTTTTCAATAACGAGCAAGAGCGGGTCGATGCCCGAGTTTCCGAGAAGACGAGAAGTGTATGGGACTATTTTCTTTCCCGTAGAGAGCAATTCTTGAACAAGAAGTATGACGGAAATATTGATGATAATGTCCGCGGCCAAGAAAGACTGATATTACCCGTATCGGGCAAGGTCAGATGGTGGAATGAAGTTTTTGGCCGTACAGATGTCGAAATGAATGGGCCCGTGAGGCATCGGTACGACCAGGGTCTGGATGGAACTGATTTTTCTTTTACCAATATTATAACCGGTGTTGAGACCGCTGATGATGCCACAGGCGCAGGTGCGTCAGGAAATTTGATGTCTAATGGGAACGCAACAGAAACCATGAGAGCTACGCTGGCGGCGGGAGTCGCTAATTTGGGGATTGGGATCGGAAAAGGCAAAGATGGCAGGAAAAGTCCATCAGGTGTGAAGCAGGAGATGGAAGTCGAGATGCAATGATTGGACAACGATTATTATGTTCGTGTGATTACGGGCTTTACCTCGTTGCATCTGGCGGCGTTGTTGACAGTCTCGAATAGGGATTGGTGGGGACCGCCACATTCTTGCGATTTAGAGAGCCTTGCATGACCTGCATATGAGCCTTTGTTCTGGTATCCTTAGATGCGAAGATGTAAGATAGCGGGTCTTCACTTCCTCAGCATGGATTCCTTTTAGTATCAGACTTGTGATCGTACCGCGTCGATTTGCCCCCTGAGGCGGATCGATCCATCAATTCCACCTCTTAATCATGTACGTTGGAACCACACCCGAAGATCTAGATCTCCGTACTGCCACTTGGATCTATATCAAACCATCTCAAACGTCTTCAACGGAATAGTCGACCGGGAATCAGACATCATGCCTTGAGCGACCGATCGTCCATCTACAATGAATGATCCATTGATCCACTCTACCATAACCCCCCACCTCATCCCTCCCACCCCCCAAACATGGCCTCCGCCAACCCTCCCCGCCTTGACCCAAGCGAACTCGGCACCAAAGAATAGTACCCCCCCCCCGGCCCTCACCCCTCCACAACGGCCCCCTCCACCAACCAACTCCAACTAACACCCCCCCACAGCTGGGACACAACCTACACCACCGACCTAACCACGCACGCCACCAACCGCTCCCACACCGGCACCACCTGGTTCGCCGACGCCTCCGCCTCCTCCAAAGTCCTCTCCTACCTCCTCTCCCCCGCTCTATCCCTCTCCCTGCCCACCACCACGTTCCTAGACCTCGGCACCGGAAACGGCGAGATGCTGTTCCTGTTGCGGGCGAAAGGCGGGTTTCGCGGACGCATGCTCGGCGTGGATTACTCGGGCGCGAGCGTGGAGCTTGCGCGGGCGGTTGCGGGGGAGGAGGGGGTCGGGGGTGGTGGTGGTGGTGGTGGGGACGTGGAGTTTCGGCGGTGGGACGCTCTGGGGGCGGAGGAGCTGGAGGGGGGGTGGGATGTGGTGCTGGATAAGGGGACGTTTGACGCGGTGGGGTTGATGGGGGTGGAGGCGGTGGAGGCGAGGTATGTGGAGCGGGTGAGGGGCTTGGTGGGGAGGGGGGGGAGGGTGGTGGTTACGAGCTGTAATTGGACGGAGGGGGAGGTGAGGGCGTGGTTTGAGGGGGGTGGTGGGGAGGAGGAAGGGGAACTGGTGTTTGAGGGGAGGGTGGAGTATCCGAGGTTTAGGTTTGGGGGGTTGGAGGGGCAGAGTGTTTGTAGTGTGTGCTTTCGGAAGAGGTGACGGGGAAAGGGGCGAGTGGGCCACTATCTGTGCCAGGGAGTTTGGCCTCCCGAGACAGCAATCCGAAGATCAAAGCCTTTCAACGGATTTTTGGCACTCTCTTACGTCGCACTTCGATCGCTGAGGTTTCTCGATGCGTTCCTCGTCCCTATCTAACTCGACCACTTCCTGACTTACGAGAACTCCCCGTCTCAAAGCCACCTGGTGTTTCTTTGCTTTGAATGTGCTCGGAAATTGACGTGGAAAATGCTGGCACTATCATTATGCTGCAGGAATTTGGTTTCCATGTACTTTTGGCCATATAATGCTATGTTCGTTAAGATCACTTATGTTCAAGGTATCATAGTCCCTAGTATGTCCATCCATTATCGCCATACCCGATCGACTCCCGATTATCGTCGACAATTCTACCATACCTAGAATTCCAAGTCAGCTCATTTTCCTGCTAGAAGCTTGAGAAAGACATACTCCAACAAAAGCCTGAAGAACCAAACCTCAAAATCTTCATTTCTAAGGACTTTCCCAGCCCAGTCTCTTCCCTGCATAGCTACCTTCGGCGCCTGCGTTTTTCCCATCTCCTCCTCATCAAAATATCTCACATTTTCCACGTACTCTTCTCCTCCCAATCCCAAGGGCACATAATGCACCCACGGCTTAAGCCACTCCTCATGCCACTCTCTAAACATTGCCATCTTGTACACCAAACTCTTACTCTTCAAAAAAGCATAAAACCGCCCACTGAAAGCATTCCCGTCGATGTCCAGAAGATATTTGTAGGCCCAGGCTTCGTGCTGTTTCACCGGTTCGACAACGTCGAAGAACTCTTTTTGCGCGTCACAGTCACCGGGGTCACATTGGCCGACATGAGAGAATTTGACGGAAAAGAGGGATTTGTAGTCGGTTCTTGGGATTTCTTTGGTTTTCCAATCTGCTTGCTCAGTGGTGCCTTGGTTCTGTAGCACTCTTGCTTGGTCCAATGCATTGATTTTCTCCACAAATAACTGCCTGTGCTGTTTCCTCCAGCCACCATCTCTTGAAAAGCCACCGGTTGTAGAACCGCGCCAGTACATTTGGTTCTTTTTAGCATCCCAGTCGTAGTCTTCTCTTTCTTTGTAGGCAACTTTGTTGGACCAATACCACGGAGACGGGTAGAGGATGTCTTGGAAACTGCTGATTTTGCTTTGGGAGAAGACCGGGAAGAGGTCATGCACGACGTCGAAGGCGTTGGGGCGGTTGAAGAAACCGAAGCGGCTCTGGAGGGATGGCGACAAGCAAATGTCGGAAAAGGCTGTCTTGTTGCATATGAATCCGAGGTCAGAAAACGTGAAAGAACTGCTGTCATCCTCAAGGTTTTCGTCCAATGCCCGAGCTGGACTATCCGGGGAGCACGAGAGTCTCGAACTCGTCCACGTCGGCTGGTGCGCAAACCTATTGAATCGTGTGAATTTGACCTCATGACGCCTCCTCCCATCATCCATATCGGCCGGTCGTGGAGACCAAGCGTTCTCTGGCGCTTCATTGGAGTAGGCTGCCGGCATCGCCATGTCCTTTGCAGTTGCAACTAATCTCGACAAATCATCATGAGGCACTATGACCCTGGGTTCGTCATGGATGTTGAATGATAAATCCATGTCTGGTAGATATTTGACAAAGTCCGTCATCATCCCCACCGTAGATTTCTGCTGCCATTCATCACCGCCTGCAGCGCTGATAACTTGTCCATCCCGTATCAATATCCCCAGAAGTGCATTGTCAAATCCAAGCGCTTCCCTTGCTCTACCACGAATGATTGACGGTTTCAAAGCCCAGAATGGTAGTAAAGAATGATAGATGGTGTCGTACTCGTCGATCAGCTGCACGCCCTTTGCTCTCGCAAATTCATACCACTTGTCGAAATTTGGAGGCGGGGGTATCTTGTATCTCCGTCTGTATTCTGCAATCGCCTTAGCTAACGTTTGCGATTGCCCTGCCTTGAGCTTCTCGAAATTCTTCTCAGCTTTGGTGATGAGTTGGTGTATAGGATGAGACGTGACAGTCGAGGGAGGCAGAGAAATTGTCTCCGCTAGAGAAGTCCCATCGACAGGCTGCGAGGATCCCCGCCCTCCTGGTGTGCCCGGTCGTCGTAGTAGGAGAGTGGTAAACCCAATGAGGCAACACAGAACCAGAAGACCGAGGATCTGGGTTCGTCGCATAGTCCTCCTTGCAATTGAAGCCACATAGGCACCAAGCCTTACACGAGGGATCATGTATAGCCTGGTGTACCATCTAATGAAGAAATCCAAAGGAGACTCTCAAGGTGAAGGGTGTGTCTGCGAAAATAACCCAGCCGTTTCACTCGGCGAGCTTGACTGGCAGAAAACCTGTGCCGTGGTCTTTGGCAGGATCATGGCGTTAGAACCCCTGATAACTTACCGAGCCAAATTGGCCCATAAACATCTAAACATGTAAGAGGAAGGAAAGACGTTTGGAAAGTACGATCTCAAACTCGCAAACTAAAGGTTACAGACGTCGCGTTTATAACCAAACCCTGCGTCATAACTCCATGGCGCTAAGAAACCCCTATCTGGGCTGCATCATGTAGCCATCTTTCTCATTCATATCTGATCCTATGACCCAGGACATACCTAGGACATACCTATGATAGATACAATGTGTGGGAGGTAATTCCATGGAAGGCCTATAATATGTACAAATGGGTTCAGGCACACCACTATTAAGACCTCCAGCACAAGTCTAAATCTATGTTTCCCACGCCAGTAAATGATGCCTCATAATTAATCATACATTTATGATTCATCCTTGTCTAATTTGGCAAATCCTCGCTCAGTAAATGGTAGATGGGTTGAGAGTGTCATATAGAACTGGCACCGTACCACTGTCTGATACAGACTCTGAATGCCAGGAAGCGGAGTTAGGGATAATCTTACATTTCGAGCTCTCTTTGGCCCATCTCAGAGAAGAATTCACACTGCTTTAGAGTTGAAGCTCCGGTTTTCTCATCAAATATCTGACATCCGACTTTAGCAGCGTTTGGAGGTGTGTATACTAGGATCGATTAAAGCTTATACGTGGACAAGGAAGTCTCCTTACTGACAATGTAACGAGACGGCATAAATCTTAGGGTCTGGATTTGTGATCTTGTGCAGACCGAGCTGAAGTATACCGCATTTAACACAAAAACAATAGCTAAGTAAAACAGGATTACTTACCTTATCTGACATGTAAGTTACCTGGTCTCTGTCGAAGATAGTCTCTTTCAGCACTCGTGGTGGTGATGGTTTGCCTTCGTTGACTGTACAGAGGTCTGGCCATGTATATCGAGTTTCTGTAAGAGCGCCTTGAAGGATCTGAATTTCCATGAGCATATAGTTACGTTTTATGCACATCAAGGCTTTCACACACTTTCATTACGCAGTGTGCGTTCGCATGGTCATGGATTGGGCTCTCTTTACCTGGAGTCCATACAAGGATCAACTGGAGGGTTTTGTTAAATCTTATGATCGTAGTAACCTTAGCCGTTCAGAAAGCTTTACGGACCAGATTACTCTTGCCGTTTCCTCGGTCTACCAGATTCCTGGTAAATGTTCGGCTTGGATCTGGTAGAGCATATGGTTCCCACTCAGATTTCTTCGAGACGTATTTCTCCATAAGGTTCTGTAAATCGATGGGATCTACATCTTCAGAATTGAGTCCTGACGAGGGGCCAAGAACAGCGCTCAGATCCTGGACAAGTCTCTTGAATGCGTCGACTTGGTTCGTAGCTTTGCTTGTACGATCAAAAGCAGGGATCCTAACGGAGGTGGGCATGGTAGATGGAGAAGGTCTGGGTGCTATGTAGAAAGATGAGGATGAAATGATAAAGTCGAAATTGAAGGTTTTCTTTTCGCCTTTGGGAGGTTATTTTGGGAGAGATTCTTCAAGGAGAAATTCTATGAGAGGCGAACGAAGGTCCTTTACGCTCCCAGTCACATGACTCGTTTCATACGTGAATCAGGTGCTCCACATGACTACTGTTGAAGCAGATAGACAACCAGCTCAAGAGCGCACAAGACTTGCTAGTAATAATCTACAAACCTGGCTTACGGTAGTGACTTCTCTTTAGTCTTGAGACTCAGCAACGGAACGTCGTTCTTTGCTTAGCAGGATGGCCCATAGTCTACCTTAGCGGAATTATGAGGAATGGCTCTACCGTAGCAGCACCGTAGTACTACCATAAAATACTGTGACTGTAATTCCTTATTCACACCGCCTTTAGGCAGTCCTCTTAATGACACGTTATTATAAAATATACGCTTAGAATTTCTAAACGATCTTGGAAAGGAACGGTGATGAAAATAAGCATATGTAAAATACAGTATCATGTATCATGAGCAATACCTGCATCATCCTCCTGCAATGCCTCTCCGTAGTCACCCACCTATCATATCATCTATGCTCTGCACCCACCCGTGCCACCCCCGTATCAGCCTACTCAATACCCATAATGACCATGCGCATGGTGCCCACGCAGCTCATGCGATGCACTCGCGCGTAGAAATTGGCTGAATCGATCGATTCTGAGCTTGAAAATACCGAAGCGTTGATGTTGTCTGAAATACACTCTATTCGAAGATAGGCTTGGCAGTATTGTAGCAGTTATCTTGAAACTACACAGAGCTTCAGGTTCTACCGTAGCAACACTGTTTTATTTAATATTAGTGTATTATCTTTAAACGAATATTCAACTAGACTGTAAGAGTATCATTCTTTTTAATACTTGATTATCATTTTGTCACATATATAATGAGCTACTGTAAGTCAGTATATACACTATATTACCGCCTTTAGACGGTAACTTGAACCATTACTGAATAGATACAGTTAAAGGAAACCATATATTTCCGCTAAGGTAGCTAGGAAGTAGGTGGCACGCGGGGAGCAAAAAAAGCCCGACTCACAAATTTTCAACCACCAAATTTACTACTCATTTTTTCGAGAATCATGGAACCAGAGAATCATTACAACCATCATGACACTTCTACCAAGGCTAAAGTTCAGGGGGTCATTGAATTCTGCGAGCGAATGAACATATCGTACTTCAATGAGATGATCACACTACGAAGGGGCTGATTTACGAAGGATGGTCCCATGTCTCACAGAAGTACATAAATGAGAAGGTTTCTACTATGCCAGAGCGATTAAAAGCAGTTATAGAAGAAGAGAGTAGAATGTCAGACTAAAATATAATATATCTCTTTTAATTCAGTAGTAAATTTGATGGTTGAGTGCGGGGAAAATTTGTGAGTCGGGCTTTTTTTGCTCCCCGCTGTGGGAAGGTACCTGCGTCGGTAAGGTATATTCTATAGGAACCAATCAGATTGTTCCCGCTATTGTAGCTCATGGCAATGTTAATGCCGATGGTAAGCGAAGGATGCCTCACCGGTTTTGAAACAATAGATGGGTAAGGTAAGGCTAAGGTACGTCCTCGAGATAGCATACAGTCATTGCGCTATTCCGTACTCAGAACAGAGAACGGGCTTCTGCACTTGCTCAAACGTCCGCCTGATTCCCAGCACTAACTAATGTTTCTAAGTCTCCATATCCTCGCCCTTTACCACCGCCCTGTTGAAGACGCCCCCGCCATGAAATGCCATCGTCGAATTGCTCGATGCCTACGCCGATGAGCTCATCTTCATTTGAATATCAGGAGGTCACATCTTGTTGGAAGCAAAGGCATGGTATGTGTAATCGAAAGATTAAAAAAACGCCAAATCCAGTCCTCTAGACAGCAAACATACCAATAGCTAGCAAATTCCAGCTTCTTCTATCTCCAGTCTCCCAACTCCAACTAAATTGAGCATTGCAGTTTCATATATGTCAAACGCCACCACGTTAAACCTTCCTTGCTGCCACAACACTTGATAAAGTCCTTCCAAGGCGATTTGTAGCGCAACCCACGTTAAGCGGCTATCTCTTGAAGACTGCGCAGTGAAATATGCTCCTATGTTTCTCTTGAGAACAAAAGGTTCTTGGCTTGGCCAAATCTCACCCATAGCGGTCCGGGATTCAATCCATTCAACAGTGGTAAGAATCGCCGTCCGCATGGTCAGACCTGGCATTGTTTCGGTACCGCTGTAGATACGAAGGAATATTCTGCAATAGTTTAGCCTGAAAGGCTTTAAGGATTAAACCCCTGGCGACATGGTCCTTACGACGTTCCAGGGACAAGATAGTCGAAGTAATGAAGGCTCCGATCAAGAATGCTTGTTGACGGCAGGTCCCTTAAAAGCCCGCAGGAATTAGTCCTTCATTACTACTTCGTCAAGGCCTATAGAATGGCGTTGGCCCTGCTTACCTTGCTGAGGAATTAGCGGTACTGTTGGGCAACCCAGCAACACCTGTAAAATCCTGTGTGGGTTTCAGATCGATGGAAGTTGACACAGCTGAAGCTGGCATAGCCAACGAAACTGTGGTAGATTGGGCCAGGAAGAAAATTAAAGTCTTGAGGGCATACATTCTGAAAGCGTTTGCCCACGGTCTCTGCTCGGACAGAGTAGGAAGGAAATTCAGCTGATAATAAACATTTCAATTTGGTGGTCTTCGAGAGACTCCATTGGCGACCCGTCCTCAATATCCATCCGAGGCGTTTTTCCTTTGCTACGAGTCTATATACTAATTACTAACGCTAGAGTTTCCGGGAAAGTCAAATGCGAGTCGCAGAGAACAGATCTGATTGCAGACTCGAATGAGACAAATAATAAGTCATATGCCCATCTGGTCATAAAATGTTTCCAAACTTATATATAAACTTTCTGGATTGAGATTTCCAATTCGTACGGCAGTCAAAGCCGGAAAAAATGCGGCCTTCGCATTTGAGCAATGACTAATAAACGTCACTGCTCAGAATCGAAGTTTCACTGCTTCCGAGCGGATACACCATCATTGAGCCGTCGTGGGAGCTCCCGGTCCGGTAATCTTGTTCTGGTAGTACATTCCGCTCCATATCGGCTGTAAGAAATGGCTGTTCAATCTAATCACTAAGTGAACCTTGACTACGACAGATGACAGCTGAAACTCTGCAGCCTGCCGTTCGAATATCGCATGGATATCTGGATGATCATATTGAGTATGCTCATAGACGTTGATTGATGTTCTGACTTGGGTCGACTTCTTTCGATGATAGAATACTACTCATCAACGCCCAAAGATCACTGTATAGTTATACTGGAAAGTCAAAAATAGGGCAGCAGTGAGGCATAGTCCTGCTGCGACTATTATGCTCGTCGCTTAATTTAAGTGTAGAATTCGAAGAGTAGCCGTGAAATGCTCTCGATGTTTTAGTGGGGTTATAGCTCCTCCGGTTGCCCTTCATCTTGCTTGAAAAGTCTCCTTGCCATCTAGAGAGGATCAGATAGTCCGGTATACTACTTCTCGAATACTGCCTTGTAACGGCTCACTATTGACTTCGAATGCTCCTCAAGCTATTTGGTGGCCTAGTGGGTGGAACGTGCCCCTTACGCTTGGCTTTATGGGGCAGTCGTTGAGTCAATTTAGGTTCGTCGTCCAGCCAGGCTCCCTTTGTCGTGTCGACGCACAGAACAAAATATTACACTTCTTGCGCCTACCCCTACACCAACTTGACTCAAAGGTAATAATTGCATCCCACCATCGCTTGTCGCCTCTCATGGGGGAGTAAAAGAGCAAACGGGAAAGAAAGCCCCCACAGCCCTATTGGATGCCGTCGATAGGTAGAGATAACGAACATCATGGGGGAAACTATGGGCTCAGATGAAAATCAGCCCGCTCTAGAGTCGAGATAGTATTGCAACTTTGGAGGTTGGACCGACATTCCCGCTTTTGCACAATTTGATAGTCGTCGTAGTTGAGTTAACAGATTGAACCATGGGAAGAACTGTGATTAGCTATTGAAATCGTGTGGGACAGCCTATCGATCTGTCATGTATTTGTTCGGGCTGTAAATCTGACTGTAAGTCCCATGAAATCCCGTCCGATCTGTGCATACAGTCAGGTGAAGGAGGTAGGCAGCTGCACGTCCCACCATCCGTTACAGAGGCTTTTCAGCTAAACTTCCTCAGTGTGTGGCCTTTTTGTACCTCAAGGAATGCCCCTTTTGAATGGATCGTTCAATTCCTGAAATCTAGCTAAAAGATTCCACGAAGTGGAGGCGGAAGTCAGTGAACAATAACCGGTCTCCGTAAAAGCAGCTATCTACCAAAACAAACGAAAGTTTTGTTCTTTTGTTGCGATTCCCATACCTCACCTTTGACATGTTCATGGGAACAACTGCTGCCATAGAGTGCTTGAATATGCAGCATCAGGTCAGGTTCAATCGTAAAGCTCCTGTGTTGAGAGATATTGGAAAAAGAAAACATGCATTTGGTCATTTTAGACTTCCAACACCGCTTGTCCTGGCAGTCAATCTGGCTACCTTAGAGTATTATATGTAGATCTTAGCCTAGATTCGGGATCCATATGCTTCCCTCTCTTCAGTGTTGACTTCGGAGCTTCATGCGTTTTCCATATGAGCCGTCAAAAGAGCCTGGAGATACGTCAGTTCCGAATGAACTTGGCTAGGTTTTTCGGCTTGGGAAACAAGGGTAAACAGCTAAAGGTCCCCAGTGCAAGACACCAGTGGCCACAAGGCATGCTTCTGGAGTACCATGTTTATAACAGCATGTGAGTACGATAGTACCAAAACCTCCATCGCTAAAGTATTGCTCGCCAAGTGTCAGTTCATCCTATCTAAAGTAGTGCACACTGTTATACATTGTAGACATATATGGCGTTCCTGGGTCATGAAGTCGGTAACGAACACAGGTATTAGCTGAGGCATCAGTAGGTTGCTGGTGATAAAGTGGAGTATCAAGTTGGATGAAATCCATCGATACCTACCTTACATAATAGCTCAAACCACAATTGTACTAGTAGTAAACAGGAGGCACTAGTCGCAAGCGAGCTACGGTGGCCCAAAAATCTCCTTACGCATTGAATAGTCTCCCACCATGAGCGATTGAGCCTTAATCATTCTTTTGGTACAAACCCCCGAGATCATTACAGCGATTTTTCATACCAAGTTCGAGTCGTGTTACCAGAAAAGATGTCTACCACCGCAGATAAGGTAAGCTTAGCGCATTTTGTGGCAATAGGAATGTCAGACTAATCACTGTGCCCGCAGATCAAAGATATCGAAGCATGTCACGACCATCTCCCTATGCATCCGCCCATGCTTGCTGACCACCTCTTAGGCCGAGATGGCTAAGACCCAAAAAGTACGCCCCTCAAAGCATGGTCCGCTCCTCAGTTGTATGGATGGCTGATGGAGAAATAATCTCGTAAAGAACAAGGCCACCTCTTACCACTTGGGTCAGTAGCAGGCACTCTGATAGAAAGACACCACAGCCTAATGATTTTTAGGTCAACTAAAGGCTAAGCTTGCTAAGCTGAAGCGAGAGCTCCTGACACCAACTTCAAGCGGAGGCGGTGGAGGCTGTAAGAAACCCCAAGAGTCAAGACTGCGGACGAGAAATCTGACGTGAACCAGCTGGGTTCGATGTTGCGAGAACTGGAGTTGCCAGTGTTGGGTTCATAGGGTTTCCCTCTGTTGGAAAGAGTACGCTCATGAGTAGATTGACTGGGCAACACTCGGAAGGTGAAGAGAGAGCATGTATCGTTGAAGGCCGGCGAGTGCTAACAGTCAAAAGTTGCTGCATATGAATTTACTACCTTGACCACGGTGCCAGGTCAAGTCCAGTACAATGGAGCTGCTATTCAGATGCTCGACCTTCCAGGAATTATTCAAGGGGCCAAAGATGGAAAAGGTCGAGGTCGTCAAGTCATAGCTGTTGCAAAAACCTGCCATCTCATATTCATCGTCCTTGATGTCAATAAACCGCTCACGGAGAAGAGACTTATTGAGAATGAGCTTGAAGGTTTCGGAATCCGAATTAACAAAGACCCACCGAATATAGTCTTCAAGAAGAAAGACAAAGGCGGCGTCAGTATAACTAACACTGTTCCACTGACGCACATTGATCATGATGTTGGTCATTTGAGTTCACGCCGCGGATTACATGCTGACTTTGAATAGGAGATCAAAGCAGTCATGAGCGAGTACAAGATCTCCTCTGCAGACATTGCCATTCGTTGTGATGCGACGATTGACGATCTCATTGATGTTTTGGAAGCGAAAGGCAGGAGCTATATTCCCGTGATCTATGCGCTGAATAAGATAGACTCCATATCCATTGAGGAATTGGACTTAATATACCGGATTCCCAACGCTTGTCCGATTAGTTCTGAGCACGGATGGAATGTTGATGAGCTGCTGGAGCAAATGTGGGAGAAGTTGAACCTCCGTCGCATCTACACGAAGCCGAAAGGGAAGTCGCCCGATTATAACACACCGGTTGTGCTCAGGAAGAATGCATGCACCGTTGAAGACTTTGTATGACCTTCTATCCTTCTCGATTGAACATACTGATTCTGGCACAGTGTAACGCTATTCACAAAACCATTGTAGAACTATTCAAGCATGCGATAGTGTACGGGCAGTCTGTAAAGCATCAACCCCAGAGAGTGGGTCTTACACATGAGCTCGCAGACGAAGACATCAGTGAGTTTTGGCCGCCATTTGTTCCATAGTTGTTGTCGACGTCGCTGATCACCATCAGTCACTATCGTTAAACGATGATATTGCAAGAAGTTACGAGGAACGCGTAATAGGCTGACGCTGCTATGCAGATGCTCCCTGCGGCGGGAGCATGCGGCGGGAGTCACTGGGGCTTTGGCATCTTCCGTGGGCTGACTTCCAGTTTGTGAGCCTGCGATCCGGTCAAGGACAGAATGAGGCGTGTAACAAAAAGTACCTCGGCCAGCGGCGATTCGTCGAGGAAGCTCCAATGATGTTGAATACAGGCCAGAGGATTGTTACTAATGGATCCTTGAGGGTGTACATAACAGTTGTATCCAGGTTTAGAGGCCAAGCCTCCAGGATGATGCCGTGCATCGATGGTGCAAAAGTGAATGACGTCCATGCTTAGGCTTCTACCCCATATGTATCAATACTCACGGAAAGAGGCCGCATTGAGGTTTGAAGGAAGAACCGAGAGTCGAGCAAGCTGCCAAGCAGAGGCTTAAGAAGATTTCGGACAGGACACATTGGGTGGCTTGATAATTAGGGTCTAGATACCGGTAGATATCAAATTCCTCCACCGCTAGGTGCGGATCAGCAGCCATCAGGTGCCGGTGGTCGCGTCCAGTCAACGGTCCTTAACGCCATCCAACATCTGCCATTCGTTACGGAATATGGGGGGAAAGGTCACCTGGCGTTTTGAAATAATGAATGGATTTAAAATTCAACATGAAATGTAATTTCGAGGGGAGATAGATCATGGCTTCCATGTGAAACTCGCAGGCATCTACAGATCTAGGAAGTCCATGGCCCCTTGACAGTAGTATTCTAATACGAATACTCATTTCACAAGGAATAACGAATAATATCTTGCGGAGTTCGGACTTGTTGCACGGCCAGCCGTACTACCTATCGATTATCCTCCCGATAATCGACGTATTGTTATTATTATTATTATTATTGACTAACAAAATAAATTGGAGAAACAGCAATAATCCCCGTAGAAATCCATTTCGCCTTGAAATCCCATTCGCTGCCGACTCGCATTTTTGCAGGGGCTTTTCTGTCCACTGCAATGTCCCCAGCCCAACCCCAACTAGAGCGTCTCCCAGTTTTCGCTAGATTCCTTCCTCTTTGACTTTTGGTCTAGCAAGTAGGGAGAAACGTACCGCCTTTCCTCCCGCACTTCATATCTACTACACAGTGCTACTCACGAGTACCGTAGTCGACTCCCTTTGGCCTGACTCTGCAACCATGGCTCGGAGGGGATGGTCAAGATCGGACGTGCCCTCTAGCCCGGCTGTCAACCATCCAAGTACAAGTACTACTCTTATAGCCGCTGTAGCTCGATTCCCACCTCCACCCCCCCCCACAGACACTTTGTTGCACCGCGTCCTCTACTTTACTTTACCACTGCAAAGCTACCTAACCCATGGCTCTCTACTCTACGCCTGCTAGGCAATAATAGGGATACCCGCACTTTTGTGCCGCATTGAACCCACTGCACCTATTACTAATACTGCTTATTTGGTGAGTTCCCAGGTGCACTCTCGATTGTCCACCCAGGTATGTAAAAGTACGGTGCAGTCCTCCCACCTACACAGATGCTGTACTACTATCTGGTTCCCTATCGTCCTGCACGCTTGCTAACATAGCCAAGGGGACCCTTTCTGCCATGACAGGTCGCATGCAGATTGCCGCAGAAAACCTTACAGGGTACTAAGCCAGGAACGTACGGCGCCCTTTTGAGGAGGGGAATATTGGTTGTATGCATACGTCCACAGAACATTGATATTTTGCGATAGCTTTGCAATAGAAGCACTCTTGCTCACGCAGAGCTTCTACGGACTATAAACAAGACGCGGTGATGGATCCATTAGTCATGAAGATGGAGCAGCATCACGGAGCTCACCATGAAGAAGAGTTTGGGTCTGCTCCGTGGGTTGAGATCGCCGGCGATCACTCGTCACATAATTCACCTTTGCAAGAATACAATGGCTTTGCCTTTATGTCGAATACACAAGTCCCGCTGGAACCTCTCTATAACCGGCCACTGCATCCGTCATACTCGACAGCGCAACCTCTACAGCCTTTAATTATGCCGCAATGGCCCAGCCAGTTGACTAACCCTTCAATAGACAATGGGGTTTCAGCAGGCTTCCCGCCACCTCGACCTCTTGCTCCAATCTCGACTATGCCGACAAAGCCCCCACTACCCAGATCCGCAAGCACACCTGCTCCGGTTTTGGCACCGTCGACTGCAAGAAGAACTCTCACAGATCAAGATAGACGGCGAATGTGCCAATACCATGAAGATCATCCGACGGTCAAACAGACGGAGATTGGAGGTAAGTTCAAACAGTACCCCCACGTCATTTGAGTAATTGATACTGATGTACATCTCAGCAATGTTTGGAGTAGAGAGAAGGTACGACTTGGTTTTGGCATGCCGCTGCGGCTTATTGTTATCGGCCTTGAGCTGACATTGGCTCTAGTACCGTCTCTAAAGTCCTTCGACAAAAAGAAAAATATCTCTATCCAGATGATGGCAGTCGATCGCCTATCAAACGGTCGAAAGGCAAGTTTCCTGATATAGAACGGGCTTTGTCAAATTGGGCGAAGAACCACCAGCACCAAGGTCTACCTTTGAGCGACAACATCATCCGTGACAAAGCAAGGTTTTTTGCGACTACCGTTGGTACCTCCGATTGTCATGTTAAAGTAAACAGTCCTACTTGGCTGGAGAAATTTAAACTGAAAAACTCGCTACTTGGCGCTAAATCGCGCAAGACTGCGAACGGACAAGAAGCAGATGGCAGCTTGAATCCAGCATTGAAATCTGGCTCCCAAACGCCAGGTGGCATCTCTCCGATCTCGCCTGACAGCTTACCCCCAGGCTCACCGCCAGATCAGGGCCAGGACGAAATGAAGACCGAGAGCCCCATCAGTTACATGGATCTCTCGGCCATGTACAGACACCACCATTCCCAAAGCGCAACTTCCCTTGGAAGCTCCTACAATGAGCAGACCGGCTTCTCGGACGAAATGAAGAGCCCCACGTCCCCTTTCTTCTCGCCAATGTCCAGCGCGGGGCCGAGTCCCTCCTTGCGAGCCCAGCAAGCACGGCTCCCGACCATCGCCAGCGCTAATTCCCGTCCGCGCCGTCAAACATTCCCTGCTGTCTGTACGGATCCTGCCTTCGGCACTACCCCAGGTACTTCGGAGCCCGCGAGTCCAAGAAACTACCAGCAATCCATGGCAACACCAGCTCTAGAGTCCCCCATAGAAGAGATGGAAGAGCCACGATTGGTCATCGACTCGGCAATGCAACAGCAGGCTTCGCAGCAAACGAATTCTCCAGCACAAAGTAACAGCCCCAAAACCATGGCCCCCCCACCCAACCCTACTTCCAGCTCCAGCGTATCCCCTCGCATAGGCACCTCCAGCAACGCATCCTCGCCCGCAGCGCCTCCCTCGCAAGATGAAGCTCGCCGCGCCTTGGAGGTCTTGATGAATTTCTTCCACCATCAACCGAATGGCGCTGTAGATCCACAAGAGTATATTACAATGGGAAAACTCATGGAGAAGCTGAAGCTGCAAGGGACCGGGTTGCCCGGCGGAATGCACAGTTTGGAGAGGGGGGACGGGACGACGCCGATGGGGAGGAAGAGGAGCATTCATTCCTTGTAACACACTTGATCGACGCAGCCAGTCCTCTCTTGCTTCTCTACACTGCTTCGATAAAGTTCTCGGCCGAGTCCTCGGCTTACCGTCCATCCCTCTCACCTCGGTTCTATTTCACGCTAGGTATCTACACGCTCGAGCACCAGGATCGCGCACAGATACGGATTGCAGTTTGTCTGATTTTCCTACTCACCAGTCCCTTGCACATAAGCACAAAGACACGACCACCACCCGGCGTTTACACCAATCTCGTTACAAATGTTTTCACATCGTTTTCGGAACGGCAAGGGAACCAGAAAGGACGGACCCCGGGATTTTTATAAGGGTTCCAACAAAGAATGCATCAAATAAGACATACCCCAGCCTCGCGGCTCTCTATTAACGAATTTTTGCTTTGGCGAGTTTGATATTGCGTTGCTTTGTTGATGATGGCATCCTTCTTTCTCGGTGGGCATGGGAAGAGGCTCGGAGGGGAGATTGGTGGTGGGTGTATCTACTTGTACCTACTTGTATTTGATGGACAGACGGACGGACAGACAGGCGAGGAAGGCAATTTGTTACGGCCATTAATCAAACGTATTCTCATTCCATTTACTCTTCTACATTTCCGTCTCATCTATATAACCCCCTCCGAAGCCCCCACCCTCCCCTCCATCAACCCTCTAACCCCCCTCTCGCCCATCTCCGGCAGCACCCTCACAAGCACCAGCTCCAGGACCTGGTATGCCAGATGCCGGTTCAGATACCCGTCTCCCCAGACCTCCAGTTCCGTTCCCACCTCCGCAACCATCTCGTCCACGCTCCCGAAAGCGCGTCGAGCGACCAGGGGAGGAACGAGCGATGCGATGGCCGAGGCGGTGGTGTGCTTGATGGTGAGGATCTCGGCTGGAGTCGGGGGCGGGGGTGAGGGAGGCGGGGGGGCGTTGTTGGGGAAGAGGTTTCGACGGGCTTGCTGGAGTAAGGGCGCGACGAGGGTTGCGGGGAGGACGTGGGTGGTTAGGAGGCGGTGGACGAATCTGGTTAGCACGGATTGTGGTCAGCCTTGTTCCTAAGCCATAGGGCTTGAAAGTGTGAATAATGCGGCGAGGACGGATTGGGGGAAATGAGAAGAGCCAGGGTGGAGGGCTTGGAGGCTGGCAGGTTGACACGACATGCGCGTCATGGATTATCAGGCAGAGAAAGCATAAAAAGGAAATGAAGCAGAAATGGCATGATATGTAGAACCGGAAAAGGCGTTGCCTAGATCGCCGGATTAGGCACAGGGTCCGGAGAATTAATGCGGTGCCAGTTGATAGTGGGGGGGAACGATGACAGAAATTGGGGTGGAGTGAATGAGTGATGAGGGCCGATCCCGTAGATCGGACGGTCGGACGGTCAGACGGGCAGTTGAATGATGTCATGTCAGAAGAGTGGTGTCCCACTCGATGGCCGGGATAGCGGGCGCTTAAGGGATGGAATATGAAAAGAGCTTAGAGGGAGGGGATTACTGCAAAATTGACAAATGCCAAAAAACCCATGTTAGAGTTTTAAACGAAGAGAAGAGATTCGACGATACGGTACTACGGTACTACGGTGGTACTACGGTACTTTGAAAATATTGAATGTAGTCAAGAAATCGCCTGTAGACGATTTAAGTGGTGGAGGGAATTCCGCGATCGGTCGAAACACGACGGAAAATCAAGGAAACACGAAATAAGGATGGGATGCACGAGAAAGGTAACAGAGACAAGTCAGGGTAGCACCAGGCTCGAGGTCAACCGCTCGCATGTGGCGCCCATTCGAACGTGGACGCATGCATATCGGCACCCTGCACAACGATAACGGGGAAGTGAGGGCCATCCAGCGGCCCGAGACTATGTCCCATGGATGCGTGCATGCAGACACAACACGGTCATATGACTAGAATCTCATGCGAGGACGGCATGTCGGGGTCAGGGGGGGGGCAGCCAATTGTTGGGCAGAAATGACACGTCGCAACACTTACTGGTCAAGCGAGCCATGCGTGGCACCCACTGGTCTGAACGCCCCGGTCAGCAGGTGGTGTTGAACGAGGGACAGCGATCCCGATAGCCAGGGCATACGGAGGGGCAGATCGAGGAGGGTGGAAACAAGACTGAAGGCCTTGAATGCGAGAATGGGTCTGGGCGGTTCCATGGTCTTTGCGATTGGCGCAGCGTTTACACCGCTGGAATTGGTGGACGAAGAGGGATTTCGCGGGGGCGCGGAGGATGCTGCGACGAGTCCGAGAATGACAAAGCGTATTGCCACACACGTCAAATAGCCACACTGAAGGATCCTCCAAAGGATTGCGGAGACCGCGGATCCTTTGGCTGACCTGCCTCCGGGACTCGTATTTTCAGCCCTTCCAGACGACAGTAACCCAAACTGCTCCAGTCGGCTCCTGCTGCCAATCTCAATGTCCCCGGTGGTATCTTCGGGTTCCATTCGTGCTTTGACCGCTTCGATGATCTTGGTGATACTGGTCCAGATAAACCACCCCTCACATACCTTGCCGCCAACCGCATCGCCAAGTATTGTCTCGCCGATAACGTCTGCGACAAGCGTTCGCAGACACGCGTTCTCTAAGTCTTCTGTGGGGAGGAGTACTGCTAGGGCGCCCTGCACTAACAGCTGCCGATACTCGGCCTCGTTCCTCAATTGCTCCTCAGTCGTTGCTGGCTGACTTGGGTCTGGTACTGGCGATAAAGCGGGGTGCGGATGGATGTTATGATAGATGAGTCGCGGATCTGTGGCCGGAGACGGCTGCATTGGCTGGTGACTTATTCGATGCGCTGTTACCTTCTTCATCAGCTGCACCTCTGGCGGAAGATATCCATCATGGCTGAGACTAACCAACTACATGGCTCTCTACCAGCTCCGGAATCTCGTCGAACACCAGCCCTTCTAAATCCACTGTCCTCAAACGTCCCTCCAGCGCTCTCGTACAATGGGCTATAATTTTGACAACCTCCTCCACGAACCCTTGGTCTGGAGTGATCTTCCCATACCAGCTGTAGACAAGCTCCTTCACGATGATGGCAATGATGGCATAGAGTTGCAGGTCCACCTCATTACTGCTCGTCAGTGGTGGCAGAAGCTCATCGATAGGTCGACTATCTGCGGCACCTCCATGGCTGTGCGGGCATAACACTCGTCTCACGAATGCTACCGTCGCTCTATTCGAATGGTCAGCAGTAGCTGTAGACTGTGCCGGAGTCGACTGGCGGCTCCGGGAGGGCGGTCTTGAGATCTGAGGTGAGGTTGAGGTGTTGCTTGATGTGTGAGAGGTGCTGCTGAAAGTTGAGACAGCTTTAGGAGGAGGTTGCAAGCTTGGAGGAGGTCGTAGAAGAGGCTGTGTCATCATCAACCGTCATCCAATTGTATACACAGCATCGTTCACCCCTCCGGTCCAGATATTCGGTTTGATAATTCCGTAGTCAGTCGTCGAAAAGCACCGTTGTTTGTCAAGAAGTCGTGGCAGCATAACCGGTCTCCGTAGTGCGAAATTACCGCTTATGCTGCCACGAGCAGGTTCAGATCACGTGCTCTCTCGATCTTAGCCCTACTACGTACTAAATACCAGAAGAGCTGTGATTATACTGGCTGCCAGCGACATCGAGGAAACCATAGAAAGCACCCTTATAGGCAAGCTTGCGTTCTGTAACTTAGAGTGGCACTTTTCGTTTCAACTTGAGTGGAGTAGACGCGTCACAATTCACGATGGTATTCATCTGTATTCCACATCTTGACGCAGCAAAGCCCCCTTGAATCCTCTAAGAAGCATTTATAAACAGACTAATTATGGGTATCTGATACCAGACGCGGACAATATAAATTCGTCAGACGAAGAGAGAAGGTTCGATTGCCAACAATATCGAAGGGTATACCATGAAAGCTCTCGAAGCGGCGAAGATTAAATGATCCAAGGTGTGCCATGCCACATAATGCGAGAAAAGGTTACCTTATGCGAGAACAGAGATAGGTATTAACAATATCAACAAAGGGGTACCATTCTTCCCTCAAACCTAAGTATCTACAAGTACCTCACCTTTCAGATCATGCCTCAGTAGGGCTGAAGACCCCCTCATCCAGTCCACTTCTTGCAGAGTTGCTTTCCTCGAAATCCAGTGCTCCAAACACGGGCGCAGATGGCGGCGCAGATTCTTCCGCTATAGGTATGGCAGCCGCAGAACCAGGAAGTTGGCGGTCCGGTATGTGGCGCGTAGGGCCCGTGGGACCTTGGGCTAGAACTTCTGACTGTCGTCGCTGGAGCTCTGCCAGTTTGGCCGTTGGATCCCAGTCCGCCTGTTCTGGCACTCCCTCGGCGCCTGGCAGCTCGCCAGATGCGTCTCTTTCCTGGCCCCAGAAGCTAGGTCGGCGAACGGGAGCGGGGGTTACGGGAAGGCTCGGCCGTTCAATTTCAGTGGGGAAATCGGTAAGTTTCATACTGGGCCGTCTTTGTGATTGCGCGGGATTTGATCCTCCAGGCGAGGACCCACTCTCATTCGTGGCTGTCGTACTCACAAGGACTTGAATCTTGCCTCGACGGTTCTGGGGGAGATTGGCAATGAATCGCTCAATTTCGGGAACTTCGTCCCAGGCATTAGTGCGAGAGTACGAGGCGAACGGTTCAGTCGTAACCTGAATGGTTGGGGTCGTGGGTGTCAATGTGTCGTCATCCTGGGAGCCGTCGTCAGTGGTCACAGATGGAGCTGCTTCCAACGGTGGGGAGATAGCATCTTCTGCAAAGACACGGGTAGGTATTGGTTGGTGCTCTTCCCATGGGAAAATAGGTTTCGGACGTTCAACAGTAGGTGGTTTCGGTGGTACTTGGTAGTACATGTCCTTTGGTGCTTCAGGATATCTCTCAGGTGCCTTGAAGAGCTTTGTGTCATTGGACATGTCGTATGTCTGACTTGGGAAATTGGAAGCTTCTGGGCGAGAGTTGACGGGTGGAGGTTGGCTTGAATTTGCTTAGCGCTGGCCAGTGGGTTTTGCAAAGCAACCTCAACACTTACTGTATAGGATCCCAGTCCACGGAGAACCGGCGCTGTTGGACTGTGGGAATTGGCGTAAGTTCACCCTGTTGTATTTCCTCAACTAGTTCAGTCTTCTCTGTCAAAGGCCGCTCGGTAGTATCAACTAGAGCTTCAGGCTCTTTAATCGTGGGAACAACTGAAGAAAATCCGTAGTCCGTGGTCGATGCCTCGCCCTTCACATGTTGTTGCACGGTTCCGGCTTTCGGCCCCGATTGCCCGGATATAAAGGCTGTGGTCTGTTTACTTGGTCAGCAGTTAAAGATCAACCCAATGAAGATAGTATTACCGGTATCCGGTAGTGTTTGTCATAGACAGACCACCACCTACCCAGTAATTCTTCATATACCCCAGTTGCTCCTTTTGCTTCTCTTCCCACAATCCACGGCTTGTTATGGCCAATATAGTGTACCAAGTTTATGGTACTCTGGAAGTGCCTGTACGCTGGTACATACTGGTAATGCCCACTAGGTGTGCAATTGTACGTGAAGCTCAACCGTTGCCAATCGCGGAAGTGCATGTTTAGAAGCCCTTGGTCTGCCCCATCGAAGCTTATTCCTCGTTGTGCTAACGCCAGCAATGCATAGTAATCACCCATGTTCGGCTTCAACAAAAAGACCCCACTGTTAAAGCAATCCGGCCAACCAATATCGGGCACAGCTGCGAAGCTGGTGTTTTGGGTGAAAAGCTCGTCTGGTGCTCGCAGAGCGACCACATCCGCATCTAGGTATACGACTTGGTCAAACTGGGTTTGTCGCCACAAAGCTATCTTGGTAAATGTAGAAGCCAAATCCGGTCGTTGCATAAGGTATAGGTTTGCGGGAGATTTATTGATCATTAGATCAACAGGAATGATGTGATCGTACACCGTCTACCCGTAGCCGTCAGCAATGTAAGTTTTCCCCAAGGATAACACCAAGCATACTTTAAGCTCCTCAACGGTGGAGGCCGCCAATGTGTCCAATGTCACGAGGACGGCAAGTCGCTTTTCTGTTCCATTGTCTTTGAGCGAATGAGCCAGTACCATAGCACCTAGTCAAACAATCAGCAGGGAAGCTAACACAGAGTTGGGCATGGAACCACACACCTGGTAGGTAGCCATCGCTCATGAGAAGCTATCACACAGTCAGACAATACCCCCACAAACCAACAAAAGCCGATCCATGACCAACCGTGCAGTACGCTTCTCGCTTTGACTCTGCCATGATGAAATATCTCACAATACAAGACTCTACGGCAACCTCAGTCTGGAGGCTGTGGAACTTTGTCAGAGTGTTGCAACTGTGTAAGATACAGAGTAGAAATTGAGAAATAGTTCCAGTCGATACTTTAGCATCTGGAATTTCCCCGCCTCTTCCGCCCACGGTCACATGCTTGCCTTGAACTTCCACTTATGATACTTTGGTTTCGATTACAACCGTCATACGGAGTACAGTATCAACAGATCTTGACTACAAGTTCAAATTGAGACTTCATCTGCTCGGGGTAACATTCTCTGCAAAGAACAAAGGGGCCATAACGAATTGCCATGAACAGCTGGAGCTTGAGCGTGAGTTTGGGCATCAAAATGCTAGCTACCCCGCACGTCCCAAGCAAGGTACTTTCTTTGTATGATACCTTTTCACGTTTGAAAATGCTGCTATTTGACAGGTCATGCAAGATTGCATCATTGTTACATGAAGGTCTGGACTCCAGCTCCAATGCTTCCGGGCTTTCTTTCATACATCTGCCGTCTTCTGAACAACTCAACATATCAACTCTCGTTCTCTATTGGGCTTACTTCACATTATCTACCGACTACCGAAGAAACAAAGAACCCCCTATCATCTGAAGTACAACGTGAGTCATTGTAAATGTTCTTCTAAAATGGATCGAGAATCGAAATCATCAATCACAACGCTATCTACACAGAGTAATGAATTATTCTCGCGGAGGGTCGAAGAGCTGTCAAGCGCAGAAGAAGAGCTTTGCTCATACATACATGTGCCATGATGAAGCTAGAAGTATTGTGCGACTTGTCGATACACATATCTCTCTGTTACGTTTCTAGCGAAGAATATTCTGCCGTTCAGGAAATGCTTTCTTCTGATAAATTTACGACGGGGTCAACGTTCTGATTAAAGGCTTGTAATAGGAATTGAGCAAGTGCTATTGTGAAGGGTTTCTACCGGAGAAGACATTTATAAACGGGTACTTGCATAGACGAGATCAGAAAAGGACATTCATCTACCTTAGACTACCTAGTATAAACAAAAAGCCATCATGAACTTCATAGGAAGATGAGACGGGCTCAGAGAAGAGGTCGACAAATGTAAGTAGCGCGCTAACGCATGGTAGGATAGCGGGACCGAGTGAAACTCGCACATGTTATCCTTTCTAATACGTGGCATCAACTGATCCACTTGTAGAAGTCTTACCAGCATTGTTTTCAAAACCCCAATGTCAATCTTCAATCGAATCACTAACCCCCATTTACCGGTTCCTCACCACCTCCCACTTGCATCCACTTCCGCACAACGGCACTCACACTCTGGCACTGGACATACTTCATGCCCTGCAAACCATTCCTCAGCGTGCGCACCGTGAGACATATGCCAGCAGCCCCGACACACACTAATGAAGTCTGCCATTGGGTTCTGTTTATTTCCTGCAATGGCTCCTCCTTTGGTATGCGGGTCGGGCATGCCAAGCCACATCATGCAGATGACACAGCGCGGCATGTGGCGTCCGCACTTGGGGCACACAGTGCCGGACTTGGCATCGCCGAAGATGCTGCCCTGATGGTTCGTGCTGGAGGAAGTGCTTAGGCTCGGCGGCGCAGCGTTGTCCGGATTCCGGTCGAGTGACTGATCACAATTGTTGCAGCGAAGGGAGACCTGGCGAGGCGCTGGGGGAAGTAGCGGTTTGCGGTTGGGTGGGGTGGAAAGTTTGGTGGATTGTACATCAAAGTGAACACGCGGAATGAACATACGGTAGATGTTAAGAGTGGTACGGTAGGACTCGCGCCATACATCGACTCGGTTGTCACTGAAGTAGCGGGGGCACGTGAAGGACACGGCGAGGATGGCCGTTTGAAGATCGGAGAATTTCACGATGTAGTTCTGGAGGAGTTGGACAGATTTTTGTGTGAGCCCCGTGAGGACGATGCCTTCAATGTCGCCTTGTTCGATACTTTCTGCTGTGGTTTCCTTGATGTATTGCGTGAGTTCCTGATCGTCGAGATACATGAGAGCAACCCCAACCCTCTCTTTGAGGGGCAGTGAGGTCTCCGCAAGGACATTGTGCCAGTCACCATATCTTACAAGAGCAAGGATAGCGCGAGCATAAGGATCATCAAGCCCTTCCGCGATCTCTGATAAAGTCTCGTCCCAATCATCATTTGTCGTCCCTCTGGCATGACCGGCAAGAGCCAGTAAAAGCTCCTTGTGGACCGAAGACGCTGTGCCACTTCTCAGTGCCTCGAAGGCTAGCTTACACTGGTCATGAATAATTGCAAGAGCAGCAGCTTTGGTATTATGACCTTGGCGTATCAAATCTCTGACTCTGTTCTCTAGTTGTTCGTTTGTTAAGCCCAGCCCGCACGTGTACAGGCATAACTGACGATGCGCAGGAAAAGAAGTCTCCTTCAAAGCAAGCTGAGGTAACTGAAGGCTTCCTGATATTGTTTTGACCGCACGAACCATATCTGAATCAGATCCGGTTTTGCTTGATCTCCGGTCAATCTCTCGGGGATCTGATGGACCGTTATCTAGCGGAAACAAGGTGTAGAGTTCTGCCCTCCGTACCTAACTCGTTGTTCCAAATACTGAAGATACCGAGATAGCTGAGATCTAGTGCTTCTGTCATCATGTCCCTGTCTACAGTATGGCCCCTTACCCCTAAACCGGGTAAGCAAGGGATCCCACAAAGCATGTCAACAACCTACGGTCGATCCATAACCACATCTCCTGAAGCCATGGGTTCTCGGTAACGATAACCGCATTTTTCTTGCAATCAAAAAGATAACCTTCAGCACAACGACGACGAGTGATGTCGAAGAAAGACAAGGCATCTTTCATGGCAAGATTTACATTCGTTTCTCGGGTATCGTGAAGTCGCTCATGAGCCTCACGACTGGACAAGGAGAGTTCCCGATCCCCATTACCGAGGCGCTTCTTACTAGAATCTCGTAAGCTTACTACTGGCTGACTTTGGTCGGCTTGTCGGCCCTTGACAATTTGTGCACGAATAGCCTTTAGTGTATCTGAAATCTTCCCATCGCTGTGAGAGTTGAAGGCCCGGACTATACTGCTCGGAGACACCTTAGCATCGGGAGAGATTGCGGAGCTAAATCCGTTGACTGTTTTACTGGCAATGAGCCCCCCTATTGGTGAGAGAGTCAGAGCTGGAGGGGGACCCTTGAGCTCATAGATATCGATGTTTTTGTCACCTCGAAGCGTGATTGCGCACGGCCTACCACTAGACCCAGCGAGATTAGTGAAATCAAACGAAACAACGCGCTTGTTCTCTTGACGACCTCTTTCAGCATCGTCATATGCGTATTCGATGTGATGTGCGCGTCGAACGTAAATTCCTTGCCCATAAGGAAGAGATCTGTCAACTGCGGAACCTTCTCTGTCTTTCAAGTCCTCATAACTAGACGTATACTCTCTTTCTGTTTCAAAGATCTTGAAGTCCCCAGTGCTTGCTAGCACGCCGAGACAGCCGCGCTTCCCCTTGCAGTAACGCAGGCTCCATATACTTGGCTTTACCAGATTTTTGGGGCTATCGAAGGCTTTTTTGAATTCTAGGATTGGGCAATGTTGGGCTTGATACACACCACTAGATCCTAAGTGTGTTGCCGTAGAGATGGGACCCCAACGTCGGTCCCAGATCTGAACTGTGGTATCCTTCGGCGGCCCTGCAGAAGCAAAGTAGTTCTCGTCTAGGGAATCAATGGCAACGTTATGCACACAAGAAGTCTGAAACTGTAATGACGCGTTCCCTATGCTGTCCCGTAAATCGTATATTCTAACACACGCCCCTTTGACGCCAGAGATCAGCGTTTCTGGCTGCGAGTTGAAAAATTTGATACTTGTGATTGCCTCTGAGCTCGCTAATTTGCGAAGCGGTTCGCCAGGTGATGTATCAGACTCGAGATTTGGGGAAGCGCTGGTAAGTAAGCGTTGACTGACGTTCCATACATTCAAGCAAAAGTCATTCCTAACTCTCTCCAGACCAGTCGCCAGCAGTCCGGCGGTGTTGAACGCCACAGCGTTGCACAGGCGTTTGTGCTTGATCATCAAATGTAAAGCCTGAGGTCTGTCGCCAATCCTTAAGACTGTGGTCTCGCCTGACCACTGTCCAACAGCTACAACATCTTCGTCTTTGGATGACCAATCGAAAGCACAAAATTGAGGGACCTTGCGGGCAGTGGAAAGGGTTTCATAGCGAAAGTCTTTGCCATTGTAATAGTCTACTTTGCAGAGCTTGATAGTGCGGCTGTTGACATCTGCGAGGAGGAAACGCTGTTCAGAAGTGGTGGAGCTGGGGGACCAGCGAATTGCTGTCTCCATCCCTGACGCTGAATCTAGGAGCCATCAGTATCACATTAATGCTGCTGTGCAGCTCTCTAGGGTCCGATCGGTTGCAAAGGCTATGATGTCTGTCTTTATGCCTTGTTTGGGATTAAGGTGAAGGTGTCTTTATCGTATCTTCTCCGTTCTGAAGCCTACAGGGGAAATCCTACAGAATCTGATATAGCATTTGATAGAAAGTATGGTAGTTCTAGTAGAGTACTGTGGTAGGTCGCAATCCCTGCAGCCCGGTTAAACTTCCCGAAAACCCTCCCGCTGTGCTCCCATTCTCTCTTCAAAAACCACGCCAGGAATACTCATCCATACAGCTTAATAACAATATCGAGTGTTTAAACACTCAGTACACTTGGGTCTCAATACTTCAAGCTATATACGCTTGGTCAATCGACATCATAGAGTCGTTCATCCTTGGCTTATCTCTCGCCCACGGCCGTTCTCCATTCTCTCTGTAACAATGGGTGCTAAACGTCCTGACGCCTCCGAAGGTGGTGCGGGCAATGCTCGAACTTCTGCCAGACATGCTCAATCCCGGCATGCCAAACGTATACGCCCGAATTCATCAAACCCACATTTAGCGCAATCAGCTGCAGCCGCTGTCAATCCGATAAAGGCAAAGATACGTGATGTAACACGTCTACTCGAGCGCTCCAATAATCTTCCCGCTGGCGTCCGCATAGAGAAAGAAAGGGCGTTGGCTGGCTACAAACAGGATCTTGAGCAGGCAGAGGCGGAGAAGCGAAAGCAGCAATTGATCAGCAAGTACCATATGGTGCGATTCTTTGGTCCGTCACTACATTATGAAGGAATTACAGAGAGTATCTTCCGTTCTGAAGTCTGTGTACTGATCTGTTGTTGTCGAAGAGCGTCAAAAAGCCACGCGAAACCTCAGAAAGCTCAGAGTACGCATTGCCAAGGCAGACCATGGCAGCACGGAATACCAAAATCTCCAAAACGATATCCATAACGCAGAAGTCGATGTCAATTACGCTTTATACCATCCACTCGACGAAAAGTATCAGAGTCTTTATCCGCGCAATGGCGACGTTGTTGGTATGACCGAGGATGGTACCGACCATCAACGAGCAAGGAAAGCAGGTACTACAAAGCCAGCAGTTTGGAAGATGGTTGAAAGTTCCATGACAAACGGCACTTTGGAGGCATTGAGGGATGGAAGATTGAGGAGGAGCCTACTTGATGACAGGTTACAGCAACACAGCGAAGCGAAGGGTCGCCACTTTGAATTAGGCAAAACGACCGAGGACCAAAATGTCAAGGGCCTGTCGACAAAGAAGTCTGTGCTATCAAAACAAGATGCTGATAGTGACGGCGGATTTTTTGAGGAATGAACTTCGATACGCTTGTCTAACCAGGACTTTTGCCAACTGTCTTAATCCCGAAATGGTTGCTGAGGGCTCTCGCACCACCATGCATACCCTTCAGGGTCAGAACGCTCCGGTAATCTGGCCTTCATGGAGAAACTATCTGAATATAGGTTCATTAACTTTTTTCTTCTTTGTCTAAAGCTGTGATCTAAAGTCTTGATTAGCTTTGGATGGACAACCATGAGGTTCATCACCTGTCGAGGCTCTACTTTGGCCTTGCTGCCAAGCATGTTTCTGCCTCCACAATGCAATATCTTACCGTGGCGGCTGCCGTTTGCGCGGCAAGAGCCACGAAGAGAACTCTTCCATGCCTGGCGGACCCACATCCATTTCGATCTTGCATGATACGCAGGTCCAGTGGAATGGAAGCGGTTTTCAATCTCTCATGCCGCTCAATATGTCAGGGGTCAGAGACCAGGAACCGTAAAGAACATGCGTCACAGAAGCATAGCAATAATCTACAGTGATAATGGATGTTATGTGAGGTAGATGTGCAGGCTGCGTGAAGCAAGCAATGCCAAAAATTGATGGGACGATAGTTTTCTTGGAAATGCCATCAGCTGACGAAAAGGCATCGTTGCCTGTTCTAAGAGACGGGAAGCTGCGGGCCTCGTGGGGTGTGGTCGTCGTTGCAACTGTGTAAGGAGAGGGTAGAGCAAGTGCTGTGATGAGCAGAGCACTGAATTAAACCAAGCCAAAGATGTGGGACGACCGTCGTGAAGCAAACCGAAGCTTGATGGTGAAGGCCTCCACCCTGCTCGATAACAAAAGAGAAACTTAGTTGGGTAATCAGCCTCAAGGCAAACAGCGGTTCGTCTGAGTGCACACATTGACTTCTTGGGTATCCATTGAGACACAGTGGGTTTCATATTGCAAGAGCAAGTCGCATGTAGTGTTATAGCCAAGAATCCGAAAGAGGGCACCGAACCTTAGAAGTGGTTCTGATGTTCTAGATAATGCAGGTAAAATGACACCGTTTCATATTGAAGCCAGCCTGCGGCTCCGAGGCTGCTCACTAGATGTGGATTCTCAGATGTCAATTGTAAACATGAAACGGAGTGGGCCTTCTCATAAGGGCGTTGGGAAAGGAAACACCTAGCCTAGGCAGCTCCTCGACGAGACCCGTCACGACTAATCACAATACAAAATCTCTCCTCCCACGTTTCAACACCAACCCATCACATCCACTTCAAATCCACTATCCTATCTTCTGAACTCCATAAAACCCCTATATCCCCAGCAACCATAGCTCTCCGTATCCTGCGTGCCCGCATCTCCAGCACAATGCCTGGTCGACGCGGCGGCTCCTCAAGAGGCGGTCCTCCGCCCCAATCAAGAGAGGTGGCCGTCTCAAAGGCAATGAGTTTTGTGCTACGGCATGGTGCCGAAGCTGAGGGGCTGAAGCTGGATAAGAATGGGTATGCTAATGTTGCTGAGCTTGTACGTGGAATTTCTTACGTCCTCGGGAGATGCATATACAACGAGCTCAGAATCTCAGTCTGAGCTCTTTTCTCCTTTGCGTTTTCCATTCTTTGGAATTTAGAAGACGTCTTACTTATATTAAAGTTGTTAAGAATCTATGACCAGAATAATTTGGTTTGGGAACATATCAATACATCTCTACCTAAAAATGTCTTTCAAACCTACTTCCTTTCCTAGAGTTGCCTTGCAAGCCAGAACAACACGCCATAGTGTGTTCGCACTACCGTACTTCATATTGCTCTGTAGAAAATTCTCTTCTAAAATCCACTATCTAAAAAAAAACCCTATCCGAACCACCGATTGACCCAAACCCGTAGCTCTCCTGGAAACGCCTTCGTTCCATGAAAGTCACCTTCCCTGAGCTCCGTGAGATTGTCGCCCAAAACGCCAAGAAACGATTCACGCTCATCCCGCTCGCCTCCATCTCCGCCCCCACATCCTCAACTTCAACCTCCTCAGAGGACCCCGCCCAGTACCTCATCCGCGCTGCCCAAGGCCACTCCCTCGCCATCGCCAGCGAGAACCTCCTAACACCAATCGCAGCCGACGATGCTGACTGTCCGGAGAGAGTCGTTCACGGGACCAACACTTCGGCGTGGAAGCTTATCCTGAAGAGTGGAGGGTTGAAGAAGATGGAAAGACAGCACATCCATTTCGCCACCGGAATACCCGAGCCACCTAGACGCTCGAAATCTCGGACACCAGAGTCTGATCCCAAAATACCGCCCGCTGAGCCCGAAGAAAGCATCTCCAAAGTCAACAGCACCGAGGTAGCGCAGAAAGTCATATCGGGCATGCGAAGAAACGCCGTGGTCATGATTTGGGTGGACGTGAAACGGAGCATGCAAGAGGGAGGCCTGAAGTGGTGGAAGAGCGACAATGGGGTTGTGCTGACGGAGGGGGACGAGAAGGGGAGGTTGGGGTTGGAATGGGTGGTTAGGGTTGAGAGGAGGGAAACGGGGGAGGTCTTTTGGGAGCCTGGGGAAGGTGGCAAGGGGGGTGGGGCGTTGTAAGGGTGGGTGCTTGAAGGAGGGGATGGAGGGAAGGGGGGATGAAGGACAGGTGGAGGGGCTTGGTGGGTCAAGTGTCAGGGGATGTTAGATAGCGTTGCTGGCCATTGTTAGTAGAACCCGTCACTCCAGACACGTGCTCTATTAGGGTCTAATGGTCTATCAAAGAGACAACGCCTTACGGAACGGTTGCATGAGACGTCAATTCGTGCCGAAACGCAGACTATTCGAAAACCATTGTATCCCTTGTCCACATAGTACCGCGCTCGTTCAGCCGGAAACTCAAACCTCCAAAGTATGCTTTTCCACATCCATGATTTCCCCATTTGGAAGTCTGGAAAGCCATTGGGGTTATTCGCACATCTGCGTTCGGTAGCGACTTCAAAGCTCTCTGGAACTCGTGGAAACGGTGTACATACCTCATGCTCTTAGTACCTAGTTTCCAGCGTTCATATCCTACACGCACGAACGAGCGCAGATGTTCGCTGCCTTAACGGCGCTGAAATGTAGCGTCATGTCTATGTCGAGATATGACAAGTGAGAAGCATTAGTGAAAGTAAGGATTTGCATGCGAGAAAGTAAATTGGGATGAGGATGCTTTCATGGGATATTGGAGAGAAATCTCAAATCTACGAGAGAAGGGGCAAATGCCTTGTAAGCAACTGGGGCCTAGCCAGAGTTTGGCTGGGGAAGGAAAAACTGCATGTGGGTGTATCGAAAGCACGAAGGAGCGAATGCTTGTAAGAGCTTCCATCCATTTACTAATGTAACATCTAAGCCTTTCAAGTTTCAGCAGTCAAATCCCCCAACGTGATGGCCTCATCATCTTTGTCTGTGGTTCTACTAGACTTGTCGTTGGGCACATGGGACCTCTTCTTTCCCTCACTATCATCACCAAACAAGAATCCAGCCTTCGCCCGGGCCGATCTTTTCTCAGAGGGAAACGGTGAAGCGGAGACGAAACTTGATTTTCGTTGATCTTCGCCGAGCATCCAGGAGAAGGAAGACTGTGCAAGAGATGGTCGAGGCTTGTGAAAGGAGACAGGAGAGAGATGAGATACTGGCTTAGAGGTTGTGATGTGTGCGTTACTAGCGATGGCGCCTGGGAGTTCTTCAGGAGGTTTCGACGGGGCCTGTGGTGATGAGTCTGAGCTTCCGTCTGTCTCACACTTTTCGGATGCAACTTTTTCAAGAGTGTTCCTTACCCCTGGTGCTGGGGGTAACTGCTTGTCCTTCTCACCCATTGCATCAACCTTGACTCCTGGCGCGGCGGTTGGTGCTTCTTGAGCCTCGTCATGCGGATTATCTTGGAGCGCAGCGTTCTCGTTGAGAATAGGCATCCCTGGGTTTTCGAGGTATACCTGCACAAATTGTACTTTTGCAATAGCTATGCTGAGTACGTCCGCCGCTGCATCCGCTTTATCTTTCGCGTATTCGTTCTGCTGAACCCAAAGCTCGGCCATAGCCGTCTCCAGCAGCTTCGCTAGAGCTTTGTTGCGTTGCTCGAGTGCATGGATCGTTTCGCTCACATCGGCCGATTTACCTGTAATGTTCCGGCCATCGTCGAGTGACCAACGTGACCCGTCTGATACTCTCCTAGGAGTGTTATCACTAGGTTGAAGGACTTGAACGGCGTCACGTAAGACTTTTCCCACGCCCCACTTCTCACCACGGCTGTAAACGCCTTTGGCCGCCTCCTGAATTATCCCTTCAATACCACCTTGGTCCTTGAGGAATTTCGCGGGGGACATCATCGGAGACATCGATTCTCTCGACCGATGCTGTCTTTCAGATCTAAGTCGGGTTTCCTTCCGCAACTTGGAGCGTGAGGAGCCTTCTGATGGCGGCATGGGGAATTTATTTGAATATTGAGAAACTATATGCATCCCACCGTCAACCGAGAGGTTTTGGCGGAGGTATAAAGCATCTGTAACGAAACTTGGTGGCCCATGCGGAGGAGATGGTACTGGGTATCGAAGGAGGAGGGTTAGAGCTTCAGAATAGTCGGCATCAATGACTAGGCATTGCCATTAGCCCTCGACAAAAGAGCAGTATCACCAGACTCTTACGTTGCCATCGAATACGCAGTAGCATACTGACACATATGAGATCCACCAGATCAAGTGCTGGATCCTCAGCGAACAGAATGTCCCATAGAGAAAGTACTTCGTCAAAAGGGAATTCGCGTCCGAACAGAAGTCGGATCCACCTGATCAAGAAAATCTGGGGAAGGATTTCAATCGCAGCAAGATGTTCTGCGAGCTCCGGATCTGCGCAATGAAGGTACTCTTCATGTATGCGCTTGCTTCGCTTGACAATTGGGGAATGATTTTGCGACGCTGCTGCCCCTGGCTGCTCGATACCTCCCATCTCGTAGAAAGACTTCACAGTTTGCATGATAATTCCGAAGAGTGTAAAGGCATCATGCTCAATGTACTGGCGATCAAAGTTTGCAAGAATCAAACTGTCGGGAACGGCTTGGTTCTTTGGGTCCGCTTCGAGGTTCATGGGATCAATAGCATCTCGTGCTATAACCCACAGAACGGGTGCAAGGACTTCATGCATGCCCTGCCGATACCCAATATCGCGATTGAGCTTACAATAGATGAAGAGAATATCAAGTAGCATTCTTTGCGTAGATGGTTCGCGGAAGAAGAGATTCTCGGGCATGCATCGCTCAACATCTTGGAAGATTTCGGCTCGCAGTTCCTCGTCATGACGGAGAGTATGCCAAGGGGACTTTCAAGGACTTAGTGAGAGGTCAGAGGGCTTCTTCGATGTTCTTGCGGCCGGCGATGTGCCGCAGAGGTCGGTTTTGCTTACCGTCTCATTCTCCGTCAGTGGATCTGATTCTGTCAAATCATCAGGATGCTCAATATGCCTCAGAAAGTGGTCTCTTAGAGACGTGTACGCGCTTCGAGAGTCTGACAGCGTCTTCGTCCACGTGGATTTGTCGAGATTCTCGAAGAGTAGAAACGCCTTGAAATTTTTTAGACTTGATCCATAGCATCGCTGAATATGGCCTACCTTCCAACATATTGACCGCAGTCCGCTCGTACATGGGTTCTGATCTGTAGGATCTTTCACAGCTTTTCTTAGGTCCGAGAGATTGGCGTTTCCTGTGAAAGTTGCCTCCCATCGTACACTATGCCTTGTGTCAGTACAATAAAATTCTCTAGCGAAGGTCAATACTAACACATTTTCCTCAAGAGGCCTCATGGCTCTTGTGCAGCAAAAGCGTTGAATTTCAGACGTCGGAGCGCGTCATACTCGTAGCGCTTCGCTCTAAAATATTTTACCTTAGCCGTGTAACTTAAAACTATCCCTTTCCTAGAAGCCCTCGTCGTAACGTTGTCTTATTCGAGGAGGCCTTGACCTTCCCTTGTAGCCTAACGCACAATGAAGCAAATGCGAGAAATAATGCAAGTGGGCATATTCTGGAGAAGTGGACCCTTACACTGTGCTTCCACACTCATATAGATCGCCTAGAATGGCACAGTATCGGCCTGGTGCAAGAAAGCTAAAGGCCAAGCTTGACTATCTTTATCGTTCAAATCAAACCCGAGACAGCGCCTAAGCAAAGATAGCAAATCTTCCATAAACATGTCACTGGACCTTATGAGAGAGTTCGGTTCCCAAAGTCAGAATCCTCGGGACAATCCATGGGCCGACACTGTGGGTCAGAAACAAGCAGGCCCGGAAAGTACTGATGATGATGATGACTTCGGAGACTTCGAGGTTCCCAATGATCAGACTTCCGCAAATAAGCAAGGGCAATGTAGCCGAGACGTTATCGGAGTCACTGATCCATCTAGTGACCTTTCAAACGTGGGCGAATTGGTGGATTTGAGCGATGGATCTTACAACCGCATGGAATCACTTATACCTCAAGCGAGTGCGACTGTTACAATCTCTGAAAGATCACACTCGCTCTCTGGAAGACGTGCTGAAGATCAGTCCATGTTGATCAATGCTTCCCATTCTCAATTACAAGGATCTATCATCTCAGAGGAAACGCTTGAAGACGAGGATTGGGATAATTTCGTAGAATATTCCATCCCATCAGCTGCCGATCAAAGGAGCACTCAGAAAGACAATCTTCGTACGCAAAATGTTGATTTCAATAGGCAGACTAGGAAACCTTCAAGCTCCTTGAGCAATTCTCTCGAGGCTTCTGAAGAGGTTACGGCCTCACTAGCAAGCCCTGCTACTATTGAGCGAATTAAGCCACCGAGACCAGTCGAAACTGATTGTCTTGGATCGCCCCCATCTAATATTCCTCCGCCATCTATTCTGTTACTTCTCATTGAAACGATGTTCCAGTCTTTGTTAGCGGACATTAGAAAAATTATCTTGTCAACAGATGCCTCTACACTTTCATTAGACCAATCAAAGGTCGATCAAATACAGGTACACTTATCGAAGGTGAGGGCAGCTACGCGCATTATTGCAGGTCGAAAACTCCGGTGGAAACGAGATACGCATCTTTCACAAAGCATGAAGATTGGACCCGCCCATTCTGACAAGACAGGCGGGATGAAGCTTACGGGCATGGACAGGACAGAAAGCCTTCGGGAAGATCGAGAAGTCGCAGAAGCTCTCAGCACCTGGAAAAAGCAGCTCGGGGGCCTAAGAGCTGCTATCACAATGGCGAACGCCGAAATTAGGGGGACTGTTCTCTCGGTGCCACACATTTCCGATAATCTCCATATTCGAGGAGCAAAGATCGAAGAAGGAGCTATGACAGCACCTAAATGTTGCTTCGTGTGTGGACTAAGGCGGGAGGAAAGGCTTGAGAAGATCGACGTGGATGTGGAGGACAGCTTTGGAGAATGGTGGACTGATCATTGGGGTCATCTAGACTGCAGGATATTCTGGGAGAGGCACAAAGGTTCTCTCGAGCAGCGGAGATAATATCAAGTTTTTATAGATACCTAGTCAGCTAGTTTACAACAATATAACAGTCACAAGAGCCAGACATGGATTTATGCACACATGGTCATCCGCCTTACTCGTACAACGATGTGCTGCATGCAAGGGTCCGCGAATTGAAGCATAAAATACTGCACAACGATCCGCCAGCTCCTTCTACTCGTCAACTGTCCCACTTCAACCCGCCTTGCGCCTTATGACAACCAAGTAAAACAAATAAGCAAGCTACTACGTTGATCTTATCGCCAGATCCTGTCGCCATCAGGCCTGTTTGTTGCAGGATCTTGCGGGAGATTTCAAAAGCAAGCTCTCAACGAAAGCAGTTCTCAGAGCTGCTTGCCGCCCTTACCGGTTATCGCGGACAGATAGGACGACGCATTTCCGACGAAGCTTCTCTTCCAGCAGTTTACTGCTACTCATGTGAACAAAAAAGCAAAACACAATTTTACACACCAAGTCAAGCCGAGGAGGAAAGCTACCAATCGTCTGCAATACGCAAGCGCAGCTCACGATATAAGCCATCACGAGCCACGTCTTTCAACGGTTCCAAGAGTCGTACAAGACGAGAGGCAGCTCATCGGTGGTCTGGTCATCTTCGGGCTGAAGGGGGAGAGACTTTCAAAGTCATCCCCAACTCAACTGCCTTCAAACGCCCCGACGTGCAGAGGCCGCGAGGATGGGACTCGCCTACAACGTCTATCTCAACTCGGACAAGATATTTGGCTGCAAGCACTGCAAGACTCATCTCGCGAGTCATGACGCAATCATCAGTCGAGTTCGTTGTATCTTCCCTTCTTCCTCCCTCCCGTTCTCCACTTCCATCTTGATATTCCACCCCTCAATACCACAAGTCCTCTCACTAAATCTCTCCCTCTCTGTTTAGAATTTCCGCGGCCAACATGGCAAAGCCTACCTCTTCAACGCCGTTGTTAACATCACGCAAGCCGAAGCCGTCGAGCGCAACATGACAACAGGGCGGCACGTAGTCCGGGATATCAACTGCCGGCAGTGCAAGGAGACGGTGGGGTGGAAGTACGATAAGGCATTTGAGAGCTCGGAGAAGTACAAGGAGGGGAAGTATATTCTGGAGGCGGAGTTGTTGTGCACGGTTTATTGAGTTGTCAGGCGATTGTGGGAAAGGGATGCATATAACATTGACTGGTGTTTTGTGATGAGAGGGGATAGGGGGTGGCAGGGGAACATGCTGCATCAGTTACCGGCACGAATTTGGCGTTGGAGGAGGGTGTCTGGGACAAAGGTACACTGCATTTCTGGAGAGTTGTAGGAGGTCAATATGAACTGATCCACCGTTTTCTCGTTATGCTGGAAAGTTTTGGCTCCTCACTGCTTGCAACAGCTAACTATCAAACCAAATGCAGAGGTGTTTCAAAAGTAAGAGGTGGGCTCTCTTATAGAACGTTGGAGACAGCCACGCGAAAGACGGGCATGCACCCCGAAGTGCTAGGTATGCCTATGTGAAAAGCAAACTCCGTAGCTTCCATTCGTGTTCCCAAATATAAGTTGATGTCTACCGGATCCCCATTTGTCGGATTATCTTCCGAGGCCAAAAGGGAATCAGGAGAAATGGCGGGGTTGGAATTGCGGGGCATGACCGCATCGATGTTCTGGCCGAGACGCTCGGATATGGTGATGGTTTGCGAATCTACTCAATGCTTTGAGAACGAGTTATATCATTGCATCAAAGAAGTAAACAGCAAGAACAAGGGGAAATACAATGGCAAAAGAAACGATGAAAGCAGTGATTTTCAAGGGCCCGCATAAGGTGGCTCTCGAAGAGCGGCCGATGCCCAAGATCAAGGACCAAACAGATATTATTGTAAAGGTCATATATTCTGCGCTGTGTGGCAGGTAAGACTATGAAGCTCCCCAGGAAAAGCCGTGTATGTTAATCTCATGCTTGACAGTGAGCTCCATGTCTTCAGGGTAAGTCTTCAAGCCGGCTGTGGTTGTAGGTCTGACACCGTTCTAGGGCCACCAACCTAGTCCAACAGACTTCATCATGGTATTATGCTCTTGACATATCTGCAAGCTCTCGAGAACCAACCTCGTCTAGGGCCACGAGTTTACGGGCACAGTTGAGGAGATTGGATCCGAGGTGAAGAATTTCAAGAAAGGAGATCAGATCGTTTCCCCGTTTACCGTTTCTTGGTTAGAAGAGGAGGCAAACTGTACCAGCTTGACGTGCACTAATTGTTGGCAGTTTGGATTGCTTCTATTGCAAAAACGGTTTCTCTTCAAGGTGCGCCAAGGGTATGCTTTTTGGTACGGCGGCTTTAGACGGAGCCCAAGCAGAATATGTAGGCATCCCTTGGACACCCGAATGCTCTTCCTAATACGACAAACGTCCAGGTCCGTATACCTTTGGCGGACGGAACCGCAATGAAGGCACCTGCAGATATTGATGACAAGGCATTGGTCTTAATGGCGGATATATTTCCCACAGGCTATTTCGCTGCCCACAATGCCTTCAAAGACATGACCAAAGAGCAGATCAAGGATGCTACGGTGGTGTTGATTGGATGCGGGTATGCATCGATTTGCTCTCTTCAGGGAAACTGTGGCTTATAAGACCTTAGACCGGTCGGACTTTGCGCCCTGATCAACGCCGAGAACTACAAGCCAAAGCATTTGCTTGCAGTCGACTCGATTCCGTCACGCTTGGATCTGGCAAAGACATTGGGAGCCGAGCCGTGGAATTTTCAGACCAATCGAGAGGGTTTGGACAAGCGCGTCAAAGAGCTTACTGATGGTCGAGGTGCAGATGTAGTCATTGGTAAGAGTATTATCTTGTTGTGAACAGACGGACCCTCGATTAACGTGCTACGCTTTGGATAGAGATTGTGGGTTTAAGCCCTGCGTTGAAAATGGGCTTTGAGCTGCTTCGGCCATGGGGTTCGTCAGCTCCATTCGTAGATGTGATATATACTATATCTTGAGCTCACTGTTTACAGGGATCATATCAAGTGTCGGGGTTCATAATGCGGAGGTAAGTCATCGCTTCCACACAACAGGTATACTTATTGCTTACCTTTGACAGATTCCATGGTACCATCTCTAGCAGGCGGCACTTGGACATTTTAGTCTCTAATTGTTTGGCAGGTCAGGGAACCAAGCGTACGGTAAAAATTTAAGGATCCAGATGGGAAGATGCCCCGTAAGATCTATCTTCCCGCAAGCTCTTGAAATGCTTAAGCAGAAGCAGCATCTTCTCGGGTATGGAGATCCGGCCAGATTACGGTATTGGGTTCACTAATGGTGAGAAATAGGTTTATGGCCGATAAGATCATGCCCCTATCAGAAGCAGTGGAAGGCTATGACCTTTTCGACAAGATGAAAGTACAAAAAGGTTAGCAGATTTAAGTATGCTGATGAACTCCGAAGCTAACAAATAGCAGTGATATTTGAAGCACAGAAGTAGCTACCTGAGAAGGAAGAGAAAGTGTAGGTATGGAGGCTTCGTCAGAGGACACACAATGTACCAAACAGATTTAATTCGCAAGCTTGGACATTTGTACATATCAATGGACAATGTATATCATGTAACCCATCTGGAGGTATTCAATTGATTAAAAAACACCATCGTGGGCTTGTCACCGCTTGAAGCCCGTTGTGCTGTCGTCACTTTTGACGTTCCAGCTGGTGGTCTTTATGTCAATAGAGCGATGATCGAAGCAGAGAATGTGATGTCTGGCAAGCTTGAGTTAGGGGCGCTGCGGGCTTGGATTCACGTTTACCAAACAAGCGGTCAGGTGAAAAGATGAAGACTGAAGGAAAAGTGATTTGACAGGGTTGCTTGCATGAGTGACAGTTATCGCCGCATGGTGGGGAAGCTACGTCTTAGCGTAGAACGAATTTCACAAAATCTCATTCCCTGAACAACAACTCTGCTGCCTCACCCTTCCCCTAGAGCTTCATCCTTTGATCTGACACCAGATACTTACTGTTGTTCTTGCGAGTTGGGATTATTGTCAGGTATTGTAAATGTTCCTTACCTTTCATATTCACAGAGAACCCTGAAAACAGGCAATTTGCTGTTTCTGTTTCCTGTTGGGTGAATGCTTGCCTATGAAGCTCGGTACACTAACCCACCTTTGATAGCTACTTCATCTAGGCATTGCTCAAAAATTCTTGTCTCTTGCACAGTCAAGAGTTGTTCCCCGGAAAATCCAATAGTCGACCACTACCGCTCACGATCACATATCCGGTGTGCAACTCTCTCCAGTATGGCGACCACAGAAACAAGGACCGAGACAGACCTATCAGGTTTGACCGACTCCATAAACCGCGTGGGTCTCAACAATGACACTGCAGAAGACAATCGTGTTGGGCCTGATGGAGAGGCTGCCCCTAGAACCGACGAGGAGTATGCCAAGTCACAATTAACACTTCGTGCCATAGTCTCTTCAAAAGAAGCTGGTGTGATAATTGGTAAAGCGGGAAAGAATGTAGCAGATTTGCGAGATGAGACTGGCGTCAAGGCTGGTGTTAGTAAGGTCGTACAGGGTGTCCATGATCGAGTGCTCACCGTGACTGGTGAACTGGAGGGTATCTCGAAAGCCTATGCCATCGTTGCTAAAGGCTTGCTGGAAGGTGCACCACAAATGGGTATGGGAGGCGTTATCTCTACGAATGGCACACATCGTAAGTTTCCTGATTACTATTAAACCTCGCTTCAGGCATGTTCTGTTGCACGCTCGTCTGTCCTCCCGTCACCGTGATGCACGTAAATACTTTACGGATATAGCTGACAAGTATCCCATTATAGCTGTCCGCCTTCTGATCTCTCACAACCAAATGGGTACAATCATTGGTCGGCAAGGCTTAAAAATAAAGCATATCCAGGATGTTTCCGGGGTTCGTATGGTAGCTCAGAAAGAGATGCTTCCCCAATCCACCGAGCGAATTGTCGAAGTGCAAGGCACACCTGACGGTATCCAAAAGGCCATCTGGGAAATTGGAAAATGCCTTGTGGATGACTGGCAGCGTGGTACCGGTACAGTGCTGTATAATCCCGCAGTAAGGGCGGAAGTAGGTCGAGGAGGACCTTTGAACAATGCCATTGGAGCACCACCTCCCTACCAATCCAATCGTTCCTACAACCGTACCGGTAATGGCGCCGACTTCAGTGATAATACAGGAGGCTCGTATAACCGCCGCTCAAATTCCGATGCCGCTACTCGTGGCCCTCCCACCACCACGGATGATGGTGAAGAAATCCAGACCCAAAACATCAGCATCCCATCGGACATGGTTGGTTGTATCATTGGCCGTGGGGGCAGTAAGATAAGCGAGATTAGAAAGAGCTCCGGAGCCCGTATCTCCATTGCCAAGGCACCTCATGATGAGACCGGAGAACGTATGTTTACGATAATGGGGAGCGCTGGTGCGAACGAAAAGGCCCTCTACCTACTTTACGAGAACCTCGAGGCTGAGAAAATGCGACGAAGCCAACAGCCTCAAGATTAGCGGCATCGCGTCGTTATTGCCAGGCTACATGCTGAGATACTCCCTATTCTTTAAGGACTCGCCATTGCTCTCGACCTCTTCCACCCGCCTTTAGAACGCAATTCCTGGCTGCCAAGCGAACACATCTTGGCCGCCACCTCTTCTAAGGCATCCTTATCCTTCACACTAAAAGTACTCCTCGCTCCTTTCTCTACGCTCGTTGGGCGGATCAATCTTCTCACGAATGCCTCACTTCATGACCTTATGATGCTCGACTACCCTTATGACTCCATGGCCCTCTTCAGTCGTATGACTGACAAACTCGCTTGCTCAAAACCGCTCTCTCCGGATCCTAACGTTTCCAGTCAATAGCAACACTCATCTTCTTACTCTTCACGGCGCTCGAATGAGACACACTCTCCGGTCTTCCCCCATACAGCCTTGATGTCGACTCTTTACAACCTCAAGCGCCGGTTGGTCCTTCGCTCCTCCACCATATCAAGCTTTACACACCATTATCTCAGATATCTTCAGAAGTAATGAATGAAATCCAAATGTACCTAGAGTTCCAATGCTAGCAAAAGCTGTAAACTAGATACATAAAAGCACGAATCTACATCATATGATCCTTATTGTTTGTAGAAAGCCACTGATCACATTCACAGGGCGCAAGCGCTTCCTAGTTTTTAATTTGCCTAGATAGTTGGTGTAAGAAGACGTGGAGATGGAAGCGCAAAAAGCAGGGTCGAAAGAAGTAGACTACCATCATTGAATAGACCCAATTTTTGTATTTGTGCCCCACTCAAACAAACCCTCGAGCGTTTAACTAGACTTTGTACGCATGAGCAGCTTTTGTGAGCCTCACGATCCTTCCATACTTACTATCGCACGATCGTTAGAGGAGAATTTCCATACACAACAGGCAACAATTGCGTCTCGCCTGAGCCGTTCCACAGCGTTGGAAACTCCCTTAGACAGTCATGGTTGTCGATCACATGCAACCCTAAAGCTGTATTTGGCTGGCCACGAGGAGAAGCGCTCGCTGACCGCGCTCAAGTCCTCAACCAGCGAGGATTTAAGGTCAGCACCAAAGCATGCCGGAGCACAATGACGGTAAGCACTGTTTTACCGCGCCGCGACACAGTTTCGGACGCCCCAGCCTAAAAGCCTCTTGTGGGCTTCAGTATACCGTTCCAGGCTGATATTATCTTTATACAGATCGCTCAGGGCTCCCACAGCCTTCCACTCTCCTACGAAAGGCAGAACCACCTGCGGAATTCATATTACCAAAGAACCGGAGCACAGGAAATCTGGTCATCAATGCTGTCAAGCCTGCGGAAAATACAAGGATACGGTTTTCAGTTGATGAAGGGTCAAGCATGGAATACGACCAAGGCGACATAATGGCTATGTCTCCTGTTCTGCCAGAGCACGAACATGGCCTTGGGATCTCTGGATTACGACGCATACGCCAGCAGCCGTCTCGGCCCCAGACCCGCTCCTCATCCCCAGAAGCTTCTTTCACATTGCCGCCAAGATCTTCATCGATGACACTGGGCTTGTCGTCTCGGCGGAGATTCACGCCCGGGTCCGGGGGTCCTTCTTCACCTGTCCTCAACTTCACCGAGGATCTTTCTCGATTCCCATCCGAGTCTTTACATTCATTTTCCTTTGCACATCAATCCGAGGACGTACTACATAATAGACAGAATGTCCTACGAAGATCGATAGATTTTATGCGAGACAGACTTGGATGGGCGGCGAATCACCCTGGACTTGTTACTGCGCAGGCGAAAGTGACTGGTGACGCAGAGATTCAGAGCATGATGGAACTACTAGTAAGAGCTAATGTTTTGGGAAATGATATAGAGCATTCTCAGAGATCCCGATTTCTTAGCGGTCCGTTGACCGGGCCGGCGGATGTTGATGCATCCAATGTTTTCGAGAGAGCGTTTCTGCCGCGTTCACAGAGTCCAGATGAGCTTAAAAAAACACCACTTGTGGCAGATAAGGAGCAGGCAGAAAGCAGTGATCCCGCCGGACTCCAATCGACCCACACCGAGTCTTCCTTATCCAGCGAAACCAACAACGGCAACAGCGATACTAGTAACCGTACAGAACCTCGTTCACCTCTCCACGGACCTCTGGAGCCGAAGCCTCCTCCCATGTCGACTGGTAGATCGGAGCTCAAACGCACCTATACCGACCTTTCCCTACTTACCTTGCAGACGAAGCTCGTCGAAACGTTGGCGCGACCTTATGTTATGCGGGAAGACACAGCTGACAGCAATCTGCTATCTCCGACTTCTCTTCCTCCGTTTGGGAAACCCCCGAACTCCGGTGCTAGTGCTCACTCAGGCGTACATGGGCACCCAAACCGTTGGGCTCCGGCTGCGCAGGCAATCTTCACCACTGAGGCTCATGCTCCTTGGACGATACTTGCAGCCAACGATCTTGCATGTTTAGTCTTTGGTGTAACTAAAGCAGAGGTGAGGAAGTTGGGCATTCTGGAGGTTGTGAGAGAAGATCGGAGGCTATGGTTAGAGGAGAGGCTTCGATCGCCAGGCTCAGAGGCAACTGCTAAAGCCCGTCAACTCACCAGCAAGAGTATACGGACTAGTCCTGCTCATTCAACTCCTCTGACCATGGGAGGTGGAGTTACAGCCCAGCTTCTGAGCAAACCTCCGTCGCGACAACTTGCAAAGCAACGGGCATCGACTGGGGATGCAACAGAGTCTAAAAAGAAAGCTATAAAGAGCGGTATAAATCACGCTGCCAATAAGTCTCGCGGAGTTCTTCTGTGTGGAGATGTGGTACCCATCCAGAAAAGAAACGGTGTCACAGGTTCTGCTAGTCTTTGGGTAAAGGAGAAGCGAGGAGGCCTGATATGGGTCCTTGAGGAGATTACTGAGGATACTGCTTCAATAAGACTTGACGATGCAGAATGTGTGCAGACTGCCACTGGATCGGTAGAGACCATATGGGGAGAGCCCATATTTCCGGAGGGAACGACCGTCCCAAAGCTCATCCCACGAATACCAATTTCTAAAAAAGGTGGCACGGAAGCGATGGATCTTGCAGAACTCAAAGAGCTCGAATATTATACGGCAAAGAATGCACATGGTGCACACATTCCTATTTCCGTTTCCTTTGAGGGTGACCCTCCAACTCTGCGAGTCTCGAGTTTCCCCCACATTGCTGGCATTATGGTCCTCTCCGCAGCTGACCTTAAGATCTCAAGTTCAAATTCTGTGTTTTCTGCGGCCTTGTTTGGCCGAGCAGACCCTGATGGAATGTCGATCAATGAGCTGATTCCACAATTCGATAAGATTTTGGGCCTGTTGACCGAGGAAGACAACATCACTTTGCATGACGGAATCGTGATCCCCGAACATAGTTTTCGGAGAGCACGTGCGCTATTGGCACTACGGGATGGCAATGCCGACGCTGCAGCTATCTTTTTGCGTCCTACAGGCTTGGTGGCAAAGCACCGCGACGGCTCAGAAATCAACGTGGATGTGCAGATGCGCGTTGTCCGGAGTGAGAGGAATATTCCTGACGAGGTAATCGAGGAGACGAGTGAAGACCAGAGCGATGTAGCTAGTGATGAGCAGAGTTCCCTCGCTCTCTCCGAAGTAGTTTACGCCTTATGGATCACTTATTCACGACACCTTCACTCCTCTGTTCGTGCTGGCAGTGCAGCCTCTTTACTTACCTCCAGACCCGGCACTCCACCGCGCCAGCCATCTCCTGGTCAGTCCAATCGACCCATTTCTCCACCGCAAATTGACGCAGAAGAGTACAAGCCCAACCTATCACCGGCATCTTTACTTTCCCAGCAGATACTAGAAGCAGCTTCACAACCAATATCGGGCAATGTCCCTAAGAAATCCGCCTCCGAACCTAAATCTACGCCATCGAATTCAACCCCTAGACATTCATCTAAGAAAAAGAAGATCTCCGAATTTGTCGTCCTCGAAGAAATGGGTCAAGGCGCTTATGGCCAGGTAAAATTAGCAACATACGCCAGAAACAGCACGAAAGTCGTCCTCAAGTACGTCACCAAGCGGCGAATCCTCGTTGACACCTGGACTCGGGACCGTCGACTCGGCACCGTTCCTCTCGAAATCCACGTCCTTGACTACCTCCGCAAAGATGGCCTTCGTCACTCTAATATCGTGGAGATGACCGACTTCTTTGAAGACGACACAAATTATTATATCGAGATGGTCCCGCATGGTCTCCCGGGGATGGACCTTTTTGACTACATTGAAATGCGCTCTACTATGGACGAAGCTGAATGCCGCAATATCTTCCTTCAAGTCGTTGCCGCCTTGCACCACCTGCATACCAAAGCCCTCGTCGTCCACCGGGATATCAAAGATGAGAATATTGTTCTTGACGGTGAAAACAAAGTCAAACTCATCGACTTTGGCAGCGCTGCCTACATCAAAAACGGCCCTTTTGAGGTCTTTGTTGGCACAATCGGTTCGTTTCCCCATTCTGCATCCCCTTCCTTCCCTCCTTACCCTCTCCTGTATCTTCCGCCTTTCTCAAGCCCTAACAACTTCATCCCTCACAGACTACGCCGCCCCCGAAGTCCTCCAAGGCCGCCCCTACCGCGGCAAAGAACAAGACGTCTGGGCCCTCGGCATCCTCCTCTATACCCTCGTCTACAAGGAAAACCCCTTTTACAGCATCGACGAGATCATGGACCATGAACTTAGGATCCCATGGATTATGAGCGAGGCGAGCATCGAATTAATCAAGGGCATGTTGGATCGAGACGTCGACAGGAGATTGAGTATCACCCAGGTCATGAGGCATGCCTGGTGCATTGGCGATTCCGAGGAGGAAGGGAAGATATAACCCCCTTCTTGGAGAGGTAACGGGTAGAGGGGTTTTCTAGACATGGGAGAAAATGGGCATTTTTCGCGGATTTCCTGGGATTTTGGTTGGGTGGCGAAAGAAATACTGCAGCATCTTTCTGTGAAATCCAACGCATCAGCGATCTGGGGGGGCCCTTTGTTTTGATACCCGGCATCTCATTTTTATTGGAAGTAGTTTGCAGAGATTTAACACTAGAGAGGGGGGGGGGGGGGGGGGCTGGAGTTTGGCATTTGCATGTTACTGTAGCATGCTTATAAACCAGAACAGATCCTTTCAATTATTATCAAAATCCGGCTCTCGTCTTCTCAAATCCAGACAGATCTTGGTTGGGAAATCGGGAGAAAAAGAAAGAAATCAAAGGGCAGTGCGGAATAAACCCGCTGCAAAGATTTCAGTCCTAAGGATCAAGGATAGCACAGCAACACACAGCTTCACTCCCAAAAAGTTGTTTCGAAGAATCCAGGACGGGAATTTAATCCCATTTATGGATACATTAACCATTAACCCTACCCCTAGAACCTCCCCCAAAAAAGGACATGATGCCCAACGCAAAAAGAATAGGACAGGATGCTGCATGCATCTCTCCCCGTCGTCCGTCCTTGCCCAACAAAAGTAACAAAAAAAACGCCTCGATAACGCCCGGACACAAATGTCCCCTTTCCTTTCGCCCTTTTCGCAATATGATTTGGGGGCCCGAGACCCGTATCGCCTTCTCTTTCCTACGATGAGAAGATGTGTCATCATGCCAGATGAATGACAATGGGAGAGAAAGCTGGCTTTTTGCCGCATTCTCCGGTATAAGTATTTTTTTGGACTGGGGATATCTCAGCGCTCTCGAATCGTTGCTGCTAGACTCCATGACCGTTTAGAGCCTTTGCGTTGAACATGGAGGATAACGCGCACGTTGTTGGGGTGCCATGTATCCGTAAGAATGCGGTGATAGCAGTGAGTGCAACGCGCGAGCAGACCAGATGAGATGCAGCGATGATGGCCGCGGGTAATAGAGCCCGAGCTGCATCTCCGGTTCGAAGCCTTCCTGTTTAATCGGTTGGTCATTAAGACGCCCTCGGCGGAGCGTAAAACGTCATCCGTCTTAGTCATAACGCTCATCCGAACGTCGCTGCTCTGTGATGCCATGAGGAAAAGTCAGATATTGATCAGATAGCCCATATCCAGTTCGCAGAGCTTTTAGTATCAAACAGCATCGTGTCAATGTCGTAAACTCGAAAATCATCACAGCACATCAAAAATACTCCTTGTAATCGGCGCTTCCCCTCTCGTCGCCGGACTTCTGGGGTCCTCCTCCACCCTAGGACTCAGAATACCCCGCCCAAGGAACGAAGACCCTGCCAAATCACCAGCAGCTGTCCTGTGAAATGGACTAGCTGTAAACTCCGCCGCTCTAGGGGACAATAATGAGGGCGTGGGAGGAATGTCCTCAAGCGCAGGGTTTCTTAGTCTGATGAGGGAGAGTTGGGGGCGCAGAGGTTTGAGGGGGGTTTGGCGAAGAGCTAGTGAGGATTTTGCGCGGCGGGCGGAGAGGCTGCTGAAGCCTGCTGGTAGGATTGGGCTTGGAGGGACTGGGGGTATATCGGGTACTATTTTGACTCTTTTCAGCTCGTCGCTGGTGAACGAGGGAGGGAGCCTGATGGCGGTTTCGACGGCCTTGGTCGCAGGCGAAGGAAGAGCGTTCGCCCTTTGAAAAGCGATCTCGATATCGGCCGATTTTGCAAGTGGGGAGGGGCTTGGAGTTGGCTGAGTAGAATCGATGTCCATGAATCCTAACTGGGATGTTTGAGTTGGCTCCGAGACATCAATAGGGGGATCTCTCAGCTTCAGCGGAGACAACGAAGTCAGCTCTAATTCGGCGTTGGTGGTGCTGATTGTGTCGGATTGAGATAAGGCAACTGGCTTTTGTTCTACGAAATCGATATTCATCTTATTATGTGAAGCCTCGGCTTTTAGGGTTATATCGGTAGTACCGAAGTCCATAATGTTCGGCGCAGACATGGAAATCTTCATCTGACTCGGAGGATCTATATCCATTGTCTGCGTTGGGAAGAGAGATCTTGCGTTTAGGTCATCTGTGGTCTCGTACTTTCGTTCACGGTTGTTGTTAGGTACCTGCTCGCTAGGGGTCCACTGCATGTCTGGTGGAGCTGAAGAAGGACCGGGCGAGATGTCACCAATCGCGGAAGTCTCAACCACTTGCGTCGAACCAGGAGGACTGAAAGAATTAGCCCGAGCAGGTGTGGGTTCTGGGTCTTTCTGGAACGGTGCACTTGTCGGCTCCGTCTGTACTATTCGAAGCGACGAAGGTGGTGTAACCGAATTCGAGTCTCCCGAGAAGGTAGCTTTTGGGTTCGAGCGCCCTAACCCTATGTACCGCGAAGAGTGCCAGTTTGACGACCCGGGCGTAAAGGTTCGCGGGAGCTTGGATTTAAACTCAGAGAGCTGATATATCAGGTTCATATTGGGGCCAATCCATCTACTACGATCCTTGACCGCATTGTACGCTTCCTGAACCGTAAGCTGCGGATTTTTGTACAATCCGTACGCAACAACAAGACTTGCTGATCGACTAACACCGCACTGGCAATGGACTAGGACCCGTTTTCCATTCTGGACACGATTGTCGATGAGCTCGCATAGCCTTAAGAGATCGTCCACCACGTTGGTGTTATGATCCCACGGTATGTGAATATACTCCGGAGCTTTGAGGGATTCTGGCGAGCTGGAAATCGCAACAACTTCTTCTGGCAGTGTCTCGAACGCAGAGCGGAATGAACTTTCCGAAACCGCCGTTTGGGGTTCCGATTTGCTCCCCCAATCTAAAAGATGGATGTTACTGGATCCGAAGGATACTTGCTGCACAGCCGGATCCTCGGTTTTGAAATCGGCGGCCTTTTCCGTTGGTGCTTCGAAGGGGTTCACCACCTCTCTTGCTACATTCAAAACTACATCGAACTTGGCTGCTTCCGTGTCGTTAGGCTCTAGATAGAGGTATACGTGAGGATCATAAATGCACACGGGCCCTTCCGGATACGCAGGCGACTTTGCTTCCCGAGATAATGGCAGTTCGTAGTCGTTTTCTTCTTGCACATGCTCCAGGGTTTGCACCGTAATCGGCGACGAAGTTGCGGCCTCGTACGAGTGCGATAGACCTAGCAAAGGACGCCCTTTCCCTAATCGAGATGCTACAGACGGTTTACCAAAAGGAGGTAATTTCATTCCACCCTCAGGCGCAACTGTCGGAGAGGAAATAGCCTGCAGACTTGACGCCGATTGAAGAAATCTGAATGTGCGTGGCTGTAGCTCTGACGGGGTCGGAGGGGCTATACCAAGTCCGTTCTGGACCGTCTGACTTGGCGCGGCAGGATCAGGAGTCTCGATGGAGAGTCCTAGATTACTGAGCCTTTTTCTCGGTGGTTTAGGCGGAACAATAAACGATGGAGTTGCCGGAGCGGAAAATGCGCGCCCTGTGGTGGTAGTTGACATACTGGATAGCGATAACCTTGGAAGCTGCGGCGCTTGACGGCTGGAAGCTGAGGTGTTCACGGAGAGGTTCTTGGTGTTGCGCATTTTCTTGTTCGGGGAATCTGCGCGATTGAGGTTCGAGATACTGGCAAAGGGATTCGACTCATGCTCTCCACCCTCCATAGATATTGCACCGGCCCTCACAGATTTGAACGAGGAAAGAGGTGATAATGATATTGGAGACTCTGGTGAGGAACTAGGTGACGGCTCGGTAATTGACGAGTCCAGCGTGGAGATTGTGGTCGTTGGTGAGGATTCGGTTGATTCAAAGGTAGATCCAGAGTCCCGACGAAATAATGGCGAGGAATAGTTCGTATTGTAAAGCGGTCGCTTTGCGATGTGTGCAGGCCTCGCCGGCGTGTTTGCCGTTGCAGCGTCGTTTTCTCTTGACTGACACGTGTCTGCCCCGTCTCCAAACACAGACATAAACGACGGGAACGATGCAAGCAGCGACTGTGAGCTCGTCGTAATCGGCATAATGGACTCTTGGAAGCCGTTAATTGGCCCTCTCTTTGAAGGTAAGGACTGCTGGTTTGCGGTTTGAGGTGCTACCGCATGGCCAATACAGTTTTCGCCAGTGCGCACATAGGCTTCAGATCGTATATATCGCGGAATGGGAAGTGAAGGGCGTACCCACTCTGCATTCACCATGTCAGTACTCTGGGTCATCACCGAAGCAGCCATCTCAGGAACGCTGCGCCAGCTCTATCTCGTAAGGGCAGATGAAAGCAATGAGCAGTTTTGGGGGTATCGGAGGTCAAGGAGGTAGGCTTGAATGTTTTCGCCGTGACATGGAAGGCAACTAGGCAAGGTCGCAATGGAGGGTCCTACCTTGTATCCTCAGCGAAGCGCTACCTTTCAACCACCCCTTGTGCCCTAGCTTATAGATCACAATTGATGTTGTGTGCGTTCCCCGTCATGGAACCTCTCCCTCGATTTTTCCCCCCGCTGGGTGTCCGCTGAAATTCTCGTGCAGATGCAGCGGCAGTCGAGCGCTTAAAAGGAAGGAAGTTGCTGATGACGGTGGCTCGAGTAATCGAGGCAGAAGTCCAAGGACGATGTGAAAAAGTAGGGTAGTTGGTCACCCTGAGGCTTTGCGCTGGGTTCTTTCTGGTGGTGCTCGAGGTAGGGAGAGGTTGTACGAATAGAACTATGGGAAGGCGCTTTCGGACGGCGCGATGAAGGGTTGGCCGGTTTCAATGGCACGATTGGCTAGGATGATCTGCAGAAGTGGGGGGGACTGGACACCCAGTAACAAGCCTCAGCGCTTTGCGGGTTTGGGTGACAGACCAATTACATCGGATTGGGAGGTTTAGGCGCCGAAGCAATCATGCCCTCATCCCTGGATGGTGTGTGGGTGTGTTTCTGCTTCTCGGTACGGAATACAAGAGATACCTCAGTTCTAGCGAGGCTTCAAGGCCAAGGCGCAATGAATAAACCAAGTGGTAGGAACAACAATCTCATCGATTTCGACGGAATGCCTAGCAGCTTAGAGATGGTGAAATGTCCAGCACTCGGAACTCCTTGAACGATGTGGAGACTGGAGACAGTAGGTAGGTATTCTAATGGTGGACAATGGCAGGCTCGTCGAAACAACAACGATCCTTGCCACCTTTCCCAAAATAGCTGAGTCTCGAGACGCGATCTGCGACGATTGTTTTGATGGTTTCCGAGAGCAACGGTTCGGGAGTCAGCACCGAAAGGAATCTACTTCTACTACTGCTACAAACACTCTTCCGGCAGCCTCTGAAGCAGTTAATTGTCTAAATCGGAGGTTTTTGTTGGAACGGAGAGACACAGTATTCTACTAGAACTAGCAGTTACGCTAAAGTACTCTTACCGTTCAAAACGCCGTCGATTCTAGTCCCGTTTCACGTACTATTATTGGCATGTCACGAATAGATCTCTTTGTTCCTCGATCCTGTCATTTGGCAATCACTGACCTATGTAGATACCCACACCGGTACTTCGATTCTGAAGAAAACCATGGCAGCTTTTCAAGGCCATAGTATCTTGACAATTGACAAGGAACGACCGACTGCTTCGGACATCTGACCATCGCGTGTGAGGACGGAAGTGCAATCCTCGTAACGCAATTCGTGCAGGAGGCATGGTTATTATTGGGCGAGGCGATATACTTAGTGAGATGGCGAAATGGCGAAATGGCAACGGCGGCGTGAGGAAGGTCCGCCGTAGTGTTCAGGGCGAATGGCTTTGTGGCAACATCATCATGCACTTTATTCACAGGTATCAGCTGCTCTTTGGGTGTCCATACCTGACGCTCTTCATGTACTCCGTACCCTCAGGCCTTCTCCAACCAGCCTGACTGATCTTTCAGCCGGGCAGGCCGGCCAAGCGATCAAGGGAATTCCGACTGCTGAGCTTGCATCAGAACCATCTTAGAGTAGCTTGACATGCACAGCAGCATCACTATTGACATGATGCACACAATCTCGTTCGAAATGGGCGGTTTGACTTTTGACGCGAGAAATGAGTTGCGCTTGCAGCTTCCCGACCCCCTGGCCAGCCACCAGGCCAATGAGTATGATTCCCCAGACCCGAATCACTTGCAGTTCATCATCGTCCTAGACGGCTTTCCCCATATTCCCCATATTCCCACCACCGTCGCCGTCAAATTTTATTGCCAAAGTCCAGGTACATTTCCAAAGCCCCATGTATACGTCCGACTCCTGTTGCGTTATTGGGCGGGATGAGAGAACAAGCGATGCGTGAGTCGTGACACTCGACTTGCGACTGCGATTGCGATTGCGATTGCGAATGGGCTTCCGACATGCCTTCACACGTGCCGCAGCAGGACGTTTCGCGAGTAGATGAAACCACTTCTCAACATCCTGAATCAACAGGTTCAGTGTCAAGATCTGAAAGATCTCAAGACACGCAGGGAAGAAGGCAAGGGACGCACTTTGGCGGACCCGGCCAATTAGCATCCTTAGCGAACACAACACTTCCGTCATCATCAGCCTCACAGGCCAACCATCAGACCCAAAATTCAACCTTGGCTGCAAACTCTAGTCTTGTACCAGAAGGCCAGGCTAACAGACTGCTATTATCGCCGCCGTCGTCACCCAAAGCTGTATCTACCCCACTATCTTCACGAACAGGATATTTCGCATACCAACCAGCTGCATCAGGCCTTGAGCCTCGCTCGCCCCCAACACGACGACCACCTGCATCACGTAGTAGCCATGGGATAGAAACTTCAAGCGGCCCTCCGCCAGCGTTGAGCACTCAACGGTCATATCCGGCCGAACCCTCTTGGAAACAGCCCCCACCAACAGATTCGATCGTTACACGTCCTTCGGCATCTCGTGCGCAGACCACGGACAGTATCGACTCGGTTGTCCGGCTCTCGCAGAACAAAACCGATGAATGGACGAATCTCGACCACATAACAGCTGGTAGTCAAGAAAGACGAACATCAGAGGCAACTGACGACAAGATGTTGTATAACAAGCGGTCTACTACCGAGGATGATCAGGACCGAACATTACGCACCATCGAAGGCATTGGCCGCACTCCGTCGAAGAGCACGTATGGTAGATACGGACAAGAAGAGGAGCAGTTGCAGTCTTCACATGAGGATTTGTTTCTTAATCTTGCACATACAGACGCTGGTATTGCGACGGCGCCGTTGAATAAATCTGAGAGAAGACGAGTGAGTTCGAAAATTTTGCTAAATGTAGAATGCGAACTCTAGAGCCAGTATTTGGACTTCTCGATAATTAGCTGCCAGGACATTATTTTTGATTGCGGGAATCAACTTGATACTGACATTTTCCATCTGTGGCAGTCTCAAGCAGGTCTTCCTAGCCCGCGCAATACCCATCCTACGAGACCATCGTCTAGTGGGCGACCTTTTTCGAGTGGAAACAGCTTCGCAGAGCAGGATGATATTTCTGCCCGAGATCATAGACCACGACGCTGGCTTCAGCCTGGCCATGTCCCACAAACCGACTCGCCTACAGCACCGGCCAAGAACTCCTCGCCCAAGGATCGATCGTATGCTGCCTCCGCGCATCCTCTTGACCAAGGGCCCCGCTATCGTTACGCTGAATTGAATCCAAAGGCCACATTCTCTACAAACCGAACCCGAGATCAGTCTAAGCGGGAACCTTCCCCAGAGCTGCCTGTGCCGTATGGACGAAGACAATCAACACCTGAAGTGTCTCCAGCCATTCCTCCGTGGTCTTACAAGCCTTCCACCAATGGGCAACACAAACCTTCACCATATAATGGACGCTCTTCTCCAATTGCAGAGCAAAAATCAGTCGTGCAAACACCTCGTGCGGAGGGCACTGAATCCACGGTATCAACAACGGCTCCTTCGACTGTATGGGATGAACTCGACGACATGAAATCTAGAATACGCAAGCTCGAACTTACTGGCAAAATACCCCAATCTTCGGGCGCTGCGATAGCAGGCGTTTTTGGCGAAAGGCCACGTACAGCAACTACAACAGTCACAACCGTATCGTCATCACCAAAACAAAGACGAGAAAAACCCGTGTCACCGGAAGCGTCTACTGTCAGAGGTCGAGGCGTTGATAACATACATCCACTTCTACATTCGGCTCTAGCAAGGTCGAAACCTTTACTCAGCCCCAACATGTACCGAGTCTTGGAAGCTACAGCTACAGATGCACTTACCTTGGCAGCAATGGCAGGCAGTACAGGTGGACGATCAGCGGGTACCGATAGCCCAGCATCCGCGGTCGGCCCTGCTAACCCAGTCGATCGACAACTGCGTCGGAAAGCAGATAGCATGTGCAGAAGCCTTACAGAACTATGCATTGCATTGGCAGACGACATGGCGGAAGCTGGACCTCCAAGCACAAAGGTCCGGCCTGGAGGCAGAGACGCTACTACGACTGAGCAAAGAGGCAGCACAGCTTCAGAAGAGCCAAGATTCCTTCGTGCTTCTACCCTAGAGCCTGAAGCTCGATCGAGCTCGAGAATCATGAGTCGACTCGAAGCTCGTCGATCAAGCCTTCAGGCTTTCACTTCGGTCACTCGAAGAGAGTCTTCGCCTATCGACGCTATATCACCATCACAAACCGCAACGCCACCCGTAGCTAGTAGGCTAGACCGCAGCTCATCCGCACTACTTGGCCGCCGTCCCAACGAAGACGAAGAGCAAACCCCTCCCCTCACTTCAACCCGCCTCGATCGCACCTCCTCCATCCTCCCCCGCCCCGGCCACATCCCCGAAGACAACCCCAACGACCACCTCCCTGTCCGGTCTACTTCTCGTATTCGAACCGAATCCTCCTATCTGCCCCCAAAACGTACCTCCCGCGAGTATACCTCCCAGCACCCTCTCCCCGGCCCAACACCATCAGCCCAGCGCTCCCCCTCCGTCCACTCCGCTCTGCCTTCACGGCGAACTTATTTCCAGCCGAGTGCCCAAGCGCCGGTGACGCCCAATGTGCAGCCCGGGAGTCGAAGGTATCTGGAGCAGAGAAGTACGCCACCGAGCGCGGAGAGCCCAAGATTGGCGGAGGCGAGGGAGAGGAGGCGGGCCTTGTTTGAGCAGCACGCGGGGGCTAGGATGGAGGGGAGTGAGGTTGGAGCGAGTAGGTATAGGAGGGGATGAACGGATGGGCAATCTTGATTCTACAAGCCTTTTTAATTGAATGATTTGGCTTCTTTAACCGGCGGCTTGTATTAGGGTGGGTAGACGGGGTTAATTGGATACATGTCTTATTGGGAGGATTATGGCGGAGATTACCTATGGCTCCTTGGTACCAGGCGTTTTAGAGACCTTAGAATAAAGGCTTGAGGCGCTTCCTCGGCTTATAGAAAACGGTGATATACACATCAAGATATCGATGGTGGGCTTAGTCGCTGGGGTCCAAGCCCCAGCCCCAAAACCATTCATTCATTTCAAGCAGCTGGGTTTCTCGGGGTATCCTTTTTTATATATATGTATACCTATCGGTTATGCTACCAGAGCCTATCCTATCCTCAACCATTGTCCGCTGTACCTCGGTCAAAAGTAGGTATGAGCGTGAAACAGTGAATTAAATGAACCTAGGGAGCAGAGAACCTGGATAAGTTTTTGGGGGGGGGAGAAGGGGGTGGTTATGGTTACTGATACGGAGCGGCGGTTTAGGGTTGTCATGTATTGATTTTAGGGGGGGGGGAAGCGGGGGAGATGGTTTGTGTGGATGGGGAATGTTGAGGTGGGGGGGGTTTTGTTGGGGTAGTAGTGATGTGATGGGGGTTTGGGTTGAAAGCTTGGGTTGGGGGGGGTGAGAGGAAGATGGGGATCTTTGATATGCTGTGTCTGTTTGGGGGAAAAAAAGGCTATTTGGCCCTGCTGTTGGGGATGTTGTTCGTTGGGTTTTGTATCGGTATAGTTTTCGGGAGTTGAGCTTGGGTGTTGTGATCTAGAGATGGCTTGGGTGGAATGGGGAATAGAGGTGGGTTTGGGAGGGGGGGGGGGGGGGTGGAGGGATAGAGATATGTATTAATTATTTACTTAATGCGTGGTTATTATGTTGTGTGTCTGCGTCCATAGTAGTATGTAGGCACCAGGGTATATTCAACATCAACCTTCCTCTATGGCAGCGTCGGGATATCCAAGACAAGCTGTTCCTGTACCCACAGCGAGACTCTCTTTCATCTTGCCAAGACGGGTTTGACGTTTTCTGTATATGAACTGTACATGTTTCTGAAAGCGGTTAGTGTTGTCCAAAGGTTGTTCCTGAGCCCTTGCGGCTGTTGTCGGAATTATAGTGCTTTTACTGGAGAAAACCGAGGATATCCCGGAGTGAGAAAATCGTCTTGATACGGCCCCGTTATGGAGGATAGCTGCGAGATCGGGCTCTCAAGTTTCCTCACTGGACTGGACTTCTACAATGACACCATCACCACGATCGGGCCGGCCGCTGATTCTGTACTTGCCACTAATCAGGTCCTTAGCCACAATTTCCCGGGTTCTGCCCAGGCTCTCGATGGCAGAGATCCGATCAAGCGTCGCTTCCAGGTGTTTCTCAAACCCTTCCTGAGAACAGATCTGGCGGAATGCGTTCATCATGGGCACCGAGTCCGCCCGGACCATTGCCTGCGAATCGATGGTGAAGATGTTCATATGGTCATAGCTCTGTATGAAGTCGGCTCTTGTCATGATTTCTCTTGCCTCATGGAGAGGGATCTGCGGTAGTTTGTGTCGATGTTCGGCGTCATACCCGCCACCGGACTCGTTCTCTTTGTCGACGAGGGCTTTTGCCAGCACCATGGCGGCCGATGCGTACTTCTGCTGGTCCATCACATCGTCGTCCATGCCTTCACCCAAAATCCAGCACTTGTTCAAAAACCATGTCTTTTCGGCGTGACAGATCTCGTCGCACGTACGCAGCATATCCTGCGACATTGCTACCCGGTGGAGAAATGATAGCCGCCCGCCCACTTTGTCGTATACTTGCATGAGGATCTCCGACTGCGGTTCTTCTTGATGATATCTTTTGCGCGACTGCTTCAGAGCGGCAATGGCTTGCTCTTTAGCTAGTTCGAGCACGGGGAAAACTTCCATTCTTGTGGAATATTGTTTTAGACGCTCGTACACCCAATAATCATCGCTGTTCAGAACGAGGGTTATGAGGTTACTTGCGGCCCATTGCTCGGCGCGTTGTTGGATGAGTTCCAGGAGATCACGGCCGTCGTCGTCGTCGCGAAGTAAGTGCATACTGTTGATAATGAGGACGAGTGGACGGCCTACTGTTCTACGTCGTTGCAAGGCTACCTTTTCTAATTTGTTGAGAGCTCTTTCGATGTCTAGGAGCGCGGTAGTCTCACGAGGGCCTCTGATGCTGAAAAGGCTGCCGATGTAGTCTTCGCTATATTCGAAGTCTAAAGCTTTTCCAAGTCGAATGCGGAATATCTCGAGGTCCGCATGGGCTTCGAACATGGAAATGCCCTCTCCGTTCACTTTCTGCATAGCGTTCAGTAGCATTGAGGATTTTCCTGTGCCCTTTTCGCCAATGAGTAGATGGTAATGCCCCTTGTTAATACCACCAACAATTGCATCAATCCTTTCCTGGTCTATTATTCGCATCCAACGATTATCGCCTTCAGGGATGGTTGTAGTGGCTTCACTCCCCGAAGCTGCTAGTTCAAGTACAGGATCGCCCGGGTCGAAAGCTTTCTTCATTTTCTTGAGTATTAGATATTTGTAATATCGATGGTAACCATACCCAGCCAATCTGTGATTCCTATGCATTAACAATGATGAATTTTCCAGCAGGGTGTTCATCACTTACCCAAGTACCATGAGAGACACAATGGTCGTAGCCGCGCTCTCAAACATCTTGAATAGCGTTGGAGACCATTTTGGGGGTTGTTCGACCTTCCCTGGCTTACTTATTTCCTCAGTATCTGCGTTCGATGGTCCAATTTGGCCAGGAACGGGTGGACCGCCATAACCATTGATATGCCGCATGGGCTTATAGCTCGATGGCCAGTGGCGACTTGGAGATGTGGTACTTAAGATGGATGGATGAAACTGCCCGTACCTTCTCACTGGCCTAGAGAGAATGACTGAGCATTGGAAGAACATTGTGAGACTCTGGCATTTGCTCCTTCGAGGTATAGCTTAGACAGTAAAGACACAGAATAAATATACATGCATAGTAGTTCTACTAGTGAGATATCTTCTGACATACAAAGGCTTCCTGAAGCTGGAGCAACCTTATATCACGTTTTCTGTTGCACACAGGGACCTGTATCCAAGATAGGAAAACTGGATTCATACCTACCTGGAGTGTCAAAGACTTTCGTGAAGCCATGATATAGCTGGCCCCCACACGTATCTACCTCCATACCTGAACCGTGGAAGTCATAGAGTCTAGACCCTAAATGGCGACGACGGGAGGCTGGGCGGTCGCTTACCTTAGCTTTGGAATGGAACTCAACGTCATAGCAACAAACTTGGTGAAAACAAACACGCGCCCAGCTTCCATCACCGGTACCTCCACTCCACTCTGCTAATTCGCAAAACCAGACCCAAGATCAGTCGCCATGGTCAAAACGAGACAATCGACGCTAAAGAGGCGCTCCAGCGCCTCTTTAGCGGAATTGTCGAAAACGCATGCTCCATCATCCACCTCCAAGATCCCAAATACTCTTCGCTTCCCTCTTCTTGTGCTCATTAGCCTGACATCATCCTCTGTGCTCTATTCTCTTTCCTCAGCAATCACTGCAGGTGATCTCTCGAGCGTAAGCAAAAGTCTCAATGACTGGTGGGAAATTACTGGATTGCTTGGTTGGAAAACCGCTCAGCTTGCGGTTGGGTGGTGGGGGGGTTACGATGGTCAGGATTGAAGCGTGCGGTGTGAATCGTATTAGTAGCTGACATGATTCCCTAGGCATGGATCTTGGTTCCCTGACATTACTGTCCCATATGCCACACCTGTACCTTCTCACAACTTTCTATGGAATCCGGCCAACAACCATGATCAGCTGTCTGACCATAGATATTTTGACGACATGGCTCCCATTCCGCCTGCTTCGAGAGCTCTCTCCCACCCATATCACCAATGCACCCAAAGGACTGGTTTCAAATCGATCAGTTATCAACGATCTCTCTGTGCAGGTCTATACCACTCTTCTAGCAGCTGGCATCTACGGTGTGGTCGTCTTTGGTAGCTTTAGCACTTGGTTGCCCGTCTACCTCGTTACCCATTTTGATGGACTACCGGATATTTCTGCGGCTCACAGTGCTGCGCTTCCGTTCCTCATCATGTCATTCATACCAATTGGCTACGCAGCAAAAGAATTCCTATTCACAGCAGCGACTGGTGCTAGGGCTGATGCATATGACAAAGAGTTGGCGCGATTCAACCCAGCGACAGCCACTCTCGGTGAGACCATTATTCACAACATCTTTGGATACTCCAAGCGGACCAGGACTTTGATTAAGAGGACTGCTACTGTCGCTATAACCGGTGGCCTGCACACTTGGCTTCAAACATATGTCGCAATAGAAGGCGTGGAGGGTTTTGGAGCGGCCGGATGGTCCGTTACTTGGGCTATTGCCGCCGTGCTGACAGGGTCAGCTTTCTGGTGGGTTGCTGATGTGGAGGGCATTTCGAACTGAGGTTGAGATTCTGCGTCATGGCATTTTGAAATCATTTCTTTCTAATTTTTAAAATGCTGTCGAGGTCGCCTTAGGAGATCATATACCACAGAGCTCGACTTACTTTCTAGGCTGTAGCCTATTGACCCATGATTTTAAGCTTTTCCATGTTTCTTGTGCTTTACCTGTTGTACGACGAGCCAACGGCGATTAGGGAAGCTCACAACCAGTGATAAGGAGGCAAATGTAATCCATCATCAATGTGAAGGAAGCGGGCACCAGAAAGCCGCAATGCAAGATCAATTCTGTCTTGGCTTCACAATGCCATCGTGCACTATGTAATAAAGCACGGTGCTATCGTCGCCAACAGTCGCCAGCAATACCCACTTCCCTCCTCGTCGTGCCTTGTCGTCTTCGCCTTCTCCGCCCTTCTCTTCTTCTCCTTCCCCCAGGGGTATCTTCCCCACAGCGTCAAACACCTCCGCAAACTTCCTTAAACTCCACTTCTCCCTTATATGCGTAGGCAGCACCCATTCCCTCTCCAGAGGCACATCTGTTTCCTTGACACCCGCCTTCAGCATCTCCACCTGCTCATCTGGGTGGACATAGACACGTCGTGGAGGAATGCCGGAAACTAAGGGTCGTGGAAGAAGGCGTTGCGAGAGAGGGGAATTGGTGTGGATTTGTAAGGAGGTCCAATCATGCTGATATTGTAGATTGTGGAGAACTTGAGATGCAAGATTGGTATAGTGGGAGCTGTGGGTGAGCGAAGACTTGGGTATAAGGTTTGTGAGGCCGGAAGGCGGAGTCTCTATGAAAGCGGCCATTGGAGAAAAAGAGATAGGATCGGAAGCCTATCAAAGAGGCTTCCGTGTGGCTTGTACTTCAATGTTTCTTTGGCTCATGCATTGTAATTGTACCATGGGTAAATTGTAGCGTCGCAAACGATGCTGAGTCTTCTCTCCACTTGCCGAGTGAGCCTTTGTAGTTCACGCTGGACACTGTGAATTAGCAACGGCAACAGAATAGTAATCAGACTTCCTCAGTCTTCATCATTTCAAGCTGTTGATTAACCTCCAATAGAAAGCTTCATTTGAAGACGTTGATACCAAGATTTCTGGCGGTTAATATACATGCAACAGTGCCATAGGCGTGAAGAACACGTGAAAATTAAGACTGGCCAATCAGTATCAAGTGGCAAGCACCCTATTTTATCCGTATATGCCAACAAACCTCCGCAATGTTTCTCTCCCCACTCCAAGACTGAGTCCCAGAACCGTCATTGACGCCATTCAATTACCGAAGCTGCGACGTTCTATCCTTTAGGACGTTGTTTCGCTGCGACATACCACTGACCCAGAACTTACTGAGCCCGATAGAATGTCCTAAATTCGCCGCCAGACTCCTTTATATTCCGCAACCACACCTCAACATATATCTCTTTCACCAACTTCCGCCTTCCAGACATATTCCACTGATCTACGCGTCCTAAGGATGTCAAGCTCTGCAACCTAAACTGCGTCGTTGGCGTCTTACAACCCTACCCGTGATCCAACTTTCCCGGGTTATCCGCTTCGAACAGTGGGGGCGACTCAGACGGCGACATAGTATCTTTCAAGCCTGCTCTCCCGACCAGTACATTTTACAACGTTTTCTTCAAACATGGCGAGTATTGACGCCTCTAAGCTCTCAGGTTCTCGGTCGCCACAATCTTCTGGTGATCTTGACGGCGCATCAAATAACCACCCCCAACGCCCCTCTCACGGCCGTCTTCGCTCCGCTTCGATCAAATTCCTAGAGTCAAGTCCACCATTGGGCATGTGGGATGCCACAGGCAATGCACTGGCACAGGCGCCGACACCTGGAGAAATTCGGCGAGGTAGCTTTTCACACAATGGATGGGATGGCCCGGTTCAGCGTCGCAACAGCACCGTCAGCGAAGAAAGCGTGAGGCGGCTGTCAAGACAGAACTCGGCGCAAACTCCTTCCAGCATTGGCAGATCACCACAAAGCCCACTAAAGACCCATAAGGAGACGGCCGATGACGATCCATTCTCTGGCTTCTTTGGGCGTGGAGAGATGGCAGACCAGAGTTACGTTCCGAAGGCCAAGGGTCTTCCCAAAATGTTTCAAGACTCTGCTGAAAATGAGCCAACGTTTCAGAGCAGAGACCTTCCTAATAAATTCGCCGATCCTGCAAACCAGAAGCCAGGCGTGGTAAAGGCTCCAGCTAATATGTCACGGAAACCCAACGATGACGATGACGATCTTGATCTTTTCCTAGGCCGAGGCGAGATGTCTGACCAGAGCTATGTGCCCAAATCAAAGGACCTTCCTAATAAATCTCATGATCCAGATGAGGATGCGCCACCATACCAATCCAGAGGCCTCCCAAACAAGTTCGCCGATCCTGCAGACCACAAGCTCCCTGAGAAGTCCTCCGGCTACACACCTGCACCAATCGACCATGCCTCCTCCAAATCATCATCCACCGCTCCAGGCCCTGACGCTGACGGCATCTACCCTACAGGCTATAAATTCCCTCCCCAACACACCTGGGGCGAAGCCACCATCATCGGTCTCAAAGCATTCTGGAAGTTCACCATCACCCCGGTTGGCTTTCTCGTCGTGCTCTATGGTCTCAACGTCGTTGCCTGGGGAGGCATGCTCTTCCTCCTACTCATTGGCGGCGGAAACCAGTACATGTGTTACCCAGCCTATCTGCACGGTATTAAAGCCTGCAACGATCTTTACTCACCACGCCGTATTTGGATTGAAACAGACTCCCAGATCCTCAACGCGCTGTTCTGCGTTACGGGATTCGGACTTATCCCCTGGCGGTTCCGCGATCTCTACTACTTGCTACAGTACCGTGTGCGCGGCCGACACGACGCTCTTCGCAAGCTTGCGGGAATCAACCGAGGGTGGTTCCGCCTCCCTGGTAGCTCCGACCTCCCTATCGAAGAATCTCCGCTTGTCGACACCGAAGGTCCCATCTCTTCTAACCCTGCGATCCCCATCCCCATGAAGAAAGCCCCCGACCCACCCTTGACAGGCATTCGCGCCCCGCCAACCAAACTCTGGAAACTCGACTACGTCATCTGGGCGTATGTGCTTAATACCTTCCTGCAAGCCGTACTTTCGGGTTTCATGTGGGGATTGAACCGGTTTGATAGGCCGAGCTGGAGTACCGGGACGTTTGTGGCGTTGGCATGTATTGTTGCTGCGCTTGGAGGACTGATGGCGTTCCAGGAGGGAAAGAGAGTAAAGAGGGTAGAGGGAATTCCGGTCAAAGAGGAGGAGATGTTGAGGGATGAGGAGAGGGCGATGCATGAGAAGAAAGTTCGCAAGGCGGAGAAGAAAGAAGAGCAGAAGAGGGAGAAGGCGAGAAGCCGGCTCGCTGGAGCGAAGGGAAAGCAAGGAGGGACGGTTGAGGAGAAATCCAGGGAGAACATAAGCGAAAGCGGTTTGTGAAGAGAAGAGAGGGAAATCGGACGAAGCGTATATGAGCCTTTTCGATCAACTTACAGCATCTTAATTTTCAAGGCGACGTGTGTTTTGTCTGTTCAAGAGGCGCACTATCTGAGGGCGGATCTTTTACGCACGGAATGTGAGAGCTCACTGCCCACTTTCTTAAGGCACAAGTATAGCAAGACGTGTGGTTTCAACTGGCCGGGCCCTTACGATCCGGCTCTTCTCGAGTGTGGCGATTTCTCTAGGGATACAAGGGATCTCTCATATGTTCACAAGCACCTTCATTCCGTACGTTCCACCTTGTAGTTTCCTTACGGTTCCCTAGCCAGACTGTTTAGGGCAGGCTTTCTTTCGGGTCCCTCCCGCTCAAGATTAAGATTGACGTCAAAGCGGGTTTAGACTCTGCTTCAGGAGCGCAGCTACACGGATTGCACATAGGGGAATGAATGTTGAGTCTTTGGCGGAATTTTAATACTGGAAGAGGGAAACGCGTGAGGGCGATGTTTATAGGGGTGTGCAAGGGCCGGCTAGCTAGCTAGGCAATTCATTTTGTCTACGGAGTAGAGTGTGGTGTCTTGATAGATGCCATTGTAGACAATGGCGACTTGTGAACCAGTTGGACTGGGGCAATGGTTAACTCGGTAGCATGAGATATCTGTTTATTTCTCTATAAGAACGATGCTCGATGCCATCTATATCTATAAATGCCCCACATATCCAACCATATCACGCCAAGACAATGCAACGCCCCCCCTCCCCCCTCTCCCCACACTCAAACCCAACCCCTCACAACCCCTTCTTCTTCTCCTTCTCCCTCGCCTTCGCCGCCTTCTCCCTCCTCTGAATCACACCCTCAGCGCCTACACCGCCAAACACCAAGCCCACACCCACCCACTGCATCCCGCTCAGCCGGTGCCCAAACCACACAACGCTGAGCATCATGGTGAGCATCTTGCGCGTCACGGTGACGGTGACGAGGAGCAAGCTTGAGAAATGGCTAAGGGTATAGTATATGAAGATCTGGCCTACGGCTCCACAAGCTGCGAAGCCTAGGATGTCCTTGCCTACGGCTGGGTGTTGCCGGATGAAAGCGAGGGCGGAGGAGAACTCGTTTGCGGCGGAGGAGAACTCGTTTGCGGCGGAGGGGGGAATTGAGAGGTAGGTGAAGAGGGGGGTGCTAGCTAAGAAGGGGGAGAGGAGGAGGTAGAGGGTTGTGAGGAGAGTGGAGAGAATATTTTGGGCGACCATCATTTGCGGGCCGGAATAGGGGCGGTAGGAAGCGAAGATGTGGTCTTGGGTGCTGTTTGTGAGGCCGTCCAGGAGGAGGTTTATTCCGAGGAGGAAGAGTCCCCATGTTGAGGACTGGTTTGTGGTGGAGCTGGAGGATTTCTTAGTGGTGGAGGGGTGGTGGAGTGTGAAGACCGCGACGCCGGCGGTGACGAGGAAGACAACGAGGTATTTGTAGAGGGGATATCGTTTGCGGAAGATGGTGAGGTGCAGGAACATGACGGGGAGAAGTTTGCATGATTTGGCGAGGATGAACGTGATGTAGTCTATATGCGCCAGACTCGCGTAGCCGAAGGGAGAGGCGAGGGAGGAGGTGACGGCCACGAGGATTAAGGGGAAGAGGATGGATTGCGAGATGAAGATTGCGGGGGTCTTTTGGGAGGAAGGGACGGAGAAGAGAAGGTAGAGGTAGCCTGTTAGGGCGGCGAAGGTGGATTGGATGGTGTTTAGAAAGATGGAGTGGGTGAAGCGGGTAGGGGCGTGAGGGGGGCCGTATGGCGTGGTTGTTATGCGTTCTTGGAGGAGGGCCCAAGAGAGGCTGTGGAGGTTAATGGGAGGTCAATGGAAGGGTTATGGAGGGTAGCTCGTACAATGATGCGTAGATTCCGGCCACGCAGATGATGAGTTGGGTGAGACCTGCTTGCTCTGGGGTTTCTTCGGGGGATGGGGCCTTGACCGTGCCATTTCTGGCCATCGATTTGGGCTTCTGCGAGTCGCCATTACTTTGTTTCCATCCATCGCTAGGCGATTCATTTGACCCTTGGCTGAAATCTGAGGGCTTCCGTTGCAGCGGAGTTGCTTGTTTTGTTCTGGCCATTGGGGTAGGTATTTGGCAGTGCGAATCGAGATATTTGGAAGTTAATGTGGACGATTCTCGCTATACCTGAGACCTGAACGATGAGGAGTAGAGACTACACCTCCATGAATACAAGTAAGGAAAGCTGTTCAATGGGGATGGTCGGGTTATCGCATGCCAAGACTGCAATGTGTTCCAAAGCGGAAAGCGATGCACGGAAATATAAGGTTTCCCGAATCCCTGGCCCTGCTTCCGCCGCTGCAGGGGTACCTAGCCCGAATTGTTGGCTGGAGGACTAGGACTGAGAGATTTTTTGTTCAAAGCTTCACTCCCTCTGTCTCCATTTGTTTTGTAGAATACTTTTTGACATATTCCAGCCCCTCGTGTACTTCTTGTTGCTCCATTCTTGATTCGATTCCCCTAATTGAAAAGCCCTCTCATTCTTCCTCTGTACAATATCTTCTGGCACTATTGAAACCCTAATAATGGGAGAGAAAAGTAGTGACGCAAATTCTACTGGTGAGCTTCCAGTTTGACATGCGTGTTTTATACGCGAAAGAACGACCTGGGAGCCTATCTCTGACTTTGCTCACTGCATACAGGTTCTTCAGACACAAACAAGAGTAATTCTCCGGAAAGGAAGGCTATAATTCGGAATGGCGGAAAGCCGACATCACCGGAAGAGGAGCCGAAGGAGGAGCAAATTGTGGACCGTGAGTTGTTGAGCAATTCCTCTGGGCAATGGCTTATTCTCTTGCAGATGTCTTCCATGTCACAGTCAAGCTTCCCCATCAACCCTATAAGACTCAGGTTACGGTAGGACCACGCCTTCCGTTTCCCCCGAACCTTGACTCACCCATCGCTAGGTCTCAACGCAAGAGCAAGTACAAGACCTAAGGCAGTCCATAGTCGAACAACCGAGTACATTTCAGTACTCCTGCTTTCACCTCGAACACAAGGGGCAGCGTATCAACGATTTCATCGAGCTATCAGAGGTTGAGGGACTCACCGCAGGATCCCAATTGACGCTGATAGAGGACCCGTATACCGAAAAGGAGGCACGGATGCATATGGTCCGGGTACGAGAAATTATCGGCGCTGCTGGGAATCGAGTTGATACCCTCCATGGCATTTCTGCTGGGTTGTCTTTGCATGACACTGTCTCTCCTTGGAAAGAGCCCGAAGACACCTCCAGTTCTAAAGAGAAACATATGAATGAAAAAAAGTCCAGCACCCCTAATGCCTTGGAAGACTACAAATTTGATGCCCCAGCTTCGATTCGCACGCTCCTGTCTCCTGCTCAAGAACAGCCACCAAAGACAGTGAAGTCTATCACTGCGTCGGCTTGGAATCCACCGCCACATCATCTCCGCCAGAAAGGCCACCTTCTCTACTTACAGCTTACTACAAACGAGGGCGAACAGTACCAAATCACTTCCCACGTGTCAGGTTTCTATGTGAACAAGTCTTCGAACAGCAAATTCGATCCCTTCCCAAGACCGCCTCCCAAAAACGCATCCGCGCACTCTCTTCTCTCTTTGATATCAAACCTCTCACCGTCGTTCAAACCCTCGTTCACTGCTCTTCTCGAACAAAACAACAAGCGGGATCCCCTAGCGAATTTCCAGCTCACAAATGCTATACCTTCCAGCCCTTGGCTTGTTGCCCCTGCAGCTTCCTCACTAGCCGCTCATCAACCAGATCTTACGAGAACGCAGGAGACCTATCTCATGTCTGGTATAGAGAATACAGAGACGTTGCGCGATTGGAATGAAGAAATTCAAACTACGCGAGAGCTCCCTAGGGAAACTGTGCAGGACCGTGTCTTTAGGGAGCGATTAACGTCTAAAATTTATGCCGAGTTCAATGAGGCTGCAGCTCGAGGAGCAGTTATGGTTGTACGTGGCGAGGTTGCGCCCCTCAACCCTACCGAAAGCAAGGATGCTCAAATCTTTGTGTATAACAATATCTTCTACTCCTTTGGTGCGGATGGTGTAGGTACTTTCACTTCAGAAGGTGGCGATGAAGCTGCGCATGTGGCCGTTGGGAAAGACGTGGTCGGAGTAAAAGCCGTCAATCAGCTCGACATTCCCGGCTTGGCAACGCCTGGTACAATCATTGTGGACTATCTGGGCAAGCGCCTTGTGGCGCAGAGCATAGTACCAGGGATATTCAAACAGCGAGAACCAGAAGAGTATCAAGTTGACTATGGTGGAGTGGAAGGCCGGGACGTTGTTACTGAGAACGAGGCGTTTGTGCCTACATTTTCACAGGTGTCGAAGGCATTTAGAGTCAAGAAACATGCCGTCTGGGATAAGGAAGGCAAGAAGCACGAACTTGAAGGTAGCGTGGAGACCAAAGGATTACTTGGCACCGACGGTCGAAAATATATCCTGGACTTGTATAGACTCACGCCGCTTGATATCCAGTGGCTCGATGGCTATTGGTCTGATTCGGATGGTCAAGCTACTAAACCTAAAGAGTGCAATTATCCACATCGTATGGCGGTGATGAGACCAGAGCTTGTCGAAGCTTACTGGAGGCTCAAGATGGGTGACTACGTCCGGGAAGAGGTTGCGAAACGAAGGAATAACTCCGAGGAGGCAAACGACTCTAGCAAGAGCGATGAAGCAATTTCGGACCCAACGAATGGCAACACGAATGGACGAGAGGTCACCTCGTCAGGGACTGAAGCTGAAACCGCAGAGTCCGGCAAGGAACAAGAGCGTGTCGATATCTCGGCGTTTTCTTTAACATTGAATCCAGATGTGTTTTGTGGGCAGGTTCCACAGACAGAGGAAGAAAAGGAAGAATGGTCCAACGATGAACAAGCCGTAAAGGCAGTGTGCGAGCATCTTCACCAAAGGATCATGCCCGAGTTGGTGAGCCTCGACGTTTCCACAAGGTTGTATATCTGCTGATATATCTGACCAAACAGGTGCAAGATCTGAAAGAAGGAGAGGTTGGCTTTCCTATGGACGGTCAATCCCTGGGCCGACTGATGCACAAGCGAGGTATCAATATCCGATATCTAGGAAAGCTTGCTACTCTCGCCGAAGAGCAGGGTTCGCGGTTACGCGCCCTCAAGGCGTTGGCTACGCAAGAAATGATTGCGCGAGCGTTCAAGCACTTGGCAAATCACTATTTGAAGGACTTGCCAACAGCTTTCGCGACCGCTTGTCACGCCCATCTGCTCAACTGTTTGTTGGGCACTGGTGTCAATGGGTCACCAACAGTAGAGCTCGATGAGGATCTCAGATTCTTCTACAAAGATGCTAATTACACGTTCACGGAAGTGAACCCAATAAGCCTACAAGCCGAGATCGAGTCTCAAGTCCAGCTTCGATACAGATATGTACTCGAAGCAGACTGGGTTTCTAGCATAAAACATGTACAAATGTTGCGAGAAATTGCATTAAAGCTCGGCCTCCAGCTCACTGCCAAGGATTATCATTTCGCACCAGAGCCTGCGCCTGAGAACGATCAATCTGCTTCAGCTGCAAAGGGAGACGCTGATCATTCAGCACTTAACGGTCATGTTGCCAACGGCGGAAGCCACAAGAAGAAAAGAAAGAATGGCGGTCGTAGTTCCCCGAGCTCCTTGAATGGATCAGTCGTGCTGGACTCACAGGTTACATTCACCGCAGATGATATAGTAAACCTTGTACCCATAATTAAGGATGCTAGCCCGAAGAGTACCCTTGCTGAAGAAGCTCTGGAAGCAGGGCGAATTTCCATGATGCAGAATCAAAAAGAACTTGGCCAAGAACTGTTACTTGAGTCGCTATCATTGCACGAGCAGATATACGGTATTTTACACCCTGAGGTGGCTCGGGTCTACCACCAGCTCGCGATGCTGTACTTTCAACTCGATGAGAAGAGTGCGGCAGTGGAATTGGCACACAAGGCTGTCATAATCTCAGAGCGCACGCTTGGAATTGATTCAAATGAAACAATTCTAAGCTATCTCAACCTCGGTCTCTTTGAGCACGGTAATGGCAATACAACCGTGGCGTTATCATGCATGAGACACGCCCTTGAGCTTTGGAAAATCATATACGGCTTGAAGCATCCAGACTCGATCACCACCATCAACAATGCGGCGGTGATGCTTCAGCATCTGAAATACTACCATGAATCACGGTTGTGGTTCGAAACATCTCTTGCTATTAGTGAAGAGGTCTCAGGCAAGCAATCCGTAAACGCTGCTACTCTATCCTTCCAGCTCGCTCAGGCCTTGGCCTTGGACCAAGATCCGAAAGGCGCTGTCAATCGCATGCGGGATGCATACAGCGTTTTCCTAGCGAAGCTAGGGCCGGACGACCGGAATACAAAGGAGTCTGAGGGCTGGCTCGAGCAACTAACCCAAAACGCCGTGTCCATTGCCAAACATGCCAAGGACATACAGGCACGGCGGATACGTAAAGTACTGCTCACTCCTAAAGTCACCCTGGGAACACGTCCGCAACCACAGGTCGGGCAATCTCCCAAGGATGTTGTCAATGGTAGAGATGCCAGAAGCAGTAGAGGGCTAGATTCCCGAAGCATTGATGAGCTCATGAGCTTCATCGAAGGAGGCGGGGATACGTCCAAGAAGACGCCAACGAAAAAGCGAATGGGCCGAAATGGACCACGAACCCGTCGTACTTAATCCTACCACGAATGTCTCTCAAAGACCATCTAAGAGACACTGATCCAAGCATTCTGTATCTAACAATTGACGTTGAGTGTACGATACGAGTCTGTTTAGAAGCTCCTTTCTTATTTTGTGGGGGTTTCTAATCTGTACATAGCGAAAGTCTTCTTTCTGCATCAATGGGGTTAGGGTCCTTTCTTTTAGCATCGCCGCTCAGATCAGGATCTCTTGTATATTATCTCATTTGTGAGCGCGCACAATACCTTGGCCAAAGGCTACAATCGTATGTCAATAGTCGTGCTAGGTTAAGCAATCGAAGGTCCTTTGACAACGGTGGACATCAGCAAACCAAGCGATGAGAAAAACCCAAGTCCAACCCTTAGCGTTCTACAAGAAGGCACTATCAAAATCCGTGATTCTGAAGTCTTTGTACAATCACAGGTCACCGTCGATCTAGCTGGCGGTTTCGGTGCAACAAGGCATGATGAAATGGCTACGAGGTGATGCTTTAAAGTATTGGAAATGGCCACCGTACCGCAATTGCACTATACACGAACATCAACAAAAGATGCAAATATTAACATATACGAGCAATAACGTCAAATATATATAGAGACGTTAGATGATCCGGATTATAATATATATCTATCCGTGAAAGTTATTGCCGCCCTGTTTAACGATGACTTGAGCAACCCGATGCTTCTGATTCAATATAAAAGGATTAATATTCTTTTCTATATCGAGCTTGTCCCATTCATCCATTCAAGCATGTTCTAATTCAGCTCTACCTTTTATGAAAGGTCTTCGGTTAGCTACACGGTTCTTGAGCAGATTCCAGACGTGTTCGATAGAATTCAGATCGAGACTGTTGCCTGACCAATTCAGAATCACGATGTTCTGCTCCGCAAATAGAGATTTTTGCCATTGAGAGGTATGACAGGAGGCTCCATCCTGCATTAATAGAGTAGTGCTCATAGAGCAGTGGGTGGCCTGAAATCGATGATAGGCAGGTAATAGTAAGGGTCGCAAGACGCATCTGTTGTATCTATACCAGTCAATCCCTCCCCTTTTGAAACGACAGCAGGGCGAGAATCTGAACGAGGGAGCCTTCAGGCCTTGTTGCAGACAATTCGCCTTCTTCTCTGCATGAGCTGCCTGTTCTATAGGGCGTCGTAGTAGATCCTCGGCAGCAAGAGCTGAGATAGAGGCTTCGCGATCCTTTTTATCCTCGGGCTGATAGATGTAACAAGGGCCCTTCCAATCCAGAGCTATAGAACCCCAAAACATGAACGTTGTGTATCCGGAAAAGGCCTTTTCACAGCAATCTGGCTCCCACTCTTCTTCTTTCGTTCGTGTGACGTGTATAAGGCTTCGCAATTCTCCCAATTTGACAGAAGTTTCATCCGTATAAATGACTCTACCTCATCTCTGCCCCGATATTACATCCCAAAACTCTTTATCCCTACACCAGTCTAAACGCTTCGTTTTCATGATCACGGTAAGATAAGGCTTTTGACGAGGCGAATAACGTCCGTATCCAGCTTCCTTGAAGGCTCTCTCTATTGTAGATCGTGAGGCTAATACTTCACATTCGCGTGCAACCGTGACCCATGATCTGCGTCGCCATTCATAGCTAGATGTGGCTAATTTGATCATTATATCAATTTGCTCCTGACATAACAATGGAGGCCTTCCAGAACGGGACCCAGGAGCAACGTTTTCCCCACGAAAAGGCTCCGTTCCATGAGTTTTAGCCTGTTTGTAAGCATGATTGCTTATATTTGATATTGATGTCAAAGAAACTCCGGTGCGAGCCTGTATGACGCGTAAAGGTGATCGATCCTGATATCGAGCGTATGCAATAGCTGCTCGAGTGGCTGAACTGATCTCACGACCGCGTTTTTGAGCTGACATAGTGATATAGAGCGAATAGAATGATTATAAGATATATATTGAAATATATGATAGATATAAGTGCTTATGTAATCAGCTACGTTGGCCCTTAAGGCTGTACGGTGGCCATTTCCAATACTTTAAAGCATCACCTCGTACATAAGTCTTTTTGTCCAGTTGATCATCTTGCGCACGTTCCGCTGTTGAACTTGAGTCACTGATTACCATGTCCTAAAGAAATGTACAAGTCTATTTGTGCGTTTGAGGATCCCTACTGCAACCTGGTGTTGTTGTTTACTGATTGCCTCAGTACCTTATCTCAGACGTGCTAGAGCTAAGCCCCTTCGGGTTAGCGCTTACTACGCAGGCTCCGTGCAGCACAGATGTTTACATCAAAACAATCACTCAGCAGAACCACACTTACTACGGACAACATCATAGCATTGCATCAGCTAGCATTCGAGGGTATCGCTATTCAGTAGTATTGCTTCAATCGCTCGACTTACTAGCATGCTTTATCTTGCATATATTGCTACTCGGCCATTGATGATCGGTTCGCTTTAATTCGATCAAGGCAAGAGTTGGAGCTTTATAAAGAACTAGACAGGCAGGGCTTGGAAGAAGTGAAAAATCAAAAGATATGAGCTGAATGGACTCATTTGCTTCCTTTTCCTCAGTACGCTGGAGACATCAACTAGAGTACGATCGATCCCCGGCATGGGCTACTCAACCGCGGTGGACCACAGCACGATGCAACCGTCTACTCCGTCCTTTATCCTCAAAGATCGCTTGTCTCCGTAAAAGTCGTCAATTTGAATTAAAACGTGGAGGTGAGGTTGCTGGTCTGGGGCGGGGCCCAAACGGCAAGCAAAAGCGGACTGAGGTCTACAGCCCACCGAGCGCCAATGCTTTGTCACATGAGAACCCGGTGCTTCAGTCGTCAAAGACATCGAAACCAGATGATCAGGAGTGGGCGCCGAGTCCTGTTCCGCGAAAGAGGATCAAGCGTACATATTCTTCGAAAGATGGCGGGCACGTGGTGAGGCAGATAAGTAGTAAAAACGAAGCCTACGAATCTTCTCTGCTACAGGAGGCTAGCATTAAGATGCCAGATTCCCACGACTTCTTTGCCCACCGCCGAACACAAGCTTCAGTGGGGATTTCTGGGCCAAAATCCGCAAATGGAGACGAACCATCCGTCTCAGGGTTAAGGCCCCAATGTCCTAAATCATCGCACAATACACAGAGATTTCCACCAAAATCGTTCTGTCGGCACGCACGCTATGTTGAACCTGACCATTGGAAACTAATCAATGGACTCTACAACGGATTAGATATACTGCTGAGAGCTACTGAGAATGGTAGGGCAGGCGATGAACGAGGAGCCCGGTCACTCTTCTCAACGTGCTTGGGGAAAGTACCAGAGTACATCGCTGAGGAACAGCTGCGGTCAGCGGCAGACGACCCAGAGAGTGACATTGACGTAGCATCGTCAGTTTATAACGACCTCGAGGCTCTTGGCTCCTCGCCTACAGGTGGCTGGAAACCACTTAGAGAAGTCATCAGAGCTCATGGTGTTTTCATACTAGGAAACGCTTTCAAGGATGGTTTGCTCAGTCCTTCTCTAGCTCGTGACTTGATCGTGATCTGTCTACACTATCACGCCTATGACGAGGCGCAACACTTTGTTGAGTGCATCATCAGCTTGATGGAGCCTCTCCAGAAGACGCAGTCCACCCCCAAGCGGCTATTTGCTCCTGAATTTTCGGTCGAGTTGAGTACCTTGAAGTACTTTGTAACTGCTTCTGGAAGATTTCGCTTCCTCTATCTACAAATAGCCACAATGCTCAGCGATGGGATACTGCCAATTGAGTGGATCTCGAGTCGTAGTATGGTCGACTGCTGGAATGGAGTCATATCTTCGATCACACAGGAGGATGAGCATGCCAGGGCAGCCGCAGCACTACTTCAGACTACCATGTCAGTGGCAAATGGTGGAGTATGCCCGACGTTAGCTGCTCGAGTACATCGAATTCGACTGCTGGAATGCGGCATGATAAGTGCCACTGTTTGTAAGACCGTTCAGTCAATCATAAACACACCACCAATCTCTCCACCGGGCAGTGATTCCAAAGCTACTAAAATAGGCAAAGCATCAACCAGCGTCTTATCCAATGTATTGACTGTTCTTTGCGCTGTCGGCCTCCTCGGACGTCCGACTTCGCCGGGATTGGGCTGTCTAAGAACACTGAACCTGACTGTTATGCAAGATCTAGCCCTTACAGCCCATCAAGCTTTGACGATAGAGGGATACGATGCCAATGGAGGCCAGATATCCGAATTATACGCGGAGCAGGCATGCTTGCCATTCCTCGCAGCTAGATTAGTAGAAGAGAGAGCATGCGATTCTGGCAAAATGCTTGCTCCCAGCAGATCCGTCCCTTTAGATATTATCGCACGGTTAAGTTGCAGAGAATCATTGCCTAGCAGTGCAGCGTCCTTCATCTGTGCCGTTGCACACTGTTGCGAGCGAGCAACATCCGCCGGAATCTTCGAATATGTGCACAGCATCGTTAATCAGCTTACAAATATCTCTACATCCTCGGATTATGAAACGACGACTCGAACACTCTGCGGCCAAATTGCTGTGGCTGCGGCGTTTGAGTACTCAGAGGAGACGAATCATCCGAAACACCTGGACTGGGCGATAGACTTGGAACAGAACATAAATGGGAGGAAGGTGGAGACGAGCTACCGAACTCCTGGCAAAACACCAGCCCAGAGATCACACAAATCAAAGTCCGGCTACCGGTGGGAGGAGGGCATCTGCGAATGGGTGGCCAAAACACCGGGTACTCTCTGGCCAAGAGCAGAGTTCGTTCATCATTCAAGGACGTTACCGAGCGACAGCGAGTTTGAGAGTGACTCGACAACTCTCTCTGTATCGCCTTCGAAGCAAAGTCTGCCAGATCTACAACAAAGGTCGGCATGGCTGACATGTAATACACCTACTACAGCCCCGGTATCAAATAAAGGGCCCAGTCACCTCACCAGATATCCACTCCCCAAGTTTCAGAAACCTGTCGGCAAAACTAGCCACGTCGGCAAGATGATTGAAACTGCTGACGAACTCCAAGCTCTATACCATGAAAGTATTATGTCCCAAAAGATAGCGACTGATGACACCGAAGACGAGCTGTCGACCCCAAATTCTTCCCAAGAACTGCAGAGAACTGGTCGGCCTAGGCTACGTGAGCTCACAAACATAGGACCAAGCATGGAGCGTAAGAGAGTTGGGAGGTGGAAGCAGAGTGGCGAAACAAGTAAGCGTAGGGCGTTGTACCTTTCTATGAAACCAAAGATGCAACAGTCAGTAGCGGGTCCGCCAAAGGTTGACGAAGGCTTTGAGGAGAGTGAGGATGAATTGAGTACTTTGGCATGCTAGGATACCTATGTATGCGTGCGACGTGTTGGTGTACTTTCGGATTGGATAAAGGTCAAATTAGTAGAGACAGACTGCTGGTGCTACATAATTGTACATTACACAGCCAGTACGTTCCGTACGCCGTACGGTACCGCTTGCAATAATGATTATAAAGTGGGGGGAGTTGATGCATCAATAAAGCGGCACCGATGACGAATTCGGGGTTCTGATGATTTCTTTTGAGTTGAAGCCTTAAAGGTGATGAATTGAAGTTCTTTTCTTCAAGTCCCGATGTCTTGCACCAATGAGAGAGTGGGAAGACCAGATTGACGTTGACGCCGCACGTTTCATGTTTTGCGTTGTCCAACCATCCCGCCAAGCGCGGCAACCCGATTCACTCCCCTCGTCCTCCCCTGCCTCTTGTGTTACCCTTGATATCGCCATCTCCTTCTTTGGTCGACGTGAAACGGCCCTCATTCTTTTTGACATTCTTTAAACCTCACTCTCTCTTCAGCTTAGTTTTATTGTCGTTGACGGCACCTTCGCGTCACTAAACCCCTCAGTTATTGCCAAGACACACTCTTTTGAACCTCGTCACTGGTCAATACGATTCATTGGAAATCTGAACTTTGCTTCGTTTCATTCTCAGGATCAGGGATCTTGTATCGGTATCAACTTGAGCACATGAGCCTGTAGCGAACTAAAGTGATCCAACAAGTCCACGTCAGCTCTCGAGTATGTCCTCTGCAGAACCATTGTTCGCTACCATCGCTAATACTAACTGACTTTAGGATCTGCGTGTTGCTTCGATTGCTCCAGCACTCGGGCAGCGACTCGGAGATCGACCACTTCGCATTCTTCATCATCCACGCTCATTACGTTCCTCTGTTGCCGGCTCAGCAGAGGGATTTCTAACCAGTTAGCTCGAGGCTTTCGCTCCATTCACTTGTTAGTGCTCTGCGTCCATTCAGCAACTCCATCGCTACCAGGCTTGCTTGGGCGATCGCTATTCCTCATCTCTGCCGTGGTTCAGGATCTTGACCACCGCCATGGCTTCTGTGAACCGCCTGCTCCTCCTAGCGTCATTGATAAACTTGGTCTTGGGCAATGAATCAGAGAACATGAAAGGTTACAGCGATAGTGTGGATATCCTCAAGAGAGCGCCTCCGCCAGAAACGCCAGCTGCTTTGGCCGCAGAAGCAGTCGACAACAATCGCTTCGGTGGGTACATTATAACCATCCTGGGCGCTGCTGTGTTTGCTCTTGGAATCTACCGAGTCGTCATCTACTCTGTTCGTTATATCCGCACGCTTACATGTCTCAACAACGATACCCAACGCTATTTCAAGATGCCTAGTCTCGCGTTCAGCGGCATCAAACAACACTTATTATACGCTCCACTTTTCCGCAGACGGCACCGCCAACCCGTCAGCATAGCCACGGTGAACTTGGGGATTCTTCCCAGCCGCTTTCAAGCCCTTTTCCTGACGGCGGTCATCGCCATGAACGTTGTGCTTTGTGTACATGGAATTGAATGGCATGGACCCAAGTTGCAAAAGCTGCACCACTTCCGAAATCGCACCGGCACTCTTGCCATTGTGAATATGCTACCGCTGGTGATATTGGCAGGCCGCAACAACCCTCTTTTACGCCTCCTCAATATCTCTTTTGATACATTCAACCTGTGCCACCGCTGGTTTGGCAGGATCGTGGTAGCGGAGACCGTTGCTCATAGCGTAGCTCACATTTACAGCACGACTTACAAAAGTGGGTCGCAATGCCATCCACAACCAAAGTCTCTACTAAATAATTACAGGCGGATTGAAGGGTTTCCAAATGGGCCTGCAAAGCACTGTCATATTGACTGGTGTGATAGTAAGGGCCATGTACACAACCACCATATATGCAAGCGCTTACATTGTTCTAGGGTACTGTTGCCATGTTGGCCGTTATACTGCAATCGAGTTCAGCTCTACGCCATGCCTTTTACGAGACTTTTTTACATGTACACATAGCACTTGTTATCGTCATCCTTGTTGTCACGTGGATGCATTTGGATCGTTTACCGCAGCGCCCCTGGCTTGCAGCGTCCATCATCGCCTGGGCTATTGAAGTACGTTTGCCATTCGAGGTCTCGAGTCGAATTTACTGACTTTTCCAGCGTTTCATCCGCATGATCATCCTTATGTACCGCAACTTCGGGAATGGAAGCACCAAAGCCGAGCTTGAGGCTCTCCCGGGCGATGCTGTCCGTGTAACAGTGAGGATGTCCCGCCCATGGACGTTTGTACCAGGCCAACATGTCTTCATTACCATTCCTTCGGTCGGCCTATGGACCTCCCATCCATTCTCCGTTGCCTGGAGCAACTCGGATGAGCACCTCGACTCGGAAAAAGGCATCGCCATGAACCGCCAAGATATATTCGCCAACCAGCGAACAACCATGTCCCTCATCGTCCGCCGCCGTACCGGCTTTACAAATAAACTTTTCAAAAAAGCCGAGCAGAACCCCGGAGGCTCCGTCACGGTCAATGCCATGGTCGAAGGTCCCTACGGTGGCTCTCAAGTCCTGCATTCCTACGGAACAGTAATGATGTTTGCCGGTGGCGTCGGCATCACTCACCAAGTCCCCTTCGTCCGCGACCTTGTCGCCGGGTTCTCAAACGGCACCGTCGCCGCCCGCCGAGTCATCCTCATCTGGGTGATTCAATCCCCCGAACACCTCGAGTGGATCCGTCCTTGGATGACTACCATTCTGGGCATGGATAAGCGTCGCGATATCTTACGAATTCAGCTCTTCGTTACGAGACCAAGAAGCACAAAGGAGATTCACAGCCCGAGCGCGACGGTGCAAATGTTCCCAGGGAAACCGAACGTGGATACGCTAATTGAGATGGAGAGCGAGAACCAGATTGGCTGTATGGGTGTTAGCGTGTGTGGGCCTGGGGGACTGGGCGATGATGTTAGGGAGGCGGTGAGGAGGAGGCAGGGGGTGCGGAATATTGACTTTTTGGAGGAGAGTTTTAGTTGGTGATAGGATGGGGGAGTGGAATCAATAAACTTTGTACGAGTGCGGTTCACGCATGCTCGTTATAAGGAGGATTCTGTAGAATAGTGTTCGGATCGTGCTTGAGGTGGAAGTATATATGTACTTTCTTGTACATAAGAAGTTGAGCAATGAAGCGAGACCATCCTTCAGCACGTTGGGTTCAAAGATAATTAGGGGCCTGTGACTAAGATTGATGAGGCGATTCCTAAGTCCTACGATGAGATTTGCGCGATTACGAAGTCACACCTATGGGAGGGTTGAAGCCTTCGCTTGAACTTATCTAACTCCTCCCCCGAGTCTCCCCCAGGTCTTCGAGCTGCGTGAATATCCTCAGCTCGATGCTCTGGAATGTAGCGAAGCTGTCTAGTCGGCGCGAATGAGGAGGATTTTTGTTTTGCTTTGCTGAATGGGGAGCGAGGGGATAGGTTAGGGTTTGAGGTCTGCAGATGACCCTGCCAGGGGCGGAGAGAGATTGATTCTTGGTTGGAGCTGTTGGCAATGGAGGTTTTGTTATGTCGGGGTTTCAAAAGGGGGTTGGGATGTGGGTGGGTTGAGCAGTAGAATGTCTGTGGATATGGGAGGTTGGTGGTGTCGAGGTAGAGATGGTTTTGGTGGGAGGTGGTGGATAAGGGGGGTTGGTGGGTTTGGAATTTCGAGGACGGATCCTGCAGCATCGTGAGAAGAAGGGAAGAGCAACATGGTTTCTCTCATTTCCGAAGCTAGGACGGGCCCCTATGAGAGAAGGACTTCCTTGAGGGTCAGGCCCTTTGCACTTCTCGGCAAAAGTCAAACAGCACACTATCAGCGCGACTAGAATGGCCCGATACCCTCGATCACCTTGACTCATGGTCGTACACGCATTGAGCGGGCTTGGGCGTTGGATACAAGTCCAATTTGATGCTTAGATGAGAGTAATATCCCGGCGTAAAAGGGGTGGACGAAGAGAGGGTTTGCTAGATCACAAGGAGGAGGAAGATTTGCAAGATATGAATGGAGGGAGCGCGGTAGATGTTCCAGCTAGGTGAAGCAGACAATAAATGATTTTTTCTTCAAGGGGAGTTGTAAGTGACATAGCAGCTAATTCCATGTAACTCCGTGAGAAGTAGAATATCCAGCCACTAGAGTCTGCAGTTCAAACAGGGATACATCTTGCAAAAGGATTGCATTCGAGACTCGAAATGTCGAAAGCACGCTCCTAGTAGAAGCCGGCAATGATATGTCTGGCTTCAAACTTGCAATTCAAATGACCATGCTCCTGAACTAAATGAGAGTAGAAAACAGGGGGAACAACTTACTACTGCACGTTAGAGAAGATCTAATCAAATCAATAGTACTCTAGTAGTAAAGAAGAAGACCCCAGCACGACAGTAACAAGGAGAGAGGCAATCCACTCCGCTATGCCTACATCAATATTATTGTAGAAACCAAATCCCACGGCCCCAGGGGGACCGCGAATAATACGCAAGGCCCGTAAGATACGGCCCTCGGGTCTCGAAACATAACCCCGCGAGTTTTCTATACGCTCGCTAAGACTCCCACCTCACTCCGTCCCATCTTCCTACGACGACGGGGGCGATTTGCGTGATGCCTTGAACACTTGACGACACGCTGCCATGGCAGTGCTGTGGCGTGAAGGCCCCGATAGGTGCGTGTGAGACGCTTGCCTGGGGCTACCTGGGGCTGGCTCTGGTAGGGTGGTGGGCGTCATGAGATGCGAAGAGCCTGCGTTTTTGGCTTTTGTGTTCGCGGGCGTTTTGTGGCCGTCTGGCATGCTCGTCTAAGGTATGGGAGCGTACGTTGCTGCTGCTGCTGGCGTGGCACTGCTGTACTGCTGCACTGCGGGACGAGGTCTTGCATAGAAGATATCAACTTGTGGGTGGCTGCCACTGTCAGGCGCCGTTCAGGTAGGGAAGCAAGTGGCCTTTTCATTCTTGTTTGCTTCTTTGCGTGCCGGCACCTTGGACGCTTGCTTGTTTGATTCTTTTTTGCGTCTCTATCTGTCTCATCCTTCCCCTTTCTTCTCCTCTGTCGCTTGCCTTCTCTTGTCCTTTCGTTCATTCTCATACCTTAAATCTATATGGCTAGGGTGCCATAAGCTGCCCGTTTCTTGCTTCGAGGATGGATACTGATATAACGTTAAGCCTTTCATGGATATAGTTATGTGCCGTTATATACTGCGCTTTGGTTATAGTCCTGCCTGTTTACCAGTCAGTAGACTGCCATCTGTTTCAGGAGAATGGCTTCTCGACAGTTCAGGCACGCTAGTCATCCTCTCCTATTCTCTTTCTTCTAGGACTTTGACAGTTTCAAGTCCTCTCGTTATCTCTCTTCAGTGGATTTTCACTGTGACAGGAGAGGCCAGGGCAGACCAGGGACATGAATGAAGTACTGCTCTTAGGACTAGCATACTGAAAAGCTTGAACAAGTCATGTGAAGACTATATCACATTCATCTGCTTTGCCTCGAGTCCTCTTTCGGTTAGCCGGCCGCACAATGATCACTTCAGTAACACAACATCAAGTTTACACACAACCTGGTTCATCACGCTCAACAAGAACTTCATAACCTACGTTAAGACCGCGTCCATTCGCTTCCTCATACCGTCAGGAAGTCAAGATGGCAGACATCGTTACCGATGTTGACTTGACGGAATTGGCTCTCCGTGCGCAAGATCAAGAGATTGCCAGTTTGCGTAAGGAATTAAGGGATACTAAACTCGATCATTCAAGCGAAGTATACGATCTTCGCGAAGAGATTCAAAATTTGCGTGAGGCACTCAACAAATACGAACAGTCGGCTACGGTGGACCGCCATGGGTTTCACGAGCAGCTTCAGGATGAGGAGATGGAGGATGAATATTCTAGTGAGATGGAGGACGAATACCGTAGTGAAACAGGGGATGGATATCCTAGTAGTAAGCTGAGATCCATCTATCCCACATTATGCATTGCTAAAGTGCTTAAGTATCCCATGAGTCCATGAACCAGCAAACCCATCAAGCATCTTATGGAGCCGAGCTCAGTATAGATCCTACACTTCAAGCCGGCCAAGAGTCGTATGCTCAAATTGGAGTTGACCCAGCACCCAACGAGTTTCTGGACCGGCAAGCCCGTCTAGGGGTGTACGACTTACAGGCCAGTGTAGAGGCGACTTCTCACGCCGATCAAGAGTCTCCTGCTCAGTCTGTAGATCTCGGACCAAATACTTTTCACCATGTGCCCACTTCCCGTCAGTTTGTTCAACCAACACGGATTACTGAAACGCACGCTCAGTCGGAAATTGAGATCCCAGCGGATGCGTATCAAACATCCAAATATCTCCAGGCCAATGGACTATCGCCAAGCATTTTGGAGTCTTATATGGAATCCACCGTGGGCTTAGCTTACGATCCTCTCTGGTATCGGCGCATCGGCATCAATGTACCGGTTCCTTCGAATTCCCGAAGCGCGCGAAAGCTAACAGACATTTTTGCGAAAGTGTTTCAAGTTGGTGACAGGTTTTGGGTCCGTCTTCAGTTGGACGACCAGTGGACTCAGCGATGTGCTACGGTAAGCAATGTTTGCAAAGGCAGAGGTTTACGCAGAATTTGTTATACTAATAGCAGTCGTCCTTAGGTTAAATCTCTCAAACCTCGCATGCTCTTTATTGAGCCCTCTCACAATGGATCGTATGGCGTCGACTGTGAAGTTGGTGCATCTCTTGCATCGGTGTACAGCGCAATCTTAAAAGAACACACTGGCACCGCCACTGCGACTTACACTGGCACCCGAAGTTATGACGACATTGACGTCTATCGCCAAGGAGTGTACTTGGGAGACTTGTCCACCATCCGTCAATGGCATCACTTATGGACAGACGATTTTGACTTGTGGGCTGTTAAAACCGGAAACTTCCGCCTTCGCGGTCGCCGATCCTTGCCGTCCAACGTCGAAAAGGGGTCGTTGACCTGGTCACGAGGTATCTGGTTGGAGAAGCTTCCAAATGGAGGCTCACGTCCGTCCGCAAACCAGCTGCTATTTGCGTCCGGCACGAAGGAGAAGATGAAGGAGGGTGAGGTATAGGGGGAACTTTTTCTTCCTGACGGGGTGGTAATGTCGGGTCTCGAGGGGCGGTCTTGTGCTGTTTTGCTGTTATGCTTCTGTGGTTTTTCTTATCGTAAAGGTTGTTCCTTCAATTAATGGGGGGGAGGTGGGGGGCAAGTCGTGGTGGTGCTTTCGTTCAGAGCTTTTTCCTCTTGTGTAAATGCCAATCAGTAGTGCTTCAATCACTAGGTTCTTTCTTTCGACATCACGGAATTTTGCTTGTGCGACTGGACAAGTGACTCGATGAATTGCTAACTCGATCTAAGTAATCGTTGCTTTAGCTTGACGCGGACGTAGAAGACCATGGAAGACAACGAGAGATACCGAAAAGATAGAGCGGCGATGAATCATTTCTTCGAACCAAAGATATCGTTACCTCGAGCGCAAAACAGTAGTTGATTCGCCATCACATCACCTCGTCTCAGAGATCCTTCCCATTTCCCATTTCCCAATCCCACCTTCCCATTTCCCATTTTCCAATTCCCAATCCACCTCCCCCCCTTATAAAGGACTCACCTCCCCCTCTCAACCCTCCCACCATCATTCTCACGCCCCCCTACCCAGCTGTGCGTGCGTGTGTTCAAGAGGGTTCGGGAGGAATTGTGGATATATCAGGAAAGAAAGAAGAGGGGCGATGAGAACGGCTTTTTTGGGAAGTGTGGTTGGGTAGTTGGGTTTTTTTTTGTTTGTATAAAGGTTTCTAGAGGATTTTTTTTGTTTTTTTTTTGGCTTGGATGGGGTGGAGATGGGTTGGGGCTTGGTGGGTTGATGGATGGTTTGCGCGTGGGTTGGAAGGGTGAGGGTGAGGGGTGTGAGGGTAGGATAGCGTGATAGTAGGGGGAGGGAGATGAGGATTGAAGGGGTGTTTTTTTCGTACGCGCTGGTGGGGGTTGGGGGAAATGGAAATGGGACGGTGTGGTTTCTATGTACTTGAAGTTTACGGAGGGAGGGGAGACGTGTATGAAGGAAATGGATATTTGTTTACGACAAAATGTCACAAAGATTTTCATGTCCAGTCAACCGAACCGAAACCGAATCCTCACCCCCCTAAGCAGCCACAACGTTGAACCCTTTAAACCCCTCATCCAACACGACTCGACACTCCTTCTGATACAACGGAAACCCGCCCGCGTAGTTCAGCTGCTCGCGCGGTTTGCCGGGGATGTTGGCGCCCATGTACTATCGATCGGCGTCAGCCATTGCCTTGTTATGTTTGTGAAATTTGAGTTTGAATGGTGGACCAGATGGGAGAAAAGGGGAATGAAAGTTCGATATGCTTCCATGATATATTCGGAGACGAAGAAGGACGGCGCGAGAGAAGGGGGGGATGAGACTGGGGAAACGTACCCAGCTATTCGTGCCCGGGAACAGAGTCTTATCGCTCAGCTCCGTCACATTCTTGCGCCACTCCTCTTCCGCCTCTTTAGTCGCCTCGACCGTACGGATACCCTCTTTGCGCATTTTGGCGATGGCGTCGATGATCCAGCCGCCTTGCACTTCGACGCAGGTGGGGCCGTTGCTGAAGGCTGTGGGGCCCTGTGGCGGGTTAGCTTGGGTATAGTGCTGGGGCATTGGGAAAATTACCTGAGCGCCGTAGAGGAAGAACATGTTGGGGTAGCCGGCGCAGGCCATGCCGAGGTAGGACCAGGTGCCCGTTCTCCATTTCTCAGCCAAGGGGACGCCATTAACGTCGAGGAGCCCCATGTTTTTCATGCCGCCGGTGACCGAGTCGAAGCCGGTGGCGAGGGCGATGAGGTCGACTTCATGGAAGGTGCCGTCGGCGGTGAGGATGCCTTTGGGTTTGACCTCGACGATGGGGTTGGCTTTGACATCGACGACGTTGATGTGGGGGTTGTTGAATTGCTCGTAGAAGTCTTGTTCGAGAGAGGGACGCTTGGTGCCGAAGGCGTGAGGGGGCTCGAGGGGGGCTAGGATGTCCCTCTTAATTGGATCGTTGATGCGTGCCCTGACTTTTTTCGCCCAGAAGTCGTAAGCGTGTCTGTTGGCTGTGGTGTCAAAGAGCATGTCTTTGTATGTTGCTAGCCAGAACTCGAAACCGCCATTCTGCCATAGCTTCTCAAAGAATTTCTCTCTTTCTTCCGGCGTATCATCCGCCGTGTTCTTATCTACAAAGTCAAATGAAAAACCCGCGAACGTTGTAAGCCGATGTCGGAAAAACTGCTCGTAATCCTTCTTGCGTTCCGCTTGCTCATCCTTTGTAAGAGTAGACTGCTGCATCGGCAAACACAGATTCGGCGTCCGTTGAAACACCGTCAAGGTCGCCGCCTTCTTCGCACACTCTTGTGCAATTTGGATGCCCGTAGATCCAGTGCCAATGACAGCGACCTTCTTGCCCGTAACATCCACATCTTCTTCCGGCCAAAAACTAGAATGATGCATCGTCCCTTCAAAGGTGTCCAAACCCTTCCAATCTGGAAAATGCCTCTTTGCCGCAAAACCCGTCGCAAGAATGAAATACTTGCATCTAGCCACTTTGCCATCTTCGCTTCTCACAATCCACTGCTCTTTTTTGGCATCCCACTCGCTGCCCACGACCGTGGAGTCAAAGTGGACATCTTTCTTAACTTGCAATTGCTCCTCCACATGATCGAAATACCGCCGCAACTCCCTCCACCCAGGATACTTGCACGACCAAGTCCAATTCTTCCACACCTTCCCCAAGGAATACTCGTACACGGGAATCGGGCTGTCAACGCGTGCTCCGGGGTAGCAATTCCAGTGCCAGATGCCTCCCAAGTCCTTGCCGGCTTCGAAACACTTGACATTCAACCCCAGTTCATCTCTGAGCCTGTGAAGAAGGTAGACACCACCGAAACCTGCGCCAACGATCAAGACGTCGGTTTCGATTTCGGGTGTGGTGCCATTGGAAATGCCGTTGGAAAGGTTGTTTGATCCGGCGAGGTCTTTGCGGAGGACTTTGGCTTTGCTGGTTGGGAGGGAGGGCAGCGAGGCGGTCTGGACGCCTAGCTGGGCGGCGATGGCGTGGAGACTTTGAGAGATTTGAGTTTGTGTTAAGCAGAGGTTTTTGAAAGGGGACTTACACATTCTCTATGCCGTCCATCCTTGCCTCAAGAGCGGCCATTACTTGGTCTGGAGATCTGGCTACTGCCATGATTGCTTGAAGAGAGATCTACATACGATGCAACGTGGAAGAGCCAAGCAAGCGATGCATGTAGAAGAAAAGACTCGAGAAAACGAGCGGCCATGTACATCAAGATATAACAAGAAAGCAGAGCCCCGCATCCTACTACCTCCCTCATGCTCGAAGCCTTAGCTATTTCTCCATTCCTCCCCAGATGGCACTTTGGAAATGTGGGGTAGCGTTCGTCCTCCCCATATCTCAACGGAAAAAGCAAATACCATTTCCCATCACCCGTGCCGTGAGACAATACCCCGGCACCGATCGGCCATCCCAATCGGCCGGTACCAAGCGCTAGAAAACACGATTGCATGGCCGCGCATCTCATCCTCACTCGACCTATACTCGTAGTCGATAGATCCGGGATAGAGATCGGTCCAGAACGAAACGGCCAAAAGAAAGCACATAGGTCATCTTGGCGAAGATATACAAGGTTAGACAAACTCGATGCAACATGAGTCAGAAAAGATGGGGAATCGTCAAATCATTAATAGATATTATTGAATCGTCATAACCTGTTGGATAGCATCTTCAACCACCTGCCACTTGACGTCGGCATGACAACCTAATTGATGCGCCGGCAACGTATACACGTTTCAATATAATCATACCGGTACTTAATTCTTACATTCTTACGTTAATACTTTTCCAAGTACACCATAAATGAATATATCCAAGTAGAGCTCTGAGGCTTCAGAGCGACGCAATGCTTGCGCCCTAAAAGTTCCCAGGAAGTGTCGTAAAGTCGCCCTTCTGGGTCAAACTACCGATTCTCCCAAGCAAAAATTCCAATTGCCTGTATGCTGCTCCTGGTGCGTACTGAGGGATTTCATGTCCGGCCGTGGCAACCGTAACCCACGTCAAACCCCTTTCTGTATGCGTCGTGCCTAAATACCCAGCCCCCGCATCCTGCGTGAATGGTGCAGTCGCACTGCCTTGAGCTAGTTGCCCTAGACCAGGGTGATATGGCACGAAAAAGCTATTGGAGGGAGCTTCTTGGAATCCTTGCTGACCATTCCATGTCATATTCTGGATAGTGACAAGCGAGCCGTTGGTGAAAAGGAGGAAATCTAGGTTTCCATGGGCGATGATTGTGTTGTTCAGGCGTTCGATGACGCTAGGGAGAGGCCCTAGGCCGCTGGGAACAGAGCCGTCACGGCCGTTGGGAAGGAAGAATTGGTACTCTCCACATATCAAGTAATTCGTTGGGGGTGCATGAATAGCAGCCTGCACGTCGGTGCGATTGAAGTAGTCATTAGGTCCTCCTCCAAGGGAAGGGAAACCCAATTGGTCCCAAAGATAAGGACAGAAGTCAGTGAGATGGTAGAAGTTAAAGCACGGGTTGACGTAGTACGCTGCTGAGACGATATCGCCCCAGACGTCACAGCCCGGGACAGAGGAGTTGGGAGCGTTTGGTAGTTTTCCCTTAGGAGGGAACTGCAGAGCGTTTTCCATAAAGTTGGTATAACCGCACTTGTCAGCGCGCTTATTGATGTCGGCCATGAAGGTAGCGTTAAGGTTGAAGATGTTTTGGAAGTAGTTGAGGGCCATGACCGAAGGGGCTGGAGGGTGTTAGTCGAAGATTTATCGACGCAGTGGAGATACGATTGCGAACCTTCTATTATAACATCGTCCTCGTTGATAGACGGATCGATGATCTGGACGCCTTTGACGTTGAAGTATTTTTTGTCCTTCCTGTTCAACATATCATTCACAATATATGGGATGTATTGCCCTGCATAGCTCTCCCCAGCAACATAGACTTTGCGGTTGTGTAAGTTAAAGGTGTCCATGAAATTCTTCCAGAAATCATTAAATTGATGAGCAACGTCGATTTCATTCTTGACCGTTGGAGGTCCTGGTGAGAAGCCAGCTCCAGCGGGCTGGTCAATCCATACCATGTTGGTGAGATTAGTCTGTATACCGCACCGTAAGCCCACTTGAAGCAAAAAACGACTTCCTGAGAGCTCTTACCCATGCATAAGGATTCTTGATCGGTGCATATGTCCCAGACTGCCACAAGAAAGGCCCATTCTCTTGGAAAAGCCCGTCGAGGGAACTACATCCCGGACCACCGTTCAACCATATAGTAATTTCATCCGAAGCCTTGGGATTCTCTGAGGGAAAGAACCAAAACCACAAGCTGGAATTGCCTGAAGGAGTGTTTGGTAGGGTTCCTGCATAGGATTCGCCGATATCGAAAGCAACCTCTGGAATGGCTTTTCCATTGACAGCAAATTCTATATCAAGTCAGCTGGGAACCTGCGCGTCTGCCTTCTGAGCCGCTCTTACTAGATGACTTCGAATTCAAGTACTGGGGTGCCCGCTTCTCGACTTGTGGTCGAGCATCACGTGCGAGGATGGGTTTAGGTAGTAATGGCTTCTTGTACAAAGCAGCCCGCTTGTGTGGGCTTTCGATTGCAGCAACGCATGTGCTCAAGAGTACTGCAGCAGAAAGAAGGGAAATATGCATTGTGGGCGTAGGAGAGAGGCAATGGTGCCGAGGAATGAATGAAGAACAGCTCGAGATATATAGTCTGTATGTTGGCCGCCCACGCTTGGACTATCACGCGTTTGCCCATACTTGTATTCGGTAATTGAGTCAATCGAAGCTAGATCTCTCCGTAGCTAGATCGACATTCGACAGGATGAGTTCGGTGAAAATGTATTGTTGCGCGCGCTGCAAAGTGCTTGAAAGGGAAGCTCGGGAGAAGTGAGCTAGAAAGCACTACTGACAGTACCATAATGGCCTGCGAAGCCCCGCATGTTGGTCTGGGTTCCTGTAAAGCTTGAAAGCTTAGAGTACTACATAGGTTGAAAATGGAGTACCTTCCCAATAGGGTAGCTGTGTACCGTCATGCAGGTGGAGTTTCAACCTCGCTTGTGTCGGTACTGAGAACTCAGCATCTGTCGTTCAAAGCATGTGTACCAATCTCAGTAATTGAGACAAGTCATCGATGAAGGACCAATTTCCGGATCACGAAATAAGATGCAGGACTACAGCTTGAGACATGTTATGTCTATCTATAAGACTAACATCCGTTCTAGAGATATCGAATGGTCAGTTCCGTGCGCGCTGTCCATCGCAGGCCAAGTATTGTTGTGAAAAGAGGAATTTCGAGAACAGAACCCACCGAATCGACTACAGTATCTCCAACCTTAAATAGCCATTCTGTGGCCGACTACCAAAACCGAATTATGCTTGAGCTAACTTTGTTGAAAGCATGCCGTTCTTTACGGAGTGGAATCAGTAGAGGAGAAGGACTGCTCAAAGTAAAATCCCTGACCGTTCTACGCACCGTGGTTGGGCTTGTAAGGAGGCCTGCAGGCGATGAATGACTAGGATTTGCTTGAACTCGACTACCGGGGTGTGTGTGTGTATGAGGGTGTTGAACTAAGAGTGGAAATGGTGTTGGTGAGATGGACGGAAGAGAGACGTAAGAAGGTGGAAGACAGAGTGAATTAATGGATGGATCGTGGTAGGAAGGGTGAGAGTGTGAAGAAGAAATGAGGCACATGAACCGGGCAAAAGACGCAAGGAAAGGTAAATATGAGATTCATCTACGAAGGACCAGAAGGATTCACTCCACGATGATATCTGGGTAAAGTAGGGTGTTCATTGCACCTGCTCATAACTTGATTCTAGAGCAGGTAGCTATTTTGCTATGTCCGTTGCAGACGGTTTGACTACCTTGTAGATACAAGTGCTCGCTGCGAAAGCACGAGTACTGTTGCCAAATTTGTGCTTTGGTATCCTGCGTTATCGTACCCAGAGTGGGGATGTTGAAAAGGGTCTGTAGCACCTGAGCGCTGTTCCGCTGGAGAAGGGAGTAATACAGAGCTAAATTAAAAAGTCCAAACGAACTGACCGAGCAACGTCTCCGACTTTTGCGAATTATCGTGCGTGCTCAAGGTCGAGGTCCCAGTAATGTTTCGCGAGAAACGGAAGAAAAGAATAACGCCATACTCGAGATGCCTTTGTGAGTCCTCCATCCGATATTGGGAGTAGTAACAACCGTAGCCCAAACCTGCTGCCGCCGCGAGCAATTGACCCATTGAACCGAGACCGACCGCCTGCATGATGCCCAAGCCTGGTGCGCTACCGAGTGATGGCTGATACGTGTTACCCCCAAACCAAGTAACGCCGCTAAAATATTTACACAGAACCGAGTTTCAGCAACGCCTGCACAGCTTCTCTCTCCTGCGAGTCGCTGGCCGAGAACCCCGCGAAGTCTGGGGCTGGTGGCTGTTGCTGTTGATGGTGATTATTATACATGTTTTTGGAAGTCCGCATGGGCATTGATTTTGCCAAAGTCGAAGTTGGAGGACCCCTGCTTCGGCCTCTGCTTTTGGCCCTGGGTGCTAGATGGGTTGGATATGAGTTTTTCCGCACGCCGCCAGATGTTCGTGGATATGAGCCTTGTCTCAGGGCGGCTGCCCCAATACTCCTCCAATCCTCTTCGTCTGTAACGTCACCGTTGTCGAAGGGTGGTAATGGATGGGCTTCTGAAGGTGGATCCGAGGATGAGTGGGAGCCGTCTCCATCCAGAGACATTTTGTCTGCTTCGTGATCAAGCACATTAATGTCATCTGAGGGGTCATCGTATTCCATCTCTGAGTCGTGCGAGAAGGCGATGCCCCTGCCGCGATCATTTCGCGAGCTACCGCCAGGAATCCGAAGTCCGCCCTGACTTTGTGGTGAGGAGTGGCGCACTGGTCTTATGTCAGAGTCTCGCGATGGTTGGCCCCTTCGCTTGGCGTCCCATCTTCCCCAACCCACTTTCTCGAAAATGACATCGCCATCGATGCCACCTTGTTCTCCACCACTACCGCGTCCTTCCAAAGCTCCGACTACCAGTCTTCGCGCCTTTGCAGGAGGGATGCTGGAAAAACCTGGCACCGAGGTTGTTAGGTAGCTCATGACGTGGCGGATAGCTAAGGGGCCGTTGTCGAGAAGAATTCCCGGGAGGTGGTGCTTAGCTAGAAGGCCAGGGGTGATGGCACCTGTCGCATCTAAGTCTGCAAGCTTGTCAAGACCATGGTTTCCGGTAAAGCTGTGCTGAGGTTGATCTTGCGCCTTTGCGTGATCGACTGCATCCTGGAGATCAATATCGGAGTCGACATGGTGGTGAGCTGGAGGGGTCGTGGGTACCACAGAGGTATGGCCTTTGTAGTGCTGTGGTGGGAGAGAGGGAGAAATGGAGTTTGGGGGTGTTGGCAATCCCGCCGACTGCTTGTTTGACGGGAGGGACCTTGCGGCCACGGCGGCGAAGGTCTCTCGGCCGGACCAGAGTGTGGTGACGCATGGCTTTGAGATGTCAACGGAGGCAGTTATGCCGGCCAAAGCCATAGCGATGCTGGAGGTGTTTTTGTTGTTGACGAGAGCCATGGTCGATTTGGTTGGATGTTTCTGTGCTGGAAGTCACGGATTAGCCGTCTTTGTTGCTGATGGTAATGTATGTGAAAGAAGTGGGAAGGTGCTCCGCTTTGCTTTGTCAAGGTCCCAAGCTTCAACTTTCCGTCGATGGTACTTACAGAAACAAGCGAGCTGTAACGTGACAAAGGTCTGCTGATGCGAGCTGATTCAGATGATATTATTCTGATGACTGCGCGACGGGGGGCGATTTGAGTGATGCTTGTGTGAGCGAAGGGCAATTGTTGGTGGTGATACTGTTTGATGGTGAGATGAGATGGGAAGTGAAGTGAAGTGAAGTGGGGATGAGCGAATTAGGTACATACCAATGCAGGTGCAAGCAGCTTGGTGGTTTGGATCCTGTGGAGTCTGAAAGCAAGTTGGAGGGTGTGTTCGCAATATTGATTGCAAGTGGTTGTAAGCAGGGTAGCTTCGGTCACGGTTCAGGCCAGGTCTGGGCGACAGGTTTCTTAATCTAAATTACAAGCTAGTCTAGATTCGGTCCGAAATTATCTTTAGCTTCTATTAGCGTATCAAAATGTCGCGCAGTTTAGTGCGACAAGAAATAGCGATCCCAAGCCTCTTCAAGCAGCCATTCTACGTACAGTCGGCGTCAATGAACAGAGCGTGGTGTACTTTGTTCGTACCGGTCGATTAACTTGATGGCTAGTCCGAAGTACTATTTAGAGCGCGGGATTCGAATCATATCGCCTATCAAATCCAGGCTATGAGCTCTATTGCTTTTGCTACTTTTAGAGTCTTAACCATCCTTACATTCCTCAAGTATGTGCTTCAACATCTTCTTCAATTATCAGTGCCTTAGAAAGTCCGAGTACCGGTCAATGCACGAGTGATTTTTGAGACAAAGACTTCTCGTTCTTTCCTATGGGTTGAACGCCAGCTACTTCCATCGAAAGGGACAACGCAAGAGTATGCCCATACCCAGTTACTCACCATGTTAAACAAATCAGCTCAGATCCTCCCAATAAGCGCGCCCAGTTTCAGGTTGATTCCAAGCAGAAGGTTGAGTGTGGAAGAAGAGGAGCAGTTTGAAATGCATAAACACATATCCGATCACGACTAGTACCCCGACAGCTCAAAGCAATTGCGATACTTTGGCAACGTGGCACCAGGAGTCCTTATCTTTAATCTGTGTTCTCGCTGGATTTCTTATCCGGCAGCATGCAAGTCATTCCATGGTTCGCATGGAGCCCCGCGCAGTCCCACTGGAGGTGCTCGGCTTGGCTTGTCGATCTTTGTCTCGAAAGCTATCAATTCTGCTTTGATCGAGCTATTCTTGGTAGAGAGGATTTTGGCGATTTGTGATGATGCTCAATATACCTTATCAGCGAGAACTGATCGAAGCTGTCGGACCCGTTGGTGGTGGAAGCGACAGAGTACAAACACTTGATCTTGCGGTATGAAAGCAGTCGTGGCATTTACGCCGAAGGCGGCTCTTCAAATCGCGTGTCGTGCGTGGATAGGCAAACTTCGTGTCAGGACGAAGCTCCAAATCTTGGAAAGTTCTGTGCGTCAACTTTACCTTCATAAGAAAACTGTAACTCCAACGTCTTGGCCAATTCCACCCACGTATCAGTTGCCGGAAAGTACTCTGTGCTTCCCCAGGCCATAGAGACTTGTACATACTAGTGATGTTGCCGAATGCCCGGTGAGTTGTGGGGATAGACTCCAGACTTCTGGAAAGGGATCTGAAATCCTAGACTTTATACTGATACTGAATCGCGAATATAAAGGTGTGTATAGACGCTTCATATTCGACAAGCATTTTCGAAGTAGGATGGTCCGCGTAGATGTCTGGTTACAGGAAGCGTTCCCACATGAATACCTTTGCTATGAGTACTCCGTAAGGTTATCCATGTTCTAAAACCCAACCACCCTCTTTAGGTTCCATTCCCGAAAATATATTTCCTGCACGCCTTTGAATCGCAAGAGTCAGCTTTTCATCCCTCTCGGCGAAACCATACAATTCACTCACGGCTCTCAAAACCTCAACCTGCTGCTGCGTCCTTACAAATACCTCCCTGTACTGCTCCAACGTTTCGTGCACAAAATCGTGCCGGCTCTTTGTTCCCGCACATATCTCCTTCATTTTGATCTCCATCTCTTTCCTCAGGAACGGCTTTCCCAGACTGGTGTCTAAGCCCACATTATCGTAGCCTTCGATTAACGCCACACCGAGAGTGGTGGGTATGAATTGCTGAACCGAATCTCCCCCACCGCCCGTGTTGGCACCTCCTTGGCCTCCTCTTGCGCCCCGAGCTCCACCACGGCCCCTGCGCGCCCCACTACCGCTTACTGTGTCCCCTCGGGTACCGCCCGCTCGGGGTTGGGTTTTGACGTAGTCACGTTCTTTTATTTTCGCAATGTGCTCGGCCATAGTTGCGTCGGTACCTATGCCATTTGCGTCCATTAAAGTGATTAATTCCGGCTCCGTCAGGTATCCCGGTGGAGTAGTCTCGCCATCTGTAATGTTCGCTTCCGTAGGCTCGAAAGTCTCACCAACCGTGAAATTTGGGAGTTGTTGGCTGCTTTCCCACCTCTCATACGGGTAGACCTCTAGATAGTTTCTCTGAAGCACGAGCAAGCCGTTCGTAAAGAAGGTTTCATCGCCGTATTCAATTTCAATCGTCGTTGATTCGCCTTTTGCGTCTTCAGAACAGCAGGCAAGGAAGCGTCGGACAACGAATTCGTAGACACGGCGTTCGTCGTCATTTAGGGTAGTTGATGCCACGTAGTTGACGGGATGGATAGGGGGGTGGGCTTGGTCGTTGTTTCGACCTGTCCGTGGTTGCTTAAAGCTGCCGTTTAGAAGCCTATACGTGAAGTCAATCCAGGCATTCAGAACATCGAAAGCATTAATGTTTTTCTTACCCCTGCGCATGAGGGCCCCATGCATGATCTTGCACCTGCTTCTCGATGAGTTTCCGAAGGTCAATTCCTTTGTCGAAGGAGTCTGTCTCAGTCCGAGGATAGCTAATCCAACCTTTCGTATAAAGGTCTTCGGCAACCTAACTATGCGTCAGCCACGGTCGGAATCGCAGAAGCATGCAGTTCTTGCCTTCATCACTCTTTGACTGTCGATCCTCAGGAACAAGCTACCGAGCTTTTGTAATTCCACCGTAGTCAATGGTAAAGGTCTCCACTTGCTTGTTGGTTTCTTCAGCAGCTTCGACACTCTGGCAAGCCGAGCTGTGAGACATCGCTCGAAAAAGACAACCACAGATGCCCTATCAAACAGTCTATACCGTCGCCATGAAAAAAAGACGTCGATATCATCTCGATGCTGAATGACCTTGATACTCCAGAACTTCTCTGGTACGAAATTTTTGACCCGGAAGTACCTGTCTACGACAAAGCCCAGCGTAGGAAATTGGCAAGATCCTATTTGAAAATCAGGAACACTATTTATAAGACAACCTTCAGAATAACATTCAAACCGTAGCTAATGATACGGTCTTCAAGATCGCCACCCATAGTCTGCAACGTCAAAGTTTGGAATCGAGTGAAAGATGCACCCAGGCGTAGGTCCAGCTCAATCCTCGCCCCGACAGCATTAACCTGTCGCTCATCAAGATTAATCGGATTTTGAGCAGCTCTAATGACATGACTAGGACTCGCGTCAGCTGAACAGTATCATTATATTAAACTCCGACGGGAAAACTACGCTCTCTCGGTATTGCTGAATTGCGCCCTCTTGACTTCGAGCCTTGCATTCCCTTTATGGGCTGCTTGCCTCACTTCGGCACCAATGAACTCTCCTTCACGGTCACAATCGGTCCAGATGAACAAGGCCTTGGCCCAGCGAGCTTGCTGAGCTATGTTGTCCGCGATGGCTCTCTTATCCTGCGATGCATTTAGCCATATCCAATCACAACCCAAGCAGAGCCTACTGGATCCACAGTCTCGACAACGGGGGCATCGAAAAGTTGACCTGGGCGACACGAGTGCCATTTCCGATATTGCTGATCGAAATCGAGGCCGTAAAGATGGCCAATGACACTGGTCATGGTCACAGGGCAATCGCCCCATGGTGCCCCAAAAGAGAAATTGAACTCGTAATTCTTGACATATGGATTACCAGCTACGTTTCTCTACATTGTACATAAGCATGCCGCCAACCTTCCCGCAATAGCACTAGAAGACGTACAACGTTGACGTTTCCTCCAGCCAGATGATTGGCAACAGACTTTGCGATGGCAGGCTTTTCAGCTACACATAGGATCTTAGACACCATGGCTAGTCCTTACCGAACGATCTTGACCATATCTATCTTCAGAAGAGGACTGATGAGAGCACAACGGAAACACTTAGACTTCGCACATTGTTGGTAAAGCATGCGAACTTGGGGAACGAGACATGACAAATGGGGATGTGTTAACAGGATGCATGTTACAGGCTTTTGGCGCTATACCAATTTTCTCTCTCTGCGCTTTTCAACCGACCATTTCGGAAATATTTGTCTAGAAGATTCTAGAGAACTTAGAGCATGCTTCATGTTCTGAGAAGAGGTCTTGCATCAGCATATAAAGGACAGAGCCATGAGAGACCATCATGTAATCCGTAAGATACAGTATTTTATTTAGCGCATCTGATACGGTTCGCCCCGAAGATCCGACGCAGGGTTCATTCAATGGAAAAGTAAACAAAGCATCAAGAACGTCATTGATTTCCACTTCCCGTTTTCCTCTTCACAAATTTAATCGTCACGATGTCTTTACCAGTGATCAAGACCTTCGCCGGCTGTACTGACTTCAGCACCACTGTTACGCCTTTTATTCCTCAACTGTATGATTTGCCGCAACAGATTTTCCGATCAATTACAAATCCGTCCGCGCTCAAACAGCTCTACATATCCACGAATCCCTTGATCTCAGCCTTTGCTTTCTCTCTCTTTCTTTTCCCCATCTTCTTGATTGTTTCCGAGGTCAATAAGAATTACTCGGAAGTAGATCGATGTTGGAGCCTCTTGCCAACGGTCTACAATGTCCACTTTGTCATATATGCACATGCCGCTGGCTTGTCGACACGGCGTCTTGATTCGTTGCTAGTATGCAGTGTTATATGGAGTGTAAGCTCGCGGTCTCAAAGCTACCTCAAGACGTGAAACTAATAAGAATCAGATGCGCTTGACATACAATTACTGGCGGAAAGGCGGTTACCAAATTGGGTCCGAAGACTATCGTTGGGAAGTGCTTCGGGAGAAGATCAGTCCTCCGCTCTTTTTCGTCTTTAATGTACTCTTCATCTCTCTAGCGCAAAGTGTGAGTTTACTTCAATCTTTCCAGTGCGAGCCTGTGGACTGATACATGCGCATTTCCAGATCCTGCTTTTCACGATCTCTATGCCGACATACATTATGGTACTCGCGGCGAGGTTCACTGAGGATAAATACCAGGCTTCGGATATTCTATTCTCACTGGTCCTTGTCGATTTAGTATTGGCAGCTTACTTTGCGGATGAGCAACAATGGAGTGAGTGAACGCCCGAGTGTTATTTCTGGCCCTTGGTTCATTGCTGAACCTTTGCTTCTTTAGAGTATCAATCAGCGAAGAAAGTCTACCAGAAGAACGCAAAAGTCCCTTCAGATTTCCATCAAGAAGAACTTGACTGTGGCTTCAATACTACTGGATTATGGTCACTCAGCCGACATCCCAATTTCGCAGCAGAGCAGGGTTTCTGGGTTGTGCTTTATACGTGGTCCTGCTGGACTACGGAGACCTATTATAACTGGTCTGTTGTCGGCGCGGTCTCGTACTTAATCCTCTTCCAAGCTTCGACATGGTTCACTGAGCTTATCACTGCAAAGAAGTACCCAGATTACAGGGAGTATCAGCAGAGAGTGGGAAAGTTTCTGCCAAATATCACCTCGGGATTGCCAGGCAATTTTAGCGACAAGCGGGTGTCAAAATCCAAGTAACAGCTCTCACATCGAAGAACCCTCATGGGCAGCTCGACATTGAATACGTAGCTATAATATCGTCGTATATATAAACGTGACGTCTGAGTTACCGTCCATGAACTCGGGGACCAAGGGTGTGGTAATGCAGTTTGAAATAATCACATATGTAGTATAGTAATTTCGTCGCCAATGCTCTTCTTCCACTCGGATATTCGTATCACTTCTAAAGCTTATGTATATCGCATGTGTGGATAGAGTAGTAACATGTGTGTAAAAGCGAGAATATCTACGAGGTACCTACTCTCTACATGCCCCGGCTTAAGGGTTCAGATGCACTAAGGTTCATTAGGTAAGCGATATTTCATCACCAAATGCTGCCTTTCCATTTACTCCGCCACTCCTCATTGCCCTTGGACTTTCAAGACTGTATTATCCTGGATACAACAACTCACAACAAACTGACAACGGCTAGCTCTCAGAAGGCGCTTGTCGCCTACCTCGACACCATTACCTTCTATCATGACAACGCTCCTTCGACGACCAGGCAATCTCGCAAGATTATCACGAATACGTTTTGATACTCAGATCTGCCCATACTCTCATTACATTCGCGGCCACATCGTACAAACCTCTCGTTTGGTTACCTCACAGTCTCGAAGATACGCCTCCACCAACTCCACGGATCCAAAGAACCGGAAAGATGACCAGAGCAAAACTGCAAATACAAAAGGGAAGTCGGTAGCATCAGGTGGCAAGGCAGCTCCAGGATTTGAGCAGCTCTACAGTAATGGCAGCCCAATGTCTTCGTCGCCCAGTGGTGGCGAAGGCAAGGGCGTAAATGCACCGAAGGCTTCTATGCTCAGCAAGGAAGATCAAGAACAACTAGAGAATTTGCTTTCGGTAGTGAGAAAGGGTTTGCCTCCAAGCCAGTCCAAACTTTTAGCGAAGGCCTTTGAGGATATCAGGCGAGATGGTATCCCACAAGAAGTTAGAGAGGTCATGGCCAATCTGAAAAACGGGCAGCAACCAGATCTCGCAACAGCAGCAAAGTTAATCCGCTTGACTTCGAAAATGGGCCGCCAGGCTCTTGAGCGCAATATGACGGACCGCGGGAAGAAATCTTTTAACGAGGGTGAAGGCAAGCAGTGGAACCGGTCGTCCTCTGACTCCGGCAACAAGAAGGGTGCGGAGCTTCCGGAAGGATTCAAATTAGCTGACTTCAAAATTGACATGAGCACCGCGATTCTCACATTGTTCGTGGCATACCTACTATATCGCATGGTTATCCCGTCAGAAAATTCAAAAGAAATCACATGGCAAGAGTTCAGAACAACATTCTTCGACAAGGGGCTAGTAGAGAAGCTATCAGTGATTAATCGCAGCCGTGTCCGTGTGGATCTTCATAGAGAGGCCACTGCGCAAATGTATCCCGAAAGTCCTGCACAGCACAGCAATTTTCATTACTACTTTAGTATAGGCTCCGTCGAAGCCTTTGAGCGAAAGTTGGAGGATGCACAGAAGGAGCTTGATATCCCGAGTTCGGAGCGAATACCAGTTTCTTACAGTGATGAGATTTCGTGGATGAGTACCTTGTTATCAATCGGGCCTACCCTACTTTTAATTGGTGGTTTATTCTATCTGTCAAGACGCGCTGCAGGTGGTTCTGGCGCCCAAAGTGGTATCTTCGGAATTGGCAAGAGCAGAGCGAAACGGTTTAACCACGAGTCGGATGTCAAGACCAAGTTCTCAGACGTTGCAGGCATGGACGAGGCAAAACAAGAGATTATGGAGTTCGTTAGCTTTCTCAAGAACCCTGGCCAATACCAAAGGCTGGGGGCCAAGATCCCGCGAGGTGCGATATTGTCTGGGCCACCAGGTACTGGGAAGACTCTGCTAGCAAAAGCCACAGCTGGGGAGTCACAAGTACCTTTCTTCAGTGTTAGCGGATCGGAGTTTGTGGAGATGTTTGTTGGTGTCGGTCCTTCTCGGGTACGAGATCTCTTTGCAAATGCTAGGAAGAATACGCCATGTATCATCTTCATCGACGAGATAGATGCGATTGGCAAAGCAAGAGGAAAGGGCAACTTCGGAGGTGGAAATGACGAGAGAGAGAGCACCTTGAACCAAATCTTGACGGAGATGGATGGGTTCAATACATCGGAGCAGGTCGTTGTTCTTGCAGGGACCAATAGACCTGATGTGCTGGACCAGGCTTTATTACGTCCTGGGAGGTTCGATAGACACATTGCGATTGACAAACCTACGATGGAAGGACGAAAGCAGATCTTTCACGTCCATCTTGGCAAGATCGTTACAAGTGAGGATATGGGAAACCTAACCAGTCGACTAGCAGCTCTTACCCCGGGGTTTTCTGGCGCCGATATTGCCAATTGCTGTAATGAAGCTGCTTTAATCGGTATATTTCCCAAGCACCCCTGATCACTGGATCAAAGCTAACACCTTCCAGCTGCCCGTACCTCCGCCCAGACCGTTGCGATTAAACACTTTGAGCAAGCTATCGAGCGCGTCATTGGTGGCCTCGAGAAGAAATCCCTGGTGCTCAATCCGGAAGAAAAGCGCATCGTCGCCTACCACGAAGCTGGCCATGCCATATCAGGTTGGTTCTTTAAATACGCTGACCCTCTGCTCAAAGTCTCTATTATCCCGCGCGGCCAAGGGGCCCTCGGCTACGCCCAATACCTTCCCCAAGGCGACGTCTACCTAATGAACGTCAACCAGCTCATGGACCGCATGGCCATGACACTGGCCGGCCGTGTCAGCGAAGAACTACACTTCGACACCGTGACTAGCGGTGCTTCGGATGACTTCAACAAAGTCACTCGTATGGCAACCGCCATGGTCACCAAATGGGGCATGTCGTCCAAGATCGGCTACCTTTACTTCGAAGAGGAAGAGCAGAAACTGCACAAGCCCTTTTCAGAGGAAACAGCCCGCAACATCGACCATGAAGTCCGCCGTATCGTCGATGAAGCGTACAAGCAATGTCGGGATCTGCTCACGGAGAAGCGGAAGGAGATTAGGCTTGTGGCCGAGGAATTGCTGAGCAAGGAGGCGCTGGGGAGAGACGATTTGGTCAGGTTACTGGGGAAAAGGCCATTCCCGGAGAATAAGGAGTTCGCAAAGTACTTTGATGGAACGGGGGGGAAGAGTGCGCCGCCGCCGCCACCGACAGAGGGAGCAGATCCGCCAGTCCCGAGCCCTGCAATCTAAGGGATGGTTGGTCCTGTGATAGTGGAAGCGAGGGTAAGGAAGATGCAGTGTGGGGATGATTTGAACTAGAGGGAGACGGGGACCAGGGAGATAGGAGAGAGTACAGACGTGGGTTTGGTGAGGAAGTGTAGATAGCACTTCGAGGAGGAAGTTGAGCGTAGAGAAAGGCCCTGACGTGGGGTCTTGTAGCTGGGTCTTGCATAGGGTATTCCATGTTTTCATTAGCTGGCGTCGGTCCATAAGAGCAATCTCATCACTTGCACCGCCTGCGCAGTTTAATTATGGTTGTTTGTTCTTTTCATCTCATTGGGGAAAAGAAAAAAGCATCCAAGAGCCTACTTCAAGCGCCGTATCATGCCCACGCCGACGCGTCTATACCTCCGCCTTTCTTCAAACCCTTCCATTCCCCATCGCATCTTCCGCAGCACTCACACCCACACATTCCCACCTATCTAATCACTACCGCCCCCCCCTTTCCACCATCACCACAACGCAAACAATGCCATAGTTCCCCCCCAAAAAAAAGCTTCTATTTTCTTTGTCCCCCCCCCTCAATACCACCTCCACCTCACTGTCCGACTTCAACCTGCCTACCCTTCCCATCACCATTGTCCCAACCCCTCCCCCCCCCCGAAAAACAACACATCTCCCCCTGAATCCGACCGTCCAACCCTCCTTTACCTCCCTCATGCACTTCCATAAACCCCCAATCTCTTCCTCCTCTGCCTCTTCTGCCCCCCCACCAACCCATAGCCTCCCTCCCACAACAAACGCTCCCATCAACCCACTCAAACCAACCCCCCCCCAAAAAAAACAATAGGCTGCACCCCCTCCCGCCCCGTCTACGCCTCCAACACCCACCCCCGCCGCGCTCGGGAGGCGTATGCCGAGGCGTGCGAGATTGCGCGGACGGGGCGGGTTTCGAGGGATTTTGAGAGCGCGTGGGGAAAAGGGGGGGAGGGGGCGAGGTGAGTAGTTGCTGTGTTTTTTTTAGGCTGGGGTTGTGAGGGGTGGAGAGGTTGTGGGGGTGTTTTTTTTTTTCTGAAGAGGAGGTAAAGGGGTGGACGAAGCGCTGGGGTTTTTGTGTGAGAGGATGAAAGGGTTGGGAGACTAGTTTGATATCTAATCAAGAGTTTGGTTTAATATTGGAAGCATTTCGCGAAACGTAGCCGAGAGTTGTTTTTTTTGGCTTTTTTTACAAAGAGTAGCTGTGAAGCTTTTGAGCTACGAGATAATAAAACAAGGTGGGCTGAGAAAGAAATTATGAGTAGTATGTCGATGTTGTGACATTTTGTACTACATTATAAAGCTTTTGGGATATCTCAAACAGCATTTTTGCGGAAATGGTAAAAATAAAGAGAGCAGCAAAAGCAGGTAGGTGCTTGAAGTACGTTCTTAGGAGAATCAGCCACGCAATGCAAGAGATATGGCCATTCTTGAAAAGAATCCCACAAATCCTCGGGATTTCCTTCTCCAATCAAGTATCCCCTACTTCGGTGCAGCCGTATCCTATTCCCATTAGCTCTCTCTCCTGTCCTCTTACAGTACCCTACAACCCCAGGAATATATCAACCACTCACCAAATAGACCTGATAAATCCTCAACTTCCACCCCTCGCCCTCCTTCACAAGCTCAGCTCTACCAGCCCAATCTTTACTCACGCTTCCCCCTTCTTTGAATTCATAGGACACGGTACCGCAAACCATGAATTCAGTTGCGTTGGCGCCGAAGGGGAAGAGTTTCAGGAGGGGGTGGGAAATTGCACGAACGGCGCTCCACATGCCTTTGCGGAGGTTGAGGATCTCTGCGAGGGGTGAGAGGTGTGAGTAGTCGGGAGAGTGATGTGGAGAGATGCAGGTGGTTGGGAGAGATGGGACGAGATGGGAAGTGGTGGGGAAAGGGGTGAGGCACTTGAAGGTGATGAAAAAGGGGGAAGTAAAATTAAGCACTAAACATAGACAATGGGGATCGGATACGCGCCTGAAGTTACCAAAACAGCATACCTTCACTCCCCGTCGCCTTCGTGTTCCCTAATACAAATGTGGCATCATCCGTGAACATAGTGGCATATTTCTCGTGTGCGTCGGGAGTGTCTGAGGTAGCTTAGAAGTCTTCGAAGAATTGGACGATTGCTGGGTCTTGAGCCACAGAAGAAGGCAGTTGGAGTTTGTACTGGGAGGACATCTTTGGGGCAAATGGTTCGGAGCGGTGGCTTCCGGGATTTGTATGGTATTTTGGGATAGATCTGTTTGCTGGGAGGCAAGGGGGGATGTATGTTGAATCAATTGGCAAACTTGAAGACGGGCAGGAAATGATGTGGACAAGGGAGACACGGTGGACAAAGGTCAGAATTCGGTGGATTACTTTGTGAAGGACAGATGAACAGGAGTGACGTTGGTTAAAGATGAGGTTGCCAAAACACGCTAAGCCAAATCGAGGCTCATGACCTTTCGTCTGGCTGAGGGGCGACAGATGGAGGATGGAGACAACTATCACTTATGTGATCTATGGTAGGTAGAGACACGCCTTATAATTAGCTAGTCCTCTATTACCGTGGACTTTTCGGACTTATTGACGTGCCCTCTAAGGGCATTCGCTGGTAAGGTTCAACCGATTTGATTTGATTTAATTTGATTAGCCAAAAGGCGATTTACGACAGCTCGACAGGGGAAAAAGAGAAACCAATCTCTCGTGCGGTAGGACTGGTCGGCCAATGGCAGACGAAGCCAATTGCCTGCTTCTTAGACCTGAAAAGCTGCGATCCCATGAACTGATAGACTTTCCTTCATTCTTGGTACAGATTGTACCACGCTTTTACAGCTTCTCCCCATCCAACTTCTCTTCGATCATCTTAATTCCTTCGCCGCCTCCCTCTTGTGGCTGCATGCTGTCCTTGATTCTCATCTCCTGAAGCATCTCGGTCACACTCTTCTCATCCTTCATCTTCTTCAGCGGCACCATAGGATTCTTGCGTTCTTCAAGTTCCCCCATTTCCACAACAGCCCACTTCATACTCAGACTCGACTGCCAGCTGTCAGGCGCCCTCTCCTTGCGTTCCGGACCGAACTTCATGTACAGCGTATCAATAAGCTCTGGGCTCCCGGGCTGGAGATAGGTGATGGATTTGATACATCGGACGCCATCGTAGAGGAACCTGGGTGGTCTTGTCTGGATTTGAGAAAATATGGCGATAGGTGGTCCGTGTTTGAGATCAACTTGGATAACAGGGATCACTGGGCTTTCGCTGCTCTGAACTATGGGTGCTGCAATGCCACTATCATTTAGTGCTGATGTCTGCGCCGTTACCTCGATACCTGGGTCAGAGGTAGGAGGCAGTAAATTGAGATTTGATTTGCAGAAGATCTTCGGGGGCCACTCCGGGTGCTGGTCTTTGAAAATGATGATAAATGACAGAGACTCTTGAACAGTGCCATCATCGCCATCTCGGCCAGCACTGTTAAGTGTACCTAGCTTAGCCCTGCAATCGAATTGATTGGAGATCTCATCGTAGGTATATCCCTTTGATATATCACGTTCCGGTATTTGTGTTTGGCCATCTGACGGGGTAGAGGATTTGGAAGTTCCTCGCATATGCGGTGGGATATATCTACCTGCCATCTTTGTCTGAGTTGTAGAACGTGATTGTCTAGACTCTTTTCGACTGGGACGTTTCGGATAATGTATCCTTACGGACCTGATCCGTTTGCTGGCCGCTTCCGAGGTGTTCTCTATGCCGCACGTACAGACGCAAGAATCCGCTCAGCCTCGAAAGCTAGATCGAAGACAGTTGATTTGAAGCTCAATACTTAGAGGCTTATCTGTGTTTGGTTTCCGCCAATTTTTCTGTGTTGCTTACGCACTCATTTCGTGCCCGTGGATAACGCATGATAGGTAATTCAAAGTGAAGCGTATGCACGATACATCGAAGATTCGATGAACCGACAAGGCTGCAAGAACTTACCTTGGCTGATCCTGGCTACTGATTGGTCCAACACGACACAGCCAAAGTCTCCAGCATGTGTCATGACACCATAGGCGTTGTTGTCTACTCTGCCCAAGACTCGAGTTTCACGACATCGTGACAGGTGCGTATCGATGTTATTCGTAGACTGATGAGGCATGGAAGGGTACATATGTGTTACAATAAGGAACGTACAGTAAGCGAGCATAAAAGCTCCACATCCAATAAAGGAGGTTTATGGACGGTATCATCGTATTATGATATTATTTTCTACTTCATCCAAGCTTGACTATATACCCAAGTCCGCTAGGTACAAGAATTACAAAAGGTGTCTGCTCGACGCACGAGATCAATATCCACTTTAACCTCGTGGGCCAGTCACTCCCACTCTTCGGTGATGGAAATCGTCTGCGGAGACAGGATGCACCACAAACACAGGTTGCCAAGATACGAAGCGATGATTGAACGAGAAGTCCTCCAACAAAAAGGTGCAAATGCCGCTGTTTGCTGTGCGTGGGAAGGGATAGGCCCCTTTAAAGGAGCCACACCGGCTACTCTTCCATCCTTCCGAATACGCCGTCATCATCTTCGTCACTTCTGCTATGAGAAACAGGATGCTGATCATAGAAATCGTCATCATGCGCTTTCGGAAAACCGCTACGATCTTGGCCGATATCTCGTTCATTAGAGAGGCGATGAGTCAAAGGCGGCGGTAGGCCCAGATCTGGCTGCAGCATTTGATTCAAGCTGTTCCCTGAGAGTCTGTTTGCATTCTGCCCAGCAAAACGAGCGGGTAAAGGCGGCACGGGCGGAACGTCTAGTGGAAGGTGCACAGGGCCGCTTCTTGGAGTGCCAAAGCTGCACAAAGATTCAACGGCCGCGGATAGGCCGGCCTCGTCTTCATCTAACATTCTATAACTCGAAGATGTGACCCCTGAGGTTGAAGGCCGACGACTTCCTTGACCGTGTTGCCCAAAGGACGTACTTTCTAACGGCATGCTACCGGGTACGAACGAATTCGAAGGTGCTGATTGGTATGATCTGGAAAAGACGGAGCTATTGCCACTGTGCCTCTTTGCCCGGCTGTAACTAAAACTTTCGCCATGGTATGCATGTTCACTTGGCGGAGGTGGCGTCGTCTCTGCCGAGCTGATGTCTTCATCTTGGAGCTCTGAAGAGCCAGAAGCGGCAGGTGATACGGAGGACTGATCACTGTCCGTGATTCTAGCAGAGTCGAGCGGATCTGATGGATCTTGATTCATCCCAATAAGGACTGAGGCTGCTTCGAGCAGCTGGACCTGCTGGTGTTTGGATATGAGGAGTTTGGAAGTGTATGACCATTCCGGGGTATGCTCCCATCTGTAATGACAAGGTTAACAAAGGAGCTCCAATGATACTTAAAGGATAGATTGCAAGAAATGCGGCTTGGGTGCACAGGGGCGAGGCGACAAAGGCTGGGGATAGTACACCTAAGAACCGAGAGTGTAGAATAAAGCGAGCCAGGGGATACTGACAGGTGCTTCGTCAAACAGCTGCTGTGTTTGTACCCTTTGCCGCATTTTTCACATCTCAGTTCACCGCTTGCCCTTTTGCCTTCAGTTTTTGAAAGATATGCACCTTCGCTTGCACGACGGGCTCGCGCTTTCGAATTACTACCGTTGCTCTCCTCAGACGAGAGGATATCGTCAATGGCAGACTCGTCGCGGCTGAATTTATGGTCACCAGCTCGATCCTCAACATGACCGGAATCGTCCGTGGAGCCAATACTCTGGTCAGCCATTGCAGACTCATTTCCTCGAATGTCTCCATTATCCTTCAGTGTCAGACTCCGACGATTTGAGAGTACTGAAGCTCCATGCGTTTTCTCATCAGCTCCGTTAATCGCAGCTGCTATCACTGCCGCGTTGTTAACCGCTGTGGAAGTCATGCTCTTACGTCGAGTCACACGGTGGGATGGGTTGATTGCCCCGAGGGACACGGAATGGGCATGGTGCCGCGAAGACGAGTGCCGAATGGGCAGGTTATGGGAAGGTGCGGAAGACATTGAGAATCGGCTCTGGCTTTGTGGCCGATTGGCTTGGGATTCCTTTACATGTAGTATAAATAGATAGTATACCCAAAAGACGAGTCATGGGGGTGTACCTTGTAGCTTGCCATTGTATGACAGATTTTGGCTCTCTTGATCTCCGAATCTCATCAGCGAGATCCAGAGAGCCGAAAGGATCAAATTCGACACCGTTCAAGCCAATACTTGTTGCTCAGTAGCGAGAGTAAGAAGAGGCTTGCTGGTAGTAGTGGGTAGCTTCGAGCGGTAGATGTAGAGTGAGCAAGTGTCAATCCAAGTACAATGTTGGTAAGTAGAAGGCGATGCAATTATGGATTGTCTGGGAGCTTAGGGACGTCAGGCCATGAAACTAAAAAAAAGAGGCAATATGCACCCCGTAGGCTGTAACGAGTTGGGGGTGGGGCGCAGCCTGAAACTATCAGATCTGCAGGCGTGCCCTCTTAGGGACAGCAGCTTCCTCCTAGGCTGGGCGAAGGAAAGACGGGGAATTGTCAAAGTGAGTGGAAAGAAGAGCAAGATTTTAAAAAAAAGTTGTGGGAAGCTGAAGAGAAAAGAAATGGAGTTGTCAAGTTGAATGCATGGGGAACGCTGGCTGCGGGGGATAACATCTGGACCAGGGCAGCCGACGCTAGCGTATATTGATCATCAGGCCCACTTTCAGAGCTCTCACTACGGAGTACTACGATAAAGTATTTACTCGTAATAATCACCTGATTGCTATAAGGTATCCAAGGAAAAGATAAGATCATGATCGTGTTTTCTATAGTCCATTACAGCGAGCTTCACATTTCTGTTCGTGCGAAATACCTTACTCGAGCTGTTCTCACTCAACCAGCCATCGCACCCAGTCCAGTGCCTTGTCCAACCAACGTGTACCTGAATGATCAAAGGCCCAAAGGCCCAAGCTTCCCTTAATAATGCCTGAACCTGCCTTACTCTCTGCCGCTAACAGAACCACCCCCGCGTGATCTCGTCCAATCCGGAGCTCGTTTGGGCGGCCTATCCGTCCTGTCAGGTATTCTAGAGTCGAGCAGGAGGATCGTAGTTCGCGGTTGGCGGTTCGTTGATCCGAATCCAGGGTGTGGTTGGACAACCAGATTAACTCTTGCATGAACGACCTGCTAACTGCCTAAGGCATCGAGCACCGAAAGCCCCCATCTGGTTTGTTCCCACCGAGAAAGAATTGATATGCTTGCTCAGATTATTCTGTCTCACTGCTCACACTGTTGTTATTTTGAGATCCACAACTCCAGAGACCGTAATTCGGATACGGCAAGGCACCTTAGTGCCACAGTCGTAAATGGACGGGGGATTGCGCCTTTGATGCAAGTCATGCGCCATTCAAGCCATTCAAGCCACGTTTTCGCTGGAAACCTTAGATGGGCCGTCTTCGCTGAGATTCGAGTGTGCTTGCCCCGAAGCCGCCGACTCGCGTCTTCTCTCTAAAGAGGGTCTGCTATCTCGAGCATGCGTACCACAGTAGACTCTAATCTCTCGTCGTTTTACCCTCAGATACCCTAATCGTTGAAAGTCATCCACCATTCCAGTCGGGTTCCGTTAATGTCAGCTCTTACTGAATCCTTTGTCTAAAGCCAAAGCAAAATAATTGTCTTGAAAGCGTCGTAAGCTTTGATTGATAATGCCTCAGCTGAAAGGCTCCACTCCTTTTTCCGAACAGTCTTATTAAGGTCGCAATAGCAAGCTTAGAGCCAATATCTAATACAATGTTAGTAGTTTGATAGTTCCCACTCTCCCACTTCCGGTATACATACACCCTCAAATACGAATATACTGTCATCATTCTGTAATGTTCACCAGTCTGCTAGAGAAGGATTCAGGCGAGTCGTTCCTTTTTACAGTACGTCATGACTTAATTCTCTTACTGACGCCGGTTCATACAATATATCTGAAGAAAACGTATTTATGTATATGACTGCGGGGGCTTTCGATTGTAATGATCACAGGACAATCAATGAATGTACTTTATTCTGTAACCTGATGGTTTGATCAATTTAGTCAACGATGATGATTGACATAAAACTTCCAAGGTCTTCGAGCAGTCGTTTCAAATGTCGACTTCCTTGTTTGGGTGATGAAGAAAAGTATTTGCGGCGGCATTTAAAAAGCGGAATAATCAATTAGAAGATTTTAGATGGTCGCAGATTCGAAGATGAGTCGCAGAATGCCGAATACTGAGCGCATTACTCGATATCTGTAGCATCGAGTCGCGGCTGACAATTCAAGGTGGAGAGAGGAGAGACAAATCATATAGAAAGAGGTGAGCATGCGAGTAGTGGAGGTTGACTGTTGGAAAGGAATTTCTGCTTCTCGACTTCTGCTTTCTGATGTTGGTCTTTTCTTTCGTTAATCTTCTACCTTGCTGTTCTTCTCGCATTCTTGCAACCTGAGAGCAACCTTGAAAGAAAGAGGAACATATAGTTTTAAAAGAGTGCCCTCATTGTAGTGATCTTAGCCATTAAAGTCTAAAGGAGAAAAATCTATGGACTCATTATGGTCCTTGTAGTCACCCTTCCGGTCTTTTAACCATGTTTATCTCTTTGCTTTGCCATGGCTAGCCAGCTGCATATGTACTTCTCCGAGATGCTCGCTCACCTAGCTTTAGTAGACTAACGCTTGGCTTTCTAGTTGTACAGTGGGTATCGGACGGCCATGTGCGTATCTTAAGATTCAAAAACAGAAGACGATGTAAACCTGGTGAAGCAAAGAAAAGCTTCTCAACAATTTGAGCTGGAGCTTCTAATTTCTCTCATGTACCGTTGCATACTATCGAAGTAAACAGCGACTGGAACCTGGAAGTAGACATGAGATGACTTCTAGCGATGCGTTTTGTAGTTTTGTAATTTTTTCACACATTGTTCTCGAGGAGATCCCACCAAATATATGATTGATGGATTTCCACCATTTGCCTTGAAGAGCGATATCTACCTTATTATCACTGGACACTACTGTAGAAGCGGCACAAGATATAACCGAGAGCTGAGGAAAAGGAAAAATTCATCAGTCAATCAGATTGAAGAAGTATAGATTGCAGAAGGCGAAGGAGGGAGAGAAGTTGAGCAGAGCATAGAATCATCGACCACCAACGGTAAGGTAGATTTGAAAACTTCCTGACATTATAAATACACAAAATCCTCTGCAATGCCCCTGCAGATTTCCAGACGAAGACATATAGTCGCATGTTCGATTATGAATATGTAGTATCTCAATGTCTCATGCGACGGCCTTTTCTTTACCCAAACCACAGCCAACAACACCCGTCCTCCACCTAGAATACTCCCTACCGTCCCGCCCGTACCAATCTAAACCCTCAGCGACAACCCGCCCTTCACCCACAACCCATCTACTTCACCCCTATGGACTCCGAACACTACCAAAAGGTCGGCCGAGGCGGCGCCGGTAACTACTACACCCAGCAAGACATCAACGACGCCGCCCGCCGCGCCGCCGCGGTACCCGCCCTCCGCCTCTCCGCCTCCCCAAAAACCCCCACTAACCCCCCATTTTAGGACCTCGAGTCCCAACCCTCCACCACTTCTACCCCCCCTTCTACGAGTTCCCCCCAGACATCCTCATACATCCCCTCCGGCCGCGGCGGCGCGGGGAATTTTACAAGCGCCAGCTCCGCCGCTGGTGCGAAGGCCGCTGAACCAATATCTACCACTACTGCCACAACAGCAACGACGGGGAGAAAAGAGGCGCAGCTGGGCAGGACGTATGGGAGGGGCGGAGCGGGGAATTATGGGAGTGGGGAGGAGGAGAGGAGGGAGGCGGAGGAGAAGAGGAGGGAGGAGGAGAGGAGGGGGTATGAGAGGGTGGTGAGGGATGTGGAGATGGGTTTGCGGGAGCCGGAGAAGGCGCATTTGGGGGGGAGGGAGGGTGATGACGGGGGATTTTGAGGGTGGTAGGTTTTGTGGGGGGTGAGAGGGGAGAAGGCAGGGAGGGAGAGAGTGATATACCCCAGGGATTCGTGAATTGTGCAAATTTGGGTGGCTAGCTATAGGTGGGTTTCGGTGCTGATAAGGAAGAGAAGAGGTCGGAGTGATATATCAGGGTAATCAGGGTTGTTGTTAATTGCTGTGGATATGGTGGGCCGATGTAAACTTTTTGGTATCCGAAATCAACCAAAACGCCTCGCTCAAGCAAGCATGGTATCGTATGCAGTATTCTCAATCCACGTCCATCTCCTCCACGCCTCCACTGACCAGCAACCGCTGTTTCCCCTTCATCTTCTTCTTCTGTTTCATTGCCGGTACTTCCATCGTCTCTTCCTGAACCATTGGCTCTTCCTCTTCCGCTTCGATTGCCATCTTCTCCGACCCACGTATTCTCGGTAGCAAGTGCTCGTTCTCCGCCACCAATTTTCTGTTCGCTGCTTTCTCTCTCTCCTTATTGCCAGCCATGCGGTTTTTGTAGAAGACTCTCTCTCTCTTAGTGCGGATGTCTGAGACTCGTTGCATGGCTTTGAGCGTAGTGGCAACTAGATCGCGATTGTAGCGGACGGGAATGTTGCGGCGGGCGGCGAAGGTGAGGGTAGTGTCGACAATCATTTCTTTGCCGGCAGATTTTCGGAACGCTTTAGTCCATTTGAGCTTCCGAGGGTTTCGCTTCATTTTGAACTTTTTGGATGTCAGCACCGCAATTACTTATGAGGACCGGGTAGTTTCCAGTAAGCTATGGTTGACTGCGTACATTTTTATGACATTTGCTTCGGCAAAATTTGAAGACTCGGGCATCGTTGCGCACAAAGGTGATCCCCTTAGAGGGGTAGCAGGGCTGGGAGCAGAAGTAGCACGTCTCGATCCTATCGCCAATATTTAGTTATACGTACAAATAGGATAGAGTCGACTTACCTCATAGCTGCTGCTGGTTGTTTAAAAGACCGTCGTAAATCGAAGGCGCCAGCTAAACGGCACAGGTTTCGATATTCAACATCGCGCTAGTGATGTACGTTAAGGGATTAGGTTAGGCGAGGCGGGCAAATTCAACGTCGCCGCTGGATGGGGGTTGTTCAAAGCAATAGCACATTTCACACGTCTATACCGCCTTGACAGCTAGGACTCTACTTTTGCAATCCTTTCTCTCGAGCGATTACGACTGCTTTCACGCAAAGCTAAGTTGGAGAGGGTACAAGCAAAGCATGACAACAGTTCTTGCTGTTGGAGTAGGAGTTGCCGCCGCAGCATTCTTCGTAAAAGACCCTACGCATTATCAAAGACCAGTACACTAACTATTGTTTCTAGGGACGAGCTGGGTTAGTAGCTTTCCGAAAATACAGAGGAGGAGTAGCGGGTGCTGGAGCGCTGGGCAAGGCCTACTATAAAGGTGGCTTCGAGCCTAAGATGAATCGAAGAGAAGCCGCCTTGATATTACAGCTCAGGTGAAGAATGTCTTGCAGCTTTCGCAGGCGATTTCTGATGACACTGCGTATAGTGAAAGAGCTTTGACCAAGGATAAGATACGGAAAAACCACAGGCAACTCATGCTGTTGAATCACCCCGATCGAGGAGGAAGTCCATACTTGGCGACGAAAGTCAATGAAGCCAAGGAATTTTTGGAGAAGAACTGATAGATCTGCGAACCTCCTCAGGGATATTGTACAATAGTCTATAAGATTTTAGCGAGGCGTTTGGCGTTGCGCCGTTGCTGGCAACATAGGGGAAGCCAAATACTACACTCAATAATGTGTTTAATATCCATAGTCTGTCTGCTAAGTTCATGTTTGGGCTTGCACACAACTGGAGAGCTGGTTTGTCGCACTGACCCTGTTCGGCACGATGCGGTACTAGGGTCCTCCTGCTTATGTTTGCACAGTGTTGACGCGTTATGATTAGTCTCACTCACCGCTCGCATTCAAATGTTTGAATTTCTTAGTACAAAGGTGAGCGCGCTCTACCGCATAAATCAAACCCCTTACCAGCATATTCTTTGGATGTGCCTATTATTTTCGGTCGAATTTGACCGCCTTAGACAAGTATAGAGTACTTCCCTCGCTGCTCAAATACTCATCTACAAAAGCAGTATCCATTTTCTTTGATTACTTTTGGGTGTGGTGTGTTGGGCATGAAGAACTAAGCTTTCACTATGGATTTGCGTTGCCATGCACGCCAAATTGCTCCTTGCCAGCAGGTATACCGTCCTTGTTATGGAAAGGGGTCACAAGGAAGAAGACCGACAGAAGAAAGCCCAGGATATTCAGTGCAGTGCTGTGCTTGCACAAACATAGCTATCAACGCTGCTCGTATGTTATGCTGCGAGAAATTTGTTTGCGAAATATGTAAGCATCGACTCCTAATTTTGCCTTTCTGTTACTATAAAGACTGCGTGGCTAAAGTAAATCATTCCTTTTCAATAATTGCCCTGTTTGCTCCGCCAATTTCGGCTGGGAAATAAGTGCCGTTGGGAGTGGAGATATCATTTTTCTATAATGAAGGAGATGGACAGATTCGAAGAGTCGGGGTTCGTTTCATCAGTTCCAACTAAGCCGGCATTTGAGTTGACTCTCGAGAAATCTCCTCACCTCTGCTCGTAAAGTTGTCCAAAACCTTTGTATTGGAATTTAGCTCACACACATTGCAGGTTGATCCGTGGAGGTATGGTTCAGCTCTTCGTTGGCCGGAAAGCCGTCCGGTTAGATGTACCTCGTCAACTGTTGTGTTCTGCGTCTACCTACTTTGAAAAAGCCTTCAGTGGAGGTTGGAAAGAAACCAACGGACGAATGGCTCTGCCAGAGGACGATCCTACAGCTTTTGAAATCTTGCTTTATTAGCTCTATACTGCTAAATTCAATATCGTGTATACGATGATGAGCGTGGGAGAGGTAGCAAACAATTTCCGTCTCTACGTGCTTGCAGATAAACTACAGTCCCTAAAAACGCTGCCCGAGTCTCACCATGACGCTGTCGCCAACTCCGCAGCAACGCGAGACTTCCCTTTAATGCTGAATGGAGGAGTATTCATTAACGCTTGCGTTTGGTATTCGTCGGAGTCCTTTAACTCCTTTAATATTTAAAATGGACATGGGAACGGAATGCGGCTCAATAGAAAGGACGCAAGGTTGTTAGACCATCAAGCAGCTGAATATGCTGATATAATCATTGTCTCCTAATCGAAGAGCTCCGGTTTGTTGGACGCTTGATGTCGATGCGGATTGCAAATCGGGGACCACTCTATGACAGCGCTTGAGATTGAGAACGAAGGAAGTGTGCAGTTGAGTCTCCTTCTGTATTATCAAAGATTACGCAATTTGATTATGTGCGAGTATGTGAAATACGGTGATATCAGAGCCTAAAAAGGAAAGAATCTAACAACCCAAAAACTACGATTTCCCCATCGCCTCCGTCTTCTCCACGAACTCCCCAACCATTTTCGTAAACGCCCGCCTCTCCTCCATCATCAACGCATGTCCCTTGCCCTCACAAACCACCCTCTTCACTCCTCTCTCTTCCCCACCCAGCTCCTTCACCAATACTTCTCCATGCGGTATTGTAATCATTTGATCAATAGTCCCATGCATCACCATGATTCTCTCTCTCCCCACCTTGTCAGCCAGTTCTTTGAGTTGCTTGGCGCTCTTGTGATGCCATCCAGCGGCAAGGGCCTGGCACATGAAACCTTTGCGTGTGAAGCCTTCGGTATCTTGACGTTTCTTGACTTCTTGCGCTGCAAAGCGGTCGCCGTTCGTGGGGAAAGTTCCTTCGGCGTCAGGTTGGGAGAGCCATTCTGGGCTGAAGAGGCGGGCTTTGACGTCGGCGATTTGGACGTCGAGGGCTTTGGGGATACTGGGGTCATTGGTATTTGAATGTCAATCCCTGTTCTCAATGCTTCGGTTAACTTACAACATATTGATTCGGTTTCGAAGATTCTCAACGAAGCCCTGGGTAAAATCTCAGCCCCATCGAAGATACGAGATAGATACCTTGCGACATACAATAGTATTCTCTATTCGCGCCGCCGTTGATACGAGGGAGAGAGAAGCTATTCTTTGAGGAAACAAGAGAGCCTATTCAGAATTTCAGCAGATACTAGCCTGTATGTTTGTCCGACGAAGTTTACCAGCTCTTGCGCAATCATACCACCCATACTAACGCCAATTACATGCAGCTCCCTTCTCGACTTCCATCCAACAAAATCGATAAGTTCTAAGGCATCTTTTGCCATTTCAGACGTGGAGTACCGCATGATGGGCTTGTCAGAACTGCCCATGCCTCTGTTGTCCCAGATGAGACATGTGTATTTGGAGGCTTGATCATGGCCAAAGTCTTTCGTTTGCCGTTGCCATGCGCTTTTGAATGCTCCGAGGCCCATTATCCACTGAGAAGAAAGTCAGCACTTGTGAAATCTCTTTGGTAGCTTTCCAAAGCACATTGGTGGGCTCATGCAGGTGGATTATTCAAGATATCTTTTTCCATTTACTTCAATTTTCTCTCTTCTAAAACTAAGGACTCTTAACAATATCTCAAAATATAGAGCAGAATACTTATAAAGGAAAAGATAATGGGTTCGATACTATAATTGAGACCAATCTCACTGATGAAATAGAATCTTACTACAAGGTGTATTGGTCCATATCCATGAATTTCATAAGATAGCTCAACAGGGCCGCCTCGATCCTTTGCAACCGGTACTCTTCCTTCTGTCGTAGGCTTAAGATCCCAAGTCACATACTGAAATTCTGGATGTTGTTTTAACTCCTCTGCAGTGAGGGGTGGCCTGCAGTTACTGTAAATCAGTTGTGGTAGCATAGACTTGTAGAGCTTACATGTCTATCAATGCTATGTATAACTTGACTACGTTGTGATACCCGGATCTGGATGATTGGGGTATTAAAGCACTGAACGTGACTTCTAGGAATATACCTAGTGCCAAGGCTGGCTTTGATGCGCTACATGGAGCAGGACTACCTTAGTGTGTACGTACATCCTTTGGAAGCCTATATCCCACTCACCGTACTTCCATTTCAATTAAGAAGGGCAATGGACAAGTTGTTGACTGGAAGTTTGGCTTAGGTAGCATAAGTTACAAGCTACTTCGACCAGAAAGATTCTTCCTTCAGGCGTGTGGCTCCAAACACGGCATGCTATGAAGCACTTACGATTACGATTGAATATACATCAATGACTAAACGGCAGCACTTCTTGATGCCTATTTTTTGATCGCACAGCGCATCGCGACTCATCTCGACAGATCCGAAGCAATCATAAACTTTATTCCGTCATGGACTCATATCAGCCTCAGCACGATAACAATTCCTTTACTGTTCCTCCGCTCATGAATCCTCCTCCCCAGATATTCGGTGGCAATGACGGCTCTCCAACCGACCCAGATTTCAATGCCGCACCATATTTCGCAGAGGATCTAGGAGGCGCTATGGATGAAAGCAATGATGCAAAGAGAAGGAGGATAGCACGAGTATGCGCGCCTCTTCTACAATGCTACAGCCCCAGCGTTGACAGTGCTGTGGCAGGCCTGTGACATGTGCCGGAAGAAGAAGATAAAGTGCGATGGAAAAATGCCAGCGTGTTCACATTGTATCAACTACAAAACAGAATGTATATTCACCCTGGTGGAAAAGAAGCGCAACCCTCCTAAGGGGTCTGGAACCCATGTTAAGTTCTACTTGTGGCTTATGTGCTAATCCCTGTTCTAGAGCGAAATATATCGAAGGCCTCGAGAATCGTTTGGGACGAATGGAGTCACTGCTTAAGATGTCTGGCCTCTTGAACGATGACGATGGAGATCTAGGGAGCATAGAGAAGAGGCTTGCTGATAAGACCAATAATAAGAGCAATGGAGGGACGCCTGTAGACTCTCCAACTAGGAGATCTAAATCTGACAGCCAGCCTCGATCGTCAACTGAATCACCTCAAACCACTCGGCTCGATAAAATCCCAACACCGCCCGACTCGACCAAATCGCCAGATCCACAAAAGCAGGCCGAAGAAGAGGTTGAGGCATTGTCGGACCGGATGTGCTCTCTTGTTACAAATAATTGTGGTGAGACGAGATATATTGGTAGGTCCTCCATAAAAGCATTATGCTGCCACACTCTCATCTCCCCTAGGGTCCTCGTCAGGATTTTCTATCTTCTCGCCTAAAGGCATTGAATGGGTCAATGAGAAAACAGGGGACAACTCCTTTCAAGAAATGATATCTACTGCGGCTGTAGACGACAACAAATGGGTCTATTGGAAGCCTGAAATATTTAGCGATATGTTTGTTCGACGTACATTCATGCCGCTACCGCCACGAGACGAGGCTCTTTCGCTCCTGAAAGACTTCTTCGAGAATTTTAATTGCATGTTTCCTCTCTTCCACGAACCTACTTTCATGTACCTTGTCAATAAGCACTACTTAAGAGACCCATATGAAGGTTCAGGATGGTGGGCCAGCCTTAACATCGCGCTTGCAATCGCACACAGACTACGGGTCATGAGTCATTTGGTACCACAAGAAGAAGATAACAAAGCATGGGGTTTCCTGAAAAATGCTATTGGTGTGCTGACAGAGCTCACCATGCGAAACACAGACCTTCTTAGTGTGCAAGCCCTACTAGGTATGGCCTTGTTCCTCTTGGGCACTCCCAACCCTCAACCTTCGTTTTTTCTCGTCGCTGCTGCCATACGACTTGCACATAGTATAGGCCTACACAAGAGAGGATCGGGTTTCAATTTGAACCCAGTTGAAATCGAGCAGCGAAAGCGTGTATTCTGGATTGCCTATTTACTCGATAAAGATATCTGTCTTCGGTCAGGTCGACCTCCGGCACAAGACGACGATGACATGAACGTTGATCTACCCAGCGAGGACCCAAGCGATAACATCGGTAACATCCCGCTAGCTGATGGCAAAGGAAAGACGAATCTTTTCAGGTTGATGTGTACTTTTGCAATTATCGAAAGCAAGGTCTATAAACAGTTGTACTCAACAAAAGCGTCGAAGCAGTCTGATGGCGCTTTACTCAATACTATTGGCGAGCTCGACAAAGAACTCGAAGAATGGAAGGATGGCATACCTCTCGACTTCCGACCAGAGCATGAGATCAAGGCGTCTCACACCCCGTTGATTCTCCATATAGTAGTTTTACACTTTGCGTACTATAATTGCCTTACAACAATCCATCGGATGTCTGTCCATCACGGATATTGGACGAGCCGACTTTCGAATTACGCAATACAGGGGCTTAATGCGAGACCGCTCAATCCTCGAGTCTTTTCATCGGCTGCGCTTTGTGTGCAAGCCGCACGAGCGTCCATCCATCTTATCAGGTATATTCCGCAAGGAGACTACTCTTGTGTATGGTACGATTCTTCCCCTTTCCTAGATTTAGACTACCACTAACAGCTAAGGTTGATCCTCTACTTTCCCGTGTCCTCTCTCGTCACTCTCTTCGCCAATATCTTGCAAAACCCCCAAGATGCTCGCGCTCGTTCAGATGTGAAACTCATGAACCAGGTGGTTAATTTTCTCTCCCTTCTCAGTGTGACCGAAGAGCACGGTGGTGTCAAACGCATGCTAGGCGTGTGCTCCGAATTTGAACGCATCGCTAAAGTCGTTCTTGACAAAGCCGACAAGGAGAATCACTCCCGTCGGAAGCGAAAGTCACCTAAAGACGATGAAGTCATCCCTGCTATAATTCCCCAGCAACAATCCCAGCGATCTCAGCAACAACCTACCAGCCAGATCACTCCGCTCCCAAACAACAACCCCACCACCCCATCTAATTCTAACCTCTTCGCCAGCCCTAATTTCCCTACCGACCTAACCGCACAGTCCTTCAACCCCTCTATTAACGGGTTCTCTCCTTCCACCATTCCGAACACCGACTTCCCTTTAGACTTTCCAAACACCACCGACTTCAACATGCTGAACACATCCCCCAACAACGGCATAGCTCAAGGGTTTTCGCCGAACGACACTCACCAGTATGGTGGTGGCACGGGTGGCCAGCCATCCCCTCTGAATATGGGAAGCTTCCAACAGCCCTTTGTGCCGCAGGATTTGTGGCAGATGCCTATGACGTTGGAGTGGGATTGGGCAGATATGACGAGCTTGGGATATGCGCCTTTCGACACTGGGGATGGTTCGCAGATTGTCAACGGGAATGGGCAAATATAGGGTATTCCACGTTGGTGGAACCGTGAAGAGTATAGGAAATGAATCTATGTGCATAATACTTTACGGATATAAACAATTCAGCAGCACATGGCTGTGGCCTAGGCGATCAAGCTATAACATAGGCCAATGGTGACGATTCATCGAAGGGATGGTTCTGGTTCATTGGCCCTGCTTTTGTGTCAAACAGGCGATACAAGAGCATTCTACTCATTTTCCGCAAAGCCAGCCACCACCAAGGAAACTTGAAGCTCTAAGAAACCCCGAAAGCGATCCTGAAGAGGTACTAATATTAACTTGCAGTGTAAGTCCATCACGTGATACGTACACAAACCCTAAGACAATTCGCCTTAAGCGAGACTCTGGACTCAAGGAGAATTCTTCCTCCTTGTGGCCGTACCCATCTATTCCTAAGGGCTTAATCGGGGAGCAGCCCATTCACTCAATAATTCTACTGGCCTTTACATTCAAATCCAATGCGAACCCTCAAGGCTCCAAATGCTCCTGGCCAAATCTAATACAGAGTTATGGCTCAGAGCCCCTCTTCTACACGATAATAACTGCCATAGTGAGCCACGGTCAGAGCATACTTCCGTCATCAAGATCTTTCCAACACAGTCTGAAATGTGTTGCAAGTGAATGAAAAACAATGAAATCAATGTAAGAGTGAAGAAACTCCAGCCCTATCCAACACAATACTAACTGTCTGGAAGAAAAACGAAAGGATTTATAAAGTGAAAATTTCTCTTCCACTTCAACACTTCTTGCCCAGCACTACTTCTTCGTTGTGATCTTCTACCTTCTTCGTTCCCATCGCAACATCTTCATACATCACTCTTATCAAGATCCCTTACCACCACCTGCTGCTTGCTGGTCACAGAGATCTTCTACCTTCTTCACAGAGATCTTCTACCTTCTTCACAGAGATCTTCTACCTTCTTCGTTCCCATCGTAACATCTTCATACATCACTCTTATCAAGATCCCTTACCGCCACCTGCTGCTTGCTGGTCACAGATCTGCTATCACATCTTACATAACATATCTCCATTCGGAACCTTACACCGTTACGTGCTACAACAGCTCAACATGTATATGAAGGTCCTGATATATGCCATCACGGCACTGGCGTCGTTTCTATCATTTGAGGCAGTCCATCAGGGGCTCGTTGTGTACAATGGGTGGCCAACACCACCCTACTGGTCACCAGCGCCTACTCCACCATCGAATCCAAGGAAACCCAATGCCAAAGACTTCGCCAATCTCTACGATGCTGCGGAGGTATTCAACTCGTCAAATCTGTTGCCACTAAACCCTCTGTACGAGAGCCTGTTCAAGCTGAGCCGATGTGAAACTCCTATAGAGCACAAGGATCAACCAGGGCCTTCTCCGCCAACCTGGCGGGATCTCCTCTGGCGCTCAGTCCGTGACCTGCTCCTCTGTGAGCTCAAGTTCTACTGGTGGATCGAGCGCGTCTTCTGGTTCTGCCTCCTAGGTCAACACGTGAAGGCCACTGAGACGGAACGTCAGGAACAATGCCGGCTCGAAGAGACTAGAGCAGAGACGAGGCAGGCGGAAGCCGAGCAACTTGGTAGAGAATCGGCTGAGCTTCGCAAGAAGGTCGCTGGCATTCGAGAAGAGCATGATGGCAAACTCGCAGACCTGAAATCAGCACAACTTGTTGAGATGGAAGATGAGAGAAAAGAACATACTGCTACTCGCGAGGAACATAACAAGCTGCTGTCGAAGATCGATGATTTAGAGCAGAGGAATGTAAAGCTGGAGCATAATGAGAGACAGCAGAAGCTCGACGCATCCGAAAAAAAGGCGAGCCAGGTCAAATTGGAGCTGCTTCGAAGAGAATTAGCTGCGCTTCATGAGAAGGTATTTTTACCCAGAGGAGAGCATTAATGACTATGTCGCTAACCGAGAACTTGTGCTGAAGGAGACCGAGAACATAGACGTCGCTCTACGTCAATCCAAAGCCGAATTCGCCGGGATTTTTACAGAGCTAAAAGCGAGTCGCACGGCTACCACAGAACTTCAAAAGAACAAAGAAGAGCTGCAGAAAAAATGTGACGAGCTATCCCATTTGAACTCCAAAACCCAAGCAGATGTTATAGCTGCAGAAGAAAAGGCCAAGTCACTTGAGGCTGAACTCGAAGTAATTCAACGGGAACTTCTAGAGGCCAAAGCCACCAACAAAACCGTGGGGAAGACCTTCGAGTTGAACCAGGTAGACAAAGGCCTTAGTTGTAGCTCCTGGGCTTCCGGGAACGACAACCCTCTTGGCACGGGTGACGTAAAGCAGCTCAAAATGACAATCAATGAGCTGGAAAAACAGATTACCGAGCTTGAAGTGAAGATCAAGGATCAGGCTCAGATGTTAAACAAGAGTTGGGAACTGAATTCAACTCTGGGACGGGATAATTACTATCTGAAAGATAGAATGGCAAACCAAGCCTTCCCACCCAAGGCACGACCATACGGTTCGAGCAACCCCTACCTTGGTGCTTCATCCGCTTCCGCTGCCGTTCCTGTATCTCAAGCCAACACTCTACAATCTCCTACGGGCCAAGTCCCCAACCTCCTCTACGCGCAGCAACAACAGACACCGCTGCCTCCTCCTCAGCCAATACCATATCAGAACACTCAATCCCAGTTCCCGAATCTGCCAAGGATACCGCCGAACATTCAACACCAGCCGCCAAACATGCCTCACGCACAGCACCAGCAACACCACCACTATCAGCCTGGATTATTACATCAGCCATCAAATCTACTATCCGCACAACAGCAGCAGCAGCAGCAGCAGCAACATCAGCCTAGACCAGAGGCACCAGCGTTCATTTCCCACCGCCCGCCGCCGCGAAATATGCCCAGCCGCCAAATTCGAGGACATCAAGATCACGCAACGATTGATTCGGCTAATCCGGGCTTTTTGAAAAAGCAATGGTGAAAATTTGGAGATAATACGATACTGGGATTAAATGGCCAGAGTTAGGACGAACTGCGGGTACGATATCGGGATACTCTGGGTTAAATGACCAGAGTGAGAACGAGAGTTTTCAGGGGCGGTTTTACATGACAGCACAGGTTCTATGGGTTGATTTGGTCTATTGACGGAAGGTGGTAGATGGTTATTGTTTTTTTTTTCACTTCGTTATTGTTCTGCTTGGGCGAATGGTCGGACCTTTTCCAATTGTCTTCGATATCCTGTGAACACTCAAGTCATGTTTCTCCTTTATTTTCAAAAATCATGTTGAGCCTCAAGTCATGTTTTCATTTTCTCGGCATCCTGTTGGTCCTCGAGTCATGTTTTTTTTGTCATTTTTTAATCCGTCGTTCGAGTGCTTGGGGTGTTATGGTCATTTTACATCGTAGTTCAAAGCAGTATGTCTGATGAGACCAGAAATGGCACTTTTGCGGTAGATCTCACTGTTCCCCCCAAAGTCTGAATCGCTGCGCTTGAACCAACTGTCCCATTTCCCCCAGATACCCATTGACCTGCCACTGAAATTACTGTGTTGAAACCCCGACTCCAATCCCAAACGAGCAACCACCGTTCACTCAGATCTCAAGAGGTGTTGGTAACACCTTCGAGCTTACGCGACCAAGCTAAGCTGTTGATTTTTTTCACAGCCCCTTCATTCACTTTGCACTCTTAACACAATAAAGGGTGTTGAGCGCTAGCAAATTAATTATTTTTCAGTGGTCTATATTTGAGCTTTTCCTCAACCCAACTTCTTCTTCCTTCCTCCGTCGTTCAACCATCGTTGGCACAGTATCAAACACCATTTTCAGAGATTGCTTCTGCACCAGCTCAGCTATTGAAGACTGTTGTTACTACCTTCACTCCGCTAAGCTCTTTGCATCAGCTACTTTGAACACCTCACTCTTCCGCCTTGACACCGTCAAGATTGTGGTGATCTTGGCTTTCTTCCTCCATCGTTCGACCACCGTTGACACAGTATCAAACACCATTTTCAGAGATTGCTTCTGCACCAGCTCGGATATCGAAGACTGTTGTTACTACCTTCACTCCGCTAAGCTCTTTGCATCAGCTACTTTGAGCACCTCACTCTTCCGTCTTGACACCGTCAAAAGATTGTGGTGATCTTGGCTTTCTTCCTCCATCGTTCGACCACCGTTGGCAAAGTATCAAACACCATCTTTCAAGAATTGCTTCTGCATCTGCACCAGCTCAGATATCGAAGACTGTTACTACCTTCACTCCGCTAAGCTCTTTGCATCAGCTACTTTGAGCACCTCACTCTTCCGCCTTGACACCGTTAAGATTGTGGTGATCTTGGCTTTCTTCCTCCATCGTTCGACCACCGTTGGCAAAGTATCAAACACCATTTCTCAAAAATTGCTCCTGCATCTGCATCAGCTCAGATATTAAAGACTGTTGTCACTACCTTCATACTACCTTCACTCGGATCAGCTCTGTGGATCAGCTACTCTAAACACCTCACTCTCCCGCATCAGCATCAGCTCAGATATCGAAGACTGTTATTAATACCTACATACTACCTTCACTCGGATCAGCTCTGTGGATCAGTTACTCTAAACACCTCACTCTCCCGCCTTAACACCATCAAAATTGTGGTGATCTTGGCTATCTCCCGCCTCTTGAATATCGCATCAATACCATTTACCTCCTCTCAGACGGATTATCGAGAAAATGTACTGCCTTCAGGTAATGATGAGCGTGCTCGCCACAGCGTTGGTGACCTTTTTTGGAAGAAATGCCTCTCGATATGCGACTGACCGCTTCCACCACGGGTGGACGACAATCCCATACGCCGCACCAATATCATCTCCACCACCTCGGTACGTACCAAATGCCGACGACTGGGCGAATACATATCACCGCCTACGGTTATTTAACGGCACCATGATACTACCCCCACCATCTCCACTATATCTCAGCATCCTCCAGAGTCAGGAGTCGCCGCCGCTTACCGCAGCCACAGATAACGTACCAAGATTCCCGCCACCGCCAGAGTGGCGAAATATCGTTTGGAGGGTGCTGTATGATGTCTTGGTAATCACCTTGCACCAGTACGTGTCAATTGCACGCATTTCTTGGGAGCGTCGAACAATACGAGACGAAGCGGCCAAAGTGGTGCTTGAATTTAAACGGCAACTAACCGGCATGGCCCTGAAGCTCAAGGCTGCTTATGTTGAGATCTCTCGCCTCCGCGAGATCGAACTAAGTAGCCGGAAGAGCCTAAGGAAGGAGTACGAGGAGAGATTGGAGCATGAGCGTATCGAAATCCGAAAGGAGTACGCTAGTGAGGCCGACCAGTTCAAGGGAAAGGAACAGATGAGGTCCAAGGCAGAGGTGACCGCGATCACGAGCAAGCACGACGAGGAGATGAAGCGCGTCCTACAGAAACAAGCGGAAACAGAGGCAAAAGTGCACGACATCCGGGCTGTAGAATCGAAGCTTTTCAAATCCGAGAGAAAGTGCAGAGCCTTAGACGCAGAATCCCGAGAGAAGTCTCTCGTAATCGACAAGAAAGACGCCTCGTTAAAGAGGAAGACGGATCGGCGTGCGGACGCTGAAAATCTCTGTAACCAAAGGATAGCTGAGATGCGCAACGAGCTCGAAAAGCAAAAGATATCCTCAGGGGAATCAGATGAGCTTCGTACCAAAGTGCACGACCTAAAGTTGGAGATCGATGCTTTGAAGAAGGAAAAAGACATGATGAAAGCTAAGTACGAGCTAGAGGCAGTACAGGCTGCTAAAACTGCCAGGGACGTCCAGGCATACGAAGTGAAGCAGGCCAAGGCCAAGGTGTCCGTCTTGCAGAAAGAGGTGTCCGACTTGGAGCGAAAGGTGTCCGCCTCGGAAGGAAATGTCTCCCGCTTAGAGACCGAGAAGATAATTGGTACTGATTTCTACGAATGCCTCCAAAAGGAGCTTCAAACGGCAAAGAAGGGTCGAGAGGCCGATCTCAAGGAGTACAAGTTGCTAAAGGAAGCTCAAGATGCTCAGACTCAGAAGCATCAAGCCAACAGCCAGGAACAAGCGGCCGAGATCCAGAACCTTCAAAAACACGTCGATAACTTTATTGAGTTGATTGGTAACCATGGTGCATTTACTGGCAAAGTTGCGTCCAACGCTTCAAGCAAGGAAGTTCTTCCTGCTGCCCTTGAAGCCAAGGTCGACCCCGTGTTCGCGGCCTCTCCAGCAATAGTGATGGCCCTCAAGGATGCGACCAAGTCGTCAAAGTCTGGACCAGTAGACGTGCCTGCTGCGACGCCAATGGATGAGCCTGAGCCATCGGCCTTCAACTCAGACCAAGTCTCTACTGCCGTTGCTCCTCAAGCAGAGTCTGAACCGTCAAAATCTAAAGCAGTAGGACTTTCTACTATAACGACCGAGGATGCACCCAAATTATCCACCAATACTGTACTTGACCATGTCGCCGCTATTGTACATGAGGATGAGCCTAAACCATCCTCTCCAGCAACAAAACCTTCTGCTGCAGTGGCTCGAAAGATTGAGGCTCCAACGTCGAGTTTTCAAGCGATGCGCTCTGCGGTCACGAAGGCTTCCAAGTTCAAGTCGAATGCGAATTCTCGAGCGAAGCGCCCTTTTGGAACTACCGCTCTTCATATGATTGAGAAGGAGGTAAAGAAAGCGGCCTTCGATACTATAATTCCGAAGCCCGAAGATGTCCAAAAGCAGGCAGCCCAAGATGCTCAGGCGAGCGCTTCGAAAGCAGTCTTCCATGCTGAAGACCAGCAGATTCAGGGCGGACAAGAGCACTTAGCAAAGGAAAGCGCTCCAGTGAACCCCGGCGCTGGCGAGCCTGACCAGCGCCAGCACATCGAAGCTGATAACACGCAAGAGGTACAAGAGGCGCCAGTAGTGCAAGAAATGCCAGATGTGCCAGAAGTAGCAGAGCTGCAGGAGGCACCAGTAGTAGTGCAAGAAATGCCAGATGTGCCAGAAGTAGGAAAGATGCAGGAGGCGCCAGAGATGGAAACTAATAGTACACTACCCACCCTGGCGGATATCCTGGAGCAACTGAAGCTCTCTGCGTCAGTGCCTTCACCGGAGCCTTTCGCAACCCAGAACGATGCTGGCACCAATGTCGACATGTTCCCTGAATTCAACCAGTACCAATGGGAAGAAGCAATGGAGGGATTGGAGAATGATGTTGAGGAAGACTCTGAAAAGATCACCGGTTTTGAAGATTTCGCGCAATACGACGTGATGGATCATCTTCAGGTGATGGAGGATAGGGGAGAACTACTACCATTCAATATGATTGGTCTGGGAGACTTGCCGGAATTACCACCGCTCGACATGAGTGACCAGAGCAGCGCCTTTGCCGGAGTGCCGCAGTCGTCGCTACCAAAAGCGGAAATTCAGCAGATGAATCCGAGTAAGAAGCTTAGATTCGACACGCCCCCAAAAGCCGTGCTCCAAGAGCCAGATTACCAGTCAATTCCATGGGAGGCTTCCACCGTATCGCAGGGTCCCTCGCCAACAGAGTCCGAATATGACTTTGAGATGGGGCAATCTCCGGGAGATGCAGAGTCCAAGGCTGACCTTGAAATGACGCAGTCTCCGGGAGACGCAGAGTCAGAGCAGGACCTTGAGATGGCGCAGTCTCCGGGAGATGCAAAGTCTGAGACTGACCTCGAGATGGCGCAGTCTCCGGCAGATGCAAAGTCTGAGACTGACCTCGAGATGGCGCAGCCTCCGGGAGACGCAGAGTCCGAGAAAGAATCTGGAGTTAGATCTGGAGAGGCATCAGCAAGCCCTGAAGCATCCTCATCCGAGGGGTCGGTGGACGAAGCATCGCGGAAGCCTTCTCCTTTCTCTCCTTTCTCTCGTGTCACGTCTCCTGTGCCATCTCCTTCCGTGGCCCCTGGCTCTAGTACTACTGGCTCTTATTATGCCTCCCGCTCTCCTTCCCACACCCTTGACACTAGATCCTACGGCCCTCCGCTCCTTCCGGGCCTACGGGTCCATGGCACTTCCTACAGTCCTGCCAATTCCCCTCGCCCAAGTTCCTCCGCGCCTCCTTACGTTCCTGCCACTACCTCCGGGCCAAGTACCACCGCGCCTCCATATATTCCTAGCTATCGCCGGGGCCCAAGTACCTCCGCTCTTCCTCCACACAATCCTGCCGTTCTTCCGCCGACTGGTATACCCTACGGCCCAAGTACTCACCCGGTTCCCTGGGGTCCTGTCACCAACCCCAGCCCACAAATCCACGGCTCTATTTACAAGGCTTTCGATTTCTCAAGCCCTACTTCCCTGAGTCAGACCCTTCCTCCAAGGCAGACGACCACACCACCGCAGGCCAAATCATGGCTGGGTGTTCCGCGCATGAGTCCAGCCGAGCCGCAGCCCCAGCAAGAGCTTGAGGAAAAGCCAAAGCGCTTTCCACCCCCTGGAAGCCGTCAAACGCTCAATCCCCGTGTTCCCAATCTGACACCAGGGGCTCCGCAGCCGATTGTGCAACAACCCCTCGGCCAGCCATCACCACCATCGTCGAGCGACGGATCGCCACTGTCTTCTGCCCCGCCATCGCCTCCGCCTCCACCACCTCCATCCAACCCGGCCCTGATAATCGATCCGGTTGACAATCGTGAAAAATACCTCATACGAGGGGCACAGAAAGGAAAGGGGACATCTGGTCTTTTCGCCAACTTGAAAAAGCCTACGGAAGATTCTACCTGAAGAGAAAAGCAGTGGCAAATGGACCCGGGTTTCGACGGGCGGAGGACAGATACTGTCATCAGGGGCAGGGAAACAGATGAGGACTCAAGCCTGAAAAGCCGGGATAGAGATATACCTCGGAGTCGTGGAGCACGGTCTTTTCTTTTCTTTTCTTTTCCATTTTGTTTTTGTGATTTCGGAATGTCTGGGTTACTCGGAAAGCAGCCGGTGGAGTTTCTAGTGAGGAACCAAGGCGCCTCAACCCCTTTGTTCGAATGAGGAAGCAGAGCAACGCCAGGCTCTATTGTTATTATTGCGAAGAAAGTCCAGCATGACGGTTGATTGGAAGATGGGGAGTCGAAAAGTGTTTCCAGGGTTTAGCGGATATCGGGTATTTCATTATGTTCTGGATTTCTCGGGTTTATGGGGTCATTTGTTCACGCGTCGTTGAAATCCTGTTTGTCGCCGAGTCATGTCTTTATTCCACTTCTCTCCATTATTTTGTTGACCGTCCATTCATGTTTTCAGTCATTAGTGATTTAAGGATTTAGGTCTAGGGAATTAAAGGAAGTCAAAGCCAAAATATGCTGAAGAGTGTGCTAATTTTCAATACCACCTTGTACTGCTATAACCGATGGATGCTAACCAAGTCTAACAAGCTACAGTGACAAGAGCTTGTGGCGTGGTCCGCATGATGAGCGCGAGAGGGAGCCTCGTCGTATAGTCATTGAGCCGTATGGAAACATTGAACGTAAATGATTCGACTTTCAGCATATCTCTGGACCACTGAGAACATACTCTGTTTCAGGCAGTACCGGATCGCACAACGTCGTTTGCTATCTCAAGCGGGTGCCTAGCATCGGCTCAGGAGAGGCAGCGTTGTACGCAGGTAGCTAACCCAGCCGTACAAATATTTCCGTTCATTAGAATCAGCGAGAACTGTCCGGAATTGTTGATATCTCGAGTTCCTTTTCGCGAGTTAAATGACGCAGTGAGGCCGTTACGAGCGAGAAGATAGAAGATCTTTTTCCAATAACGCTTTCAACCGTTTAAAGGTTGCAAGAGGAGACATCGTGGTTTGTCAGTTCCCTACACCTATCTGGTTTTCTGTACATCGTTCTTCCATCTCACGCCTCAGACAGATTGCTGCCCAACCCCTACGAACCACGTCTGCACTTACACTTCGTCCAAGCTTTCCTATTGCTTGTTCGACGGGCAGCAAGTACGATTCATATAGAGCCTCTTCAGCATCTACTCCTGTATTTTCATGCCTTGGCGGCTCATATCCTTCTGGCTCCAGCTTGATTCTTTCCACAAGGGTGAGATTCGCAGGGTATTTGGGAGGATATTGGTAAGCGTTCCTTTGTGCCGCTGTCTGATCTTGCAAGGAAGATTCCAGATCCGGAGGGACGGTCTCAGCAATATACCAAAAGAGAATATACTGTGTCGTTGGAGATTGTGGCACTAATTGTGTCCAGATAGGCTCAGTAGCAGATGCAGCTGTAGTAACGGAGGGATTGTGTGGTTTAGGTTGGCGGTGAGACAGAGGAACGGGGAGAAGACGATTGCGGTATCCAGACTGGAAATGCTATCAGTCCACCTCGGACAGTTGAAGACGTCATGATGTTTACCTCCTCAAATCCTTCTCTTTCAGCGCCAGAACCTGAATCTTCGTTCGAATCTCGTCGACCTTTAGGTAAGAACCAGTATTGGTCTACGCTATGGTAACATAAGACTACTCGAGCGGTTGCAATGTGGAAAATGGAAACACCAGCGCCGATCAGGACGTGGTTACTGTCGAAGTTGGCGACCACAGGAAGGCTTGATCGTGGTGCCATATCTAGTGGTTGGAATTCATGAAGCGCTTATTCCGTGTTTGGTTTCTTCATGGGAGTAGAAGCTGAGGCATTGCGGGAACTCATAGATCTATCAGAAGTCCTTTCAGAGCGATTTCATCCCGACTTGGGATGCCTCGGATCCTCCGAGCGAGCTTGTAGATACGAAAGTTTCATGCAGACCAACAGAATCGAGCCTACATCGCCGGAGGAAAAGAGACGAGAACTCTTGCAGCGCCAGACCAATATGATCGTGACTTGCTAGACAAGTTGAGATCCGAATAGTCGTCGACGAGGCTTGGCAAGACACTGACCAATCACGCGTGTTACATATATGATTCTGTAGCTCCAATTGACGATTTGCACTTGTTCCTTTTAGAAAGACAGCAAGTCGGAGCAACTAGATACCATTGCCTTGGACCAGTACGGGTGATTTCATATATGCCATCATGTATCACGCATATTCCCCCCAGTTATCAAATTGAGCGTCTACCAATGACAATCCCGAAAGCCGTCTTCATTCTACAATGCCGCCTAACGACCCCCAGCATCTCGAGGCGGACGGCATATCAGTGTCACTGACGCATTCAGAGCTTAACGTTACCTCCGTCGTAGCAAAAGTCAAAAGCTCAAAGGCTGGTGCCATAGTTCTCTTCGCAGGTTGTGTCTACCCTACCCATCTACAACTAAGCCTAACAACAGACCTTCAGGTACGACTCGTGACAACTTCAGTGGAAAGCCTGTAACGCAGCTCCAATACACATCCTATCCACCCCGAGCCCTCAAGTCGATGCTGTCAATCTCGGAAGCTGTGAAAGCGAAGCATGCATTGACTGCCATCAGCATGGTACATCGTCTCGGAGTTGTTCCCATTGGGGAAGAGAGTATACTGATTGCGGTTTCGGCACCTCATCGACAGGCAGCTTGGAGAGCTGGAGAGGAGGCATTAGAAGAGTGCAAGGCTAAGGTAGAAGTCTGGAAGCTAGAGGAGTTTGGTGGAGACGAAGGCGGTGTCTGGAGGGCCAACCGTGATGGAGCAGCTGGCGCACCAGTGAACGACAGCCACATCGAGAGTACAGGCTGATGCCTACCCTTTCCTCGGAAATCACACCTCTTGATATCGCCGTCTTGGATGCGCCATCCTTTTCTACCTTGCCTTCTTCAATCTAGGCCCTCCCACCACATGTCCAGCTTCCGTCCGGATCAAATTCTCTGCTTGGTCAAATCCCTACTTGAACAACGATATCTAGTCGAAGGTTTATAAGCAGAGGCTCCCAGTTCCTGATCCGCCCACGCTTCACCAAACCACGCAGCCCCAAACGGCCCCCTCTAATTCGATTCGCCTATCCGCCAATACTCCCCTCCTTCCTAGCCCCCCTTCCTCCTTTCCTTTCCCAACCCAACCAGCAAACCTCAACATCCACCAATCCCTCAACCTCTCCTTAAGGAGACTTCTAGTATGCCATGATAAACTTGAAATGAGCGTCGAGAATGCGGTTGGCGAGGTATTACTTTCTAGGTTCACGTTCTTTTTCGTCTTGAGTATATGGGGAGGAGGATTTCGAAGGATATTGGGCTTGGAGATTGCTGTGGAGACATGGTGACGAAAGAAGGGCGGAAGGATATGATGATGCGTTCCTTAGTGGGGAGATGGAAAATTCCGAGGGCGATCTATGGCTGTGACAGTGGTTCTTCCAGATGGACAAATCTATGCTGCGCTTGACCATTCCCTGCCTAGGAGCAAGCGTTTGTGTTCGTTGTTGAATGGGAATCATCAGCTTCACTAGCTAGAGCATACCAACCAAACACCAAAGCCTTTTCTATTTTCACTTCTCCAAAAACAATTCACAACGCCCCCCTTCCCCTATATTCAACAAACTATAGCCTAACGAATATCACCGCTCCTAGTACGCCCTCCATAAAAGTCCTGGTATGAGCCAGCTTGCTATTGGGGATGCTATGCTTATCTAAAGCAGCAAACTCGAAAACCCTCCTTTCTTCACCCAAGGCCACACACAACCCATAACTCGTCCCTCGTCCCCTCTTCACTCCTAACTTTCTTCCCCCCCCCCCCCCCCCTCCTCATCAACCACACACCACCCTCACAAACCTCCCCACCATCAAACCAAACCATCCACTCCCGCCCAGACGAGGAGGGGGGAGGGTAAGGAGTAAAAATTCTCCCACCTCAAATTTTTTTTAAAATAAAATCAGACGAAAAAATTCAGATGACCGTGCGCCGTGTGGAGGAGGAGGAGGAGGAGGGAGAAAAACGGCCCGCCGTCCGCAAAATTGCGAGAAAAAAATATATATATATTGTATACACCCCGAACTTAGGATTGACAATTGCCGTTTTCGATCGGGAAAAGGGAGCAGGGCCGCTTTAGAGGGAGCGGCGAGGGAACTCAACCCTGCTGCAACTCCTACTGCCTAGGCTCATTCTATCTAGCTCACACCGTAGTTACAGAGCTTCCTTTCGCCTCCATATGAAGCGCTGGATATACTACATATCGAGCACTGGGTAGACCACATATGAAGCATTGGGTAGACCACATATAGGGCATTGGATAGGTCACGTATGAAGCATTGAATATACTACATATGAAGCATTGAATATAATACATGTGGAGCTTTGGGTAGGCCACATAAGAGGCACTGGGTAGACCGCATATGAAGCACTGAATAGGCCACATATGGGGCACTGGATAGGCCACATATGGGGCACTGGATAGGCCGCATATGAAGCACTGGATAGGCCACATATGAAGCATTGAATGTACTACATATGAAGCATCGGAAGGGCAGTGGGGTTGATTTCACAACTCTGGTTCTTATTTTGCATTTTTTGAAGATTCGCCACTAAATTTGATGGGGCTCTCGGCAAATCCTAGAAGACAATACAGGTTTCGCATACAACGGTACTACATATGAAGCACTGGGGGGGGGCAGTGCGGTTGATTTTACAGCTCTGGTTCTTATTTTGCAGATTCGCCACTAAATTTGATGGGGCTCTCGGCAAATTCTCAGGTTTCGGATACGTTGATGAGAGGGGAACATGGCGAATGTGCGGCATTTGTGCGTATAGCAAGAACGCGTCATTTGTGCAGCCCCTAATATAGGTGTTCCGTGATCCTTTCTCCCTCCGCAATTTGCTTCTGCTCCAATTACCGGCAATATGAACGCAAACGAACCACCGTACAACCCGCCGCTGGCGTTGACCGTCATCTCTGCTATCTCCATCGGCATAGCAGGACTAGTTTCGTTGTGGATCCTGCTTGACATCGTTCAGCGGAAAGGGTGGAGGACTATGATGGGAGTGATGTAGGCTTCGTTCGGCAATACTCGAAGTGCAGGGGAACATCGAAATGACAAGCATTTGCTTTGACAGGATTCCAGTCTACGTCTTGAACGCACTCTATCTAGCTCCCATAACATTGTGGACCTATCTCAAGCACGGGCGACCGGCCAAAGTCCGAACTGACTACGATCAAATCGACAGCGTGGTCGAGGAACATAGGTACCACGATCATGAAGACCATGGAACGGATGTGCAGAGCAGTCAACATGAAGGCTATACATCCGAACATAATGAAGAGCACCAGGATATGTCCCGACATGGCCCGATGCAGGAGGACGCGGGTGACCACCATATATCCGGACACTCTCATATGCAGCACGATGCTGGCGAACGACCCATATTTGCAACGATTACCATTGCTGTCTGCCACTGCGGCGCTGGCTGTTTGCTTGGCGACATTGTCGGAGAATGGTTCGTGTACGGGACTGGTCTTGAAATTGACGGAAGCGAAATGTGGGTAGAGTTTTTGGCAGGTCAGTGCATCTTCCTCGTCTTCTGTCCCTTACGTCCATGGTTGTCACTGTATGAAATGCAATGGGGAATACCGATGGCTCAACTCTAATTAACGGTACAGATTACGTCCTCGCGCTCTTCTTTGGCATCTTCTTCCAATATTTCTCCATCGCTCCAATGACGGGCCAATATGGCCTGATAACGTTGTGGCGGTCCGCAAAAGCCGACTTTCTCTCCTTAACGTTCTTCGAAATCGGCTTGTTTGGCTGGATGGCGATTTTTCAAGTTGCAATTTTTGACGGGAAGTTGCCAATGGACACGGTGGCGTATTGGTGGATGATGCAGGTATATCTCAGCTCAACCCAAAAGATTCTATCGAGGACTATCTTCGCTAACAGGTCCGTAGATTGGAATGTTCTTGGGGCACTGGACGGCGTTTCCGATCAATTGGTGGTTGATCAAGACAGGGGTCAAGGAGCCATGCGCGTGATTTCGAAGGGCCATCACCTCAATATTGATGTCCGAATCAGAAGCTTGGGAGTTGAGGCATTGAGTTCCTGGACGGAGATAGGAGACTATTAGATCTACTCTAAGTGGACATCAAGGACTCGTCTGCTAGTGCCTTGGATAGGCACCTGGTTCATCACCTGAGGGCAGAGATGCATAGACCGGCCCATGAGTTGTTTTTCAGGACTGCCCAGATTTCTCGGAAAGCAGCTCCTTGTAAACTTAGAACGTTGGCTTGGGCTGTATTTTTGTGTCTCCTGCTAGCATCATTTACTCGTAGTCGTCAACATATACGTACGCTCTTAGCAAATTTGTTGATCTCGACCGGCTTTTTCCCTTGATCCCTACCCATCTTGAAAACTAAACTAGGAAGGACTGGGCCTTACAACAGCAAGTTCACTACGTACGGGAACGTTTTGCGTCCTGCCAGGCTCGGGAAACCCGTGGACATCGACGTTCTTCCGGAACAATAGACAATGGGTTGATCCGCCGAAATGGAACATCCCAATTTGCTCACCCTTCTCAACCCATTGGCCCTTCTCGACCGTGATATCACAGGTGGAAACCTCTGCCATGCCCACCACTAAGACAACCATCAGGCCGATAGCGGGATTGTCTGCTTCAATGAAGATGATGCCCCGTGTAGCAGTGGCAGTGATATAGCCTTGTCCAGTACTCTCTCCCGCCCTATCAGCCCCGTGCGAGGGACTAAAATCTTCGAAGAGCGGCTCAGAGTAATACGTTCCGTCTTGCACATACGCTTTGACGATCCTGCCGCTGACTGGGCTATGCCAGCGGTGGTAGCTTAGGGCGCTTAGGAAGGCTTGGTAGATTGTGCCGCCGACGAATTGCTCGGCACATTCGTCGTGTGCTAGCATATCGACGAGAGAATAGGGCTGGCCTTTGATCCAGAACTTGTCACGGGATTTGACGTCGTACGCGACCTTATAGGGCTTTGACTCGCACACGCTGACGATAATCTCCGGATGATCTGGAGCCGCAACAGGTCGTATACCGTCTCTGAAAGCGCGAGTGAAGAACTCATCCCAAGATTTAAAACCGTGATACTTTGCCGAGGGATCGCAGACATATATCTCTTCGAAAGCATACGAACTTTCTCCGATATTCGCAACTGCCGTGAGGTCCTTGACCCCCGTTGCACCGAACCAGCCTGATGGACCAGTATTGAGAACCTCAGCCGACGCCGGAGATTTAAGGTACTGTGCCCATACGTTAAGTACCCTCTTGAGCATGGCATTCATTTTTGGGTCTAAGAAAGTCGCAAAACCACTTGTTGTTCCCATGGGCCAGGTTAAAAGAGCATTGATAGGGAGGCCAACCAGACCAACTGTGTGCGACTTGTCGCTCCAAGACGGTGCCGTAGTCAATAGGTGGTTGAGCAGCTGCAGCATATGATTGTAGTCACGAACTTGGCGATGGCCGGTGGGGTCCTCGGAATAAGGCTTCTTGCTCGGGACTTGCTCGAACATGGTGGAGAATAGGAGATACATCCGCGTATCTTCTTCTATTAAGTCTTTGAATTCTTTGAGTATGGGTATCAATTCTTGTGGATTTTCATTGACATGATCGATCACACCGCCGAGCCATTGTTTGTGAACTCGATAATCGTGAGGCAGCCATTTACCGGGTCTGTGAGTCAGAATATATGAGGACGAAGGCCAACAGCTATCCTTACCTGTGGACGCGATGCTCCTCGGGTATATGGTTCTCGTCGGAATTCATGATTTCTGAATGTGGCAGGTTGCGGCTGAAAGGTACTTTGACATCTGGGTTGCCTCAGGACCGAGAACGTGCGTGGCTAAGCCCCTTCGGGTTAACTTCTTCCCCTAATCCCCTTTGGCTTAGCGACCCTCTGGATGACTTCGCAGCCTACGGGTAACGCTCATACTTTTACCGCGTCAGGTAAGGCGACCGGCAAAGTTCGGTGTTATTCCAGATTTAAGACTGTAATCCGGGGTTCTTTTAGAGAGTGAGGGCATAGGTATGGAGAATAGCCAGTCGGCAATTGCAGGCAACAGTTGATTTTGGGGATTTCTGGGTGATGGGTGAGGGGTTGGGGCGATCTCCCGAGTGA